>ENA-OQBT01000608-OQBT01000608.1-human-gut-metagenome-genome-assembly--contig:-NODE-608-length-20466-cov-2.938247_pt1 | contig 20466 bp, 18 predicted proteins | sample MGYA00242749_ERZ504557 | MGnify/ENA primary metagenome ERZ504557 (study PRJEB26092, sample SAMD00036243) | human gut metagenome | host: Homo sapiens | study: EMG produced TPA metagenomics assembly of... | reverse complement strand
GCTTTATCATCAAACGCTTCCGGTGCGCCTTACGTATGACAACAACTATTTCAATGACCTTTATCAGGAATTCCGATTGGAGGCTATAACGTTTCTGACAGAGCGGCTTTTTGAAAAAGCGGATGTACAGACAGGTGTTGATTTTCTGGAAGATAAAGAAAAGTACCTGGCGATGGGTGAGACGGTGATTTACACCGGAGCGATTGATGCGTTTTACGATTATGCACTTGGCAAGCTGGAATACCGTACGGTGCGCTTTGAAACAGAAGTGCTGGATACCGACAATTATCAGGGCGTAGCTGTAGTAAACTACACCGATCGGGAGACACCGTATACGCGTGTGATCGAACACAAGCATTTCGAATTCGGAACCCAGAAAAAGACCGTCATTTCCAGAGAGTATTCCACCGACTGGAAAGAGGGGATGGAGCCGTACTACCCGGTGAATGATGCCAGAAACCAGGAACTTTATCAGAAATATGCCGCACTTGCGGAAAAAGAAGAGAAGGTTATCTTTGGCGGAAGACTTGGAGAATACAAGTATTACGATATGGACAAAGTCATTGAGGCTGCACTGAACCAGTGGGAGAAAATGCAGCGGTAGGAAAAAGAACTGCAAACGGAAATCAATCAAAACGGACTGCACACTTGACAGCAGTCCGTTTTTTGACTATATTATAAACGATATCCGGCTGGAAAATACCGGAAAATAAGAAAATGAAAGAGGTCGTTATGAGAAAAGAATATGATGACGAGGATGAAATCCCGGAAAGACGCCATTCCTCAGGAAAGAAAAAGAAGAAATTCGGCTGGGTTAATGTGCTCACCATCCTTCTCGTAGTTGTACTGGTTGTGCTCGTCGGTGTCTATGCTGTAATCAATCACTATTACAGCAAGAGTAACTACGTAAGCGATGATAAAATCACGATCAATAAATCCACAGAGGTTGAGACAGAAGTACCGGTTGACTGATGAGGAGACGGATGCCCTGCAGTCTGAGATTTTAAATGAGACACAGGACATTGAACTTCCAAACAACAATAACGTGTACAACATTCTGCTGATCGGTGTTGACCGTCGTGACAAAACGTGGTATGGAAACTCCGATTCCATGATTCTGATGTCCATCAATAAAGATACAAAACAGATCCACATGACATCCTTTATGCGTGACCTGTATGCAAATATCCCGGATGTCGGTGTGAAAAAACTGAATGCAGCCTGCGCATATGGCGGCGGTCCGCTGGTTGTACGAACCATCGAGGACAACTACAAACTGCCGATTGACAATTATGCAAGTGTTGACTTCGATTCCATGATTGACATTATCGATGCCATCGGCGGAATCGAGCTTTCGCCGAGCGATGATGAAATCCGTGTAGCGAACCAATATGTTGATGAAATGTGCAGACTCCGTAATGTGGATGCTTCCGCCCACCAGTATACAGCAGGCGGAGAGCAGCATGTGGATGGCTATCAGGCAGTTGCATATGCAAGAATCCGTTACGTTGGAAATTCTGATTATCAGAGAACGGAGCGTCAGCGAGAGGTTTTAAGCAAGATGATGCAGAAAATGAAATCGTCAAGCGTAACAGAACTGAGTGCACTGGCGGATACCATTCTTCCAAGTGTTACCCATAACATTGATCAGTCTACATTGATGACATTGATCGGAGAGCTGCCGACAATTCTGTCCTACGAGATTGTACAGAGCCGTGTACCGTACGACGACTTGTACTCCAGCAAGGGTGAGATGCTTGTTCCGGACTTCGCAGCAACCATCTCGAGACTTCAGACAGAGATCTATGGATCTACCACGGTAAACGAATAAACGAACAGTAAAAAGCCTTCTGTTTCCGGTCAGAAAACCGGGGTCAGGAGTTTTTCTGCCCGAAAAACAGGAAAAAACCATAAGAAATTTGTAAGGTATTTTACCGGCGGATAACTTGAAATAGATGGAAAAATGTAGTAAGCTATAAATTGTATAAGAGTAAAAAAATGGGAGGATGAATAAGAATGAAAAGAAAGTTTCTGGCCGCAGCCGTACTTGGCGTCATGGTAAGTGTTACACCAGCCGGTGCATATGCAGCTTCTACAGAAACCAGTCCATTACCGGTAAATTCGGAAAGTGATACTGTAGCTCAGGCCGAAGACGAAGAAACGACTCCGACTCCGGCGCCAACTGAGACCCCAGAGGTTACACCGAGTGAGACTCCGGCTCCAACCGCAACACCAACCGTAACACCAACTGAGACCCCTTCCGAGACACCGACGCCGAGCGCAACTCCGGCTCCGGAAGTAAGTAATCTGAAGGAAGGCTGGAACAGCGTTGAAAAAGATGGAAAGAAACAGTTTCAGTACGGAGTTCTGGATGAGAATAATAAGGTGGTAGCTGCTACCGGACCAATAGAAATCGACGGTGTCGGTTATGTGTTTGATGAAAACGGCTACATGCTGACCGGTGAAGTAGAACTTACGGATAAAGATGGAAAAACCGGAACCTACTACTTGGATACAGAAGGGGAAGATCCTGCAAAAGACGGACTTGGTTCGATGCAGCAGGGTATCTGTGAAGGAAAAGTATTTGCACCGGAACTGAAAAGAAATGAACTTGTTACACTCGAATTTAATGATGGAAGCGTAGACGATTACTATGCGGATGAAAACGGCTATGCCATCTGGAGCAAGACCCAGAAGGTAGGAGATAAAACATATCTGTTTGGCGATGACGGCACCCGCGTAAAAGAGGCAGGTTTCCAGACTGTTGTCGATGAAAAAGGGGTAACGCATACCTACTATCTGAATGCAGACAGCACCGTATCTCTTGGAAACCACACTGTATATCAGCAGGAAGACCGTACCGTAAGCTGGCTGACAGTAGGTTCTACCTGGTATCTGGTAGATGCAGAAACTGGAGAACTCCTTTCCGGCTGGCAAAAGGTAGATACAGCAACCTACTATATGAAACCAGGTTCCTTTGATGCGAACGGAGACATGAAAGACGGAAGCTTCGAGATGGAGACCGGCAATCAGAAAAATAAATCCGGCTGGGCTGAAATTGATGGAAAATGGTACAGCTTCCGAAGCTGGGGCGGCGTACGAACCGGCTGGTTCAATTACGATGGAAATAAATATTATCTCCACGAAGACGGCCATATGGAAGACAATGCACTGAATCTGAATGGAACCTTGTACTTCTTCCGAAGCTGGGGCGGTATGCGCGTCAATGATGTTGCTGAATATGAAGGCAATTATTACTATGTCGGAGCTGACGGAACCGTTTCGACCACAACTGGCTGGAAAAAAATTAAAACCGCAACTCAGACGATCTGGTACTGGGCAACTGCAGACGGCGGAAAACTGCTGACGAATTCCTGGCTGGATTACAATGGAAACAGCTATTATCTGAAAGCCGATGGAAAAATGGCTTTTAATGAGTGGCTGGATAACACCTATTACTTCCGCAGCTGGGGTGCGGCCTACAAAAACGCATGGGCAAAAGTCAACAATGTATGGTATTATTTTGACGGAAATGGAAAGAAATATACCAGCGGCTGGCTGACCTACAAAGGAAATAAGTATTATCTGAAATCCGATGGAACCATGCTTGCCAATGAATGGCTCGATGGAAAATACTACTTCAAGAGCTGGGGTGGTATGTATAAAAACGAATGGGCAAGTCCGGCGAATACCTGGTACTGGTTTAATGCAGATGGAACCAAACGGACGCAAAAAGGCTGGTTCCTCTATGAATAAAATTATTATTATCTGGATAAAGATGGAAAATGCTGACCGGCTGGGTTTACCATGACGGTAACTATTATTACATGAAGAGCTGGGGCGGCATGGCACATGACGAGTGGATTCTTCATGATAAGAACTGGTACTACTTCAAGAGCTGGGGCGGCATGTACCATGATCAGTGGCTGACACTGAACGGTTCTCAGTATTATTTCCGCAGCTGGGGCGGAAGATATCAGAACTGCACCGCTACGATCAATGGAAAACAGTACAAATTCGATGCTTCCGGACGCAGAATCACGGAAGGATGGGAGTACATCGGAAAATACCGCCGTTACCGCAAAGCAGACGGTTCTTTGATGGAGGATGTGACAAGCATCTTCAATCCGTCATCCAAATACATCACAGTAGACAGAACCCGCGGACGTGTCACCATTTACGGCTATAACAGTGCAACCGGTTCTTACGATACCCCGATCAAATCAATGATCTGCTCCGTAGGAAATCCAATCAGTACACTGCAGCAGGAACATATAAAATCGGCTGGCAGTTGAAAAAGAAGCAAATGAGAGGTGAAGATTATGTGTGCTGGGCACCATATGTATCACAGATTTATGACGCTGTTTACTTCCATGGCGTAGCAAGCAGCACACCGGATCTGAATATGATCTCTGCCGTAGACTTCAATTCCCTGGGATCACCGATGTCACATGGTTGTGTCAGACTGATGCAATCGATGCAAAATGGATTTATGATAACGTCAGCAGCGGAACAACGGTCCGCATTGGCGACAATCTGGATTATCCGCTGACAAACCCGACCCGTTATACCTGGACAGGCGGTGCTTTCGGAAGCGATCCGACATATCGATAAAAAATAGAACAGGAATACCTGTATGAGAAAATCCATCGGGGCAGCAGTGCCGCCGATGGATTTCTGATAAGAAGACATCGGCCATTTTACAGGAAAGGAAGACAGATACGATGGAATTACAGGAAAAGAAAAAGAACCGGACAGAACAGAAAACAGATATGCAGAATAAGGAAAAGGCATTGCTTACCCAACTTGACGAGATTGCAAAACAGGATCTCTGTCTGGCATTCTCCGGCGGTGTGGACAGCAGTCTGCTGCTGAAGCTTGTCATGGATGCATCTGCAAAATATGGAACAAAGGTTTATGCAGTAACCTTTCAGACACGGCTGCATCCGCCCTGCGACCTGGAGACAGCGACAAGAGTAGCAAAGGAGGTTGGCGCTGTTCATGAGGTCCTTTTTGTTGATGAGCTGGAGCAGGAGGCAATCCGTTACAATCCGGAAAACCGCTGCTATCTCTGTAAGCACTATCTATTTGGGAAACTTCTGGAATTTGCCCGCGATCACGGTGTCACCCAGGTACTCGACGGAACAAATGAGGATGACCTTCATGTCTACCGGCCGGGGCGAAAAGCGCTGAGAGAATATGGTGTCATCAGCCGCTTGCAGCGTGTCATGTGACAAAAACAGAGGTAAAAGCACTTGCTGCAAAGTACGGCGTTTCCGTAGCACACCGTCCATCCACTCCATGTATGGCGACACGCCTTCCCTACGGGGCAGAAATTAACTATGACGTTCTGGATCGGATTGCGGACGGCGAAGCATGGCTTCATACGCTGTTCGGTGCGGAAGAGAATCTCCGCCTGCGTGTACATGGCGATGTGGTGCGTCTTGAAATCTCACCGGAGCGTATGGGGGAAGTGCTTGAGAAGAGAGAAGAAATGATTGCATATCTGAAAAAGCTCGGCTTTTCTTACCTGACGATGGATCTGGAAGGGTTCCGTTCCGGCAGTATGGATGAGAAAATAACACAGAAAGAGGAAACAAAATGAAAGCAATTTTAAGTGCGGACGCAAATGGGGTCTGGGATATCAGGGACGGCTGCTGGTAAGTATTCCGTCTGATCTGCGATTCTTCCGTGAAACTACGATGGGACACGTTGTCGTGATGGGAAGAAAGACACTTGCTACACTCCCGGCAGGGCAGCCCTTAAAAGGCAGAACGAATATTATCTTAAGCCGTGATTCGGAATGGACTGTCCGCGGCGCAACCGTTGTCCACAGTATCAAAGAGCTGATGGAAGTGTTAAAGCCGTATGAGGACGACGATATTTATGTTGCGGGCGGCGGAGAAATTTACCGTCAGCTTCTCCCATACTGTGATACGGCATACGTCACACGAATTGACATGACGTATCAGGCGGATACCTTCTTTGAGGATCTTGACGAATCACCGGATTGGGAGATGGTAGAAGAGGGCGATGAGCAGACCTGCTTTGATATTGAATTTTATTTCACGGAATACCGAAGAAAGAATGAAAAGGCAGAACGCCCGAGATAAGGGTAAGACAGGACGTAAAAAACGAGAAACCACAGAAAAAGCGGCTTCTCCGTTTTTTTTTTATATAGGATACAAAAAGTATCAGTGCTGTCCGCCTGCAGAAAGCTCCAGCATTTTTTTCTTAATATCATTTTCGAGCTGTACCAGCTCAACTTCAGCGGCGGCACGTTTCTGGCGGCCGTCCTCCTGAATCTTCATCACTTCATCGAGGGTAGAGATCAGGCTCTGGTTCGTCTGTTTTAAGGTTTCCATATCGACGATACCGCGCTCAGATTCTTTTGCAGTCTCGATCGTTGCCATCTTCAGATTCTCCGCATTCTTTTTCAGAAGCTCATTTGTCATATCCGAAACCTGGCGCTGTGCTTTGGCAGCCTCAGTCGAGTGATGAACGCCGAGTGCAATGATCATCTGGTTTTTCCAGAGCGGAATGGTGTTGACGAGTGTGGATTGGATCTTTTCGGCCATTACAGAATCGCTGTTCTGAAGCATGCGGATCTGCGGCGCTGTCTGGATCGAAACCATACGGGTCAGTTCCAGATCATACAGTTTCTTCTCAAATCGGTTGCAGAGATCTTCGAGATCCTTGGCAGCCTGTGCATCTTCGGCCTTTCCGGTCATCTGCGCTTTATTCTGCAGATCACGGAGTTCTGTGGAACGTACCAGCTCCAGCTTTTTCTTTCCAGCGAGAATGTACATGGTCAGCTCTTTAAAATAATTCAGGTTCTGTGCATACATCTGATCCAGAATGGCAATGTCTTTCAGAAGCTGCCGCTGGTGGCCGTCGAGCACGTCACAGATTTTATTGACATTCACCTCTGCCTTGTCATACTTCGCTTTCATTGCATTGATTTTGTTCGTGCTTTTCTTAAAGAAAGAGAATGGTCCCTTTTCTTCTTCAGCGTCAAACGTTTTCAGCTCTGTCACAACAGAGGTGAGCAGATCGCCGATTTCCCCGAGATCTTTGCTTCTGACGTTCTCCAGCGTTTTCTCGGAAAAGTCTGCCATTTTCTTCTGTGCACCGGCACCGTACTGCAGAATGCCGTTTGTATTGGCAAGATCAATCTGGGAAACAAAGGCATCCACCATGGCTTTCTGTTCGTCGGACAGAACAGAATCATCCATGACCTCTTTCTTTTCTTCCGGCTGCTGTACCGGAAGTTCCGGTTCCGGCTCCGGAGTGCCGAAACTTAAGCTTGGAATTTCAGTGGTGTCCTTTACAAAATCATTCATGTTTTCTATTCTCCTTTTCTTCGGTACGGAAACGTAACCGGTGATTTGATTTCAATTGTATAGCTTTGAATAGTTACATATGAAGCGGCTCAATATCCTGCGTTGACGGACCTGCCTGATTTGTCAGTCCCTCCTGCGCCAGCATCGTCTGCAGAACAGAGATATCAGAAGAAATATCCCATGCCGTTGTCTGGAACAGATCATCAAGCAGCTTTTCGAATGCGGCATTGATGGTATCCAGTGTGTCCTCGATTTCCTTCTTGGTTCGGAGGATATTGTCGCTTTGAATTGGTTCGTTCTCAAAGGAACGGTAAGCGTCGAGCAGCTTCCAGGTTGTCGGCATATAGTAATCCATAAATTTCCGCAGGGCGGCGGCTTCTTTTGGGCGCTTTTTGCCTCCTCGAGAATCCGGGTAACAACCGTTTCGAGACGGCTCAGCTTGGCTGTGATGACTTCACCCGGCAGATCCAGGTTGCACTGATGGATCTTCTGAATATAAGATTCACATTCTTCCAGCATCTGCTGGTATTCCGGCGTTACACCGGAGGCCTCCAGCTGTTCACGTGCTTTCTGCTCAGCAATCTGCTGTTCCTTCTGGCTGGCGAGCATTGCGCGGTACTGGTCGTAGCAGTCATTTGTTACCATCAGACAGGTACCATTCTCGTCGAGGTGGCCCTGGCGCAGCATGGATTTATCAATCATGGTCGTAATATCGGTCAGAAGCTCACCTTTCTCACAGTGCATACTGTCGCAGAGTTCTTTCGTGGAAATATATTCCTTTGTGCCGATCAGCGTACAGATCTGGCGGAAATGGCGGACCAGACGCCGGTTTTTACTTCCCTTTTTCAGAAGAATGCCGCCGCCGATGGTAAATGCGGCAAAAATAAGAGAAGGAATCAGCGCGCTGTTGTCTGGACCTGCAAATAAGGAATACAGACTAAGCGCTGTGCAGCAGCCGAACAGTCCGGTGACACCCCAGCCGGCGGCCGTCTGAAATCCGCCGACAAGTGCAAGATCGGTGGATGGCATAAAGCGCTCGCGCAGTACACGACGTTCCTGTATGCGGCTGTTCCATTCCGTATTCTGCGGGGTCTGCCAGGTATGGGAAGGTTTGGGAACCGGGTTCGCGCTCTTACCCGGCATCGTGCCTCCCGGCCCGTAGGAATAGTGATGCGGTCCGGTCTGCTGCGCTGTATTATTATGGGAAGAATGCTGGCTGCTGTAGGAAGTATCTGCGGAATAGCCGCGGGACGGCTCCTGTGTGCCATTTGCACGGAATGGTCCCTTCCGGTTTGGGTAGACAAACTGGTTGATGGTGTCTGAAATCTTCCGGTTTAATTCCTGAAAATCCTGAGAATTTACAGCGTTATCCACAAGCTTTCCAATACTGTCGCCGACATCCTTTAAATCATCTTCAAAACTCATGACAGTTCCTTTCTGATGAGGTACTTTTTCTGTGTACCGTTTTCCATTTATTATACAATGCGATTGGAAATCTTACAAGCATACAGTGCTTAATTTTCTATGAAGCTGGAGATGACGGGAATGGTTACAGTTCACAGGAAATGATTTTGTTTTTGGATGAGTTGAAAGAAAGCAGTAACTATTATATACTAAAGAATATCGAATGTCAGAAAAAATCAAATCAGAATAAAGGGGCCGCAATACTAAATGAATAAAAACGAAATTATCCAGATACAGGGAATGGAATATAAAGAAATGACAAAACAGCTTTTGAACGAATGTGCCTTAGCTATGCTCATTCCTTCGAAGGTCAGTCTCATCGGTATTAAGCCAAATCTGGTAGCACCTGTCCCGGCGGAGTTTGGAGGGACGACACATCCGGAGGTGGTTGCGGGGATCATCGAATATCTTCAGGAAAACGGATTTACTAACCTTCAAATCATGGAAGGCTCCTGGGTGGGAGATAAGACGGAGGAATCGTTTGAGGTCTGTGGATACCGTATGCTTTCGGAACAGTACGGCGTTCCGCTTATCGATGCGCAGAAGGAAAAAAGCATGCCGGTGCAGTGTGGTGATATGGAACTTCAGATTTGCGAATGTGCGAAAAAAGGTGGATTTTATGATCAATGTCCCAGTCATGAAAGGCCATTGCCAGACTAAAATTACCTGCGCACTGAAAAACATGAAAGGTCTCTTGCCGAATAAAGAAAAACGTCATTTTCATGCCATGGGACTTCATCGGCCAATTGCGCATCTGGGGCTGGGGATTCATCAGGATTTTATTTTGGTGGATAATATCTGCGGAGACCTTGACTTTGAGGATGGCGGTAATCCGTTTATTATGAATCGCCTTTTCGCTGGGTTAGATCCGGTGTTGATTGATGCATATGTCTGCGCGGAACTGCATTATAAGCCAGAAGATGTCCCGTATGTCAAAATGGCAGAAGAGTTGGGCGTGGGCAGCGCTGATCTCACACGGCTTTCAATCCGCCAAATTGGCGAAATTGGTGAAAAAAGAGTGATTCCGGAAAAACGGAAGATCGTGGAACTGCAGGATGCCGTAGAGGAAGTTGAGTCCTGCAGTGCCTGCTACGGCTATCTGATCCCGGCGCTTGACCGGCTGAAGGAGGAAGGACTGCTGCAGGAACTCCACGAAAAAATCTGCATCGGGCAGGGATACCGGGGAAAGAGCGGGGCGCTTGGTGTGGGAAGTTGTACTTCAGGGTTTAAATACAATCTGAAAGGCTGCCCACCGACCGATGAGCAGATGTATGAATTTTTGAAGCAGTACATTGCAACTAGACGAAAAACAGAAGCAGAAAAATAGCAACAGAGGAGAGAGTGAATGAAAAAAGCAGTCAAAGCCATTTTAAATGTATTGTCCTACGGCGGAATTGAAGTAGAATCCGCCCGTCGGCTTGCCGATATCAAGAAGCTGGATCCGATCCGTATTTTTCTGCGAAAATTGGATATGGAAATATATAATGGGGACTACAAGGTTCCGATTCGGCTGTTCTTCCCGGATGAAAAAATGGAGGAGCATGGTGCAAAAGAAGCGATTCTGTTCTTCCATGGCGGCGGCTGGACAACCGAGAGTGTGGAGACATACGACCGTGTCTGCGCACGCATGGCGCAGTCGACGGGGCAGATTGTTGTATCGGTAGAATACCGTCTTGCACCGGAGCATCGTTTCCCGACAGGCTTAGAAGACTGCTACGCCGCCGCCCAGGCAATGCTGCGCGGGGAGATTCTGCCGGAGGTAACGCCGGAAAATGTCACGATCATGGGCGACAGCGCAGGAGGAAATCTTGCGGCTGCGGTCTGCCTGATGGCGAGGGACAAAAAAGAACTGCTGCCGGGGAAACAGATTTTGATTTATCCGGCGGTGAATTCCTGTTACACAGAGAAATCACCGTACAAATCCGTGAAAACCAATGGAACCGGATACCTTCTGACCAGTGTCAAAATGGAAGATTATGTAATTCTGTATCAGCGGACCGAAGAAGACCGCAAAAATCCGTACTTTGCACCGGTGCTGGCAGAAAATCTGCAGGGACTGCCGGACACGCTGGTACTGACGGCGCAGTACGATCCGCTGCGCGATGAGGGCGAGGATTATGCGAAAAAGCTGAAAAGCTGGCAATCTGGTTGAACATCATCGGATCAAGGGCGCATTGCACGGCTATTTTGCGCTTGGCATTGAACACCTATATGTGCAGGAAAGTTTTCAGTATATGAATGCATTTTTAAGGAAAGAAAAACAGCAGAAAAATGCAGACGAAGAACTGGAAAACATAGCAGCAGTGAAGAAACAATTGACACACGGGAAGGCGTAAGGAGGCATAGAAAATGAAGAAAGAACATTCTTCGCGCTGGAGAAAGCTGGACAACGCGGCACAGGCATTTCCGGCGGCCACCGGAAAAAGGATACGAGAGTCTTCCGGTTTTACTGCCAGCTGAAAGAGGACATCCAGGCGGATCTGCTGCAGAAAGCGCTGGAGCAGACAATGGAGCATTACCCGGTGTTTTCCATGGTACTGCGGAAAGGTCTTTTCTGGTTTTATCTGGAGCAGCGCGATCTGCCAGCAAAAGTAGAAGAGGAAAAGCGTCCGCCGTGCAGTGAGATTTACGTACCCGACCACAAAACGCTTCTTTTCCAGGTTTCTTACTATAAAACCCGAATCAATTTCGAAGTATTCCATGCCCTGACAGACGGCACCGGTGCGATGCTGTTTCTGAAAGAACTGGTGAGCAATTATCTGATCTTGTGTCATCCCGAGGAAATCTTTTCAAAGGTCAGCGAAGACATGCTGACAGAGACAGATTTCGAGAGGACAGCTTTTCCCAGTATTACACCGGAAAGAAAAATGAAAAAGAAAAAAGCCGCCCGGCATACCAGATCAAAGGCGAGTATCTGGAGCAGGAGGAGATGGAAATTACTGAGATTCTGCTTTCCGCGGAAGCAGTTCATAAGTGCGCAAAAGCACATGCGTGTCGGTGACGGCGTACCTTGCGGCGGCGCTGGTATATGCGGTATATGAAGAAATCCCGAAAAGCAGGCTGAAAAAGCCGGTTTCTCTGATGGTTCCAGCCAATCTCCGCAACTTTTTCCCCATCCGCATCGATGACGAATTTCTGGAGCTGGATCGAGATTGCCTGTGATCTTGGGCCGGAGGCATCGTTTGAGGATGCCTGCAGATCACGGGAGCCGCGATGCAGAAAGAGGCGCTGAAGCAGGAGATTCCACACGTATGAACGATCTGGTGCGGATTGAGCGGAATCCGGTGCTGCGCGCCGTGCCGCTGGAAATCAAAAATCTGGCGCTGATGGCGGGCACGACGCTCGGCGGACGAAGCATTACGACCGTCTATTCCAATATCGGCCGGATTCAGATGCCGCCGGAGTATGAAACATATATTGAGCGGTTCGGATTTTTCACCAGCACCGACAAAGTACAGATGTGTTCCTGTTCCTACGGTGACAGCATGGTGCTTGGAATCACATCTAAAATCGCTGATTCCAATATTGAACGGAACCTGATGCATCTGCTGCAGAAAGAGGGCATCGCCTGTGAACAGGAGGAAAATGATTTTCCGGGACAGAAAGAACAGCCGCACGGGACGGCCAAACTGGGATTGAAAATTTTTTCTTTCACCTGCATCGCGGCTGTCGTACTCTGCTGGATGATGAATTTCCTTGCAACGCCGCAGATGTGGTGGGCAGGTTATGCGACAGCGGGTGTGTTCTGCGCCTGGCTTCTGATCCGGGTGGGATATCAGAAACGGAAAAATCCACTCAAAACAGTATGTGGCAATTGATCTTTATTATGATCGGTGCGATTCTGTGGGATTATGCGACGGGCTGGATCGGCTGGTCTGTCGATTTCGCAATTCCGCTCGCCGTTCTTATGAATGGCGCGACGATGCAGATTCTGGCAAGAGCGTACAAAATGGAGGTCAGTGAATATCTTTTTTATCTGATGCAGTCCGGAGCAGCAGGAATCGTTCCGGCGATTTTGTGGCTGACGGGAACTGTCCGCATTACCTGCCGTCCGTGATCTGCGTTGGCCTTAGTGTGCTGTATCTGATCGGGCTGTTTTTTTTCCGCGGAAAAGATTTTATGCGGGAAATGCAGAAAAAATTCCGGGTATGAAGGGAAAAGGTGATAGAAAAAATAAGAAGAGCAGGTAAGAAAAGTGGATGTTGGTCCCTTTTCTTACCTGCTCTTTTGAAACTTGTGTGTGTCTGCGGCGGAAAAGCCTGGAGAGATATCTACTGCGCCTTCTCCTCACAGCCGCAGGAATCCCACGACGCATTTCATCCCCATTTTTAATCGCATCGCGAACCGCGCTGTAATACCGCACTTTCTGCTGAATATGTTCGAGATCAGATTCCATGCGCTCGATTTTCTCGCGTGTATTCTGCTCATGTTCCTTGAGAATGGCAACCATCTGGTCAATATTTCCCGGGATATCGTTCTCAAGCCGGAAAAACTCCTGAATCCCCGCAATCGGAAGCCCGGTGCGTTTGAAGCAGAGAATTGCGGTCATGCAGTCAATGTGCTGCTGGGTGTAAATTCGTTTCTTACTTTCGGTATGAATGACATCCGTCAAAAGTCCGATCTCCTCATAATAACGAAGCGTAGAGGCCGGAAGTCCAAAACGCTCGGACATTTCACGAATGGTGTAGGTCTGCTGTTCCATGGAAAAACCTCCTTGAACGATAGAATTTGAATAGTAGAATAACTTCTTAAAGTATACTTTAAGAAAGTGAAATTGTAAAGAGAGAATCTTCGTTACGTTTCACTTGGCAGTGCAGCACTTGCTGGTTTGATGCGTAGGAAAGGAATATTTATCAGAAAGTGAGAAGAAAAAGTACATTGCTTATTTGCACCAGAATGGAATATAATAGAAAGCAGAAAAAACGTGAAAAATGTGAGGAATAATCGTGAAACAGGAAATTATAGCAGACCTGTCCCGGATTACGGAGGAGGAACAGGCGATTCTGGACGGCAAGACGGAAGTGGAAAAGGAGCGGTATTCGAGCGGGCAGAAGTTTGTGATGGATGCGGGAAAGCTGCTGAAGCGGGGAAAATTGATTGATATTCGGCCGCACACGCGGTTTATTCGTTTTCCGGCGCACAGCCACAATTATGTCGAGATGATCTACATGTGCCAGGGAAGCACCGTGCACACCATCAACGGGGACCGGATCGAGCTGAAAACGGGTGAGCTGCTGATTCTGAATCAGAATGCAGTGCAGGAAATTGAACCGGCAGGGCGTGACGATATCGCGGTCAACTTTCTGATTCTGCCGGAGTTTTTTGACCAGACGCTGCGAATGATCGGGGCAGAGGAGAATCAGTTAAAGGATTTTATCGTCGGCTGTCTGAAAAGCGGGGAGGTACCGCTCTGTTATCTGCATTACAGAATCGCGGATGTCCTTCCGGTGCAGAATCTGATCGAAAATCTCGTCTGGACGCTCTTACATCACCAGAGCAATAAGCGGAGCATCAATCAGATTACGATGGGCCTTTTATTCCTGCAGCTCATGAACTACACCGAACGCGTGCAGGTGGGAGAGCAGTATTTTGAACAGGAGATGCTGCTCGGCGTATACCGCTATATCGAGGAACATTACCGGGAGGGCAGTCTTTCGGAACTGGCGGAAGAACTGCACTACGATTTTTACACCTTAAGCCGCATGATCCGCCGCCTGACCGGGAAAAACTACACTGAACTTGTCCAGAACAAACGCCTCACCCAGGCCGCGTATCTGCTGGAAACGACAGGACTTTCCGTGGCAGACATCGGCGAGCGGGTCGGGTACGAGAACATGAGTTATTTTCATCGGATTTTTAAAGAGCGCTATGGAATATCGCCGAAGAAGTACCGGGTGGAGAAGAAAATACAATAGGACAAGAAAAACGGATCGAGAATCTGACTTAAAACCAGATTTTCGATCCGTTTTTGTTTGTAAATTACTTACTGTTCATTTTCATCCTTCGGCAGCCGCACAATCCGTACCTTGTCGACTCTCCGGTCTGCCATTTTCAGTACGGTTACGTCGAGGCCATCCGAGACGAAATGATCGCCTTCCTTTGGCACGCGCTCGAGGATCCCCATGATCCATCCGCTGACCGTAAAGACGTCAAATTCTTTGTCAATATCGAGCTCTTCATACACCTTGTCGATGCTTGCCGTTCCGGTCACGAGGTATTCGTTTTCGGAAACTTTCTGGATTTCCTGTACAACCGCATCATGCTCATCCCAGATTTCGCCGACGAGCTCTTCGAGGATATCTTCCATGGTGATGATACCGTCGGTGCCGCCGAATTCATCAATGATAATGGCAATATGCGATTTCTTTGCCTGCATTTTTTTCAGCAGCGGGCCGACCTTCGTATTCTCGGTTACAAAGAGCGCCGGGCGGATGATGCTGCTTAGCGGTTTGTTGGTGTGGTAAATGTGGTTGTGGAAATCCTTCTGATACACAATTCCCACAATGTGGTCGATATCATCATCATACACCGGCAGCCGGGAAAATCCGGTGTCGGAGAAAGTCTTAGCGATCTCGGATTTCGTCGCATCGAGCGGAATGCCGATGACGTTGACACGCGGAGTAAAGATCTCTGCGGCCTCCATCTCCATGAAGCCGATTGCATTCTGAATCAGATCGCCTTCCTGGTCGTCGATGTCGCCCTCCTGGGTCGCCTCCTCGACGATGGTCATCAGTTCCTCATCGGTGATGCCGTGGTTTTCCGAGGATTTGAAGATGCGGGAGAGCAGCTTCTTCCACTGGGAAAAGAAAAACGTCACCGGGGTCAGCACGATCATCAGAATGTGGAGAAACGGTGCGGAAAATTTGGCGATCGTCTCCGGAGATTCTTTTGCAATGCTTTTCGGGGAAACTTCGCCGAAGATCAGGACCACGATAGTGGTTACGATCGTGGAAACCGTCGCACCGGAGTCGCCGCCGAGAAGCTTGATAAAAAGCACCGTGGCAATGGAGCTGAGTCCGATGTTGACGATGTTGTTGCCGACGAGAATCGTGGAGAGCAGCTTGTCAAAGTTCTCCAGCAGCTTTAACACCAGTTCCGCCCGCTTGTCGCCTTTTTCTGCCATATTTTTCATGCGGATGCGGTTCAGCGAGGTGAAAGAAGTCTCCGTCGCCGAAAAGTAGGCTGAGAGCATGACGCAGATAAGAATGATGATGAGTGACACAATGTCGCTGTTCATTTGTTTTTCCTTTCTTAGGAAACCGGGACACGATGCAAAAAATGTACAAAAAGACATAACCTATCTTGAATCTGGCAGAATCAAAGATAGATTATGTCTCCGTTTATCAAATGATGAAAATAAAGCATCGTCGAGGCATACTGCCTGAGTCGTCCATGTTTCTGTAATCCTTTCGTTGATCAGTAATCCCTTTTATTGTACGGTATGTGGGAATAATTGTCAATAAGGCATGCGAAAATCACAGGAAATACGAAACCGCATTGTTGTAGCTGATATTTTCCACCATCTCTTTCAGAAACTCCAGGTTCGCCGGGTACTCCCCGTTTTCCACCCAGTTTCCGATTTGATTGCAGAGAATCCGGCGGAAATATTCGTGGCGCGGGAAGGAGAGGAAGCTGCGGGAGTCGGTCAGCATGCCGATGAAGGTGGAAAGCATGCCGATGCTGGAAAGCGTCGCAAGCTGGGATTCCATGCCGTATTTGTGATCGTTGAACCACCATGCGGTACCGAACTGCACTTTCGAGCGGATGCCAGGCGCAGCAAAGTTTCCAGCCATGCTTGCAAGCATCGGGTTGTCGCCCGGGTTCAGAGAGTAGAGCACAGTTTTCGGCAGTGCGTCGTCCTCGTCCATATCGTTTAAGAAAGCGCCGAGCATCGGGGCAAAGGCGAAATCGTTCATGCTGTCAAAGCCGGTATCGGCACCGAGCGCACGGAACATCCGCTTCGAGTTGTTGCGGAGTGCTTTGATATGAAGCTGCATGGCGATATTGTGCTTATGATACAGCCGTCCGAGGTTCGTCAGAAGGAAGCCCTTGTACATGCCGAGCTCTTTTTCAGTGAGAGCACCGCCGTTCATGCGATTTTCAAATACATCATTCGCCTCAGCAGCCGTGCATGGCACATAGAAGCAGCCCTCAAGGCTGTGGTCGCTGACAACGCAGCCGGCGGAGAGGAAGAAGTCGAGGCGGCAGGAGAGGGCATGCACCATATCCTCTGCGGATGCAATCGTCCTGCCGGCGGCAGCGGCAAGCTTTTCCACGTATTCCGGGAAATCCGGCTTTTCGAGATGAACGGCGCGGTCAGGGCGGAAGGACGGCAGAACGCGGCAGGCAAAGTATTCCTTCTGTAATGCCAGATGGCAGTGCAGATCATCTGCAGGATCGTCGGTGGTGCACAAATGCGACACATGCTGGTTCAGAATCAGATTGCGCACGGTAAACTCCTTCGTCTGCAGTTTTGCATTCGCCTCATCCCAGAGCTCCTTCGCTGTTGCGCGGGAGAGCGGTGTCGTGATGCCGAAGTACCGCTGCAGCTCCAGATGTGTCCAGTGGTATAAAGGATTGCCGATCGCGTTCTCAATCGTCTCGGCAAACGCCAGATATTTGTCGTAATCATCGGCGTTTCCGGTGATCAGATCCTCCGAAAAGCCATCGCACGCATGGCACGCCATTTATAATGATCCCCGCCGAGCCAGACGCGTGTCAGATTCTCCATCTGGCGGTCTTCGAGAATCTCCTGCGGATTCAGATGGTTGTGATAGTCAAAAATGGGCATTTTTTCAGCTGCCTCGTGGTACAGCGTTTTCGCCGTATCGGTCTGCAGCAGAAAGTCAGCGTCCATAAAAGGTTTCATATGGAAATACCTCCCTTTTAGAATTGAGCAGTCAGCGCAGCAAGCGTATCTGCACAGCGCCAGGTCCCTGAAGCATCGAGACAAAAGCATTCAGCACACGGTCAGAAAGTCCGGCAGAAATCAGATCCACACCGAAAATCGAAGCATCGGAGAGCAGCGGAGCCAGAGTTTTGGAAAGCGCCTTACGGTCAGCCGGTGCGCCGAGTTTCAGATCCTGCACATACGGGCGGACCGTGGCAAGCAGCGGATCCGGGCTCAGATCAAATGCATCGCCGTTGTCATCCACGCCCATCAGATACCTCAGCCATCCCGCAAATACAGCCGGAATTGCCTGAAGATCCGAGAGTGACAGCTCCGGAGAAGCAAGATACGATTTGATCGTCTCACCGAACCGGATCGACAGCTTCTGTGACGTGTCGGTCGCAATTCGCTGCGGCGTATCCGGCATAAACGGATTCGGGATGCGGATGTTCAGCACTTCATCGATAAACTGCTTCGGAGAGAGAATGCCAGGATCGGTGACAACCGGAAGTCCTTCCACATATCCGATGCGCTCCACGAGCTTTTTCAGCACCGGATTTTCATCTCATCACTGATCAGTTCATAGTCCAGCAGGCAGCCGAACACAGCGAGTGCGGTGTGCAGCGGGTTCAGGCAGGTGCAGACCTTCATGCGCTCTGTTTTGTTGACAGTTTCCCGGTCGGTAAAGATCCATCCGCTCTTTTCCATCGGCGGCCGTCCGTTCGGGAAATGATCTTCGACTACGAGGTACTGGCATTCCTCTGCATTGACGAACGGAGCAACGTAGGTGTGGCGGGAGGTGACGATCGGCTGTGCATCGGCGAGGCCGTCCTCCTCGAGCATCTTTTCGATGGAAGCATCCGGCCGCGGGGTGATCTTGTCGATCATGGTCCACGGGAAGCTGACTTTTTCCGGGTTCTGCAGATAGGAGAGGAAGCCTGGCTGTACCAGCTTGTTTTCTTCCCATGCAGAAGCGTAGGCTGTCAGGGCAAGGGAAAGTTTTTCGCCATTGTGGGAGCAGTTGTCGGTGCTGACCATCGCAACCGGTTTTTCGCCTGCAAGAAATCTTTCATATAAAAGAGAAGCAACTTTTCCCATATAGCTGGTAACGGAAGAAGGTCCGGCAGCAAAATTGGCAGCAACAGACGGAAGCAGTTCGCACGCACCGTTTTTCAGGGAATATCCCTTTTCGGTGATCGTAAACGTCGCCATCTGCAGGGAATCCTTGGTAAAGATTTCTTTTAACCGGGCAAAATCCGGAGAATCCGCCGTATCGGCAGCCAGCGATTCTGCGATGCTTCCAACAATGGTTTTCTCGACAGAACCATCGGCTTTTAAGGTCACCAGAATGCTTAAATTATCGTGCGGCTGGTACATATCACGGATGATTTCTGTATCGAAGCCCTCCGCAACGATGACACCGCGGTCAAAGGTACCGTTGTTCAGCAGTTCCTGTGCTGTATTTGCCTGGAAGGCACGGAAAATATTTCCGGCTCCGAAATGCACCCAGCACGGAGATTCTTTCGTGCGGGTGATCATTGCTTCGCGGTCATAGGATGGAAGCGCATAGCCTGCGGCTTCCCACGCTTTTTGATCTGCCAGTCCGGCAGCTGTTAAGTTAAGAGACATCAGTAGAAACCTCCTTTAAATTCCACGTTTGTGACTCTTGTCAATAGCTTCCCAGAGTCCGTTTAAATAAGTCGCGCCGAGTGCGCGGTCATACAGTCCATAGCCCGGCATTGCCTTCTCTCCCCAGATCATACGTCCGTGGTCCGGGCGGATCGGGCCGTCAAAGCCGATGTCGTACAGCGCTTTCATGATCTCATACATATCGAAGCTGCCGTCAGAGGAAAGGTGTGCGGCCTCCTCGAAATCCTGCTGGCTGTGGAATTTCAGATTGCGGACGTGAGCGAAGTGGATGCGGCCCTTTAAGGAACGGATCATATCCGGCAGATCGTTCTCCAGGTTCGTTCCGTAGGAGCCCGAGCAGAAGGTCACGCCGTTGTGCGGGTCATCGACCATCTTCATCATGCGCAGAATGTTTTCTTTATTAATGATGATTCTCGGAAGACCGAAGACACTCCATGCCGGGTCGTCCGGGTGAATGGCCATTTTGATGTCGTACTCGTTGCAGACCGGCATGATGCGTTCGAGGAAGTATTTGAGGTTGGCAAACAGTTTCTCATCATCCACATCGCGGTAAGCGTCAAAGAGCTCTTTCACTTTTGCCATGCGCTCCGGCTCCCAGCCAGGAAGAATTGCGCCGTTTGCATCACCTGCGATAGATTCAAACATTTTTTCCGGAACAAGTGCGTCTACGGCGGACTGTTTGTAGGCAAGTACGGTCGAGCCGTCCGGACGGACGCGTGCGAGTTCTGTTCTGGTCCAGTCGAAGACCGGCATGAAGTTATAGCAGACAAGGTGAATGTCTTCCTCGCCGAGGTGCTTTAACGTTTCAATATAATTATCGATGTACTGCTCACGGTCCGGGCTGCCGATTTTGATGGCGTCGTGGATGTTGACGCTCTCGATGCCGGAGATGTGAAGTCCAGAGGCCTCAACCTCTTCTTTTAACGCGTGAATCGCTTCGCGTGTCCACACCTCGCCCGGGGTAGTGTCGTACAGGGTTGTGATGACTCCGGTTACGCCCGGAATCTGGCGGATCTGCTCTAAGGTAACGGTATCAAATTTGGAACCATACCAGCGAAATGTCATTTCCATAAGAAAAAACTCTCCTTTATTTTGTAATGTACTCTCGGAATCTTTCTG
>ENA-OQBT01000607-OQBT01000607.1-human-gut-metagenome-genome-assembly--contig:-NODE-607-length-20530-cov-9.147135_pt1 | contig 20530 bp, 19 predicted proteins | sample MGYA00242749_ERZ504557 | MGnify/ENA primary metagenome ERZ504557 (study PRJEB26092, sample SAMD00036243) | human gut metagenome | host: Homo sapiens | study: EMG produced TPA metagenomics assembly of... | reverse complement strand
AAGCCGGGACGGGATAAACGCTGAAGGCATCTAAGCGTGAAGCCCCCCTCAAGATGAGATATCCCATAACGTCAAGTTAGTAAGACCCCTTGAAGACGACGAGGTAGATAGGGCAGAGGTGGAAGTGCGGTAACGCATGGAGCTGACTGTTACTAATAGGTCGAGGGTATAACCAAGCAAGGTGATAGGAAATGGATGATTCTTTGTATGCAGTTTTGAAGGTACAATATATCTTCAATATGGCCCAGTGGCTCAGTTGGTTAGAGCGCCGCCCTGTCACGGCGGAGGTCGAGAGTTCGAGTCTCTTCTGGGTCGTTTAAGATGGGGTCTTAGCTCAGCTGGGAGAGCATCTGCCTTACAAGCAGAGGGTCACAGGTTCGAGCCCTGTAGGCCCCACTTATTAAATAAGGATGGATTCCCGAGTGGCCAAAGGGGGCAGACTGTAAATCTGTTGGCAACGCCTTCGAAGGTTCGAATCCTTCTCCATCCATTTGAGTACCGTAAGGACTCAGTTAAGTTGCCGATGTGGCTCAATTGGCAGAGCAGCTGATTTGTAATCAGCAGGTTATCGGTTCGAGTCCGATCATCGGCTTTCTCTTATGAGAAGAATTTAATATCGCGGGGTGGAGCAGTCTGGAAGCTCGTCGGGCTCATAACCCGAAGGTCGTAGGTTCAAATCCTGCCCCCGCAATTTAGACTTTTAAGTCTTATGCCCAGATAGCTCAGTTGGTAGAGCAGAGGACTGAAAATCCTCGTGTCGCTGGTTCGATTCCGGCTCTGGGCATTTTCGTTGCCAAGAGTAATGAAATAATTGAATACGGGCGTGTAGCTCAGTTGGTAGAGCACTTGACTTTTAATCAAGTTGTCCGGGGTTCGAATCCCCGCACGCTCATTGTAGAACAAGCGATTTTGCTTGTTCTTTTTGTTATATTAACTTATATTTTGATTACACCTATGCTATGCAAAAGATTCAGCACAGACATAATATGTGAAAAAGTCTGAAATATGTTGGAATATTTATTTGAATCGGAAATAGATGTGGATAACATCTAATTTACAACACAGGTATACAGAAGATATAATAAAAGCGAAAGTGATACGGATAGAAATAAATTGGAAGGATAAGCATTTGCAGAAAAATTTATGGAATACTTATATGAAAAATTAGAAGCATATGGGAAGTCGGATTATTATGGGTTTCATATGCCTGGGCATAAACGTAATTCGGATGTTACACGAGCGAATTTACCATATGGAATTGATATTACAGAGATTGAAGGATTTGATAATCTTCATCATGCGGAGGAGATCATCAGGGAAGCGGAAGTCAGGGCAGCGTCCATGTATCATGCAGAGGAGACGCACTATTTGATTAATGGGAGTACTGCGGGTATTTTAAGTGCGGTAATGGGATGTACTAAAAAAGGCGGAAAGATTTTAATGGCAAGAAACTGTCATAAGTCGGTCTATCATGCTGTTTTTTTAAATGAATTGCGTCCGGTATATATTTATCCGGAATTTGATGAGACAATGGAACTGAATATGGCTGTGTCTCCTGAGAAAATTGAGAGGTTATTAGAGGAACATAAGGAGGTTCAGGCTGTGGTATTGACATCACCGACATATGACGGGGTGTTGTCGGATATTGAGAGGATTTCTGAAATTGTACATCAGAAAAAAATTCCGTTGATTGTGGATGAGGCACACGGAGCACACTTTGGATTTCACCCTTATTTTCCGGAGAATGCAAATACAAAGGGAGCAGATGTTGTAATACACAGTCTGCATAAAACACTTCCGGCATTGACGCAGACAGCACTGATTCACTTGAATGGGACACGGATCGATCGAAGGAAGATTCGGAATTATCTGCATATTTTTCAGACAAGCAGTCCTTCTTATGTGTTGATGGCAAGTATGGATGAATGTCTGAGGACGGTGGCAGAGCAGGGGGATGTGTTGTTTGAGACTTATGTGAAGAATCTGGAAAGCAAAAGGGGAGAGTTGAAAAAATTAAAGCATATCAGATTGATGGAGACAGAAGAATTCGACAGATCCAAACTGGTGCTGTCTGTAAAAGATACGATTCTTAAGAAAGAGAATCGAGTGTTTACAGGGAAAATGTTATATGAGAGATTGCTTTTAGAATATCATCTGCAGATGGAAATGGCTGCAGGATCTTATGTGATTGCCATGACTTCGATTGGAGATACAAAAGAAGGAATGGATCGGCTGCTCAGTGCTTTGTTTGAGATTGATGAGGAATTGGAAAAAAATTCAGAGGAAGAGAAAAGGTATTATCTGCCCCGTCAGGAACAGGTCTTCACGAGCTTTGAGGTAGAAGGAATGCGAAGAATGGAAACAGTAAGGAGCATGAGCTGGCAGGAGTCAGCGGGGTTTATTTCCATGGAATATGCGTATTTGTATCCGCCGGGAATTCCGCTGATCGTTCCGGGGGAACGGATCACTAAGGAAACAGCAGCGATGTTAGTAGATTATCAGAACAAAGGGTTTTCTGTGGAAGGAATTAGTGTGGAAAACTATATCGAGGTGTTGATAAATGAGTAAAATTTTTTATATTATGGGGAAAAGTTCTTCCGGAAAAGATACGATTTATAAGAAAATAAGAGAAAAAACTGCCGCAGTTAAAGCGTATTACTCCTTATACGACCCGACCAATCAGGGAAGGGGAGACCGATGGTGTGGAATATTTTTTTGTGGACGAAGAAAGGCTGAACGAGCTTAAGGAGAAGGAACGTGTCATAGAAGTACGTTCTTATAATACAAAGTGTGGAATCTGGACATATTTTACAGCAGATGACGGGCAGATTGATCTCCAGAAGTATGATTATCTTGTGATAGGGACTCTGGAATCTTATTATGGGATGCGGGAGTATTTTGGAGAAGAACAGCTGATTCCGATTTACATTGAGGTAGAGGACGGGCTGAGGCTGGAGAGAGCGCTTTGCAGGGAACGACAGCAGAAGGAACCCAAATATGCGGAGATGTGCAGACGTTTTCTGGCAGATGCAGAGGATTTCTCCGAAGAGAATTTGAAAAGAGCAGGCATTGTAAGGAGATTTGAAAATCTGAAGATGGAAAAATGTCTGAGTGAAATTACAGAGTTGATTCGGGAAGAAATGACTTCGCTTTAAAAGAAAACAGGAAAAAGATAAAAAGAGAAGCAGACGGGCAGATTTGCCGTTTGTTTCTCTTTTTTTGCTTTACAAGGTTTTAACTTGCAATTGAAGTGATATTAAAAAAGGAATGTTATAATGACGAACGTGCCATTAAGAAAGGAAACAGTTTGATGTTAAAGAAAGTAATAAAAGAGGCATTCCCTACCGTACTGGCGTTTACCATGTCAGGAATGTACAGCATTGTGGATGGGATTTTTGTAGGAAAGGCAGCGGGAGATACAGGGCTTGCAGCGATCAATATTGCGTGGCCGATCCCGGCACTGATCACTGCGCTCGGAATTGGAATCGGAACGGGAGGAAGTGTTTTGTACTCTCATTACAGAGGGCGGGGAGAGCAGAAGGTATGTGAAAATTTGTTTGAGCTTACAATGACACTTCTGATCGGTACAGGTATACTTGCAACGATTTTGCTGTCTCTGGTACAGAAACCGTTTTTAGAAATTTTGGGAGCTGCGGGAAGTGTTCAGACGGAAGCAATCAAGTATACGGCGATCATTATTGCCGGAAGTATCCTTCAGGTGGCAGGAACCGGAATCATGCCTCTTTTGAGAAATATGAATCAGTCGCTGGGAGCAATGCTCAGCATGGCGGCAGGATTTGCAGTCAATATTCTGGTGAACTATTATCTGATGTTCCGATTGAATATGGGAATCAAGGGAGCCGCATTTGGAACGGTGACGGCGCAGGCCGTGGTAGTTATGGCAGGATGTGCGATCCTGTGGAAAACAGGTTATCGAAAATGGAGACCGTTGTGGCACGGACAATATGCTGCAGATATTTTCAAGATTGGAATCACGGCATTTGGAACATCACTTGCGCCGACAGCGGCACTTATTTTTACAAATCTGCAGTGTCTTCGTTATGGTGGAAATGCAGCGGTGGCGTGTTATGCGGTTATTTCTTATATTGTATTTCCTGTTCAGTATTTTCTGACAGGAATCGGAGAAGGTGTACAGCCTCTGATTAGTTTTTATCATGGTGCGAAAAAGGAGATGGAGGTAAGAGCAGTAAAAAAAATCGCTTACACCGCAGAAATTATTTTTGGAATCACGGCGGCAGCAGTTACGATTTGTATGATTCCGTATATTGGAGGATGGTTTGGTCTGTCAGCAGAGTCAAAGCAGTGCTTTTCTTCGGGGATGCTGATCAGTCATTTGCATTTCTGTTAACGGGAACGGCAAAGTTGAATGTATCCTGTCTCAATGCAGTCATGCAGACGAAAAAAGCGGTGTTCATGACTTATATAGAAAGCCTGGCAGTTTCGCCAATCTGTTTGTTTTTGCTTCCGGCTGTCTGGGATATCAGAGGAATCTGGCTGGCGCTCCCGGTAACGGCAGGCATTATGACAGGGATTTACGGGTTGATAAGAAAGGATAGAAAAAATGAAGAATAAAGTAAAATTCAGGCAACTGGGCAGTGTGACTCTTTTTGTTCTGCCGGCATTAATTCCTCTGATCGTATTTTGGATTTATCCGATCCTGCGATCTGTCTATATTAGTTTCACAGACTGGGATTATATGACTCCGGATTACAATTTTGTATTTTTTGATAATTTTATTTCGTTGTTTCAGGATGCCAGATTTTACGATGCACTTTGGAACACAGTTGTGTTTACATTGGGAACGCTGATTCCGACGATCGTACTTGGTCTGATGCTGGCTCTTTTGATGCAGAAAGCATTTAAAGGAAGCGGGATCATCAAATTTATTTTGTTTTCGCCATGGATCACGCCGACTGTTGCAGTGTCGATCGTATGGACCTGGATCTACGATCCGAATACGGGAATTGCAAATACGGTAATGAGATTTCTGCATCTCCCCGAATTACAGTGGATTAAAAGTTCAGACACAGCAATGCTCGCTGTGATCATTGTGACTGTGTGGAAGAGTCTCGGATATGCGATGATCTTTTATCTTTCCGCATTGGAAAAGGTTCCGAAAGAGTTGTACGAGGCAAGCGGCTGGATGGAGCAAAAAGCTGGCAGAGATTCCGGGATGTTACGATTCCGTGTATCTCTCCAACCACGTTTTTCCTGGTAATTATTACGATGGTAACTTCACTGCAGGCATATGATCAGATTCAGATTCTGACTCAGGGAGGTCCGTCCGGAAGCACAAGAACCTTGCTGTATATGTATTATCAGCTTGGATTTGAAGAGTTTAACATGGGGCAGGCAACTGCGGTGGCGATTGTGATGATTATAATCACCGTAGTATTATCGGCAGTACAGTTCGGTGCATCGAAAAAATGGGTGCATTATTAGAAAGAAGGACAGATTATGAAGATAAGAACAGGAATCGAAAAACTCGGAAAAGGAATGATTTTACTGATCTTCAGTATTTTCACAATCTTTCCGTTTGTATGGATGATTTTAAGTGCACTGAAAACAAAGGCGGAGATTATGGATGTCCGTTCATTTTTTCCGGCAGAATTCCAGTGGCATAACTTTTACCAGGTCATTTTTGAATCACCGCTTCTTCGATATGTCGGCAACAGTTTGTTTGTATCAGTGATCACGCTGGCGCTGCAGATCGTAACAGGTGCGATGATCGCCTATGCGATTGTTTTTATGAATTTTAAAGGCAAGAAAGCGTTGTTTGCAGTCATCATGGGAACTTATATGCTTCCGACAGCAGCAACATATATTCCGAGCTATATTATTCTGGCAAACTGGAATCTGCTGAACACGTTTACAGGCTGATCATTTCCAACTGTGTCAGCATTTTCGGAATCTTTCTGCTTCGACAGGCATTTATGCAGGTTCCAATGGGACTAATCGAGGCAGCAAGAATCGACGGGGCAAGCTCCTGGAAGATTTTGTGGCGGGTCGTGTGTCCGATGACAAAATCTTCGTTCATCACATTTGGACTGATGAACTTTATTACCTGCTACAACAGTTATATGTGGCCTTCTCTGATCACAGATGCGGATGAGAAGATGATGGTGTCACAGGGATTGAGAAAATTCTTTATAGAAGGCGGTGCTTATGGAACAGAATGGCCCCTGGTCATGGCAGGAAGTACATTGATCGTACTGCCGCTTCTGATTCTGTTTGCATTTACGCAAAAGTGGTTTATCAATGGAATCGGCGGAGATACGGGTATGAAAGGATAATTCCTTTTTTACATAAAGAAAGCAAAGAAAAAATGACATACGATGCATGAAGGAGAAAAAAGAAAATGAAAAAGAGAATTGTATCAGCATTATTAGTTTGTGTACTTGGAATGTCCCTGGTGACAGGATGTGGAAACAATGCAAAGGCTGCAGAAACGACAAAGACGGCAGATGGAAAAATTCAGTTGGATCTCTGGTATTCCGGGGGAAAAACAGCAGTCAATGTATTTCAGGACATTGTAGATGCATTCAATGAGTCTCAGGACAAATATGAAGTTAAGACAACAACACAGGCGGATTATACAGAGACTTATGAAAAACTGCAGGCAGGGATTGCAGGAAAGAAAGCTCCGGACATGGCACTTCTGGATACAGATAAATCCAGAAATCTTTCTGAAAAAAATCTGGTTGCAGACATCAATGATTATGTAGAAAAAGATGATTCCTTTGAAAAAGATGATTATCTGCCGGTATTTTATGAGCAGGGGGAGGATGAGAACGGAAAATTGTTTGCACTGCCTGCATATGGTACAACACAGGTGATGTACTACAATAAGGCGGCATTTGAAAAAGCGGGAATTGACCCGGCAACGATCAAGACCTGGCAGGACCTTGCAGCGGCAGCAGAGAAAATGACAGCTTCTGATGGTTCCTTTGTGGGATGGGAGCCAATGTGGGGCTCAGGAAATCTGATTGATGCAGCACTCAGCAACGGAGCCTCTCTTCTGAGTGAGGACGGGAAAAAAGTGATGATCAATTCAGACGAATGGGTAGAAGTATGGGAGAGCTTCCGTACATGGATTCACGATGACAAGATCATGAAAGTAAATTCCGGTGGACAGGGCTGGGAATACTGGTACACGACGATTGACGACGTTCTGCAGAATAAAGCAGGCGGTTATACAGGTTCTTCCGGAGATCAGGCAGATCTGGACTTTAGCATTGTGGGAGCAATGGAACAGCCTGGATTTAACGACAACTCTTCAGCACCAACGGCAGATGCACTGCGGCTTGTGATGCTTCAGAATTCTTCTGATGAAGAAAAAGAAGGTGTTTATGAGTTTATGAAATATTTTACAACTCCGGAAAATCAGGCAAAATGGTCCATGGGCACAGGATATGTGGCAGTACGTGAGTCTACACAGGAAGTAGAAGAGTTTAAGTCTTATGCAGAAGAAAATCCTCAGGCACTGGTTCCGCTTCAGCAGGCATCTCACGGAACACCGGCTCTTCAGGATCCGACAGGAGGAAAGATTCTGGATGCCCTGTCAATTGCAGCGGATAAGGTAGAGTTGGAAAACGTACCTGCACAGGAAGCTCTGGATGAAGCACAGAAAACAGCACAGGAAGCATTGGATGCATTATAAAATGAGAGATCAGATTAGATTTAAAATCGGAAAAGAAGAAAAAAATATTCAGGAAAAATGGATTGAAATTTCAGAGGGAACAGAACACATTCAGATGATGATAGAAATGCCTGAAGAATTTCAGTATATGGCATTCCTGTTTCTGGAAGATCCCAAAAAAGAAATTCGGTTTCAGAAGCTGCTGGGATATGGGCAGCAGAACCCGGGAATCGGAAAAAGCACAAAGGATACAACGATAGGAGGTGTTCCGGGAGAGATTTATCCCGGAACATGGAAAATCGGAATCGGCATTTTTACAGAATATGTTGCGCAGAAGCTGGGAGAACAAACCGGAGAAATTGTACTGACAGTTTCGGACCGGAAAGATGAGGTTTCTGATCCGATCTGCGGAGAATGCTGGGTGGAAAACGGACTTCATATTTCGGAAAAAAGCTATCGTTGGGAGAACGTATTTTGTCCGGAATCCGGATGGTATAAGGGTGATTTTCATACGCATACGAGGTTGTCTGACGGAAAAGAGACGATCGGGCATGCTTCTGAAAGAGCAGAGGAAAGCGGTTTGGATTTTTATGTGCCGACAGAACATAATCTGATGCATACCGGCTGGTGTAAGACTTCACTCTGTGTGCTTCCCGGAATTGAGGTAACGACAGATAAAGGACACATGAATCTGTTTGGAATTACGGAAATGCCGGAGAAAATTCTGGAGATCGTGAAGCATAACGGAGAAGAGGTCATAGATACGTATATGGATCAGACGATAGCACAAGCAAAACAAAAAGGATGGATTCGCAGTATCAATCATCCGTTTCTGACCATCTGGAAGTGGCAGTTTGAAAATACAGACCTGCGGGATATCAACTGTATGGAGATCATCAATGATCCGACGTATCCGGATGGACCAGGATCTAATGATATGGCAATTCGTTTTTTGGATCAAGTATGGAATGAAGGAATTCGTGTGTTCGGAGTGGGAGGAAGTGATTCTCACAATCTGGAGGATGAATTTTATGAAGGGGCAAGCCTTCCGTCTGCGGTGGGAGATCCCGCAACATGGGTATTTTGTGACGGATTAAGTCCGAAAAATCTGATGAATGCAGTAAGGCAGGGACATCTGTGTGTGACCAGATTCTGCAAAATAGAGCCAAAAATCAAGGTGGATGGTCAGAACTGTCTTCCGGGAGATGAGATCACTGCAAAGAAGTGTGAGATTACATATCGGGCGGAAATTTTGGGACTGACAGAAGAACCGGAAGCATTTCTTGTGATGAATGGAAATTATGTGGAACTGTCGGTCAGTTCGTCTGAAAACGGAAAATATCATGTAGAGACACACTTGATTCTGGAAAATACTTCCTGGCAGTGGATCAGACTGGAAGTCAGAACAAAGAAAAAAGAATTTCTGGGATATGTAAATCCGGTATTTCGAGGAAAGAAAGAGCCGGAGAGGACCACTTTCGGAGAAATCAAAGGAGAGACAGAAGGTTTAACAGATGATTAAAGGAATTTTATTTGATAAAGATGGAACTCTGATTGACTTTTTTTCCTTATGGCTGGGTGCGGCAAAAGCGGTCGTAATACAGTTTTTAAAAGAAAATGAGCTTTCGGAGGAAGTAAAGGAACGTGTGTTTTATGCTATGGGAATCGAGAATGGAGAAATCGATCCTTATGGCGGGCTTGCGTATAAGTCCTATTCAGAAATTGCTCTGGATATTACGGATGAACTTTCAAGGGAGCAGATTTATCTGGACAGCCGAAAAGTGAGGATGCAGCTGGAGCGGCTGTTTGCTGAATATGTGACGGAAAGTCAGGCACAGTATGTGGAAACAGCGGACATTAAAGCAGTCCTTGATTCGCTGAAACAGAGAAACATTTGGATCGGACTTGCAACAGCAGATACTGTGCCGTCTGCAAAAAACTGTCTGAAACGGCTGGAGGTACTGGAAAAATTTGATTATGTGGGAGCGGATGATGGTGTCCTGCGCCCGAAACCGGAAGCAGATATGTTTCTGGAATTTCAGAAAAAATTCGGACTGAAGCCGCAGGAAATCGCAGTGGTTGGAGATACATATAATGACATTCGTTTTGCAAGAGAAAACGGGGGAGTTGCCATTGGTGTTTTAAGCGGAGTGAGTCAGGAAGCAGATTTTTGCGGGGAAGCAGATTATATATTAAATTCTGTGGGAGAACTTCCGCAATTATTGGAACAGATATAGATATTAAGGAGGCATTGCTGTGGCTGAGATTCAGTTGAAACATGTATATAAAAAATATGAAAACAAAGTAGTTGCGGTACAGGATTTTAATCTTAAGATCAAGGATCAGGAGTTTGTGATTTTCGTAGGTCCTTCCGGATGTGGAAAATCGACAACGCTGCGGATGATCGCAGGATTGGAGGAAATATCCGACGGGGAGCTTCTGATCGATGGAAAAATGATGAATCAGGTACAGTCATGCGACAGAGATATTGCAATGGTGTTTCAGAATTATGCACTGTACCCGCATATGACCGTATTTGAGAATATGGCATATAGCCTCCGGCTGAAAAAGGTACCGAAAAAAGAACGCAGACAGAAGGTGGAGGAAGCGGCAAAGATTCTTGGACTCGAAGGGGTTCTGGACAGAAAGCCGGGAGAACTTTCGGGCGGGCAGAAGCAGAGAGTGGCAATGGGACGTGCAATTGTACGGAATCCAAGAATTTTCCTGATGGATGAGCCATTGTCCAATCTGGATGCAAAATTAAGAACACAGATGAGGGCGGAGATACTGAGGTTGTACCAGAAGCTGAAAACGACGTTTATTTATGTGACGCATGATCAGACAGAGGCGATGACACTTGGAACAAAGATTGTAGTGATGAAAGACGGAGTGATTCAGCAAGTCGCATCACCGGAAGAACTTTACAACTGTCCGGCAAATACATTTGTGGCAGGTTTTATCGGAATGCCGCCTATGAATTTCTTTCAGGGGAAATGCTGCAGAGGCGGAGAATATGGAACCTATCTTCAGATTGGAGATTTTGCGGTCAATCTGACAGAAGAAGATGCCGAAAGAGTTTTCCGAAAGGGATATATGGGTGAGGTGATCACAGTAGGTGTGCGTCCGGAAGATCTGGTACTTACAGAGGAAGGAACAGAGCATGAGGTTCTGGTGTATGAAATGCTCGGTGCAGAAACCTATCTTTATTTTACATACGAAGGGAAGGATGTGGCATTGAGGACAAATGCAGACACACCATATAGACGGGGAGACAGGATTTCTTTTTGTCTCAGAAATGATAAACTGCACTTGTTTGACGGTGACACCGGGATCAGAATATAAGAAAGACGGCGGAAGGAGACTTCTGCTGTTTTTTTTGTGCAATTGCAGGAATCTGGGTATATCTTACATCAAAATTATGCTATACTGAAACAGTAACCGAAGGAATTCAAGAAAAGACAGCAGGTGATGATATGAGCAGTTTTAAAGACGTGGTTGGACACAAAAATATAATACAGTATATTGAAAATGCGGTAAAAACAGATAAGGTTTCCCATGCATATATTTTGAATGGGGAAAAAGGTTCCGGAAAACGACTTCTGGCAAATTTGTTCGCTATGAGCCTGCAGTGTCAGAACCGGGATGAAGACGGAGACGCATGCGGAAAGTGCCAGTCCTGCAAACAGGCAGCATCGAATAATCAGCCGGATATTATCAGGGTGACACACGAAAAACCAAATACGATCAGTATTGATGACATCAGAGAGCAGATCAACAATGATATTGTGATCAAGCCATACAGCAGCAAATATAAGATCTATATTGTACCAGATGCAGATATGATGAGTGTACAGGCGCAGAATGCGCTGTTGAAGACGATCGAGGAGCCGCCGGCTTATGCGGTGATCCTGCTTCTGACAGAGAATGCGGAGATTCTTCTTCCGACGATCCGTTCCAGATGTGTAATGCTGAAGCTGAGAAATATCAAAGATCAGCTGATCAAAAAATATCTGATGGAACAGATGGAGATTCCGGATTATAAAGCAGATGTGTGCGTGGCGTTTGCGCAGGGGAATATGGGACGTGCGATCATGCTTGCGACATCAGAGCATTTTAATGAGATCAAGGAAGAGGCAGTTCATCTGCTGCGTGAGATTAATGACATGGATGTGGATGCGCTGGAGGCAGCCGTAAAACGAGTGGTTTCTTATAAGATGAATATCACAGACTATCTGGATGTGATCTCGGTATGGTATCGGGATGTGCTGATCTATAAAGCCACAAAGAATGTGGATCAGGTCGTATTTTCTGATCAGCTCAGATTTATCAAGGACCGGGCAAGCAAGAGCTCTTACGAGGGAATCGAGAATATTCTGGACGGAATTGAAAAGGCAAAGGCCAGACTAAAAGCAAATGTCAATTTTGAACTGACGATGGAATTGCTTTTATTGACAATAAAGGAGAACTGATAGAATGACAAAAGTGATTGGAGTAAGGTTTCGGACAGCCGGAAAAATCTACTATTTTTCACCGGGAAAGTTTGAGATCAAACAGGGAGACCACGTGATTGTGGAGACTGCGCGCGGTGTAGAGTATGGAAAGGTTGTGATCGGAACCAGAAAAGTAAAAGATCAAGAGGTGATACAGCCGCTGAAGTCTGTCATTCGGATCGCCACAGAGCAGGATCAGAAGACAGAAGAGAAAAATAGAGAAAAAGAAAAGGAAGCATTTCAGATTTGTCTGGAAAAGATCAGAAAGCATGGTCTGGAGATGAAACTGATCGATGCGGAATATACATTTGACAACAATAAAGTGCTGTTTTATTTCACAGCAGACGGGCGTATCGATTTCCGTGAGCTGGTAAAAGATCTGGCAGCAGTATTTCGCATTCGGATCGAGCTGCGTCAGATCGGTGTAAGAGATGAGACGAAGATCCGGGGCGGAATCGGAATCTGCGGAAGACCATTATGCTGTCACACGTATTTGTCCGAGTTTGCTGCAGTTTCCATTAAGATGGCAAAAGAGCAGAATCTGTCCCTGAATCCGACCAAGATCTCCGGAGTGTGCGGAAGGCTGATGTGTTGTCTGACGAACGAGGAAGAGACTTATGAAGAATTAAACAGCCAGCTTCCGTCAGTAGGAGATACGGTTACGACTTCAGATGGATTGACAGGAACGGTCCATTCCTTAAGTGTTCTGAGAAAACTGGTGAAAGTAGTTGTAAATCTGGAAAACGATGAAAAAGAAATCAGGGAATATCAGGCGGAAGAATTAAAATTCCGTCCGCGTAAGCGAAAAGCGAAGGTCTCAAAAGAAGAGATGCGCAAGCTCGCGGAACTGGAAAAGGGAGAAGGAGCGTCAAGATTAGATGACAAATAATTTAAAATCCGGAGAGCGTCTGGATGATCTGCAGCTTAATGGGCTTCAGATCATCAGGATCCGGAACGATTTTGTTTTGGGATTGATGCGGTGATGCTTTCTGATTTTGCCAGGGTCAAACCGGGGGAGAAGGTTCTGGATCTGGGAACCGGAACTGGGATCTTACCGATTTTATTGTCCGCAAAGACCAGAGGAGAGCATTTTATCGGACTTGAGATTCAAAAAGAAAGTGCTGATATGGCGCGAAGAAGTATAGAGTGGAATCATCTGCAGGAAAAAATTGAGATTGTGCAGGGAGATATCAAAGAGGCGGCAGCGTTATTCAAGCCGACTTTTTTTGATGTGATCGTGACCAATCCACCGTATATGCTGAACCAGCATGGTCTGCAGAATCCGGGAGATGCCAAAGCGATCGCGCGGCATGAGATTTTATGTACTCTGGATGATATTTTACGAGAGAGCAAACAATTACTTGCGGACGGGAAAGGACGGTTTTATATGATACATAAACCGTTTCGTCTGGGAGAGATTCTGACGAAGATGAGTGAATATAAGATCGAACCGAAGAGGATCCGATTTGTGCATCCTTATATTGATAAGGAACCTACGATGGTGCTGATTGAAGGTCTTCGAGGCGGAAAACCGAGGGTAACGATCGAACCGCCTATAATTATGTATACCCGGTGAGGGTGAGAGAAAGGAAACAGCATGACAGGAACGTTATATTTGTGTGCAACTCCAATCGGAAATCTGGAGGATATGACTTTTCGTGTGATCCGTACACTCAAAGAAGTGGATCTGATCGCAGCGGAGGATACAAGAAACAGTATCAAGCTGTTAAATCATTTTGAGATACAGACACCAATGACCAGTTATCACGAATACAATAAATACGAAAAAGGAAGAAAGCTGGTAGAAAAGCTGTTGGAAGGACAGAATATCGCTTTGATCACAGATGCCGGGACGCCCGGAATTTCGGATCCCGGAGAGGAACTTGTGAAGATGTGCTATGAATCCGGAATTCCGGTAACATCTCTTCCGGGGGCAGCAGCCTGTATTACGGCACTGACAATTTCCGGGCTGTCTACCAGACGATTTGCATTTGAAGCATTTTTGCCATCAGATAAAAAAGAACGGGAACAGATTTTAAAGGAGATGGAGACTGAAACGAGGACTATGATCGTATATGAAGCACCTCATCGTCTTGTAAAGACTCTGAAATTGTTTCTGGAGCGGCTTGGAAACCGGAAGATTACCGTATGCCGGGAGTTGACAAAACGTCATGAGACAGCTCTTGCAGTGACTTTGGAAGAAGCAGTGGCTCATTATGAGGCAAATCCTCCAAAAGGGGAATGTGTTCTGGTGATCGAGGGGAAGAGCCGGGAAGAAGCCCGGGAAGAGGAGAGAAAACAGTGGGAAGAAATGACCATTGAAGATCACATGGAAGTATACACAAAACAGGGAATGGATAAGAAATCAGCAATGAAAGCTGTCGCAAAGGACAGGGGAGTGTCTAAGAGGGATATTTATCAATATCTGGAAAGCAGAAAATAAAAAAGGAACACGGAGATCAGTGAAAGATTTCTGTGTTCCTTTTTTGTACGATGAGCTTATGTGATTCAGATTTTTTTGATATCCACAACCTCTCCGTCTCTCATGGAGATTACTTTTTGTCCTGCAATCTCAGTTTCTCCCCGCTTGTTAGTTACATAGAGGACTGTAATGCCAAGCTCTTTGTTGATGCGCCGGATATCACGCATCATTTCTTTTCTGCGATATTCGTTCTGTCGGGCAAAATCTTCATCGACCAGAAGGACTTTTGGTTTGCATACAACAGCACGTCCAAGTGCAACGCGTTGTTTCTGCGCCTCATTGATCACCCGGATCTTTTTCTCAAGAATGTCCGTGATATTGAAAAAATGTGCTGCCATTTTCACACGGCTGTCAATAATCTGCCGCGGAAGATTGCGAAGGCGCAGTCCAAGCGCGATATTGTCATACACGTTTAAGTGAGAATAGAGCTGATAATTCTGAAACGCCATGGCAAGACTACGGTCACGGGGCAGAATATCGTTGAGCAGATCTTTTCCGAGATAGATTTCACCGGATGTAATATCCTCCATACCACCGATCATGCGAAGTATGGTGGATTTTCCGCAGCCGCTTGGTCCGAAAAAGGTAACAAACTCTCCGTCTTCTATATGCAAAGAAAGATTTTTGACAGATACAAATCCGTTGGGATATGTCTTGTTCAGATTTTCAAGAGTAATACTCGCCATCAGAACACCTCCTTATGTCTAACATCAGTGTACCATATTCAAACCTGCAAAACAATCTATTGCAGCATGAATTGAGACAGGACCACGCTGGCTGCAAGTCCGGCGAAGGTGGCAATCAGCGCTCCAGTCAGTGTGTAGCGGGAGTTTTTGATCTTTGCGGTCATGAAATAGACACTCATAGTATAAAAGATGGTCTCTGTACAGGACATGGAAATGGATGCGATCAGTCCGATCAGAGAATCCGTACCAAACTCTTTATAGAGATCCAGAAGAAGTCCGGTAGCGGCTGAGGAAGAGAACATTTTGACAACCGTAAGAGGAACCAGTTCTCCGGGAAATCCAATGGCAGCAGTAAACTGCCCGATACAGGAGGAAATCATCTCCAGAAACCCGGAAGCGCGGAGAATACCCACTGCCACCATAAGTCCGATGAGTGTGGGCATGATCTTGAGAACGGTTAAAAATCCGTTTCGGGCACCTTTGATGAAATGTTCATAGACGTTGATCTTCATCAGAAGTCCATAGACGATGATGGCAAGGATCAGAAACGGGACAATAAAATTGGTGAGGTAGAGAAAAAGATTCATGGCTGACTCCAAAATAAAATCAGATTTTTAAATCTATATGCGGTTTCAGAGAATAACATCCCTCAAGACTCATAAGATAAAACAAAATCGATTTTGGGAGTTTGCATGTCAGATCGTTTGCGAAAGAGCACAAAAAAGCAAGTCATCTCGATCATTCTTGTTCTTACCTTGCTGTTGTCTGTGATATTGTCCGGATGTCACGGGCAGTCTTCAGAAATCCAGAATAAAAAGTTCAGAAAATTTACCGAAACCTTATTTTGTCAGGAAGTGGCGTCAAATACGGTCAGTCTGCATTATACACTCAAAGACCCCGGTCAGTATGGGATTCAGGATTCCCCGGTTACATTCGGATATTTTAATACGGATAAAGGAACCCGAAAAATTTCCACAGAAAATACACAGGCAGCATTGAAACGATTTTCCTATCGGAAATTATCAAGGGAAAACAGGCTTACATATGATGTGTTGGATTATTATCTGGAGTTATCTAAAAAAGAAAGTGATTATCTGCTGTATGAAGAGCCCATGGGGACAGTCAGCGGTGTGCAGACACAGATTCCGGTACTGTTGTCAGAATATCAGTTTCAAAGTAAAGAAGATGTGGATGCTTATCTGGAGTTGATGAAAACAACACCCGATTATTTTAATTCCCTGATCGCATTTGAACAGGAAAAGGCACAAAAAGGGCTTTTTATGGCAAGCTATACGGCGGACACCGTAATTGAACAGTGTCAGGCATTCATTGATATGGGAGACTCCAACTATCTGATTTCCACGTTTGTTGATCGGATCCAGAAGCTTACAGATCTGTCCGAATCGGAGAAAAGTGATTATATCCAGAAAAATGCATATATGCTGCAGACCTATGTGTTGCCGGCCTATCAGCAGCTGATTAAAACCGTGGTGGAGTTGAAAGAATCCGGTAAGAACGAAGAAGGACTCTGTTATCTGCCAAACGGCAAAGAATATTATGAGCTGACAGTGCAGGCGTCCACAGGATCTGCAAGAACAGTTCCTCAATTACAGAAACTGACAAATAATCAAATGAAAGATGATCTGGCGGCAATGAAAGCTGTGATCGGACTGACAGCAGAACAGGCAAAGGAAACAGCAGTGATGGAATCTACCGATCCAAAAGAAATATTAAACAGCCTGAGTCTGGATATTCAGAAGACATTCCCAAAACTTCCCCAGACGAGTGTAGAAGTAAAATATGTGCCAAAAGCCATGGAAGCACATCTAAGTCCGGCATTCTATATGATACCGGCACTGGATGACACAGAAGAAAATGTCATCTATGTCAACCAGGCCCAGATGGGTAATAAGCTGACACTGTATACAACACTGGCTCATGAGGGGTATCCGGGGCATCTGTATCAGACGGTTTATTACGCATCAACAAAACCGGATCCACTGCGCAGTATTTTCAATTTTGGCGGATATGTGGAAGGCTGGGCAACGTATGCGGAAATGGGTTCCTACTATCTGGCAGATTCGCTTACCAGAGAGCAGGCGGTTCTGCTTCAGAAAAACAGTTCCATTTTGCTGGCATTGTATGCGCTGGCAGATATGGGCATTCATTATGATGGGTGGAATCGGATGGATACTGTAAAATTTTTCAAAGAATATGGAGTCGGAAGTGCGGAGATCGTAAATCAGATTTATGATCTGATCATTGGATCTCCGGGAAATTATCTGAAGTATTATATCGGCTATGTAGAATTTCTGGAATTAAAGAAAAAATGGGTCGAAAAAAAGGGCGAGGATTTTTCCCAGAAAGAATTTCATAAGGCAGTACTGGATGTAGGACCGGCACCGTTTGACTGGTAGAAAAATATATGTGGCAGGGAGAAAAATAAAAGATGTTGAATTATCTGTGGGCAGGAATGATTATAATCGGAATCATATATGGTGCATTCACCGGAAAAATGCCCGATATCACGAATGCAGCTCTGGATTCTGCAAAAGATGCAGTAACCTTGTGTATTACAATGGTGGGAGTGATGGCATTCTGGATGGGAATCATGGAAATTGCGTCCCGGGCGGGAATTATTGAGATGGCATCGAAAAAAATGAGACCGCTGATCCGATTTTTGTTTCCTGATATTCCGAAAGAGCATCAGGCGAATCAGTATATTACAACAAACTTTATTGCAAATTTTCTGGGGCTTGGCTGGGCGGCAACGCCTGCCGGACTTCAGGGAATGCAGGCACTGGCCGAATTAGAACAGGAAAGAAGGATGAAAAGAGCGCCGGGAAAGGCAAGAAAGCCCGGCGTGGCATCCAATGAAATGTGCACATTTCTGATCATGAATATCTCTTCGCTGCAGTTGATCCCGATCAATGTGATCGCCTACCGGAGTCAGTATGGAAGTGTGAATCCGGCGGCAATTGTAGGTGCGGGGATTGTGGCGACAACAGTGAGTACGCTGGCCGGGATGGTGTATTGTAAGATTATGGACAGGAAGAGATAAGTCCGATCCGGGCATACTCGATCAATTCTTCTTCCACGCGTTTCATCACTTCTTTTGTCTCCGGATTGGTATAAGGGATCCTGGCAATGATTTTGGGAATATAGTTTTGCTCTTCGATGATATCCAGACTTTCCCGGAAGTTAATATCATAAAAATAAGCAAGATAAGAAATCCAGTAATCCATCGGTGTTACCCGGTCAGAGGACAGGATACATTCATGACGTAAAATAGAATCTCTTACTTTTGGAGAAATCGCAGAGGCGCCTGTTTCCTCTGCGGAAGTATCCATAAAAGTTTCCAGTCTGTCTTCCAGTTTTACACGGCAGTTGTCCAGTTTATCGGCATCCCGGATGATCTTTGCATGAAGTAAAGTACGTGCATCGGAAATTCCATCCAGCTTAAAATCACTGTGTTTGGCAATGGAAATACGGATGATTTCGTCAAAATCTGATTCTGGAATAAAGTTACGGATCAGATTTTGATGAGGCGCATTGTCGAACAGAATTTTGACTCCGTAAGCTGCGTGATCCATCGTGTCAGGGAGAAAACTGTCAAATTGCTTCAACTGTTCAAAACGTCCGATATCATGCAGCAGTGCGATCATCTTGGCGAGGGACGTATCTTCCTCAGATAATTTCATACGGGCGGCAATATCGGCACTTTCTTTGACAACACCGTAGGTATGTACGATTTTTAGACGAATTTTGTCATTGTGGCAGTCGTAGTCTTTTAAATAATTGTTGAATTGGGTTTTGGCGGTATAAAAATCCATGAAAATAGTACGCTCCTTATCATTGTCATAAATTTTGTTATTTTTATTTTGATGAGTTTCTCGGGGAATGTCAAGTGGGATGAAAAGAACTATTACTCAAAATGGGGCATGTCATTTAAAATGAGGTGCTCCATTTTTGAGTTTCTTTTATCTTTCATCATTAAGATATGTATTTCGAAGAGATTCTAATTCTAAATGTGTATTGGTAATAGCTTGTTGAACATCAATTTCAGAATCTAACAATTTATATATCCAGTCACAGACAACAGCATCAATTTCGTATTGAGGGATGACCTTGTTATTAGATAGTTTGGGAGGAATTGTAGGCTTGGTATATTTATAAATAGAATGATATAAAGGAAGCCAAGGATACAACTCTGTTAATTCATCATTGGTGTAGGTGCTATTTAGCGCAGAAAGCCCACCTAATAAAGAGGAATAGTTTGTAATTTGCTCATCGCAAGTCCATTTGAGAAATTCAAAAGCTTCTTGTTTTTTATCAGAGTGACTATTGATACCAAGTCCCCAACCACCAAGCAAAGGAGAATGACCAGGAATTAAGTGATAGCCTATTGAGCCCACAATACTATTTTTTCTCAGGTCAGTAACATCAGATAAAAATGATGGATATGAAATAAGCATTGCGGTTTCTCCCTTTAGAAAATCATCGACAACACTGATATCTGTAGCTGTTCTGTAATCGGGTTTTGCATTTTTTATAGATTTAACAAAATTAATATATGCTTTTAAGGAATGATCGGAGTCTAAACAGACATTTCCATGTCGATTGAAAAGACTGCCGCCATATGATCTGAGACGCATATATATTTCAGGAGTTAGGCATTCGCTATAGGCAGTAGGTATGGAAATTCCATATGAAATTGCAGTGGTCTTGTTTGTAAAGAAATCGGCAATTGTATTAAATTCTTTCAAAGTACTGGGTGGACGAAGTGAAATATTATTTTCTCTTTCATAATCATTTTTTAATGCCGTGTTTTCAAATAAATCTTTTCGGTAATAAAAAATTTGTGGAGCATACATAAAAGGAATGCCGTAATAGCGACCGTTAAAAATGCTGTAATACTTCAAACAATTCGGAAGAAAGATATCAGGGTTAATGGAATGAAATTTAGTAGTGATATCTTCTAATATCTGCTCAGAGGCAAGGGAAGGAAGCCAGGGAATATCATACATAAATACGTCATAAGGCTGTTCGTTGTTTGAACGGTATTTTTCTACAATAGTTTCATATAAACGATGATGTGGAAGAATCGTTACATCTGCATGAATATCTGTTTTGTTTTCAAAGTTTTTTAATAAACCCAGCAGAGAATTGAACTTTGAGACGTATCAAGCATTAAAACACGAATTGTTTCTTT
>ENA-OQBT01000606-OQBT01000606.1-human-gut-metagenome-genome-assembly--contig:-NODE-606-length-20567-cov-2.722994_pt1 | contig 20567 bp, 18 predicted proteins | sample MGYA00242749_ERZ504557 | MGnify/ENA primary metagenome ERZ504557 (study PRJEB26092, sample SAMD00036243) | human gut metagenome | host: Homo sapiens | study: EMG produced TPA metagenomics assembly of... | reverse complement strand
CATGTCATTGATTTTAAATTTAGATAATTTTCAATGAAAATATAATTAATAAATAGTTATCAATATATATTAATGAAAAGTTTTTACTATAAATTCACTAATCCATGTTAATTTCATTTTATTCATATTAATTCTCTATGATTTTTTCACAACAAAAAAAACTCAATGTATAGCTTATAAATACGCTGGCTATACATTGAGCTTGTACACACACTATTTAATTGAATACTCCGAGCTTTTTAACTCCACTGGTCACATTTCAAACCGCCCAAAATAAATTGCAAAATCTTCTTTTGCAGGCGATACCACTCGTTCTCTTTTAACTCTAACAAACTGCGGTTAACCGAGCTGCTGCCATTAACGATAAATTTAAAAAGCAATTCCGCTTCATCCTGTTTCATATTTAGCTCTTTCATGAGCACCGGAACGATCTTAGGGCTTTCATACTGGTGGATTTTTTGAGCGATAATCGGAGCCACATCCGCATCTTTTACGAGGAATCTGTATTTTTCAAGTTCCAAATATTTATGACACGGCGGAAATAAAGAGCTGTCCTTCGGTAACTCCTCATCCCCCGTCTGATTTAACATAATTTGCAACTTCTTAAGCGATCCCTGCTTTTCTTTGGGCGTCATGGAATTGATAAGTTGCAGGCTATCGTTAATAATATCCTCCAACAAGTCATCAATGGTGTTGTAGTATAAATAAAACGTTCCTCGCGCAATATGCGCTTCCCGACAAAGTGCGGTAATGCGGATGGTCCGAAAATGACTGGTTTTCAGCATAAGCAGCAGTGTATCTTTTATATGTTCGCGAGTATCCGTTGATACGTGTCGTTTAGTTCCTGTTTTTTCATTCGAGCTTTCAATCAAGGTAAATCTCCATCTCCTTACTGTTGAAATCATAGCTATATTATTATCTCTTATTTTATCATGGAGACTATTATTTCTGTGAAAAACCCGGTCAACTATAAACACATTTCAATTTCTGTATATTTTTTACAAAAAACGCAATTTATGTACACTTTTTATTTTCTGTTCATTGCTTTCTAACAATCAGCCAAAGTATAGACATATTTAAATTTCTGCATATTGTTTCTAAATAGCCCGCTCACTATAATAGGATACACAAGGTACACCAGAGATGTACCAAGGTTTGTATTCCTTGAAAGGAGATTTCAAAATGGAACTTTACAAAAATTTTGACGGCAAAGCCTATGATTGACGTTAATGACACAGCTATGTTGCTTATTGACCACCAAAGCGGTCTCTTCCAATGTATTAATGATATTGATTTCTTGCGTATTCGCGACAGAGCGATTGCGTTAGCTGAAGCAGCTGCATTAGTAAATATGCCTGTTATTACGACGGCTTCCGTACCCCAAGGTCCAAATGGTCCGTTGATTCCGGAAATCCATGAAGTGGCTCCGCATGCAGTATATGTAGCACGTCGCGGCGAAGTAAACTCTTGGGATTGTAAAGATTTCGTAGATGCTGTAAAAGCAACCGGTAAAAAGACGTTAATCATCGCCGGTACGGTAACAAGTGTATGCATGGCATTACCGGCTATTTGTGCTGTTAATGAAGGCTATCGCGTATTTGCAGTGCCTGACGCATCCGGTACGTATTCCAAAGAAGCTGCTATGGCCACTATGATGCGCCTCACCCAAGCAGGGGTTGTGGTAACTGACGCCGGTGCTGTATTGGCAGAATTACAGCGCACATGGCATACACCTCAAGCCGACAAATGGGCTCAAATTTGGGGTCGTATTTTTACAAATTATCGTCTTCTTTTAGAAAGCTATGCTAAAGCTGTAGAAGTAACAAAATCCGGCGAACCAATGGACAACGAACGCGAAGATTAATTTTGCGCCGCCCCACTTATTAATCTATAGCAAGTATAAAAACACCTCCTCGTTGATTAATATATGGTAAGTCTAAAACAAAGTAAGGAGCAGTAACGAAATCGAGTTTTTAAACTCACATTTCAGTTACTGCTCCTTATTAATTTCCTTTTATTTCACTACAACCGATACTCCATCAGGAATGACAGTTATTGATGCATTCTTCCCTTTTATCTCCATAGCACGATTTAAAGCTCCGCAAATGTAAAGGCATGTTCAATATGCATGTCTTTTAACATTTGAGGATCACACTGATCAGTCACAACAATGACTGTAAATTGGTCAAGAATTCGTGCTAGAATTTGCATTTCCCACTGATCCGGAATTGTTTCATTCCGTGGCACCTTAGCAATGCGGTCAAGCAGTTCTCTAGGGGTTTTGACCGCCTTTAAATTATCATATAGGGATTGACCGCCGTGCCCATCATTGCAGGCCGCAATCATAATAATAACGCCATCTTTATTGCATGTTGCTTCAGCGGCCGTCATCCCTTTAACCGCTTGATAAATATTCTGGTCCAACGGATAGCCGCCATTAGTGGTAACAACAATATCAGCGGGTGCCTTTGGTACGCTGGCAAGTTTTGAAACAAATTCACAGCCTACTTCATGGGCTTTTTCAGAATCGCCGGCAAAGGCATTGATAATATGCTTTTCAGAATCGATAACAACGTTTAGGATAAATGCTAAATTAGCAGCTTTAGCAGCGTATTTCATATCTTTATGAATAGGGTTGTTTTCCAATATACCGGTCCTGGCATTTGGGCTATTTATAAATTCAGCACAGTGATTGGCCATGACTGTAACCGCTGAGGCAATCCCCGGTAAAATACTCTTACGACCTCCGGAAAAACCGGCAAAAAAGTGCGGTTCAATGAAACCTTCGGCTATGAGTAATTCTGTTTCTACAGCTAATTTATTGATGATACACGCACCGCCTGACGGCAAAGTACCAATTCTCGCCATTTGCGAGTCATCACCGGATATATGATTTACAATCTTTTCATGGGCTACGATGTCCGGACCGAATTTATCGATCATTTCTTCCTTGGTTGTGGGTCTGTGAAAACCGGTAGCCACGAGAATTGTAATATCAATGGCAGGATTCACCTCACGGATTCGACGCAGCAAAATCGGCATGGTAATCTTACTTGGTACCGGTCTGGTATGGTCACTGGTGATGATGACCATGTTCTTTTTCCCTTTAACCAGGTCTTCTAATTTGACACTGCCAATCGGATTATCCAAGGCTTGTTCCACTAATGCTTCTTCAGGTGCCGTAGCCTTATATTCGGCTGAGCCGGATTCTAAAACGCCTTTGAGATTTGCTTCCGGCACCTGGATTGAAATGAAGTCTTTTGAGTATGGTACTTTAAATGTGCGCATATTATAGCCCCCTAATAGATATAAAACCTACGCCCTAAACCTCCATGTGATATGAGTGACAAATAATTTTTGAAAATATATTCATTTTTCTTATCACGAGTTAAATATATCACTCGTCAATCAAATTTGCAATAATTAAATCAAGTTTAGACCATAAAAATAAGCCCAATATACATCATTTCAACGAAATGAATATATTGAGCCTATGCAAAGTTTAAGTTAAACCGTTTTTATAATCCGAAAATCCAGAACACGCCCAAGCGCACAAAGCTGAGTGTGAGCACCCAGAACGCCAAGAAATGAAGGTACCTTCGAGACCCTGACCTAAACGGTTTGCCCCGGATTTAAATACGATATCGCACCAACACATACTATGCCTCCTATCAAACTAAACTGTCACTGTGACAGGTAATCAATCATTCAATCTTGCCTAATCTCACCTATGTTTTAGATGGTTTTATTTTACTAAATTCGTCATCGTTTCACAATCGAAAAATGACCATTTTGCAATCTTAATATAACCCTATGGCTATCCTTTAGTATTTTGCATCTGTGATATAATAATAACAATAAATTGCATTAACGAAAGGATTTTTCATGGCTATCGACATACTTTTACTTGAAATGATAAAACGCATCAGCTATGCCGTCATACTGGGCTCATCGTTTCAAGGCTCAAACTTTTCGACCGTCTCATGGTCAACAAACTATCGTGGTTCGACCGCATCGCCTTTACGGTCATTTTTTCCAGCATCGCCATCCTCGGCACCTACGGCGGGATTCCCATTCAGGATGCCCTTGCCAACTCGCGATGATTGGTATCATGGCGGCCGGTCTCATTGGCGGCCCGTACCTCGGCACGTCCGTCGGTATCGTGTCCGGCTTGCACCGCTATTCGTTGGGTGGTTTTACGGCCCTTGCCTGTGCCATTTCCTCCATCACCGAAGGTTCTTGGCCGGTCTTTTTCAAAAATACTACAAAGGCAAGCTCATTCCGTGGCCGATTGCCCTCGGTATCGGGTTCTTCGGCGAGATTCTGCAGATGCTTATCATCTTGCTCGTCGCTCAGCCCTATGACCAAGCATACGCCCTCGTAAACAGCATCGCTGTACCGATGACGATTGCCAACTCGTTAGGCCTTGCCCTTTTCATGTATATCATCAAAGCAGGCCTCTACCAACGGACGCAGCAAAAGGCGAATCAGAGTCAAAATATCTTGTCCATCGCCCGCGAAACGGTACGTTATTTCCGTAAAGGTCTTAATCCGGATTCGGCCAATGCGGTTGTGCAAATTATTAAAAAGCACAGCCCCTACGACGCGGTGTCTATTACGGATACGAAGCAGGTTCTCGCCTATATCGGGGCCGAAAGCAATCACCATGCGCCCGGCATGAATGACCATTTGACGCATGTAACCATCGATTCGTTGACGTCCGGTACGATTCATATCGCCTACTCGCCAGCTGAAATCGGTTGTACCCACCCGAACTGTACGCTCAGCAGTGCCATTGTGGTACCGCTCATGATAAAAACGCGTATCATCGGTACGTTGAAGATGTATTATACATCGCCGTCCTATCATCCGGATTCGTCGGATATTGCCTTCGCTCAAGGTCTGGCTGACTTATTTTCAACCCAGCTGGAGCTGACGGAAATCGATACCAACGTCGTTTGACCGAGGCAGCGAAAATGCAGGCATTACATACCCAGATTAATCCGCATTTTCTGTTCAATACGCTGAATACCATTTCCTCATTGATTCGTACCAATCCGGAGCTGGCAAGCGTTTGCTCATCAAATTCTCGCAAATTTTCCGTTTTACCTTGCAGTATACGGGCCGCGTTATTATGTTTGAAAAAGAATGGGCTCAGGTCAGCGGTTTTCTTGAAATTGCCATTGCCCGCCACGGCGATAAGTTATTCGTAACGCATAATTTGGACCCCGCTATTTTCAGCTACGGCATCCCGTCCTTAACGCTGCAACCGATTATTGAAAACTCCATCAAGCACGGTCTCCAACCGCGCGAGGTGGGCGGTTCCATCGCCATTGAAGGAACCATGACGGACACGGATATTATAATCACCGTTACCGATGACGGCGTCGGTTTCCAAGGCGACCCGGATTATTATCTGGAACATCCGCCACAAGGTCATATCGGACTTAGCAATGTGCATCACCGCTTGCGCGGTCTCTACGGTGCCCCGTACGGTCTTGAAATTACTTCGGTTCCTGAAGAAGGCACCACCGTTGTTATCCGCATCCCTAAAGTTCAACCGGAATCCGATCCGACACCGGAACGAACGGAATAGAAAGGCGATTCTATGATTCGCACCATCCTTATTGATGATGAAGCGCCGGCTCGCGACGAGCTGCGGTACTTACTCACTACCAACCACAGTGATGTAATCGATATTATCGGCGAAGCCGACAACGCTACGGCCGCGATTTCTTTAATTACCCGTGAAAAACCGGCTTTAATCTTCCTTGATATCCATATGCGCGGTCTGTCCGGTTTGGAACTGGCTCAAGTCATTCACGACATTTCACCGGATAGCAAAATCATCTTTGCCACGGCCTATGATGAATATGCCCTCAAAGCCTTCGAGCTGCAGGCTTTAGACTATGTGGTAAAACCGATTGAAGATGACCGTTTGGCTAAAGCGGTTCAGCATGTGCAAAAATTGGTGGGAGCCACCGGCCATACGCAGTCACACGGCACCGGAGCCGCCGGTAACGCAGCCGCAAGTAATGGTACAACCGCTAACCATGCAGCCGCTAACAATGCTACATCAGTTGCGGCCACCGGAGCCAAAAGTGCTCCCGAAGCTATCAGCGTAGCCGGTGCAAAGCAGAACGACGCAAACGATCAAAGCATCAAGCCTGTTATCCGCAGCACTAATAAACTGGCCGTTGATGACGGTGCCACATCATGCTCATCGACATCGACAGCATCAACTACATTACCGGTGAATCGGGCCGTCTCGACGTTCATACCGATACCGGTAAATACGGCTCCAATAAAACGCTGACGGAGTTACAGGATCGCTTAAAAGGCACATCCCTCTTCCGCGTTCACCGCAGTTATATCGTCAACTTAAATAAAGTGCAGGAAGTCATTCCGTGGTTCAAAGGCACTTATTGGTTACGTTTGCCCCAGCAGACGGCCAAAGGCCAAGAGCTCGTAGATATTCCAGTGAGCAAGGCACAGGTTAAACTGATTAAAGAATTGTTGGGCATCAGCTAAGAAAGCCGCGGACTATAAGACAACGACTTGGACTATACGACAAAGCATCAAATGCTTAATTAATAAGCTAGCCTCAACAATCAGCTTCAAACATTTTAACAATATACGACAAATGCCATAGGCATCGTTACTACGGTTTTCACCGAGCAACGTGTCTATGGCATTTTTTATCTGCTTAACAGCATAATTTAAGGGCGTACATTTATGTTTGTAAGCTATTAGTCGTTTACTTTTTAGCCTATTAACGTTCGATTAAACGTTTTCAGGTTCCATATCTTCGAGAGTTTCCTCTTCGATATCAGCTTCGGTACGGAAATCTTGCGGCTGTTTTGCCAAACGAATCCAGCTGCGAACCGCTTCAACCATAACGACTGCTACCAAGATGAACATGACTACACTAACGCCAACGAGCATCCACTGACCTTCCGGAATGTAGTTGCCGAATACGTTTTGATAGTCAGCCATAACAGTGATGATGGCAATGAAGAAACATGGAATCATCGTTACCCATGCATAGCGTTTGTGGCCAAGGTGCATGATAACCGTTGTACCGATGGCGAGACCCATAGTTGCTAAGAGCTGGTTGGATACGCCGAATAATGGCCAAATGGTACCGATGTTACCTTGTAATACGAGGTAACCCCAAGTGAAACATACGAGGAAGGACGCAATGTAAACGCCCGGTAACCAGTGAGCGTCTTTCATTTTTGGCCAAGCCATACCCAATAATTCCTGCACCATATAACGGCTTACGCGAGTACCGGTATCGATCAAAGTCAAGATGAACAAGGCTTCGAACATGATACAGAAGTGGTACCAGTAGCTCATCAAGTGAGACATGTTAGGAATTTTGGAGAAAATGTGAGCCATACCAACTGCCAAGGATACAGCGCCGCCCGGACAGTGCATCAAGTCTTCCCCTACCATCTGGGAAAGCATTGGCAATTCTTGAACTTGAAGACCCAATGCGGAGAAAGTTTCCGTAGTGGAGTTAATTGCAAAGTAATCGTTTGGATGTAAGCTGGTTGCTGCAATCAAAGCCATCATAGCGATGAAGCTTCAGTAAGCATCGCACCGTAACCGATTGGGAGCATTTCTTTTTCATTCGTAATCATTTTAGGAGTTGTACCGGTAGATACGGTCGCATGGAAACCGGACAACGCACCACAAGCAATGGTGATGAATACGAATGGAACTGCGGAACCGCTAAGTACAGGCCACCGCCGTTTACATAGTCGGAGAAAGCTGGCATTTGAAGAACCGGCATAACAAGAATAATACCTAAGGCTAATGCACCGATGGTGCCGACTTTCATGTAAGTGGACAAGTAACCACGTGGAGCTAATAATAACCAAACCGGTAGAGCGGCTGCGAAGAAGCTGTAAACAGCCAACATGATTTGAATGGATTTACGATCCAAGTGAAGTAAGGGGCCAAAGAAGAATGAGCGATGTCAGGACCGTATACAACAGCGGCCATGATTAAAGCTACACCGATAACAGTGGCTTCACGAATTTTGCCCGGGCGAATCCAACGAAGGTAAATACCGATGAATACGGCGATAGGAATCGTAGCACTTACTGTGAAAAAGCCCCATGGGGAGTTTTCAAGGGAGTTGGCAACTACGGCTGCCATACCGGCCATCGTGATGATGAGCAAGAACAAAGTAGCAAGCAACGTGCCCATACCGGCAACGCTGGAAATTTCGGATTTTGCAATATCCGCAATGGATTTACCGTTATAACGAACGGATGCAAAAAGCAACACGAAGTCGTGAACGGCACCGGCTAATACGGAACCAATCAAAATCCAGAGCACGCCCGGTAAGTAACCGAACTGAGCGGCAATTACAGGACCAACCAAAGGACCGGCACCGGCAATCGCTGCAAAGTGCTGACCGAAAGTAACCCATTTGTTGGTTGGTACATAGTCTACCCCGTCATTAATCGCTACCGCCGGGGTTGTGCGATATTGATTTACTGTTAATACTTTAGCCGCCACGAATGACCCGTACAAGCGATAGGCAATTACGAGTATGAGGGCCGAAGCAATGACTAAATAAAGCCCGTTCATTTCCATAAACATAAACCTACTAAAATAAATGCAATAAACTATGCTGTAAGATATTTTATAACCTATCTTTATCTGATAGCATTGTATGTTATTTTAGAAAAGGCGTAAACGAGTTTTCGATGAATGGAACAAAAGAGGCGGTCAATAGAAATAAGACCGCCTCAAAGGAAATAGAATTTATTGAGTTTTATCTTTTTACAAACAGCTATTGTATTTACCATAAATACTTTCTGCCGCAAAAAGTCTATTTAATACTACATCTGCTCAAGCGAATTTGCTTTCGCTACTCCCCTTTATCTTTTAAATGGCGTGTCGCAATCTCAGCCAGCTTTTCTATCAATTCCATATTTTCCCGATCTTCATCACTAAGCGATTTTACGTAATCTTTGTAGTCATCCCATGTCATAGCTAATTCCCCTTACCCAATAATATCCGATTTGAATTTATCCCAAAAAAGCGACACTTTCGTGCCGCTTTCGTAGGTGATGCCGCCATCACCAAGAGCTCTTAAGAGCCATATGCTACTGTTATACTAACACTTCTATTTATTAATAGCAATGAACAAACAGTTCATTTATGTAAAGTTTCGGTATATATATTGTAATTTTCTTTAAACACTTGAAAAGCTCTTATCAATTAATTATCGAAAATTAATCATAACGCGCTCTGATAAATCGCCAAAATATCTTCCGTCGTAAAGTTGGTATAGGATGTCGGATATCTGTTAGATTTTTCAGCAATCTTAGGCAACGCTTCAGCCGGAATACCCACTTCGGTAAGAGTTGTGGGAGCCCCGATGGATTTGAAATAAGCGCGCAACGCATCGATACCGGCCAAGGCCAAGGTGGCTTCGTTGGCGTATTCGTCTTCGCTGAGACCCCATACATTTTTAGCAAAGCGAACAAAACGAGGTAAATGATCTTTGTAAATATAACGAAGTAACATTGGATGTACAATGGCGAGGCCCGCACCATGCGGAATGTCGTAAAAAGCGGACAACGCATGTTCAATCTGATGGGCCATCCAATCCTGTTTTTTGCCAAGCCCCATAATACCGTTCAAAGCTAACGTTGCACCCCACATGAGGTTGGAACGAGCTTCATAGTCTTCCGGATTTTTAATGGCAACAGCTGCGTTAGCCATGATGTTTTTAAAAGCCGCTTCAATGAGGCATCGCTCAAGTTGTTGGTTTCCGGCAAGGAGAAGTACTGTTCCATCAAATGGGAGAGCATATCGCAAATACCGTTAATCATCTGATTATGCGGCATGGAATAGGTGTAGACCGGATCTAAATAGGAGAACTGAGGGAACAGCGCATCGCCGTAACCGCCCATTTTCTTCTGCGATTCCCAATTGGTCACAACGCCGCGATTGTTCATTTCACTGCCTGTGGCTGACATGGTAAGCACAACACCAAACGGTAACGCATCGGTTACGTTTTCACGCTTCATAAACATGTGCTCCCACCAGTCATAGCCGGGCTCTGTTTTAGCCACTGCCGCAATGAATTTGGAGCAATCAATAACGGATCCGCCGCCTACCGCCAAGATGAAATCTATCTTATGTTCACGGCACAAATCAGCCCCTTCCTGCACTTTTTCAGTACGCGGATTGGACATAATACCGCTTAGTTCAATGACGTTTTTACCGGCCGCTTTAAGTTGCGCCATGACGTCGTCATAGATGCCGTTGCGTTTAATACTGCCACCGCCATAGGTTAACAGCACGTTTTGACCGTATTTTGCCAAATCTTGCTCTAATTGAGCTACACAGTCCTTGCCAAATACGATTTTGGTCGGATTATGAAATGTAAATGCGTCCATAGGTCTTAACCTCCTTGGTAAACAGGTATATCAATATAAATAAAACCGGCTGTGCTTGGCACAACCGGTCAAGTATCATACTTTAATTGTAAAATATATTATCGTTTTTGTCAGCCATTGAGTAAATCTACTCTATAGGTAATATGCCGCTCATAAATGGTCCCCGCTTTTGTCAGCGATTCGCCGAAATTAGGCATGTTCACATCATTCGGGCAAATTGCGGCTCTATGCACATGCCGCTGTAAGGCCCGTAATGCACGCCGTCACGGCCGGTCTCATCGAGCCAGTTACCGGTGTACAATTGAAAGCCCGGCGCATTGGAATATACTTCCAGGGCTAAATCAGCTACGTGCATAGTCCCACACAAAGCCAGGTGTTTGGTCATATCCTCCCTATCGCTGAAACGGTGATTAACGGGTAGCGCAAACATTGCTGGTCGTAGGCAGGCGCAAAACATACTGATGATCATAGCCTCTATATTCCGCCAATTCTTCCTTATAGGCATTCAAATTGTTCCCTAAGGTACGCCATACACTGAAATCAAAAGGTGTTCGTTCTACCGAAGCAATATGACCGGTAGGGATTTGGTTTTCACCAAACGGCATGTAACGAATCGCGTCTAAGCGCAATTGGTGATTCGTTATCAACGGCTGTTCTTTAGGGCCTTCATTAGTGGTCGACGCCTCTGGTGCCTCCTGCAGAGCGGCAAAATTACGATTCTTGGTCACGCTCGCTAAATCGGTGCCGTTCAAATTAAAATAACTGTGCCCCGTAATATTAACTACGGAATTACGGGATGTCATATAGCGATACGTTAAATTCACGTCCGCCCCATTGACGATAATATCCAGTTGTACTCGCAAGTCGCCGGGAAAGCCGTCTTCTTCACTGCGCAACATCGTGGCCAACGTGATTTTATCATAGTTAAAGGCCTGTTTGGCGCTTTGCGGCACTAAATGCCACACGTCAAAACTCAAGCTGTTTTCACCGCTATGAAGTAAGTTGGGCCCATTATTCGGCTTCCAATGATACTCGGTGCCGTCAATTTCGCAGCGGGCGCCGGCAATTCGATTGGCAACCCTACCAACTGACGCACCTAAATAGGCCGTTCCTTCTTCATAACCTTGTAAGGAGTCATAGCCCAACACAATGTTGCGCTCTAAGGGTTTTACAATAAAGTCGACGATGGTGGCCCCTCTGTCGATTACGCGCAGCTTAATTGTATCCGATTCCAATTCATACATAGTAACAGGTTCACCATTAGCCGTTGTGCCCCAATCAAATCGTTTCATTACACCACCTCATTTACTCTATTCAGGCTGACGACACCCTACAGTCAAGCCTAAACCGCATTTTACCTCATATAATGATTAAGTCTTGCCTTTTACACCCAATAAAAGCAATGACTAACCGCCGATGCGCCACATGGCACGCTTAGGCGCTGCCATATCCGGCCCTTCATGCTGCTCACGACGCAGCTGCAATACATCTTTAATGTGCTCAGCCAATTCTTCGGAAGATTTACCCTGTCGCACCAAGCTGACCAAATCTGCTTCATCGTCACGCAATAAGCAAAGACGCAAACGCCCGTCCGATGTGAGTCGCACGCGGTTGCATTCATGGCAATAGCTGTGGCTCATTGGGAAAATAAAGCCCACCACCGGACCTTGCGGCAATGCGTAATACGTAGCCGGACCGAAGCCGGTTACCGATTTGGATTTTTTAGCAGCGGTCGGTTTATCGGCATTGACTTTATCGGCGTTGACTTCATCAGCGTCAAGAGCATGACCGTTTCCGCTTTCAGCGCCCTTTTTAGCATCCTTTTTCGCTCCGTTCTTTTCAACCGGAATCAGCGGCCCCCCGCAGATTCTGGTTAATTGAGCCTGCCATTCTTCAAAAGTAGGGCCTCTAAATGTCTGGCTTGGAACGGCATGTATTCAATAAAACGCCAAATTACGGGCCATTTTTCCATATATGCCAAGAGGGATCGCACCATGTCATCGGACATGGGCTCCATCAACACGGTGTTTATTTTAACGGACGTAAAGCCCGCGGCAAGTGCCGCTTCAATACCTTCTATAACGGCCGATACTCACCGATTCGTCCGGTTCGTATGTCAAAGGTATCTTCATCAACCGCATCAAGGCTGATGTTTACGCGATTAAGACCAAGCTTTTGAAGCTCCTTGGCACGCTTCCCCAGCAAACTGCCGTTGGTCGTCATGGATACATCTTCAAACCACTGACGCTCCTGCAATTTCTGGAGTAATTCGTCTAAATGCGGATAGAGTAGCGGTTCACCGCCCGTAAGACGCAAGGCTCGCACGCCCAGTTGATGAAACGCTCCCAAAACGGTGAGCCATTCATCGGGCGTCAATAAGTTCGTCTGACTTTCCGGCGTAATCGCTCCGGCCGACAATAAGGACAACAAAAGTTGCAGGCTTCGGTCAGCGAAAGACGCACATATTCAATTGTCCGTTGCCAATTATCCTGCACCATACAATTCTCCTTTACACACTTCTGTATTATCCGGTACCGAATCATTCGGTACAGACTTATTAACTACCGATTTATTAACTACCGATTTATTAACTACTGATTCGGTAGTTTCTGCTTGATTCAAATCTGATTTATTTAAAATAAAATTAGTCGTTACTGACGGTCACTTCATCGCCGACGCGAATCTTGCCGCCTGTAAGCACGCGGGCAAAAATCCCTTGAGTCGGCATAATACAGGAACCCACCTGTTTTTGGATTTCACAACCGGAATGACATTCCTTGCCGATTTGTGTCACTTCAAGGACAATACCGTCGCCCACATTGAGCTTCGTGCCGACCGGCAACTCGTATAAAACGAGACCTTCCACGGTGATGTTTTCAGCAAAATCGCCGGGATTCACATCGGCCCCTTTAGCGCGCATCAAGTCGATACTCTGAATGCCGAGCAAACTAATCTGACGGTGCCATTTGCCGGCATGGGCATCACCGGCCATGCCGAAATCGGTCAACAATTCCGCTTCCGGAATGTTGTGTTTTTTCTGACCCTTTTTTTCACTTATAGAAATAGCAATAATCTTTGCCATATATATGTAAATCCTTTCTGTTGCATACAAGAATACGTCTATCATTAAAACCATAGCCACCATAAATCTAAACATGCACCGGTTCTAATAATCTATGTCTAGTATGCCACTGCAGCGCCGGTTTGTATGTTGCACCGGCAACGCCCGCATTGATTGTTTTCAATATTCTAAACTTTATTATAACATGCTATAATTGAATTTAATACTGTTTAACAAAATAATGCCATATTTATTCAACATAATACCATCGAGTTCGAAACCATGCTGAATACCACGTAGCGTTGAATAAACAACAAGGGACCACAAAGCAATGTGGTCCCTTTATTATGCAAAAATTCAGACGATTTTAACCATCATCTTTTTATGATTGCTCAGCCAATTAACCGATTAATCTTCCTCTTCCACCGCTTCTTCGTGGTCCACGCCGTTGAAAATAAGGTTCAACACAACGGCGGTCAAACTGCCAAGGGTGATACCGCTATGAAGAATAACGGACGTCCAGCTTGGGAAGTTATGATAGAAGTTCGGTTCGGTCAAGGTTACCATACTCATACCGATACTTACGGCTACGAGCATCAAGTTATAGTTGCCATCGAAGTTTACTTTGGAAAGTGCACGAATACCGCTGGCAATAATCATGCCGAACATGGCAATGCCGGCACCGCCCAACACGGAGTTCGGAATGCACGCAACAATGGCCGCCATCTTAGGCACTAAGCCGAGCACCACGAGGATAAGACCGGACGTTGCCACTACGAAACGGCTTTTTACACGAGTTACCGCCAAAAGGCCTACGTTCTGAGCAAACGCCGTGTATGGGAAGCTGTTAAAAATACCGCCGAGCATGGTGGATAAACCGTCGGCCCGCAAACATCTGGCGAGTCCTTTACGCCCCATCGGCTTCCCTACAATTTCACCGATAGCCACACAGTCGCCGGTCGTTTCTACCATAACTACAAACATAACGATAATCATGGAGATGATGGCGCCCACATCAAAGGTCGGATAACCGAAGGAGAATGGTGTAATAAATGCCACCCAATCCGCTTGACCTACTTTGCTGAAATCGGCTACGCCCATGATGGTGGCAATAATAGTGCCGCCAATGAGCCCGATCAACACGGAGATGTTACTCAAAAAGCCTTTACAATAACGATATACGATAATAACAATGGCTAAGGTAATAAAGGCCAAAAATAAACTCATAGGACTGGCAAATTCAGGTGATGTCGGCTTGCCATACCCTGTAATCCAACGCACGGATACCGGCAATAAAGTAATACCGATAATCGTGATGATTGTACCGGTTACCACCGGCGGGAATAAACGAATTAAACGACTGAAATACGGCGCTATCAGGAAGGTAAACAGGCCGGCCACGATTATGGCCCCATAGATGGCCGTCATACCGCCTTGCGTACCGATAACAATCATCGGTGTAACTGACGCAAAGGTAACGCCTTGAATCATCGGAATACGAGCGCCCACTTTCCAAAAGCCCAAAGTCTGAATCAGTGTGGCAATCCCACAAGTAAATAAATCCGCGTTAATTAAGTGAATTAACTGTTCCGCTGACAAATGCATGGCCTGAGCCACAATAATCGGTACGGCTACGGCACCGGCGTACATGGCCAATACGTGCTGCAAGCCATAGGCCAATAGTTGCGTAGGCGGCAGCATTTCATCCACGGGATGTAATGACCGTTTTGTTTCTTCGCTCATGAGAACCTCCTCATACTAACAACCTGCTTAATACCTACTGATAATTATATACCCTCTTATATAATTATATTTTATACAGTTTCTATCAATAAGACAAATATCCGTACAGCAAATTCATAACTATTTTTTGTTGTTTAATAATTTATTCTTATTTAATGTTAACTATATATTTACCCTATTTATTAAACAATGATTGTTCCGTTTTGTCAAAATTATTTTTTTGAAAAAACAAAGCATCTCATATGAAAGTAATTTTGATAGCGGTCTCAAAAGAGTAAAGAAACTATTTAATCTTATCCGGCCGATCTGAAGGATGTCCTTCGCTGCCGTTCAAGAGCACGTTCATAAGCACGGCTACCAAGCTGCCCAAGGTAATGCCGCTATGCATTACGGTCTGAGCCCATTCAGGGAAGCGGGCAAAAAAGCTCGGATACACTAGTGTAATCATGCCCACGCTGATGCTGACTGCTACAATCATCAAGTTATAATTGCCTTCAAAGGATACTTTACCTAAGGCGCGAATCCCGCTGGCAATAATCATACCGAACATGGCAAGACCGGCTCCGCCGAGAACGGCACTCGGAATGGACGCAATCAAGGCCCCCATCTTAGGGAATAAGCCCAATACCAATAGAATAATACCGGAGCAAGCCACTACATAGCGGCTCTTAATGCCCGTTACCGCTACAAGCCCTACGTTTTGAGCAAACGCAGAATGTGGGAAGGTATTAAGTACACCCGCCAAAGCGGTGGAGATACCGTCAGCCCGGAGGCAGGCGGCGAGGTGCGGTTTATTGATCTTGCGCCCTACGATTTCACCGATAGCAATGCAGTCACCAGTCGTTTCCACCATAATAACGAGCATTACAATCAGCATGGACAAAATGGCGGACCATTCAAACCGTGGGAAGCAAAATACAGTGGTGGCACGATGCCGACCCAGTCAGCGTGACCAACGGCACTAAAATCGGTATAGCCCATAAAGTACGCCACCATAGTGCCGCCCATGAGACCGATTAAGATTGATAAATTACTGATAAAGCCTTTAAATACACGGTACTCGAGCACCACGATGGCTAACGTAATTATGGCTAAGCCAGATTGTGAAGGCTTGCAAAATCCGCTGAATTCGGATTGCCCCCGCCGGCCCAGCGAACGGCTACCGGTAAGAGCGAAATACCGATTAAGGTAATAATTGTCCCCGTTACAACGGGTGGGAAAAAACGAATCAATTACTGAAATACGGCGAAATCAAGAACCCGATTAAGCCGGCCACGATAACGGCGCCGAAGATGGCCGTAAGGCCGAATTCTCGGCCGATAACCAACATCGGTGCTACCGAGGCAAAACTAACACCTTGAATCATTGGGATTCTGGCCCCTATTTTCCAGACCCCCAAGGTTTGAATCAAGGTAGCAATGCCGGCCGCCATAAGGTCGGCATTGATTAAACATGTCAAAAGTTCTGTGGAAAGGCCCAATCCTTGGGCGATAATAATCGGCACGGCTACCGCACCGGCATACATGGCCAGTACGTGCTGCAAGCCGTAAGCAAACATCTGTCCCACCGGTAAAATTTCATCTACCGGATTCACGCGCTTGGTGCCACCCGGCATTGTTACTTCAACCTCATCCGTTAGTGTTTCCGTAAGTTCATCGACGCTACAGCGTTCGACTGCACTACTTCGGTTCTATCCGTTGTCATACCCCTTCAACTCCTTGCCTATCGTTTATAGCCTGTATGTTGCAAAGGAAGTCGCCGACGTTCTTCTTTATCAATATGACGGTATGCATTGGATATAGCCGGAGCCATCGGAATGCTGGCAATTTCGCCAATCCCTTTCGCTCCGAACGCCATTTGGTCCGGCGTACCCTTTTCAACAAAATGTACGGTAATGTCCGGCCGCTGTTTCGCTCTGAGTAAACCCAAGGTTCCATATTTAGTTACTACACGACCGTTATCCATTTTAAAATCTTCTGTTACGCCGTAGCCCATGCCCATCAAAGTACCGCCCTCAACCTGCCCCTCACAGGCTTTCGGGTTAATGACACGTCCTACATCAAAGGCTACGTCCATTTTACTTACAAAGTTTTTCTCATCGATTGTGGCCACGCAGGCGCCATAACCGTACGCCACATGACTTACCGGATGCGGTTTGTCACTGCCCATCGGGTCCGTAATGCCGTGATATTCACCGTAATATTCACAACCTTCCAGGTCTTTTAACGTTTTCCCCGAATCAAGCACAGCTTTTAGCTCTTGGCTGCCACATGCGTTGCCTCGCCGGTGAAAACAGTCTGTCTCGATGCTGTGGTAGTTCCCGAATCCGGCGTTCTATCCGTATCCGGCGCCTCAACGATGACATCATCCGGCGAAATTCCGGTAGTTTCGCAGAGAATATGAGTGGCTACGGTACCCAAACCTTGGCCGATACAGGCTGCAGACGTACGAATGCGCACTTTACCGTCCCGTACTTCAAGGCGTACACGACCCGTATCCGGCAAGCCTACGCCGATACCACTATTCTTCATACATACGGCGAGACCCGTTCTAGGTGAAGCATAGTAGGCCTCTTTTACCGCTTCCAAACATTCAACGAGCCCCGTTTCCGGTCCCGCCAATTGCCCATTCGGTAAGGATTCACCGGGGCGAACTGCGTTTTTATAACGGAACTCCCAAGGATCCATGCCCACCATTTCGGCGAGTAAATCAATGTTAATTTCCTGACCGAACACGCTTTGCGTTACGCCAAACCCCCGGAACGCACCGCCCGGTACATTATTGGTATAGTAGCAGGTACCTTCCACCGAGAAGTTGTCATAGTGGTAAGGTCCGCCCGAGTGGGTGCAGGCCCTTTGTAAAACCGGACCGCCCAAGGATGCATAAGCACCGCCGTCTGACACAATAACAACCTTGCTGGCTACCAAATTGCCTTCTTCATCACAGGCCGTGGTAATATCCATTTCCATAGCATGGCGCTTCACATGAATGTCCAGACTTTCCTGTCGTGAAAACTTCACTTTCACCGGCCGCTTGGTATGCCAAGCCATGAGTGCCGCATGATGCTGCACGCTCATGTCTTCCTTGCCGCCGAAACCGCCGCCTACCAGCATGCTGTGAACATGAATTTCACTTTGATCGACTTTTAACATACGGCTTACTTCGCGTTGCTCATCATACACGCTTTGACCACCCGTATACAGGTTGAGTCCGCCGTCTTCACGCGGTTCCGCAATGGCACATTCCGGTTCCATGAACGCATGGTCCGTTTGCGGCGTCGAATAGTGACGGGTTACCACATATTTAGCCGCTTTAATGGCTGCGTACGCATCACCGCGATTAAGCACTTGATGGGATAGCATATTGCCACCACTGTGAATGAGCGGTGCATCCGGTGCCATAGCCGCTTCCGGCGTTAGAATCGGGGTCAGTTCCGTATAGGTAACGTCCACCAAATTGCACACTTCATCAAGCGTGTCCTTATGTTCTGTCGCCACAAGGGCAATGGCATCGCCTATATAGCGCGTCGTATCGCCTTCGGCGATGAGCACGTCCCAATCTTGGATGATATGCCCCGTTTTATTAAAAGGCACGTCTTTCGCCAATAGCACCGTTACGCAATCGGGATGGGCTAAGGCCTTGGAAATGTCGATATGTTCCACCACGGCTCGCGGATATTTACTGCGTACCGCTTTGGCATAAATCATGCCCGGCAACACCATGTCATCGGTGTATAAACCGGTGCCCAAGGTTTTTTCTTCGCATCGACCCGATGGAGTAAGCTGCCGATTTTACCGGATCTGTCGCTCTCGGGAATCGGACTGTTTTCACGAAATAGTTTCGCTGCCAACAAAATGGCGTCTTCAATTTTTACATACCCCGTGCAGCGACAAATATTACCGTTAATCGCTAACTTCACATCGTCGCGGGTAGGATTTAAATTCTCATTCTAACAATGCTTTGGCGCTCATAACCATGCCGGGAATACAAAAACCGCACTGCACGGCACCGCATTCACCAAAAGCATATACATACACGTCTTTTTCTCGCTCCGTCAAGCCTTCGATGGTCACAACCGGCTTATCCGCCAACTGTGAAACCTTAAGTACACAGGCTTTTACCTTTTCCCCGCCGGCAATGACTGTACAAGCCCCGCAAGCGCCCGCTGCGCAACCATCCTTCGTCCCCGTTAAGTGAAGGTCATCGCGCAAATATTGAAGCAATGTCTTGTCCGTTGCTGTTTCATGCCATTGTCCGTTAATTTGAAATTTAAACATAGGGTAAGCCTCCCTCCTTCAACATTGAAGGGTTATAGATAATAAGGCAGCTCCTTACTGAATGCACTTACTATCGACTGTAACGGGCTCGGTAATTTTTCAAGCGGAAGCACGGCTTCCTGCCCCTTAAAACGGAACCCCCATTCTTCACCGGCTTTGTAGAAGCCGTCATTTTCACTTGCCTGTAACCGCGCTTTGTCTAAAAAGAAGGTCAATCGATCTTTGTACGGTTGGCAAGGTTCGATGCAATTGCAGGCGCAGTTACCGCATTCATTGCACGCTTCATCAATGTGAATAATCAGTTTTTGACCATCCACCGTAACGAGTTCATTAGACCGGTTCGGGCAAACACGAACGCAAGTACCACAGGTTACGCGGCACCGGTAATCTTCACTGTGAGCCGCCTGAAAACCGGGCTGTTTCGCTCTTTTTATGCGCATAGCCTCGGTTTTGTGGAATTCCGGTGATAGCGCCACGGTTTGTGCCAACTTTTCGATGGCCGGTACATTTAACGCAGTAATAGAATCATAGTCTTTACTTTCTACGCGTTTTGCCAAATCATCAAGCTGATCGTAACCGGCACCTTGCAGCAAGGTGGTACATACCGTAATCGGCCAAATGCCGGTTTCAAAAATATCCCCGATGCTCTTGCGGTCGGCGCCGCCGCTATAGGAAATAGCGAGTTTACCGTCTAATGCTCGGCTCAGCTCGGCCGCCAAGGTAATCGTCAATGGCAATAAGGCTTTGCCGGCCATATACATTTGCTCACCCGGCAGTTCTTTTTCAAGAATTTGAACCGGGAAGGTATTGGTGAGCTTAACGCCGAATTGCTTACCGCACTTTTGACCTAACGCTTGTAAGCGCTCTATCATCGGCACGGCGTCAGCCATAGTGGGATCCACTTCAAATTGATGTTTATCAACTTACATAGCAAAACCGGCATCGTCCAATAAAGTGCGTACGCGGTCATAGCCGAGTAAAGTAGGATTACATTTCAAATATAAGTTGAGACCCTTTTCTTCCAACAAATAGCTGCAAATGCTTCAATTTCATTGGCCG
>ENA-OQBT01000603-OQBT01000603.1-human-gut-metagenome-genome-assembly--contig:-NODE-603-length-20695-cov-4.544778_pt1 | contig 20695 bp, 19 predicted proteins | sample MGYA00242749_ERZ504557 | MGnify/ENA primary metagenome ERZ504557 (study PRJEB26092, sample SAMD00036243) | human gut metagenome | host: Homo sapiens | study: EMG produced TPA metagenomics assembly of... | reverse complement strand
TTGAGCATCGTTTTGAGCCCTGCCGGTGCAATGGCGATACGCCGGGGCTTGTCGAAGCCGCTTGCCGCGGCGGCTGGCCCGAGGCGATCGATATGGTTTCGGCTGACGCCCAGCTCATCGCCCGCGAATATCTCAACACCACGTTTTCGAGCAGCTTCCCGGCGGTCGGTCTCGACCCCGATATTGCTCGTCGAGTCTCCGCATCGATCGCGCGCAATCTGGGACAGGCAACCACGTATAAAACGATTCTTATGGATATGTTCGGTGCCGAGGAGGAACCCACAGCGTTTGCCGATGAGACCAAGGTGCGCAGGTACTTGGATGCCCTCAAAGGCATGTTCATTCTCGAGGAGGTTCCCGGTTGGGTTCCCGCCGCGCGCGACAAACGGCGCTTTACCGTCAAGCCCAAGCGCTATCTGGCAGATCCGAGCCTTGCTTGCGCCTTGCTAGGTATGTCCTCGCAGGCGCTGCTTGCCGACTGGCAGACATTTGGTCTGGTGTTTGAGAATTTGGTCATACGCGACCTTTCGGTCTACGCACGTTCGCTCGACCTGCTGGATAGCACGCCCGTGCGCTATTATCGCGACGATTCGGGTCTTGAGTGCGATGCTATCGTGCAGCTAGCCGACGGACGGTGGGCCGCCTTTGAGATTAAGGTGAGTGAAGATAAAGCGAACGCCGGCGTCGAGAGCCTCAAGCGCGTTCGCAAGAAGGTCTGTGGAAATCCTCGTTCACGCACACGCGAACCGGAGTTTATGGCCGTGATTGTGGGGGTGGGTGAGTACGCCCGCGAGGTCGAGGACGGTATCTACGTGATACCCGTTCGCGCGTTGGGGTGTTAAGGGGCGGCACGCCGTGTGTCCGCTGCCCGGCGCTACGGATTGGTGCAAGGGGGTCAGGTTTGTTTGCACCATGTTGGCGCGAAGTAACCTGACCACTTGCACCAAGGGTTTGACTTTTAAGACATCATTAAGGCTTGCGTTGTGGAGCGAACCGCAGGTCAATGCTATTCTTTTACCTTATCGTACGGTGTTGTATTCTGCCTGAATTCTCTACCTGCGAACAACGGATAAACGCGACCGAGCGGAAAGGATGGCACGCCCGCAAGCAGGGCAAATGTAAGCGATGAGTGGCATGGACCGACATAGCGAGCTCCAGCAGCACAAGACGGCGGCCGAGTACCGCCAAGCTGCCGACGAGCACGTGCGGACCCTCAAGGATTTCTGGAAGGATTTCCTGGTGAGCGGTCTGTTTGTGTTGGCCGCCATCGTTGCCATCTTTGCGTGTCTGGCCTGGTTTGCCGCGAATAACCGAGTGAGCGCCACGGGGGGTACGATCGGGGCGAAGGCGGATCGGTACACGCTGACCGCCGCGGGCGAGGGTGAGTCCGGCGCGCACGTGGGCTATTACGAGCGCTCCGAGCGCACGCCCGAGGAAAAGTATGCCATCGATGGCCTGGATACGACCGACGCCATGACGGTAACGCTCGGCTCCAACCTCAACAACGAGACCGCGGGCTCTCTGTACCGGGTGCTCGCGGCAAGATTACATTTACGGTGAAGCCGCTGGTGAGTGACCTGGACGGGGTCACGATCAGTCTGTCGCGCTTGCTTAAGGTCACGAACACTGTTGGCGTTGTTGGGGACGGGGGAACGCTGGCGCCCGAGGCGGAGGCGCTCCTTGGCTTGATCAAAGGCCACTTGCTGTTCTTTACGAGCTGCGACCAGAACGGGTATTACTCGGGCCGCGTGGTTGATAGCAAGATCGAGATTCGCAAGTGCGAATTTTGCGAAAACGGCGATGTGAACAAGCCAACGAACAAACCCGTCACCATCAGCCTGTACTGGGTGTGGCCGGAGTACTTCCAAAACTTCGTCCTTACCGGCAACACGAATTACTACAAGAACCTGTTTGCGGCGGCGGGCGACGCAAAGTCTGACTACGGCGCTCTGCAGGCAGATATGAACGCGCATAAAGCGAACTACTTCTATGGCGCGGCAAACGGCACGAGTGCCGCCAACGCTCCTGCGGTTTCGGCTGACATATCCTTCGGCGACACCGCCATCTGCTCGGCGCTGTACAACAATGCCGACGAGCAGATCGGCAATAAGGTCAAATACATCCAACTTAGAATTAGCGCTCAGGAGGGCGTGAGCTCATGAGCACCATGCAAACGCGCCTCGGCGATGCCCGCAATTGGATAGAAAACCACCGCGCACAGGCCCTTGCGGTCCTGATATTGCTGGCGGCAATCGCTCTTATCATCGGCTTGTCGCTCTCGTGGTTTGTGGGCAGCAAAAGACTGTCTACGGTGGGCAAGATCCAAACGCCCGCGCAGCTTAAGATCATGGGTCCCAACCAGACGAGCATCGAGCCCATCGAGATTTCGTATGACGAGTCACGGGGCGATGTTAAAAACATAGACGGCACCGTGACCGTTCGTCGCGCGTTTTGTGTGCAGAGCGACAATGGCGATCCCGCTGCCGGCGGTCAAGCGTTTGAGCTGCAGATTGCCAACACAACGAATATCACGGGGCTGACAATCAACGTGTATCACGTGACGGTCAATAATCCGAACGATAAAAACGGCACTGTGGTCGGCCTCGACGGGCTCAACCGCACCTACTCATGGAGCAAGAAGAGCAGCACCCCGATTGAGTTTGCTTTTATCAACTCCGCGGACGGGACAAGTGCGTTGGCTAAAGAGCTTGAGGCAAACGACCCGACGTACGGCTCGTACGTGAATGTCCAGAAAAACGCCCGTCCGCTGTATCGGTACCACAAGTTCGCAGGGAGTGGGCTCGATGGCTGGAATGGCAAAACAGCCAACGCCGCCACGAACTTCATCATCGAGTGCACATGGAATCCGGGCGTTGTGACCGTAAACGGAAAGACGGTCTCCAACGTCAAAGAGACCGACATGGTTTATCTAATTGCTCGCGGCACGAGTGGCAACTAATAACAAGAAGGGAGGGGCGCCAGATGCGAAAAGACAAGAAAGAGCAAAATGAAATCGCGAGGCCTGTTGGCAAGCACTTTGCGCAGGTGGATGATTCTAAGGCAGAGCCTTGCTGCGTAGAGTCGGCGGCCCTGCTTCCAAAATGCGCAAGCGCCTGTGGGCGGTTGCGGTGCTGCTATGCGCCGTCGCGATTGCGGCGGGTACCCACCTTACCTACACGGCCTTTTTGGCGGGCGACTTCCTTAAGTCGGTCGCTGTCTCGGGCACGTCACAGGCGCTGTTTGCCTCGGACATGCTTACGGGCTACACGAATGAGACGCTGAATGATGAGGGTATTGCCGTCCGAAGCGTCATCGCCGACACGAGTGGGGAAAACTGCTCTTTTACCTTTCGCATTTACAACCATCTGCTGGGCGACAAGAACAAGGTCAACGACAAGGACGTTAACGCGACGCTGAGCGTGAAGGCGACGGGAACGACGAAAGCTTGGAGCATAAGCGGTTCGCCCACGCTGACGGCGGGCGGCACGGTCGACCTTTCCTTCCCTGCCAACAGGGCAACCATGTATACCTATAAGGTTACATTTTCCAAGGCGGACCTCAACAAAGCATCCTTCACCGTTAAGGCCCAGGTCGGCTCCAATAGCCCCGGCACCAATCTTAAATGGCTCGCCGCCAAGATTGCGCCTTCCGAGCGTGCAGAGGTAACGGCTTCGGGCGTTTCGGGCGAGTGGGTCGACAAGAACTCGGATATCAACGCTTTCGACGCTTACAACTATCGCGCGACCGTTACGGGCGCGCCAACAAAAATCAAGCTTACATGGGGCGACAAGGTTGAGCTTGACCCATTTTTGGCGACGAATCATTCCGACGCGACCTTTGATGGAAGGTCGGTTACGTTCACCATGGATCCCGGGTCGGAGATTATTACCTTTTACCGTTCGACGGATGCCGCGCCCGGCAGCTTGGATGACATCGGTGTTACGTGCAGGGCTGCGTAGGCCAACCGCAATCTGTGATTTTGAGACCCCGCACGGGGCATGAGATAGAACGAGGTAGGACCAGATGAGAACGGCAAAGCGCATAACAACCGCATGCCTGACCGCGATCATGATTTCCAGGCGCTTGCGCCCTCCACGGAGGTGTTCGCGCAAGAGCTCGACGCCGTCATGGAGCATCCGTCTCCGCCGCGCGCGCCGCGGGCAACACGGCGCGCTCCGTACAGGATGCTGTGGCCACCGCGCTGCAAGATGCTGACCAGACTACATCTGATGATGTCGCAACGACTCCGGGCGCCGACGCTGGCGCTACCGAGGGCGGCGACGGTTCTACCAACGCTGGCGAATCACAGGACTCCACGACCGATGGAACCACTAACGGCGATACCCCAACGGAGGGCGACGCGTCCCAAGACGATGCGGCTGCCGATGAGGGTGCTGCTGACGGAGAACAAGCGGATGACGCGGACGCGGATGCTGCTGATCAGGCAAACACCGCCCCCACCATCGCTACTGTCGAGGATCTCAGGCACGCGTTGGGTGACGGCAATGTCATCACTGCCGACTTGGGCGCCGTCACGGCCATTACCTTTGAGTCCAACGCCGACCTTATCGCCATCTCCAACACCGATCCCGCCATCTACCAGAACGCGAACATCTCCAAAGGTGGCTCGACCGGTATCGACTTCGACGTGTGCGGCGCGGAGATCGTGGACGGCTGGGTAGCCTCACGTTCCAGGGCTTCGGCAGCGATGCCTACCCTTTCAAAGGCGCGCTCAACCTCGGCGACAGGACCCTGACCGTCAACAAGACGCTCTTCAACAACATCGAGCTCAGCGACGCCAACAGCACCGTAAAGCTCACCTGGAAGGGTACCGATGCCCAGCCCATCGTGGCCGCAAAGGTCACGGGCGCGGACAAGACGCTTGCTGCCACCGTAACCGTGGGCACGCCCAAGAGCGATACCGAAAAGGACATCTGCAAGCTCGCCTCGCCACTTGTGGGCGAGGTCACGGGCGCGCTCACGCTTAACGCAACCTACGTGACAAGCGCGAACAGCCCCCTGGCGATCGATATGCAATCGAGCACAGGCAACATGGGCTTGCTTGTGAACACCCTTGCCGAAGGAGCATCGCTTACGCTTGCGGGCCTCGCCCTGCCGGACAAACTCGACGGTACCCCACTATCAACGCGACAGCCGCTGATGCCAACGCGGGGGGTCTTATCGGCGAGGCGCGGGAGGGTGCCACCGTCGCCCTACCAACTGGCATCGATGTCTCGGCGCTGAGCGTCGCAGGTAAAAACGCGGCGGGCGGTCTTATCGGTAAGGCCACCAACTCACGCTCAACATCGCTGATGGCGTAACGGTTAAGCCGGCGTGCAACGTCGGCGATAAAGACAGCGCTTGCTCCGGTGGCGGCATCGGCGACGTGAGCTTTGCGCAAGGATTTATCGTTAAGCCAATATGTTCGACCTGGGCAAGCTTGTGACGCTTGGTGCATCGCAACGCGCCGGCGCCCTTTTTGGTGTGGCCGATATTTCTAATGGCGACATCGTGGTGCAAGGCGGAACGTATAAGAGCAAGTTCACCTTACCGGAAGAAGTTAGCTTCAACGGCAGCTACGGCGGCCTTGTCGGCAAGGTGTTTGCGACGGCAAAAGGCGTCGATGAGTCGCTGCGCGCCTTTGTGGTCCAAAAGGATGCGGATAAGAAAACGTGCTCAATTGAGTTTGAACTTGCGGGCAAGCTGTCCGATACGGGCGGTGTTGTTGGCTATGTTGGCGATAGCGCGGACTCCAATTCGCAGCCTGTCGCCGTTGTGCTCGACGGCGTGACGGTTGCGTGCAAGGGAGATGCTTCGGCGCGAACGGACGCCGGAAAGTTCGGTGGTGCCGTGGGCGTTGTCGACGCGCGCAATGTCCTTGACGTGCGAGATTTCAAACTTACAAGCGACAATCCTATCGGTAAGGCGCAAAGCAACCGTGCCGCGGGAATTGCAGGCTCCGCGTGGAATGCTGTAATCAAATTCAGCGGCATCACGGATCTGTCGGGCGCAAGTTTTGCCGAAAACAGCACGACGGGCCAGCTCGTATACGAGAATCACAACGCGCTGATTTTTGCTGTCGGCGATGGCTCTGACGCTGACAAGGGTGCAGCGGGCTGGACCTTCAAACGTAGCAATACTGCCTCGAAGACGGACGACATCGCGACCTACGGCGAAGTTATTCGTCTGGGCGGCGACTTCATTAAGCTTGATGTGGACACTCATAAGTTGACCTTGCCGGATTCGCTGACGGCAGCTAACGGTGCCTACACCCTAACCTCTGTTGAGGATTTCGCCAAACTTGCAATCACCTGGCAAACCAACGGCTACTACTCCATGGTCGAGGGCGTTTCCGAAAACAACCCGAACATCTTGCAGTCCTCGACCATTACGGTGAACGGCACTATTGATCTCAAGGGCACGGGCCTGACGGGTTTCACGCAGGATCGTGCAGACGGCTCGCAAGTTTTCTCGGGAACGTTGAACGGCGGCGGCACAAATGGCAACGGCACAATCAACCTTGTCGTCGGCGAGCCGTACGGCAAGCGTGGTGAAGCTGTGCTCGACGGCAATGACACGAGCAACGGCAACGGCAAAATCTACCGCCACGGCCGCTTGGGCTTGTTCGCGGCCGTCAACGGCGCAACCATCTCCAACGTCACAATCGCTGGTTCCATGAAGTTTGATAACGGTTCGGCTATCGATGCCGGGTCGCTTGCAGGTACCATCGTCGGCAACCTGCCATTGTCTGGCGTAACGTGCAAAACGAATATCGCGTGTGATGATACGTTCGGCAACGAAGTGAACATTGGTGGTATTGCGGGCAGCGTGTCGGCGGCTTCTACGGTTGCGTTTAAGGATAACAGCAGGGCTCAAGCGACCATCGCTGCAACTAAAACGCTTAACGGCAATAGTCGCATTGGCGGCGCCATTGGTTATGTGGGCGATTATGGCTCGTCATTCAATGTTGCGGGCCTCGAAGTCGCCGGATCAATCGAAACCGGCAATTGCACCAGCGGCAAGATTGCCCAGGTCGGCGGTCTTATCGGCTGCATCGCACAGAGCACCTATGGGCTGATGGGGCAATAGCCAACTCGGCCAAAAAGGACGTTAACATTACGGGCCTTTCGTTCAACTCGTTCAAGATGGGAGTCGGAAAGAACGGCGATAAGCTCAATGGCGTGGGCGGTCTCTTGGGTTATAGCTGGGGCAACGCGGTCGTAACTATCGGAGATGACAACATTAACAAGAGTGAAAACTCCTATGCTTTGAAAACGACCAACGCTTCTATAATCGCGACTGTGGATGATTCCAAGGAGCTTGGCGGCCTTGTATACGCAGCCAGCGGTCACTGGATTATCAACAACTACGCCATCGATCTCTCGGGCACAAAGATTAATGCAGGCGCCGCTCAGACGCTCGGCGTTCTAGTTTGCCGCGGCTGCAAGGTGGATGATAAGACGACATATGGCGTCGAGAGCTACCTAGGCCTGTACTTGGAGGACAGGGCTTATTGGGATACCGCCTATAGGGTGCCCACCGGCGAGGGGGCCATCGTTGCGTCGGGCGTAACGTCCTTCGATGAATGGGTTGGCAGCGGTGTAAAACCAAACAACGGCAGCAAGCTCATGGACGCCGACTGGAACACGGTCGTTTCGCTACACACACAGAAAAACAAGCTGGACATGGACGGCGATTCCACAAAAGACAACAGCTACCATAATCGCTCGTCTTTCGGTCGAAGCCAGAATACGAACGGCAATACCCGCTACTTCTACAACCTCGACATAGCCTCTAAGAATTGTGAAGGCGGCTTTAGTGGCAGTCAAATCGATACAGCGGACAAGCTGCTCTTATGGTCTGCTTTCTGCTATGCTCCCGCCGGTATTCGTTCGACAATCGTTCCCGATGGTACGACAGGGCTCGATGATTCCATAACCATAACGGGCACAATCGATTTGGCCGGCTACAGCTACTATCCCACTCAACCGATCGGAGAGGTGACGGTTAATAATGCGGCCATCACCTTCTACTACTCCAAGATCAAGGCCGAGCAGAATGACAACAAGCTAAACTCCGATGCCACCCAGCACGAGAACATGCACTGCGGTCTTTTTCAAACGGTGGCAGACGGCGATCTCACAGTAAGCAACGTCACTTTGGGTGGTACCGTTGGGCCCGTTATCAATGACGGAAAGAGCTCTACTGACGCTATTGGCGCGGGCGGAAGCTCATCGGGCGCGCTCGTGTGCCGCTACGTGTATGGGTCCAGCGACGGCAATGGCACCAAGATTAGAAAGATCTCAATTGATGATCTTACACTCAACAATCTGATTGTCGACGGCGCCAACAGCGCCACGGACGCTTACGCCTATATGCCTCTGCTCATCAACGAGATGCAGAAGTACGTGAGCCTGAACGCGAAGAATATCAAGACTACTGGGTACACGAGTGGCACCAAGGCGGCTACGTCGCTGTTCGGAAAGCTTGGTGTAGGCAGTGAGGCCGATCAGGTGACGGCGAAGTTTGAGCAAATCAGCTTGCCCAGCCAAGAGAACAATACGATCTTCACCCATGCGAGCCTGCTGGAGAGTTTTGGCTACGGAAGCACGAGCACGGGCTCTGCGGACTACACCTTTACTAGGCTGATGCCGATGCGGGCAAGGTGACCTACGGATCCGAGATTGATGGGAGTACGGAGTACCCGGGCAAGCAGCTTTGGTATTACGACGAAGCGACGTATGGTGCCGTGAGCGGCTATGTGACGGTTGATGGTAAGAAGGACGGTGACGTCAGGCCTTGGTTCGGTGACTACCTTCCTTATGTTTACAAGGGAAAAGCCGCCGAGGATGGCGTCCAGTATCACGAAATTAAAGTCAACCAGCGCATTCCAAAGCTGGTAATGGGATGTGGTACCTACGGCGATCCTTATTCCGTCACAAACGCGGCGGAGATGAATGCCATTGCCAACTACATTAATAACATGACGGCGCTTGACGGCTGGGAGGTCACCATTGTCGCCGACCAGGGTAGGCTCTGCACTCGCCGCAGCAGCGATCACTCGACCGACAATGAGGTTACGTACGTCTACAAGCAGGCGAACGGTACCGATAATAAATGGGAGAAGAAGACCGGAGACGCGTCGACCAATTCCCCGCAGACGCTGAGCGACGAAACCATGCACCGCTATATGCAGAGCGCGTATTACAGCATCGAGCCTACTGAGGGCAATACGATTACTCTCGACGGCGCATCGTTTGGCGGTTTTGGAAATAGGGCCAACCCGTTTAGGGGCGTCATCGTTGGCAACTTTGGCAGTGATAATAAAAACGCAACCATCAAGATAGAGAATAACGAGGGTTGCTTCGCGGCCTTATTCCCTATAGTTACGGCAGCGTGGTGCGCGATCTGAATATTCGCTATGTGAACGCGTCGGCGACTATTACTTATTCTGCCAAGGATGCCGACGGCGTTCCGACGGCGTTTTTCGGTGGCGTTGTCGGCTGCATCCTTGGTGGCGATAACATTATCGATGGCGTGGTCGTTAATGGGACGACGGCCGAAAACCCTACAACGGGATTTACCGTCACGGGCGGTGGCGACAAGCCGCATCTTGTTCCCATTGGTGGCTACGTCGGTGCCATTGCGGGTGGCGGCGTGATTTTCCGCAATATGGACAAAAGCGGAAAATCTTCCTGGCGTGCTGGAACTGGTGACAAATCTCGTGGTCTGGGAAAGGGCAACTTTGATCTCTACAACAATCCCTACGTCGGTCGCGTGATTGATGGCTATGCCTTTAGCGAGGGCTGTAAGGTTGAAAACGGTAACGCTAACTACCAGATTAACGAGCTCACAAAAAAAGAACCCCCTGTGTCACCACCACGGGCACCGACAACAAGTACCTCGGCACTAACGCCGAGGCTCCTGTGACCATGGTGAAAAACGCCCAGGGCCTTTTGGTGCTCTCGGCCATCATCAGCTCGGGTGCGGGTGCTGGCGCGGCACATACCAACTACTCCAATAATGGCGTGTTCCGCGGTTCCAAGGCTTACTGGGGCAGCGATTCGCAAGACCCGGCGATATGCGGCTACCTGTTTGGCAACAAGGAATATGGCAAGGTACGGAATGCTAACTACGCAAATGTGGGCAAGCCTGAGAGTGCTGCCGGCGATTTCGAAATCGCCAAAAACGACGACCAGAAGGCCCCCGGCAAGCAGGGGTGGCACGGCCCGCTCGACCATGATGACGATGTAAATTCGCCCTACCTGGTGGCGTCCTACGCTGCCGACTACCAAACGGGCTATGTGTGCGCGTCGAAATCGATCGGCATGAGCTTGGAGTTCAAGCAGGGCGACACCTACGATATGACCGACTACGGCACGGGTACGTGGGCCTAAACGGCCGCTACTATTCCAATGCCTGCAATTCGAACCAGCCGGGCACCGACCGCGACCGTATTACGCCGCACGTAGCCACGATCGACGGTAACGGCGCCACCATCACGGTGGGTACCGAAGGCACCGCCTACGGCGTCGTCGAATACGCCGACGACGACTATAAGGTCTCGGGCGTGGGTGGTCTATTCAGCACCGTGATGTTCACCTCCACCAATGTGGGGCAGAGCGTCACCGCGAACGACGGCGCGCAGGTCAAAGACCTCACCTTTAGCAACTGCAACGTAGCGCTCACCTATATCGACACCAACGGCGAAGCCAAACCAGGAGAGGCGCCGAACGACCTTACCGGTGCCGGCCTTTTGGCGGGTGCAACGGCCAACTACGACGACGGCACGTGCGGCATCTACCGCAACGTGCAGATGAAGAACTGCACCGTGTCGGGCGCAAAGAGCGTAGGAGGCTTCTTGGCAGCTCGGGCCGCGCCAGACGAACTACGAGCGAAGACAGAACCTATATGGTCGAGTTCGGGGACGGGTGGGGCCCGCGTATCTCTATGACTGCTCATACACTGGCCTTAACGTCACGGGCGAGAAGAATGTCGGTGGCTATGTGGGTACGGTCGCCTCGGCGTGCGGTGTGTGGACAACCGCAAGCACAGGGGTGAGCGAAAGGACCGTTGGCAAAAACTCGACCATAACTGCCACAGGGACAGTGCCTACGTGGGCGGCGTGCTCGGCTATGTCGAAAGAAGCGATATCTCGGTCAACACCAACATCGGCACCACCACAGCGGCCCAGTCGTCGTGCACGGCAGTCATCTCTGGGGTAAACGTGCTAGCCACCGGGTCGAACTCCGATGACCATATGGGCGCCGGCGGCGTGGTCGGACGCGCCCGTGGCGGCGTTATTTCTATGAGCAACGTGCGCATTGATGGCGGAAACGGCACCGAGAACGCCGTCATCGGCGATAAGGCCGGAACGAACAATAGCATCTACAATGCGGGCGGCCTGATTGGTGAGGTTACGAGTAGCGGTAGCCCCAACAAGTACTGGTTCGACGACTGCAGTGTCAAGAATGTCAGCATCGCCGGCACCGGCAAATGCTCGGGCGGGCTTATCGGCTACTTCTTCAGCAATGTGAATATAGCCTGCAACAACATCGCGATCGAGAACGCTACGATTAAGGGTAACTGGAGCGGCGGTCTGCTGGGCGCGAATAACGCGAGTAACAGCGGATCCGTCGTCATTGACGTTACCAACACAAAGGTATCCAACACCACGTTTAGCGAAAGGTCCAACGGCGGCATTATGGGCGACGGGCGCGGCCAGTTCCATCTGTTAAACGTGCTCATGGATAGCAATAGCTACAATGCGGGCAAAACCCAGGGCGTACTCTTGGGCGAGGTTGACACGGGGGATGGTAAGTACAGCCTTTCCGCAGCGGGCGTGGAAGTAAAGCCCGGTAGTGGCAAGACCACGAGCGACCTGCCGCCGATGGTTTACACGACCAATACGAATACGGCTGCTGTTAACGAGAAAACTTATATTGCCTTCGGCGACTACAACGGCACGGCTGCCGCGCCCAACGAGAACAAAACGCTTTACGGCGCAGGCGATACTGCTACCACGGCAACGAGTCCGTACGTGACCACGAGGCCCGTGAGCACGCTGGCGTGCGTGCCTCCGACGGCGACACCACCGACCGCTACCTGTTTGGCGACGGCGCCGCCATTGACACCGCGACGACCATCCAAAGCCAAGCGGGTGCCCGCGTTCCCGGCCGCTACACCTACACCAACATCGCCGGCATCAATGATGCGGCGCATACCAAAACACGAGCACCTATAGCGCGGACAGCTCGCGTAGCACCTATAACGCTAACAACATTACTTCGGGCAAGAAGGCCAAAACTGACTTCCCCGTGCTCGTGATTCCGGGCAACGATACCACGACGGTGGAGAGCTACCTGAACATCGTGACCAATGGCGGCTTCTCCGATGCCCGCCGCCTCAACGGCAGCACCGCGCATGTGACCGCCACCGCCGAGGTCTTCTCGCTCGCCGATAACGGCACCTTCGTCAAGGACGTAGCCGCCTCGCAAGCGCCCACGCTCAAGGTGCTCAACAATGGCACGAGCTCTATGGCATTCCGCGCGAGCACCGACTGGGACAATGAGCAGGGGCGCTTCACGCTGCTTACGGTCACCTTTAGCGAGGCCGGCCAGAGCTACCGTGTACAGGTACCCATCATCGTCAAGCGCATGCTCGAGATCGACTTTACCGCCACCTACTCCGAAGGTGCGAACTTCAAGGCTGCCGACTATGCGACAAAATACGACAAGCACGTACTTGTGAGCAGCGGCGACACCATGACCGGCTACCTTACCTGGACCTATGGCAGCGCTCGGGGCAAGCCGGTCGATTACGGCTGGAACACGCTGCTCGAAGCCGGCGGCTCTATGGGTCCGCTCAACAAGAGCATTACCTTCGGTGCCACGCTGCCCGAGGGTACACAGCTCACACTCGTGGACACGGCCAACAACAGCCGCGAATATCACTACACGGTGGGCACGGGTGGCGCGACGTCAGTCAAGCTCACCGAGTTTGTGGACGCTGGCAACAAGGCTTACTACACCGAACCGTGGCTGAGCGAAATCGTGGGCGTGAAGGCCGATGAGGCCAAGGAGGACAAGGACGGCGCTTGGGTCAAGCTCGCCGATGACGAGGTCAAGGACAAGAGCCAGGCCGAACTCGCGAAGATGGCTGGCGCCAAGGTCGATGGCGCGTACTACCGCGCGCGCACTTCTTCCGACGCGACGGGCACGTTCTATACCCTCTCCGTTGATAAGGAAGAGCCCAAGAGCGAAAACTTCTACTTGGTGGTGCGCACGCCGGCGGGGTCCGCGGGCGTCAACGGCTACACCGCCACCACGGTGGACACGAGCCTCAACGAGCACATCAACTACCTGCTGCGAGGCAAGAAAGCAGCCGACGGCAAGGCTGCCGAGGATGGGCACCAGAATACGCCCTCGACCTACAGCGTGGCATCAAACTACACGCACAGCCTCGTTGACAACAAGCGTAACCTCGTCGACAACAGGGACAGCATCAACCGGATGGAGCTCAAGGAAGCCACCTATTCGCTTTCCATGAACGTGAGCGACACCGTGACGTTTGACTCGAGCCAGCAATACACGAGCTCTGACGCGCTGTATTATCAGCTCGATTCGTGCTTGTCACCTATCACGATGGCGTCATCGCGGACTCGGTAGGATACCCCACGGGCACGCAGGGCACGTATGAGTTCTACGTTAAGGTGGGTGATAACTACTGCACCTGGGGCGGGTCGGGTTGGAATCTGGCCGGCACGAAGGAGACCCCAGTGGTGTCGGGCCTTAGTTGGACTGCGAACGGTGGCGACATGTCACTGGTGCTTACCGATGCTGAGGGTAATCCCATCGATATGTCGGGCCTGCGCGAGATCGCCAAGAACCATGTCAACGCCTTCACCGTTACCATGAGGGCCGCGCTCACCATGACGGAGCCTGCCTGCCAGGCGGGTATCGTGGCCTCGCAGAACAGCGGCACCGACCGCTACACCAAACCCAACTACGCGCGTACCTTTCCACGCATGCCGACACGCTCAGCACCAGTAGCAACTCGGCATACAACGATGGCGGCGCCGGCTACTACCGTATGGATGTGGGCTCATCGACCATCGCGCTCGAGGCGTCTAAGAAATCCCAGTTGGGCATCAACATCGATGACCTCAAGTCCGCTGACGGCGAGATCGCTCTGGTGGGTACCTACGACCTGAGCAAGCTCACGGGCGCCGAGCTAAGATCGACGCCGCAAACACGGTGACCTACACGCTGAGCCTGGAGCAGCGGCAAGATAATGGCGGCTATGCTCCGGTCGGCGATATCTCGAACTACATTACGGTGCTCGGCAGCGATTTCCTAGGCACGGGTGCGGCATCCGCCGACGGCAACAGCTATGTGTTCACCGACACCAAGACCAACGGCGCGTTCCTCACGCGCGACGGCAACAGCCTTGCCTTTAAGCATGCCTTCCGCGTTAAAGTGAATACGAATGTTGAGGGTGAGAACCAAACTTACGCAAACTACCGCTTGGTGCTTACGGCCAATATTATGACCGGCAACGTTGTCGACGACACACCGGTCAACGTTAGCAACCTTGATGGCTATTCGCACTCCGACTACGTGACGTACACGCTAGCGCGCATCAACACCGAGGGCATTCGGCACGAGACGAAAACCAACTAGCTACGCGAGGGGCGGCAACCACCCGGTTGCCGCCCTTTTTCTTGTTCGCTTGGCCTACTGCTGCCCCAGCTCTCCACCAACTTTCCAGCTGTCCACTTAACTTACCACTCAAGGTGGAAAGCTGGAAAGTTAAGTGGAAAGCTGGTAAGTTAGGTGGAAAGTTGGAAAGTTGGGAGGTTCGGCATGAATGAGGAGTGGTTGGCGCAGGTTATCCATCATCTGCGGGCAATAGGAAACGACACCCAGCAGTACGAAGTAAAAGAAGCCAAGGGCGCGCTCCCCAAAAGCATCGTCGAGACGCTTTCGGCATTTTCCAACGCGCAGGGCGGCTTTATCATCCTCGGCATTTCCGAAAAGAACGGGTTTATGCCCGTCGAGGGTTTTGATGCCCGCAAGATGCAAGACGCCCTCTCTTCTGCATGTGAAAAGCTGACGCCCGTTGTGAGGCCGGATATCCAAGTGCTCCCCTTCGAGGGTAAGCTGGTGCTTTGCGCGCGCATCAAAGAAATGCATCCACGCGATAAACCCTGCTATATTGCGGCACGCGGAATGTACGATTCGTCCTTTATCCGTACGGGCGACGGCGACCGGCGCATGACTCCCTACGAAATCGATCGCTTTATGGAGGAGCATGTTCAGCCTACATACGACGACGAGCCGGTCGAAGGTGCCACGCTCGATGACCTTGACGCCGATCTTTTGCAAGGGTTTATAAAACGCCAGCGCGAGCTACACCCTAGGCTTTTGGGCACCAGAAGCGACGATGAGATTCTCCTTGACCTGCATGTGACCAAAAGGGTGGACGACGCAATCGTGCCGACGCTTGCTGCAATTGTCGCGATGGGACGGTTTCCGCAAAAGTTCTTCCCACGTCTCAATGTGACCTTTACGGCGTACCCCGGGACCACAAAAACGCAGCGAGTAAGTGATAACAAGCGTTTTGTGGATTCTCAGACCATTTTGGGTCCGATCCCTTTCATGATTGAGGACGTGCTTGCCGCCGTTGCGAGAAACACCCGAAACGCAGCGGTTATCGAGGGCGCGTTCCGGAAAGATGTGCCCGATTATCCGCCCGTGGCGCTGCGCGAGGCGGTGGCGAACGCGCTCATGCACCGCGACTACTCTTCCGCCGCGCGCGGCTCACAAGTGCAGGTCAACTTGTATATCGACCGCGTCGAGATTCTCAATCCCGGCGGGCTGTACGGCGACGTAACGATCGATTCGCTGGGAGTTTCTGGGGTTTCGTCATCCAGAAACCAGTTCCTTTCAAATATCCTCGAGACCACGCCGTACCCAGACGGTGGCTACGTGGTCGAAAATCGCGGCACTGGTTATCAGGAGATAGGTGAGCAGCTCGAGCGGGCAAACATGTTGCCGCCCGAACCAAAGAACTCGACAGTTTCTTTTTCGTTGACGTTCGATAAGCGAAAGATAATGCGGGCGGAACAGGTGACGTCTGTGGGGCATGTGGACGAGGCAATCTTGGATTACCTGGCAACACATTCTTCGGCCTCGACCAAGGAGCTCACCGACGCTTCGGGTTTGAGCAGGAGCGCCGTTTCCAACCACATAAAAGGCTTGATTGGTGCGGGCAAGATTGAGGCGATGGAGCCTCCGCGCAGCCCGCGACAACGGTATCGACTCGCGAAGTAGGGCTGTCCGTCGCCCATGCTTCGGTCTCCCAACTTCTTTCCAGCTTTCCACTTAACTTACCACTTAAGGTGGAAAGCTGGAAAGTTAAGTGGAAAGTTGGGAAGCAAGTGGAAAGCTGACATGTTAGGTGCGGACTGACGAGGGGTTAATAATTGCACAAACCATACCAGCTAAACAAAAAGATACCAATCTGGTTGGTAAAACACCGTCAATGAGCCGCGAGCCAACTAGCTGCGTAAATAAAACCTAAAGAACTGTTGCAAATGAATGGCAAATACCCAGATGCCGCCGTTGCGATTTTCAATTAACTGTTACGCGGGAACAGCAAAATGCTACTATCTAACAAGCACGTAAGAAAGCAAATTAACGGTTAAGGCTAAGAAGTGGCAGGTATGTCGGAAGCAACTAGGACTCGCACGCATGCGCCGAGGTTAGGCAGCGCGCCGTCGAGATCCTCCAAGAGGGGTCGGTCACCGCGCCTCGCCGCAAAGCTTGGCATTCCCCAGGCCACGGCTCGTCAGTGGGCCCGCGCATATGCCGTGGGCGGTGCCGACGCCGTGCTCAACGCGGGCGCTCGTCATCACACCTATTCGTACGACGTAAAGCTCGCCGTGGTTAAGGACCGTTTGGAAAACGGCCTGACGGTTCGCGAGGCTATGATCAAGCACAAGATTCCCAGCGAGTCTTCAGTCAAGGCTTGGTGCCGCCAGTATCGCGAGAGCGGTGAGTCCGCGCTGGTCGATAAGCCGCGCGGCCGCAAGCCGCGCGTTAAAAAGGCGGAATAGCGAACGGGATGGTGCGCCCACAGGGGCGCATTTTTCTTGCCGCCCCTCTGCTCCAATGCGGACAGACTCCTTACCCCGCACGTACAAAACTCCCCAGTTGACCGAAAACCCGCCGCCGCTACTCCTCAATTGAGCTATAACGTTAAACAATTGCAGCGTTTTTGCATGGGGGAGTGATGGTATGACGCTACTGTATTTCCTTACCCTGTTTCCGCTGGTACCGGCGCTGGGCATGCTGCTCGCGCGCGGTGACCGCGCCCGCGATGCGGTGGGGCTCATAGGTTCCGGCATCATTATGGCGGTGACAGTTGTAGTCGCCGTCATGTTTTTTGGCGCGGGCCCACAGAGCTTTGAGGTCGCCCCCGGCACCTCGCATGTGCTCTCGATCATCAGCTCCGCCATCGATGTCATCCTGTGCGCCGTCATCCTGTACAACGCGTATAAATATAGGAACGCGCTCACCACGGTGCTCGGCATAGTCCAGCTGGTGGGCTCGCTCGCCTTTGCAGCCATGACGCTGCCCGCGGCCGAAGCCGTCACCGCAACGCCGCTCTACCTGGACTATATGAGCGTGATCATGGTCCTCGCCGTCGGCATTGTCGGCAGCCTTATCTGCGTGTATGCCCTGGGCTACATGAAGGACTTCCAGGCCCACGACGAGCACGAGGCCGCGCTGCGCGGACAGACCGCGCCCGACCGTCGCCCGCAGTTCCTGGCGCTTATGTTCCTGTTCCTCTCGGCCATGTTCGTCATCGTGACGAGCGACAACCTTGAGTGGCTGTTCTGCGGCTGGGAAATCACCACCGTGTGCTCGTTCCTTATGATTGGCTACACGCGCACGCCCGAGGCCATCAAGAACGCCTTCACCCAGATCATCCTCAACATGCTGGGCGGCATCGCGTTTTTGGCGGGCCTTATGTTCCTGAACGTCAACGGCATGCCGCTGACCATCTCGGGCATGATCGAGCTTTCCGGCGCCGGAACCGCACAATCCGCGCTGTTGGTGATGCCGGTCGTCCTGTTGTCGCTTGCTGCACTCACCAAGGCCGCACAGATGCCGTTCCACACCTGGCTGCTCGGCGCCATGGTTGCCCCCACCCCCACGAGCGCCCTGCTGCACTCGTCAACCATGGTCAAAGCCGGTGTGTTCCTGATGGTCAAGCTGAGCCCGCTCTATGCCATCTATCCCGTGACCGGCTTTATGGTCACGAGTGTGGGTGCCATCACGTTTTTGCTCGCTGCCCTCATGGCCATCTCGCAGAGCAACGCCAAACGCGTCCTCGCGTACTCCACCATTTCCAACTTGGGCCTCATCAGTGCTTGCTTGGGTGTCGGCGCGCCCGAGGCCGTATGGGCCGCCATCTTCCTGATCCTGTTCCATACGGTGGCCAAGTCGCTGCTGTTCCTGTGCGTGGGCACGGCCGAGCATCATATCGGCAGCCGCAATATCGAGGACATGGACGGTATGTTCAGCCGCATGCCGCACCTGACGCGCCTGATGATGCTGGGCATTATGGGCATGTTCGTGGCACCGTTTGGCATGCTCGTGTCCAAGTGGGGCGCCTGGTGGCGTTTGCCCAGACCGGCAACGTGCTCATGATCATGGTGCTTGCCTTTGGCTCGGCCGCGACGTTCTTCTTCTGGGGCAAGTGGCTTGCCAAGCTTTCGGGCGTCGACCCCACGGCTCAAAACGTTGAGGTCAATGTCCATAAGACCGAATGGATGGCCCTCAACACCATCGCCGCGCTGCTGATTCTGTGCTGCGTGGCGTTCCCGGTTATCTCGAGCGGTCTGGTGTCGCCTTACTTGGCCATGGTGTTTGGCCGCGTGCCGTACGTTATTGGCAAGGATGCCATGTATCTGATGGTGGTTATCGTGGCTTTTATCGCGTGGTGCTGCTGACTTCATTCCGCGTGAGCAACAAACCGCACGTAAACGTATATCTTTCGGGTGTGGGAACCGACAATTACCGCCATTTCCGCGGATCGATGGGACGCGAGGTGAAGGCCGAAAAGCGCAATTGGTACTCGGAGGATGCCCTTGGCGAGAAGCGTATCGGCCCCGCGGGTAGCGTCGTGTGCTGCAGCATTATCTTGTTTGCGCTGCTGTGTTGCGCGTGGATTGGGCCCGAGCGGCTTGCCATGAGCGCGCCCTCGGTGCTGCGCGGCAAGTATTTCGAAGGCTCGGGCGTCGTGGGCATTTTTATTGGCACCGTGGCGTTTGCTTTGCTGGCGCCGCTTGTGGGCGGCCTGATCGACGGCCTTGACCGTAAGCTTTCGGCTCGCATGCAGGGCCGCGTGGGCCCGCGCCTGCTGCAGCCTTCTACGACGTTGCCAAGCTGCTGCGCAAGGCCCCTGCCAGCGTAAACACCATGGACGATACCTATATGGCGTGCGCGCTCATCTTTACCGTCGTGGGCGGCGGCATCTTTGTGTCGGGCTCCAACACGCTGCTGTGCGCTTTTATGGTTACGCTCGCCGCGATCTTTGTGGTGCTGGCGTCCGCCTCGACGCAAAGCCCGTTTGCCCAGGTCGGTGCCGACCGCGAGTTGCTGCAGGTCATGAGCTACGAGCCCGCCGTTCTGCTGATGAGCGTGGGCCTGTACCTTGCCACCGATAGCTTTGATTCCATCGCCGTGACCGGACAGTCGGCGCCCATCATCGTGTACAGCGCGCCCATTTTCTTGGCGCTGCTTGCGGTGCTCACCATCAAGCTACGCAAGTCGCCGTTCGACCTTTCGTACTCGCATCACGCGCATCAGGAGATTGTCCAGGGCGTCGCCACCGAGATGAGCGGCGGCACGCTGGCCAAGATGACCCTTATGCACTGGTGTGAGACCGTGCTGTTTTTGATGTGGGTGGGCATGTTCTTTGTTTGGGACAACCCGGTGAGCTGGGTCGTAGCCCTGGTCGTGATGGCCGCGACGTATTTTGTCGAGGTGCTGATCGACAACACCTTCGCACGCAGCACCTGGCGCAGCTGCTTTAAGCTCGGCTGGGGCGTGGCGCTGGTGTTTGGCCTGCTCAACCTTATGCCCATCCTCGTCGACGTGTTTATTTAGGAGGCGGCATCCATGGATCATAAAATGTCGCGCTCGCCGTGGGTTATTCATTACGACGGCTCGAGCTGCAACGGATGCGATATCGAGGTGCTGGCCTCGCTCACGCCGCTGTTCGATGCGGAGCGCTTTGGCGTGGTCAACACCGGCAACCCCAAGCATGCGGATATCTTTTTGGTGACGGGGTCGGTCAATGCCCAGAACCTGCCCGTCGTGCGTCAGATTTACAACCAGATGCTCGAGCCCAAGTGCGTGGTGGCCTGCGGTATCTGCGCATGCTCGGGCGGCGTATTCCGCGATGCTACAACGTGATCGGCGGCGTGGACCGCGCGATTCCCGTGGACGTGTACGCGCCCGGGTGCGCCATTCGCCCCGAGACGGTGATCGATGCCATCGTGGAGGCGTGCGGCATCCTGGACCAGAAGGAGACCGTGTTGCGCGCCGGTGGCGATCCGCTCACCGTGGGCGGTGCCGCTACCTGGGACGGTGGCGTTGAGCTGGGCGAGGACGGGTTTGTG
>ENA-OQBT01000601-OQBT01000601.1-human-gut-metagenome-genome-assembly--contig:-NODE-601-length-20740-cov-3.831126_pt1 | contig 20740 bp, 27 predicted proteins | sample MGYA00242749_ERZ504557 | MGnify/ENA primary metagenome ERZ504557 (study PRJEB26092, sample SAMD00036243) | human gut metagenome | host: Homo sapiens | study: EMG produced TPA metagenomics assembly of... | reverse complement strand
CCGCAATTATATGATGTGGCACGTTATGTTGAGGATGAAGCTCGTCTGTATCAGCGTTTTGAAAAGCTGACAGTAGAAGATTTGGTAGGAACAGAGTGCTTTCCGTGTATAACGAAGTAATTCTGACAAAGCTAATGACAGAGATTAGTGACCATCAGGTTTACTTTACAGATGAGGACGGCAAGCAGATTAGTGATATTCAGAAGATTATTGCAGATAAGACCAGTGATAACGGTGCAGAAAGAACTTTCCGTTGTCAGTTTAATCTAAAATCTCTAAAATACAGCAATACAGCTACTTATTATCTGGTAATTGCAGATGAACAGGGATTACAGATGCCACAGCGGGAGCCATTTCAGATTGACATCGCCTTTGCGGTGGACGAGTTTGATTTTTTTAGTTAATGCCGCAGGAGGAGAGAAAGATGGAGCAATTTGCAGAGGGTGAAAGTACCCATGAAGAAATAAAGAACAAGCTCCGTCAGAACTTTGACGGTAAGATTGTTCGGAAAGACCTGACAAAGAAAATTAAAGAAGTCTCACGTGGAAAATGAGATGTCTAAAATGAATCTGCCGGAAACCGTACCTGCTGTGGTATAAACCATAAGTCGTTGTCGTAAAATGTGGTAAGAAAATTAGACGAATATATTTTTCCAAAGATTTGTCGTAAAAATGTGGTCAAATCAAGAAAATAGAGTGCGAAAGCAAGTGAAAAATCCCTGTGAAGCCCGTAAAATCAAGGCTTCACAAATTTTTCACAGAATAATTGGCACTCGCCTCTTGACAGTGCTAATAATAAGTGTTATATTACAGCTAGAACAAAGGAAGAGGGATATAAAGAGAGGAAAAGAAGAAAACCTCCGGTATCCGGAAGCCTTTCCGTTCCAAAGAAACAGGTAAACAAAAAGATCCGGTGAAAAGAAAAACCGGAGAAAAAGCATGGATCAGGTTCCATGAGAAGAATAAGAAGGAGCGATGACTTATGTTAATGCCTAGTATTTTTGGAGAAAATTTATTTGATGACTTTTTCAACGATTTTCCGTTCTATGATTATGACAAAGAGATGAAGAATACAGAAAAGAAACTGTATGGCCGCAAAGCCAGCCATGTGATGAAAACAGATATTCGCGAGCTGGATAATGGCTACGAGGTAGTGGTTGACCTTCCGGGCTTCACGAAAGATGAAGTTCAGGCCACACTGGAAAATGGTTATCTGACCATCAGTGCAGAGAAAGGTCTTGACAAAGACGAGAAAGAAAAAGAGAACGGCCGCTACATCCGCAAAGAGCGTTACGCAGGTGCATGCAGCAGAAGCTTCTATGTAGGTGAAGATATTACCGAAGAGGATATCAAGGCTGAATTTAAACACGGTCTGCTGAAACTCTTCGTACCGAAGAAGGAAGCAAAACCGGCTGTGGAGCAGAAAAAGACAATCTCCATTGAAGGATAAAAGAAAAAAGCAAAAGCGTTTGCCGCCCGGGAATGTTAACATTCCCGGGCGGCAAAATTTTTATCTTTTCCGGTAGATCCCGAGGGAAAGAATCCGGAATACGCGGGGCGGATATACGTGATTTTCGGATTCGGAAAATAAATTGTATACAATAATGTACTTGCTATTTGGGAACAGGTCGGATACAATAGGCGTGACAATTACAAAATGAGAGAACTCGTATCAAAAGGAGAAATCATGAAGAAAAGAAGAAGCGTACTTGCGCTGCTTTTAGTTGCAGCTCTTACTGTTGTACTTGGCGGATGCCAGGATGGCAAGGATGGGAAAGCAGATTCTTCCGATACCACAAGTTCTCAGGTATCAACGGAATCAACCCGACAGGGGAACCTGTTATGGGAGGTTCCATCACGGTAGGAATTCCTCAGGACATTGAGGATAGTCTTGACCCACACAAATCTGTTGCGGCAGGAACGAAAGAAATCCTATTCAATATTTATGAGGCCTTGTAAAGCCCGATGAAGAAGGAAATCTGAACGATGCGGTGGCAGAGAGCCATTCGATCTCGGAGGATGGAAAGGTTTATACCTTCAAGCTCCGGAATGGTGTCAAATTCCACGATGGAACGACCGTCACTGCAGAGGATGTAAAATATTCAATCGAACGCTGTGCGGGTATCAACGGAGACGGAACGCCTCTGGTAGAGGCATTTTCCAATGTGGACAAGGTTGAAATTCCGGAAGAGAGCACGATCGACATCTATTTAAAAGAGGCAGACACCGAGTTTCTTGCCTATCTGACGGTAGCGATTGTACCTGAGCATGTGGAAGATCTGGAAGCAGATCCGGTCGGAACAGGCCCGTTCCACTATGTATCACGGTCCCCGCAGGAAAACATTGTCCTTGAAAAATTCAGCGATTACTGGGATACGGAAAATCAGGCGTATCTGGACAAGGTAACATTTCGAATTGTCAAGGACAGCAATGCAGTCGTAACAAACCTGAAATCCGGTACACTGGACATGTATGCACGTCTCAGTTCCACACAGACAGCGCAGCTTGCCGAAGATTCCGATTTTACGATTTATGACGGCGGTATGAACCTGGTACAGGCGCTGTATCTGAACAATGCCGTGGAACCGCTCAACAATGTGAAGGTGCGCCAGGCGCTGTGCTATGCGGCAAACCGTCAGGAAGTGCTGGATATGATTGCGGACGGAAAAGGAACGATCATCGGAAGCAGCATGTTCCCGGCATTTGGAAAATATTATGTGCCGGAACTGTCAGAGCGATATAATCAGGATATTGAGAAGGCAAAAGAACTGTTAAAAGAAGCCGGATACCCAGATGGATTTGAGCTTACGATTACAGTGCCGAACAATTATCAGCAGCATATCGATACAGCCCAGGTTCTGGTAGAGCAGCTTAAAGCGATCGGTGTTACTGCCAAAATTCAGCAGGTCGAGTGGGACAGCTGGCTGTCGGATGTATATGCAGACCGGAAGTTCCAGTCCACGGTTGTCGGCGTTGACGCGGCATATCTGACCGGACGCGCGTTGCTGGAACGGTTTACCTCAACATCATCCAAGAACTTTATCAACTACAGCAACGAAGAGTATGATAAACTGTATCAGCAGGTTAAGACCAGCACGGATGAAGAGGAGCAGGTTGAGCTTTACAAAAAAATGGAAACACTGCTCTGTGACGATGCGGCAAACCTGTATATCGAGGATATGGCATGCGAGGTTGCTCTTCGGAGCGACTTTGCGGGCTACCAGTTCTATCCGCTGTATGTACAGGATATGGCAAAAATTTATAAAGTAAAATAGTAGATATTCCGTTACGGCTCGCTGGGTACCGGTGGGAGGTAACGCTATTTCAGGCAGGAAAAAGAAAAACTCTCATTCGATTGTCAAATCTGCCTGAAAAGAGATAAAATCTGAAAAAACAGAGAAAAAGCGGCGCAGAATTGCTGAAAAGAAGCAGTCTGCGTTGCTTTTTCTCTCTGTCGATAGAATCTCCGAAAATATGTTAGGCTTGACTTTTTTTTCAACACTGCCTACTATAGAAAAAGACAGAAAAAACATAAGGGCTTCGCGGCGATGCGTGAGGCCCTTTTTATCTAAGCTAATGTTTCTGAATGTATTGTGGAAAGAAGGGGAACCCATGACAGATTTTCTGGTAAGATGTTTTGTAAAAGAGTATGAGAACACCGACAATGCGGATGTGCGCACGAGCTATGGTATTTTATCCAGTATGGTGGGAATCTGCTGCAATGTATTGCTGTTCGCTGCAAAGCTGCTGATCGGCGTTGGGATGCATTCGCTGGCAATCATGGCGGATGCGTTCAATAACCTTTCCGACGCGGCATCTTCGGTCATCAGCTTTGTTGGTGTCAAGATGGCAAACAAACCGGCAGATAAAGAGCACCCGTTCGGGCACGGTCGGATCGAGTATATTGCAGCGCTGATCGTTTCGTTTCTGGTTATTGAAGTCGGCTTTACGTTTTTAAAGAGCTCCCTGGAGAAAATCCGCAATCCGGAAGAGATCACATTTCAGATGGTTCCATTTTTGATTCTGGTGCTCTCGGTTGGTGTAAAGCTGTGGATGGCGCTTTTCAACCGAAAACTGGGAAACCGCATTCAGTCGAAGGTGATGCTGCAACGTCGGCGGATTCCATGGGCGACGTGATCACGACGAGCGCAACGATCGCTTCTACATTGATCTGCCATTTCCTTTCGGTTAATATCGATGCAATCGCAGGACTTGTTGTGGCGGTACTCGTTATGTGGTCCGGTATTTCCATTGCAAAAGATACATTGGAACCGCTGATCGGGCAGGGCGCGGATCCGGATCTGTATGCACGGATCATGAAAGAGGTTGCTTCCTATGAAGGAATTGTAGGAACCCATGATCTGATTGTCCACAACTACGGGCCTGGCAGAAGTATGGCATCGATCCATGCGGAGGTGCCGCGAGATATCGATATCGAGGTATCGCATGATATTATAGACCGCATTGAACATGAGTCGGTGAAAAATTGGGAATTCTGCTGGTCATCCACATGGATCCGGTGGAGATCCACGATGCGACGGTTCTTGCGACAAAGGAGAAGGTAAGAAACGTAATTTCCATTCTCGATCCGGAGCTTTCCTTCCACGATTTCCGTATGATCAACGGGGCGGAGAAAAAGAAGCTGATTTTTGATCTTGAAATCCCGTATTCTTATAAGAAGAAAGACTGTGATCGCGTGATCGGGCAGATCGGGGCGCTGATGAAGGAAATGGATGAGAAGTATGAATGCGTCGTCAACATCGACAAAAAATACGTGGCGGGAGAGTGACAACGGCCGGGTTGAGCCGTCAAATCCCTTCCAAAATGTTCCAAAAGTCAGTTTTTTGAAAAAAATAAAAAATTTCAAAAAAGGTGTTGTACTTTTCTCTTGCGATAGTGTATTATACATCTTGTCGCAAGGCAATGGCTATCGCCAAACGGTAAGGCAACGGACTCTGACTCCGTCAGTTCCTGGTTCGAATCCAGGTAGCCCAGCTCATTGAAAGGTCTCAGGTCTCGTACCTGAGGCCTTTTTCGATTTGTGCAGGCAATGAGCCAAAGTCTGTGTTTGCTCGAAACTTTGGCGAACATCCGCTTGACAAAACATTTTCTGTCAAAGATTAAAAATACAGCAGGAGGAACGAAACGATGAAGTATTCCTTTACGAGCAGAATCCGCTACAGCGAAATCGGTGAGGACGGTTGTCTTACCCTGCCGGGCTGATCAATTACTTTCAGGACTGCAGTACCTTCCAGTCGGAAGCGATCGGCGAGGGCGTTGCGGAGCTCAAAAAACGAGGCTGCGCCTGGGTGCTGTCCGCGTGGCAGATTCATGTGCGCCGCTATCCATCCCTCGGTGAAGCGGTAAAAATCACTACATGGGCGAGCGGCTTCAAAGGATTTCTTGGCATGCGTAACTTCACGATGGAAACAGAAGACGGAGAAATGCTCGCCTGTGCCAACTCCATCTGGTCTTACGTCAATATGGAAACGGGTCATCCCGTCCGCGCACCGAAAGAGACGACAGACGCTACGGCATTGACGATCCGATCGACGAGGATTTCGGCGAGCGCAAAGTGAAAATGCCGGAAGCAGATTTCATCGGCGAACCGTTCCCGGTGCGGCCGCACAACCTCGATACGAACCACCACGTCAACAACGCACAGTTCATTTCCCTTGCCGGTGAATGCCTTCCGAAGAACTTCACCGTGCGCCGGATGCGCGCCGAATACAAACAGCAGGCGCACCTCGGCGATGTCCTGCATCCGCTGCGCGCCGAGACGGAAAACGGCTGTTTTATCTCGCTGAACGATGAAAAAGGACAGCCATACGTAGTTGTGGAATTTCAATGATTGTGGTACAATCGGAAAGAATAAGATACGAACGTAATAAACACAATGAGGAAAGGGGAATTTGCCATGAGAGCGCAGAACCTTACACTGTTAACTGATTTATATGAACTTACCATGATGCAGGGCTACTACGAGAACCCGTCCGATCAGATCGTGGTATTTGATGCATTTTACAGAAAGAATCCATGCGGCGGCGCATACGCCGTATGTGCAGGACTTGAGCAGGTAATCGAGTATGTCCGCGATCTTCACTTTTCACCGGATGACATCGACTATCTCCGTTCCCTCCATATTTTCAACGATGATTTCCTGGAGTATTTAAGAGGCTTCCATTTCACCGGAGATATCTATGCGATCCCGGAAGGAACCGTCGTATTTCCAAGAGAACCGCTCTTAAAAGTTGTCGCTCCGATCATGGAGGCACAGCTTGTAGAGACCGCGATTCTGAACATGATCAACCATCAGAGCCTGATCGCGACGAAAGCATCCCGCGTTGTTTACGCGGCAAAGGGCGACGGCATCATGGAGTTTGGACTCCGCCGTGCACAGGGACCGGATGCCGGTATCTACGGCGCGCGTGCTGCCATGATCGGCGGCTGCATCGGAACCTCCAATGTCCTGACCGGACAGATGTTTGACGTTCCAGTCAAGGGAACCCACGCACACAGCTGGATCATGAGCTTCCCGGATGAGTACACCGCATTCAAAACGTATGCGAAAATGTATCCGGAAGCCTGCATTCTTCTCGTAGACACCTACGATGTTCTCGAATCCGGTGTTCCGAATGCGATCCGCGTCTTCAAAGAGATGAGAGCAGAGGGCTTACCGATGAAGCTACGGCATCCGCATCGACAGCGGTGACCTGGCTTACCTGTCGAAAAAAGCATATCAGATGCTCGAGGCAGAAGGTTTCGGCGATGCCATCATTTCCGCATCCAGTGATCTCGATGAGTACCTGATCGACAGCCTGAAAACCAGGGTGCGAAGATCAATTCCTGGGGCGTCGGCACCAACCTGATCACATCCGGTGACTGGCCGGCATTCGGCGGCGTTTACAAGCTGGCAGCAGCAAAAGATAAAGATGACGCAGAATTCACACCGAAGATCAAGCTGTCCGAGAACTCCGAGAAAGTAACAAACCCGGGCAATAAGACGATTTATCGTATTTATGATAAAGAAACCGGAAAGATCCGTGCCGACCTGATCTGCCTCGCAGACGAGACCTTCGACGAGAGCAAAGATATGATCATCTTCGACCCGATCGAGACCTGGAAAAAGACAAAGATCAAAGGCGGAACCTACACCTTACGCGAGCTCCTCGTTCCGATTTTCCAGAAGGGCGCATGCGTCTACACTTCTCCATCCGTCATGGAGATCCGCGACATCTGCACCAGAGAGAAAGATACCCTCTGGGAGGAGTCCAAACGTCTGGTCAATCCGCATGAGGTTTACGTGGATCTGTCCGACAAGCTGTACCACATCAAGAGCGACCTGCTCGAGGAGATGAGCATGAAGGCTCTCGGCGAGCAGTAAGAAAGGAAGTCAAATGTTAAATATAGGAAGAAAGCAAAAGCTGGTAGTAGTAAAGAAAGTAGAATTCGGTATTTATCTTGGGGAGACCCGGGAAGCAGGCGAGAAGGAACGCGTTCTTCTGCCGATCAAACAGGTGCCGGAAGGAACAAAAGAGGGAGATGAGCTGGAAGTATTTCTGTACCGCGATTCCAGCGACCGTCTGATTGCGACAACCAGAGAGCCGAAGCTGGTGCTTGGAGAGCTGGCTGTCTTAAACGTAGCTGCTACCGGAAAGATCGGAGCATTTCTGGACTGGGGTCTGGAAAAAGATCTGTTTCTTCCGTTTAAACAGCAGACCCGCCGCCTCCATCCAGGTGATGAGGTTCTGGTTTCCCTCTACATCGACAAGAGCGACCGTCTCTGCGCAACGATGAAGGTTTACCATTTCCTGAAAACCAATTCTCCGTACGTCGTAGGCGATACCGTAAAGGAAGAATCTACGAGATCAGCGGAAACTTCGGCGTTTTCGTTGCTGTTGATGACCGCTACTCCGGCCTGATTCCAAAGAGAGAAGCACAGGCAGACTATCATGTCGGCCAGGAACTTGAGTGCCGCGTTACAGAAGTCAAAGAGGACGGAAAACTCTCCCTGTCCGCACGCGGAAAAGCGTACGAGCAGATCGCAATCGATGCAGAGAGCGTTCTTTCTGTGATCGAGGAATTTGCAGGTGTCCTTCCGTTTGATGACAAAGCATCACCGGAAGTGATTCAGAGAGAATTTGGCCTCAGCAAAGCAGCATTTAAGCGCGCGGTCGGCCATCTGATGAAAGAAAAACAGGTTGTCATCCGCGACGGTAAAATCTGGACGGCAGAAAAAGCAAAATAAGAAAAGATCGGGCACTGGACAGGAAGCACATCCTCTCCGGTGTCCGTTTTTTTGTGTCAGACAGCAGATAAAATTTTGAAATTTTTCTGCGCCCGGTTTGCGGTTGCGCGAAGAGAGGATTGCGCTTATAATATGATCTATATGACAAAAAATGACACAGGATCTGATGGAGAGCGATGAAGAAAAAGAAAAGTAAGAAAAAAACATCCTTTATTTCCAAAACCGCAATGACGGTTTTGACGATCATTCTGATTATTCTGTTTTTCTGCATTATGTCGATGGTCGAGAAAATACAGGGAACGGCCCGCGTTGTCAACTATGCCGGTCTGGTACGCGGAAAAACGCAGCGGATTATCAAGCTGGAGGATGCGGGAGAACCGCAGGATACGATGATTGCAGACATCAACGCTTATATCGACGGTCTGCAGAACGGAAGCAGCGAGCTGGATCTGGTGCGCCTGGATGACCGGGATTTTCAGGATAAGATGACTGAGCTGGCATCATATTTTGAAGAGCTGAAGGCAGAGATTCTGCTGGTGCGTGAAAAAGGATATGAGAATACCGCGATTATCGAAAAGAGTGAGACCTTTTTCAAAATTTGTGACGAGGCGACGGGCCTTGCGGAAGCGTATTCGCAGAGAATGGCGTCTTCGCTGAAGAAGCTGGAGCAGGTGGTAGTAGGAGATATCATCGGCCTGGTGTTTGTCATCGGCATGGAGCTGATCAAGGCGTCCGCTATGCGGCGATGAACCGTATTCTGCAGAAGAAAGTCTATCTCGATGAGGCGACGGGCCTGCCAAATAAAAATAAATGCGAAGAGATTCTGGAGGGAAGCGACGGAGGAGAAGAAATTTCCGGCGTGTATGCGGTCTGCGTGTTTGACCTCAACAATCTGCGCACGATCAACAACAGTCTGGGTCACGACAAGGGAGACGAATATATCCGTTCCTTTGCCGTTCAGCTTCGAAAAGCAGTCCCGGAGGAGTATTTCGTCGGAAGAAACGGCGGAGATGAGTTTCTTGCCATTCTGCGCGGACTGAACCGTGAAGAAGTGGAAGCGTGCATGAATCACATCCGCACGCAGACGGCAGAATATTCCCGCCAGCACCCGGAGATGCCGATCAGCTACGCCGGAGGCTATGCACTGTCCACGGAATTTGAAGACTGTGATATCCGGGAACTGTTCCGCCATGCGGACCAGAACATGTATATCGACAAAAACCGCGCGAAGATGGAAGAAGCCGCCGCAGAGCGGAAGATCAGCCTGGAAGCGCTGGACGTCGTAAAGAAAAAGGGATATCATTTTTCCAACTGTATTTACTGCAATGCAAGACAGGACCAGTACCGGATTCTGCGCGCCGTTTCGGGCTTTTTCCTTGCCGAGGACGGCAGCTATACCGGTGCGGCCGAGCATATTGTGCGGGAATCACGGATGAGGAAAAGAGAAAGGAAATGCGTAGAATGCTGGATCTTACCCATCTGAAGGAGTGCTATCAGAAGGGAGAAGAGAGCGTAGAAATTCTGTACGAGTATCGGGAGGGAAGCGAAGGGGAAGCGCTCTGCCGGGGAAAAGTCACCATTCTGTTCTACGACGCGGCCGAGGACGGCGGACTGCACCATTTTCTGATGGGCTTTGAGCGGTTCCGCTCCAATGAGGAAGCTGCTCGGAATGAAAAAGAACAGCTCGACCAATACTATGAACAGATGAAACAGTCGATCATTGAAAACAGCCACTACGCTGAGGCACTTCTCGAGACGGCCGAGGCCGTGTTCGCCGTTGATCTGACGAATGATTCGATGGAGCAGATTTTTTACCACAGCGGCAGAAGAAATTTGACCTCAATATAGATCTGCCGTGTTCCTACGAGAAATACTGCGGGGAATGCAGTGCGTTTGTCGCGGAGGAGACATTGGAATCATACCGCATTGTGGATTCCTCGAAGAAACTGCTGCAGCGCTTTGAAAACGGAGATAAGCAGGTAGTCGTGGAGTATCAGGAAACAGATGAGTCCGGCAGAAGAATATGGTTGCAGAAGACGGTTCTTATGTCACAGGATACCGTCTACGACCGAAAGACAAAGCGGGAGAGCGTTGTGGTACACGGCATGATCCTTTTCCGTGATACGTCAGAGTTCCACAGCCGGGAAGAGAGGGAGAAGATACAGCTTCAGGATGCCTTTAGAGCTGCAGACAGTGCAAGTCGTGCAAAAACAGAATTTATGAACCGCATGAGCACGATGTGCGCACGCCGATCAATGGCATTATGGGCATGCTGGATATCATCCGCAAAACCGGCAGGATGAGGCAAAAGTGGACGACTGCCTCGATAAAATCAATCTTTCCGCAAGCCATCTGCTGGCACTCGTCAACGATGTGCTCGATATGAATAAGCTGGAGTCCGGAAAAGAGACGATCGAGAGCGTTTCTTTTGACCTGGCGCATCTGATGGATGATGTGTCATCCCTTGTCAATGCGCAGATTACGGAGATGGGCATTACCCACCGTACGCACCGCGGTGAGCTGACGCACACGAGACTGATCGGCAGTCCGCTGCGCCTGCGGCAGATTATGCTGAATCTCTTCAGCAATGCAATCAAGTACAACAAGCCGGGCGGAATGATCGATACGTATGCGGGCGAAGTCTCCTGCGACGGAACCCGGGTCGTCTACGAGTTCCGCATCACGGACAGCGGCATCGGAATGAGCAGCGAATTTATCGAAAAAGAGCTGTTCCATCCGTTCACACAGGAGAAGTCCGGTGCGAGAACGCAGTACAAGGGAACGGGCTTGGCATGTCGATCGTCAAAGAACTGATCGAAAAAATGCAGGGCACGATCGAGGTAACGAGCCAGCAGGGCGTCGGAACGACGTATGTATCCGGCTTCCGTTTTACATTGACTGCGAGGGACAGCGGATTCAGGAAGTAAAGACACGGATCGCAGGAAAAGAGCTTGTCCGCTTCCACGTTCTGCTTGTCGAGGATAATGAGATCAACATGGAAATCGCCGAGTTTTACCTGACCGATCACGGTGCGACGGTGGAAGAGGCATGGAACGGCCGCGAGGCGGTCGAAAAGTATGCGGCGAATCCGCAGAAATTTGATGTGATTTTAATGGATCTGATGATGCCTGTGATGGGCGGCCTTGAGGCAGCGCGGCAGATCCGCACCATGGAGCTTCCGGAAGCAAAACAAGTCCCGATTATCCCGATGACGGCGCAGTCCTCCGAAGAGAGCAAAGAGGGATGCCGCGCCGCGGGCATGAACAGCCATCTGACCAAGCCGATCGAGCCGGACGGTCTGGTGCAGACGATCTTGGAGACAACGGAACATGCCTTTGAAAAATAGAGGAGAAAACGATGAGTTTTACGCATTTACATGTACATACCGAATACAGCCTTCTGGACGGATCGAACAAGATCAAAGAGTACGTTGCCAGAGTCAAGGAGCTTGGCATGAACAGCGCCGCGATCACCGATCACGGCGTCATGTTCGGCTGTATCGATTTTTATAAAGAAGCCCGCGCGCAGGGCATCAAGCCGATCCTCGGCTGTGAGGTTTACGTGGCGCCGGGTTCCCGTTTCGACCGCGAAACCAGCCGCGGAGAGGACCGATACTACCATCTGGTTCTGCTGGCGGAAAATAATACGGGCTATTCCAATCTGATGAAGATTGTTTCGGCGGGCTTTATTGATGGATTTTACTATAAGCGCGTGTCGACATGGAGATTCTGGAAAAGTATCACGAGGGCATTATCGCGCTTTCCGCCTGCCTTGCAGGTGAGGTGGCGCGTGCGATGGTGCGGAACCAGTACGAGATGGGAAAAGAGGCCGCACTGCGGTATGAGAAGATTTTCGGAAAAGGCAATTTCTTCCTGGAACTGCAGGATCACGGCATCTCGGAGCAGCGGATGGTCAATCAGCAGCTGATGCGCCTCTCGGCAGAAACCGGCATCGAGCTGGTGGCGACGAATGATATTCACTACACGTACGCAGAAGATGCGGATTCCCACGATATTCTTCTGTGCCTGCAGACCGGAAAGAAGATCACGGATGAGGACCGCATGCGCTACGAGGGCGGCCAGTATTTCGTGAAATCCGAGGCGGAGATGGCATCGCTCTTCCCGTATGCACCGCAGGCAATCGAAAATACACAGAAAATTGCAGACCGGTGTAATGTGGAGATCGAATTTGGTGTCACAAAACTTCCGAAATTCGATGTGCCGGAGGGATACACTTCCTGGGAATACTTAAATAAGCTCTGCTACGACGGCCTCGAGGAACGGTATCACCCGGCGACGGATGAACTGAAAGCGCGGCTGAAATACGAGCTTGATACGATCAAAACGATGGGTTACGTCGATTACTTCCTGATCGTGTGGGATTTCATCAAATTTGCGCGCGACCACGACATCATGGTCGGACCGGGACGAGGATCGGCGGCCGGAAGTATTGTTTCCTACACCCTTGGCATCACGCAGCTGGACCCGATGCGGTACCAGCTCCTGTTCGAGCGTTTCCTGAACCCGGAACGAGTTACCATGCCTGATATCGACGTGGATTTCTGTTTCGAACGCCGCCCGGAGGTCATCGACTATGTAACGAGAAAATACGGCAAGGACCGCGTTGTACAGATCGTCACATTCGGTACACTGGCGGCGCGCGGTGTCATCCGAGATGTCGGCCGTGTGCTGGATATGCCGTATGCACAGGTCGATTCGATCGCGAAGATGATTCCGAATGAGCTGAATATCACGATCGACAAGGCACTGCAGATGAACCACGAGCTGCGGGAGCTGTATCAGGGAGATGAAGAAGTTGCCCATCTGATTGATATGTCACGGAGACTGGAGGGTCTGCCGCGTCATACATCCATGCATGCTGCAGGCGTTGTCATCGGTTCGCGGCCGCTGGTCGAATTTGTGCCGCTCTCCAGAGGAAGCGACGGAACGATTGTCACGCAGTTTACCATGACGACACTCGAGGAGCTGGGACTTCTGAAAATGGACTTCTTAGGGCTTCGGACCTCACCGTGATCCAGAATGCAACGAAACTTGCGGAGCGGTACAGCGGGAAAAAGATGGATCTGCTTCAGATTGATTACAACGATCCGAACGTGCTCGGCATGATCGGCGCATCGAAAACGGTCGGTGTGTTCCAGCTCGAGAGTGCGGGAATGAAAAACTTCATGAAGGAGTTAAAACCGCAGAGCCTCGAGGATATCATCGCCGGAATTTCCCTGTACCGGCCGGGCCCGATGGATTTTATTCCGCAGTACATCAAAGGAAAAAACAACCCGGAATCCGTTACGTACGATACGCCGCTCTTAAAACCGATTCTGGAGCCGACGTACGGCTGTATCGTCTACCAGGAACAGGTTATGCAGATCGTACAGGCACTGGCGGGCTATTCGCTTGGACGGGCTGATCTGGTGCGCCGTGCGATGTCGAAGAAAAAGGCATCCGTCATGGAAAAGGAGCGCCAGAACTTCGTCTATGGAAACGAGGCGGAGGGCGTGCCGGGCTGTATCAAAAACGGCATTGACGAGAAGACAGCGAACAAGATCTATGATGAGATGATCGACTTCGCGAAATACGCCTTCAACAAATCCCATGCGGCGGCGTACGCGTTCGTATCGTACCAGACGGCATGGCTGAAATACTATTACCCGGTTGAGTTCATGGCGGCTCTGATGACCTCCTGCATCGATAACCCGGGAAAAGTCGCAGAGTATATCTTGAGTTCCCGCCAGATGGGCATTTCCATTCTGCCGCCGGACATCAACCGAAGCGAAGGAAAATTCACGGTAGACGGCCAGGCGATCCGCTATGGCATGGCGGCGGTCAAAGGCATCGGAAAGCCGGTCATGGAGGCGATCGTGGAGGAGCGGAGTGCAAACGGACCGTTCCGCTCGTTAAAGGATTTCGCGGAGCGTCTGAGCGGAAAAGAAGTCAACAAGCGGACCGTCGAGAACTTTATCAAGGCGGGCGCATTCGACTGCTTCGGCGTGACGAGAAAGCAGCTCATGTTCGTCTACGCCAATGTGCTCGATGATGTGGCGCGCGAGAAAAAAGATTCGTTAAGCGGCCAGATGAGTCTGTTTGACTTCGTAGACGAGACGACCAAACGGTCGTATGAAACGGTGTACCCGGATGTCGGAGAATACGAAAAGAGTGATCTTTTAGCGCTCGAAAAAGAGGTGCTCGGCATCTACGTCAGCGGTCATCCGCTCGAGGAGCAGGAGGAGTGCTGGCGGAAGAACATTTCCGCGGTAACGACAGACTTCCAGCCGGATGAGGAGACGGGTTTCCCATCCGTCACCGACGGCGCGAAAGAGATTGTCGGCGGCATTATCACGGATAAAAAAATCAAATATACAAAGAATAACAAGACAATGGCATTTCTCACACTCGAGGACCTCGTCGGCAGTATGGAAATCGTCGTATTCCCGCGCGATTACGAGAAAAACGCAGCGATGATGCAGACCGATGCGCGTGTCTTCATCCAGGGCCGTGTTTCCGCGGAGGATGATAAGCCGAGCAAGCTGATCTGCGAGAAAATTTTCCCGTTTGCAGGCATCCCGAAAGAGCTCTGGATCCAGTTCCCGGACAAGGAAACGTACGAGAGAGAAGTGGCGGATCTGTACCAGATGCTGCATGAATCCGACGGCAAGGACAGCGTGATTCTCTACATCAAATCGATCAAAGCGATGAAAAAACTGCCGCCGAGCCGCAATGTGCAGGCAGATGCCCGTCTGGTGGCGTCACTTCAGGCAAAATTCGGTACCGGAAACGTGAAAGTTGTAGAAAAGAGTATTGAAAAAAGGGCCTGAATGCTTTAAAATAAAACTGTGTGTGATTAATAAATAAAACTACTCGTTTATTAATGTGTGTGATGAGATGGAGGAATTCATATGGCAACGACTAACAAGGTAAAGACAATCGGAGTGCTTACCAGCGGTGGTGATGCACCAGGTATGAACGCAGCGATCCGTGCAGCCGTAAGAAGAGGTCTGCAGAAGGGCGTTCAGATGAAAGGTATCCTGAAAGGCTACGACGGACTGATGAACGAAGAAATCATCGACATGACAGCCCGCGATGTATCCGACACCATCGAGCGCGGAGGTACTATCCTTTATACAGCCCGCTGCGCAGAGATGCGTACACCGGAAGGCCAGAAACGTGCTGCAGATGTCTGCAGAAAACACGGCATCGACGGACTGGTAGTTATCGGCGGAGACGGATCTTTTGCAGGAGCGCAGAAACTGGCAGCTCTTGGAATTAACACCGTAGGTGTACCGGGAACCATCGACCTGGATATCGCCTGCACAGAATATACCATCGGTTTTGATACCGCGGTAAACACTGCAATGGAAGCCATTGATAAAGTAAGAGATACTTCCACTTCCCATGAGAGATGCTCGATCATCGAGGTTATGGGACGTAATGCCGGATACATCGCTCTGTGGTGCGGTATCGCAAACGGCGCAGAGGATATCCTGCTTCCGGAGAAATACGATTACGATGAGCAGAAGATCATCAACAACATCATCGAGAACCGTAGAAAAGGCAAAAAACATCATATCATCGTAAATGCTGAGGGCATCGGCCATTCCACCAGCATGGCGCGCAGAATCGAAGCTGCAACCGGCATCGAGACCCGTGCAACGATCCTTGGACATATGCAGCGTGGAGGAAGCCCGACATGTAAAGACCGTGTATATGCGTCCATCATGGGTGCTTACGCAGTTGACCTTCTTCTGGAAGGCAAAACAGACCGCGTTGTTGCATACAAGAACGGTGAGTATGTAGATTACGATATCGATGAGGCACTGTCCATGACAAAGACTCTGCCGGAATATCAGTGGAGATCGCAAGAGCTCTTTCTTATAACTATACGAAATAAAAAAGTATCACGAAACAGACTGTTTTTAGCAAGCAGTCTGTTTCATTGGTATAATAGCGGGAATAAAAATGTTTCCGCGGACGGAATAGAGAGACAAAATAAAAAAACAGGAGGAACTTAACAATGGTTACCTGGAACAATCTTGATAAACTGGCTTCTTTTGAGGAGCTGAAAAAAGTGGAGCGTGTCAATCTTGCCGAGGTGATGTCCGGCGAAAACGGAGCAGAGCGCGTAAAATCTTACAGCGTTCCGATGGCAGAAGGACTTGCGTATAACTACGCAGCAAAACAGGTGAATGAGGATGTCCTTGCCGCACTCGTAAAACTGGCAGAAGAGGCACAGCTTTCTGAAAAATTTGAGGAGCTTTACAACGGTGCTGTCATCAACACCGGAGAGAACCGTCTCGTGCTTCATCAGCTGACCCGCGGCCAGCTCGGAAACACCGTTACGGCAGACGGCGTAGACAAACGTGCTTTCTACGTAGAGCAGCAGAACCGCATCGCAGAGTTTGCGAACAAAGTACATGCAGGTGAGATCACCAACGCAGCAGGTGAAAAATTCACCACCGTTGTGCAGATCGGTATCGGCGGAAGCGACCTTGGCCCGCGTGCGATGTATCTGGCTCTGGAAAACTGGGCAAAGAAAAACGGCTGCTTCAAAATGGAAGCAAAATTCATCAGCAACGTTGACCCGGATGACGCAGCAGCTGTTCTGAATTCGATCGACGTAGCACATTCCATCTTCGTTCTGGTATCCAAATCCGGAACCACACTGGAGACTCTGACCAATGAGTCCTTCGTAAAAGACGCTCTGAAAAATGCAGGCCTGGATGCATCCAAGCATATGATCGCCGTTACCAGTGAGACTTCTCCGCTGGCAAAGAGCGACGACTATCTGGCAGCATTCTTCATGGATGACTATATCGGAGGCCGTTATTCTTCCACATCCGCAGTCGGCGGCGCTGTTCTGTCCCTGGCTTTCGGACCGGAAGTATTCGCAGCATTCCTCGAGGGCGCTGCAGCAGAAGATAAACTTTCTGCAAACAAAGACGTATTACAGAACCCGGAGATGCTCGATGCGCTGATCGGTGTTTACGAGAGAAACGTTCTTGGCTATCCAAGCACTGCAGTTCTTCCGTACTCCCAGGCACTGAACCGTTTCCCGGCTCACTTACAGCAGGTAGATATGGAGTCCAACGGTAAATCGGTCAACCGCTTCGGCGAGCCGGTCAATTACCCGACCGGTCCGGTTCTCTTCGGCGAGCAGGTACCAACGGACAGCATTCCTTCTATCAGCTGCTGCATCAGGGAACTGATATCGTTCCGCTGCAGTTTGTAGGATTCCGCAATAACCAGATGGAGACCGATGTCGACATCCAGGGCAGCACCAGCCAGCAGAAACTCTGCGCAAACGTAGCAGCTCAGATCGTTGCATTTGCCTGCGGTAAAGCAGATGAGAATAAAAACAAAAACTTCGAAGGCGGCCGTCCGTCCAGCATCATCATCGGAGATCAGGTAAATCCGAAGACGCTGGGAGCACTGCTTGCACACTTCGAGAATAAGATCATGTTCCAGGGATTCCTGTGGAACGTAAACAGCTTCGACCAGGAGGGCGTCCAGCTTGGTAAAGTCCTTGCAAAACGCGTTCTGGCTCATGAGACAGACGGAGCACTGAAGGTATTCAGTGATCTGCTCAATATCTAAGAAGTTTAAATCAGAAAATTTAAGATATGAAAAGGCGGCATACCGGATTTTCTTTCTGAAAGTTTCAGGGGGAAAACGGTATGCCGCCTTTTTTATTACTATATTATGGGGTTATCCCAGCTTCGCCGGAAGCGACGAAGACACTGTGGACTGATGCTCCTGCCGGAACTGCCGCGGGGTGATCTGATACCGTTTTTTGAACGTACGGATCAGGTGGCTGCAGTCTGCAAAGCCGGTCTCGGTGGCAATAAAGTTCAGGTCATAATCGGTAAAGAGGAGCAGGTTCTCGACCTTGTTCAAACGGATAAATTCGATATACTGCTTGCAGCTCTGCCCATAGTGTTTTAAAAACAGCTTGGCAAAGTACGAATAGCTCATATTGTATTTATGCGCCAGCTCTTCGATGTTGATATTCTCCTGTGAATGACGGTCGATGTAGACGAGAATGTCCTGCATACTTTTCTCTTCACTCTCGGAGATGGTTTCGAGATCAAAACAGATTCCCTGGCAGTGCCACGTCCGCAGAAGGCGCAGGAACAGTGTCGAAAACAGCGAATAAATATACGCGTCGTAGCCGTACTGTTTTGCATGGGATTCTTTTTCAATGGTTGTAAAAAAATCGTTCAGATCGAGCCCCGGAAGATCCGCCTGCGTAAAGAGCAGGGAAGGATGCGTCATGGAGGCAACCTTGTGGAACGCAAAGCTCAGGTTCGGAAGATAGCTTCCGGTGAGATGAATCCGGTTCAGATTGAATTTTACGCAGAAAAAGCGAAACGGTTTGTCATGATCCGCGGCAAGCGCATGGACTGCCTGCGGCGGAAAAAGGATGAAAGAGCCGGCCTCCATCGGATAGACAACATCGTTGCAGCTCACAAGGAGCGAGCCTTCCTGCAGATAAAGTACTTCAGTAAAATAGTGCCAGTGTGATACCACCGGCATGGAAAAGGTTTCCGAGCTGCAGGAAAATGCCTCGATCGGTGAGCGCAGGATATCACTGTATTCAAATAGATTTTTCAAAAGTAAATTCCTCCTGTTCCGGTTAAAAAGTTCTGCAAAAAATTACGAGGATTATTCAAAAGAATCATGCATGAAGATAGAAACGTTCTATTTTTATACAGTCGCATTATATCATAATGAAATGAAAATTGATACAATGGCGAAAGCATTTGAAAGAGAAAAATGCAGAAACCTTTTGATTTTCAGAAGATAAGGGGGGATATGAAAAAATGAAAAGCAGCACAAAACCATTCCCGAAAACCAAAATCCAATGGCTGTGGGAAAACATGGAAGGAAAGCGTGCGCTGTATCTGATCGGCATGATCGGAACGGTATTATATAACGTTCTGCAGCTTACGATTCCATATTTTTCGGGAAAAATTGTTGACCTGTTTCTGACAGGTGAAAATGCAGTGCAGAATCTGCAGACACACCGGGATCTGTTTTACCGCCTGCTGATTGCGATGATTGGCTTCACGTTTCTGCGTGTCGTTATTGTCTACGGCAGCTGTATGATTTACGAGCACGTATCACAGAGTGTCCTGTACCGGGTGCGGAATTACCTGTATGACAAAATCCAGCGGCAGGATATGACGTTTTACAGCACATACCGTACCGGCGATCTGATGACGCGTCTGACCGGAGACCTCGATGCCGTCCGCCATATGGTCGCATGGGTCATCCGAATGGTGATTGAGTCGTTTTCCCTGTTCGCGGCAGCGGCCATTTTCTTCCTGTACACGAACTGGAAGCTGGCGCTCTGCATACTTGTGATTTCGCCGTTCGTATTCTGGATCATCTACCTGTTCCGCAACCGTGTTGCCCCGATGCATGCGGCACTGCGTGAAAAGCTGGCACAGATGAATACGTGTGCGCAGGAGAATATCTCCGGAAACCGCGTCGTCAAGGCGTTTGCAAGAGAAGAGTACGAGATCGAGAAATTCGACCGCGCTAATACCGATTACGCGGAGACAAACAAAGCAACCGCGATGGTATGGCTGAAATTCTTCCCGTTTGTCGAGAGTATCGCTAACCTGATGCCGGTTGTCCTGCTGGCAGTCGGCGGTGTCTTTATGATTAAGGGCCAGCTGACCATGGGTGATTATGTGGCATTCTCCGGCCTCATCTGGGCAATCGCAAACCCGATGCGTCAGATGGGAAATATCATGAACGAGTTCCAGCGGTTCTCGGCGGCTTCAAAAAAAAGTCATGGAGCTGTATTACTCCGAGGCGAAGATCAAGGACGAGGAAAATGCAGTGGCACACCCGGAACGCTTCGAGGGAAAAATCGAGTTCGACAACGTTTCGTTCCAGTATGAGGACGGTGATCTGCCGGTTCTGCATAACATTTCGTTTACGGTTAACCCGAATGAGACCGTGGCGGTCATGGGAGAGACGGGATGCGGAAAGACATCCTCATCAACCTGATTCCGCGTTTCTACGAGCCGACAGAAGGTCAGATCCGCATCGACGGTATTCCGGTGGAAGATCTGAAGCTGTATGACCTCCGGAAACACATCGGACTTGCGACGCAGGATGTCCTGCTGTATTCTGATACGATCGAGGGCAACATTGCTTACGGCGATGACTCGATCAAGATGAATGAAGTCATTAAATTTGCAAAATATTCTGCCGCGGCAGACTTTATTTCGAAGATGCCGGAGGCTATGACACTCAGGTCGGTGAGCGCGGCGTCGGTCTTTCAGGCGGCCAGAAGCAGAGAATTTCCCTGGCGAGAGCGCTGGCCATCCGTCCGTCGATCCTGATTCTTGACGACACGACATCGGCGTCGATATGGAGACGGAAAACAGATCCAGCATTCCTTACGAGAACTGGATTCCCCGTGCACGAAAGTTATCATCGCGCAGCCGATCTCCACCACAAAGCGGCGG
>ENA-OQBT01000600-OQBT01000600.1-human-gut-metagenome-genome-assembly--contig:-NODE-600-length-20747-cov-6.262367_pt1 | contig 20747 bp, 17 predicted proteins | sample MGYA00242749_ERZ504557 | MGnify/ENA primary metagenome ERZ504557 (study PRJEB26092, sample SAMD00036243) | human gut metagenome | host: Homo sapiens | study: EMG produced TPA metagenomics assembly of... | reverse complement strand
GTTCTGGGAAATGTGATCAATGATCGTGTCATCGATCTGTCTGTATTTGGGACACGGATCATCAGCGGGGACATGATGTGGCTTCGTTATGTGTGCTTCGTATTATTTTATGCACTGTATGTCATTGGTTATACATTTCAGACAGCATGTACCGTTCCGGACAGACCTGTCTGACAAACGACCCGAAGCAGAGACCGTTATTTACGATTTTTAATACCATTGCAAGTCTGATCGGAATGGGGCTGGTACAGTTTTTAGCTCCGATTTTAAGTGAAAAACTTGGTGGTTATAACAGTGCGGACTTCTTCAATGTCATGATCCCGCTGGCAATCGTGGTATCTGCGGTTCTGACACTGCTTGCAGTGATCGGAATCTGGGAAAAGGACCGTCCGGAATTTTTCGGAGTGAGCAAAACACAGGAGAAAGTCAAAGTCAAAGAATATCTGGCAATTTTGAAAGCCAACAAAGAGCTGCAGCGTCTGATGATCGCCGGGGCTGGCTGCAAGCTGGCATTTTCGATTGCCACCAATATGACTGTTCTGTGTATGCTGTATGGAGCCATGATGGGAAATTATGACGGTCTGTATCTGCCGATGATGATCGTGGGATATATTTTCTCCGTACCGTTCTTTTTGCTGACAGTGCGGACATCCCAGAAACACGGGCAGAAAGCGTCACTGGTTCGATATACAGGAATCGCACTGGCAATGTATGTTGGAGTTCTGGTACTTCTCGTGCTGTGGAAACAGGGGAATCCGGCATGGAACTTAAGCCTTGGTCCGGTCAACTTATATACGGTTTTGTTTATCATCTTTTTTGGAATCGGATACGGGGCATATTATTCTACCGCAGATATGCCGATCCCGATGGTGGCAGACTGCTCCGATTACGAGACATTCCGTTCCGGAAGATACATTCCGGGGATTATGGGAACCTTGTTCTCGCTGGTTGACAAGCTGGTAAGCTCTCTTGGCTCTACCGTAGTCGGCGTGGCAGTTGCCATGATCGGTATCCAGACACTTCCAGATGGAAATACCCCGTATTCCGACGGAATGCACGGCGTGGTGATCGTATTGTTCTGTATCGTTCCGATGCTTGCATGGATCATTACACTGATCGCGATGAAGGGATATACACTGACCGGAAAACGAATGAAAGAGATCCAGGCAGTCAACGCAGTCCGTAAGGATGCGATCAGTCAGGGTATGACATTAGAGGATGCCATGAAAAAATGGACACAGATCGAACAGGTTCCGGAGAAGTTTAAACAGTCTTAAATACAGTGGACAGCGATCAAAGGCAGGAAATAAATTGGGAGGATTTAGTAATGAGTGAAACAAAGCAAGAAGCAAAAGTAAGGAAAAAAGCGTATCGCAAAGCAAGACGAAAAGCGACACGCCCATGGAAAGGGCTGACATTTTTCAGTGGGATCATTTCCATCGTCTTGATTCCGATCCTGGTATTTTTATCCATGTTTGACAATACCGTGGCAGCATTTGTGGGCGGTTCTTTCTGGAAACTGAAAAATGAAGACAAAAATGCCATGTATTATGAATCTGATTTCAAAACAACAGAAGAAATGAACGAGTATGGTCTGAAACTTTGTGAAGCAGTAGAAGCAGAGGGAGCAGCGCTTTTGATGAATGAAAACAATGCGCTTCCGCTGGAAAAAGGTGCAAAAGTGAGCTGCTTTTCCAACTCTTCCGTAAATCTGGTTTACGGAGAACCGGTTCCGGCAACATTGATGCATCTTCTGCAGACACACTGAAAACCGCTCTTGAGAAAAGTGGATTTGAAGTCAATAAAAAACTCTGGAACTTCTATAGTGAAGGTCCGGGAAGCAAATATGCAAGAAAGACAGCCGGAATGGTTGCAGAAGAAGGAGAAAAAACAGCCGAAGTTCCATGGAATGTATACACAGATGACGTGAAAGATTCTGTAGCATCTTATGGGGATGCTGCTATCGTGGTACTGTCTCGTATCGGTGGAGAGGGAGCAGATCTGGATTTCAAAGAGACCAATTATCTGACTCTGGATGAAAATGAGAAAGAAATGCTGACAAATATAGCAGAGATGAAAAAATCCGGCAATGTAAAGAAAATTGTAGTTTTGATCAACTCTGCCAATACCTTGCAGGTAGATTTCCTGAAAAATAATGAGTATGATGTAGACGCGTGTATGTGGATTGGTGACGTTGGAATTTCTGGTATCAACGCAGTGGCAGAGATCCTGGTAGGAAACGTGACACCGTCCGGAAGTCTGGTTGATACATATCTGTATGATAACTTTTCTGCTCCGGCAATGATGAACTTTGTTCCGACAGAATATGAGGGATATGAAGAAGGGATCATTCCAGAACACGCAAAAACGTACATGATTTATCAGGAAGGAATTTACGTAGGATATAAATACTATGAGACCCGTTATGAAGATTATGTCATGAAGTCTGAAAATACCGGAGAATATGCATATCATGATGACGTTGCGTATCCGTTCGGATATGGGATGAGTTATACAGATTTTAAATACAGCGATATGCATGTGACATACAACAAAGAAAAAGATGTTTTTGAGATTTCTGTAAAAGTCACAAACACAGGAGATCAGTACTCTGGAAAAGAGACCGTACAGATCTACGCACAGTCTCCATACACACAGTACGACATTGACAATAAAGTGGAAAAATCTTCCGTAGCGCTGTGCGGATTCGGAAAGACAAATGAGATTGCACCGGGAGCATCCGAGACTCTCACGATCACAGTCGACAGAAGAGAACTGGCTTCCTACGATGCATACGGAGCAGGCACATATATTCTGGATGCAGGGGATTACTATCTGACAGCGGCAACAGATGCGCACAATGCGGTTAACAACATTCTGGCAGCCAAAGGATATACAACGGCCAATACCAATGGACGTATGGATGCAGACGGAAATGCACAGCTGACTTATAAATATAACAATCCGAAATTTGATGACAAAACTTATGCAGTTTCTGCAAACGGAACAGAGATCAAAAATCAGCTTTCAGACGCAGACATCAATCTGTATGAAGGAACAGAAGAAGAGGTTACTTACGTATCCAGAAATAACTGGGATGGTACACTTCCACAGTCTGTCCTGAAATTAAAACTGACAGAGAAAATGATCGAGGATCTTCAGGATATCCAGTATGATCCAAAAGATTATGACGAAGCCGAAATGCCGACTATGAAAGCGAAAAATGGAAAGAAACTGGTGGATATGATTGGGCTGGATTATGACGATGAAGGATGGGAAGCATTGCTGGATCAGTTAAGCTTTGATGATATGGTAGCGTTTATCGGAGATTCTTTCCACTGGACCATGCCTCTGGAATCTGTTCAGGCACCGGGAACCCGTGATGAAAACGGTCCGCAGGGACTGACTGCATCCCTGATCGCATCGGATAAAACAGAGATGGATGCGACAGCATTTACTTCCGAAGACGTAATGGCGGCAACATTCAACCGGGATCTGATGACAGAGATCGGAAAAGTGATCGGAAATAACTGTCTGAAAGCAGGGGTTTCCATTCTGTACGGACCGGGAAACAATATCCACAGAACTCCGTATGGCGGACGTAACTTTGAATACTACAGTGAAGACGGATTCCTTTCCGGAGAGATGTCAGAATATGAAGTTGCGGCAATCGAAGAAAAAGGTGTGGGTGTTGTAATGAAACACTTTGCCTTAAATGACAGTGAGCAGGACCGTATCGGTCTTGGAGTATGGCTCAACGAGCAGGCTGCCAGAGAGATTTATCTCAAAGCATTCCAGGCTCCGGTAGAAAAAGGAAATGCCAATGGCGTCATGATCGCCTACACACGCTGGGGATGCACATGGTCCGGCGGAAACAAACCACTGGTGACAGGAATCCTCAGAGAAGAATGGGGATGTGACGGACTGATTATTACAGACAACGTTCTGACTACTTATGTAAACGGTGTGGACGGCGTACTGTCCGGAGTTTCTACATTTGATGCCATGATGCCGTATGTAACAAAATTACTTCCAAAATATGAGAAGGATCCGGTGATCGTCAATGCCATGAGAGAAGCGTGTCACAGAAATCTGTATGCCATTGCAAATTCCAGCGGTATGAACGGAATCGGAAAAGATACAGAAATCAAAGATACCGGACTTCTGGTAGTTAATGTCGTAAGAACACTGCTGATCGTATTTGGAGCATTGTTTGTACTGTCATTGGTTATGTGGATCACAAGAAAACGCAGATTCAAAAAGAATTATGTGTATACACCGGCTGCAGGAACAACTAAAAACGCAGCAGATGAGAAAGCAAGTGAAGCATAAAAGTTCATAAAAAATACAGAAAAAATGCTGTATCCCTTGACGGAGAGGGAGCAGCATTTCTTTGGGATGCAAAATGAAAAATAGACATTCTGTTGCTTTCTGGCAGGCGGAGTGTTAAAATAAGAAAAAAGCATACAGAGGTGAGTGATGAATCAGGAGTTTTATGATGCAGTAGAAGCCAATCCGGTCATTGCGGCAGTGAAACATGACGACGGATTGCAGGCAGCAGTAGAAATGGAAGAAATCCAGGTGATCTTTGTGCTCTATGGAGATATCTGCACGATCCCGGAGATTGTGGATCGGATCAAAGATTCCGGGAAAAAGGCGCTGGTGCATATCGATTTGATCGCAGGACTCAGTACGAAAGAAATTTCCGTGGAGTTTATCAGACGGCAGACAAAAGCAGACGGATCATCACAACCAAACCGGCGTTGGTGCGGCGGGCAAAAGAGCTGGGGCTTTTTACCGTACTGCGCTTTTTTGTGATTGATTCTTTGGCGCTGAAAAATATCGAAAATCTGGAGTCGCAACGTGGGATGTCCCGGCCGGACTTTATAGAGGTGCTTCCGGGAGTGATGCCGAAAGTACTTCGAAAAATTGCGAAGGTAAGCCGGATCCCCATGATCGCAGGCGGACTGGTGACAGACCGGGAAGATGTGATCCAGGCGCTGTCAGCAGGAGCGGTCGCGGTTTCGACAACCAACCGGGAGGTCTGGACATTATAACAGGAGGAACAAAAGAATGGCGAAATATGTGATGGCACTGGATGCAGGAACAACCAGTAACCGGTGCATTTTATTCAATGAAAAAGGGGAAATCTGCAGCATGGCACAAAAGGAATTTACCCAGTACTTTCCAAAGCCCGGCTGGGTGGAGCATGATCCGGGGGAAATCTGGTCCACACAGCTTGCCGTTGCAAGACAGGCAATGAACGAGATCCATGCTTCTGCATCGGATATTGCAGCAATCGGAATTACCAACCAGAGAGAAACTGCGATCGTGTGGGATAAAAATACCGGAAAACCGGTATACAATGCGATTGTCTGGCAGTGCAGGAGGACTTCGGAATATTGTGACAGCCTGAAAGAAAAAGGTCTTACCGAGATGTTTCAGAAGAAAACAGGTCTTGTGATCGATGCCTATTTTTCCGGTACGAAGGTGAAGTGGATCCTGGATCATGTGGAAGGAGCCAGAGAACGGGCAAATCGGGGCGAACTGCTGTTTGGAACCGTGGAGACCTGGCTGATTTGGAAACTGACCAAAGGGGCGGTTCATGTGACCGATTATTCCAATGCATCCCGAACCATGCTGTTTAATATCAATACGCTGAAATGGATGATGAAATCTTAAAGGAACTGGATATTCCAAAGAGTATGCTGCCCCAGGCAAAGCCGTCCAGCGAGATTTATGGAGAAACCGACCCCTCCTTTTTCGGCGGCAGGATCCCCATTGCAGGAGCAGCGGGAGATCAGCAGGCAGCACTGTTTGGACAGACTTGTTTTGAAAAAGGAGAAGCCAAAAATACATACGGTACGGGATGTTTTCTTTTGATGAATACAGGAGAAACACCGGTCTTTTCGAAAAACGGACTGGTTACAACGATCGCATGGGGAATAGATGGTACGGTTCATTATGCATTAGAAGGCTCTGTATTTGTTGCAGGTGCAGCGATCCAATGGCTCAGAGATGAGCTGCGTCTGATCGATTCCGCATCCGATACAGAATATCTGGCGCAGAAGGTAGAAGACAGCAACGGATGTTATGTAGTGCCTGCTTTTACCGGATTGGGAGCTCCTTACTGGGATCAGTATGCCAGAGGAACCATTGTCGGGCTGACACGTGGGGTAAATAAAGATCATATTATCCGCGCCACATTGGAATCTCTTGCATATCAGGTGAACGATGTGTTAGAGGCAATGAAAGCAGATTCTGGAATTTTACTTTCTGCATTGAAAGTAGATGGCGGAGCCAGCGCCAATAATTTTTTGATGCAGGCCCAGGCGGATGTGAGTCAAGCGCCGGTACATCGTCCGAACTGTGTGGAGACCACGGCAATGGGAGCGGCATATCTGGCAGGACTTGCAGTGGGATACTGGAAAGATAAAGAGGATGTGAAAAAGAACTGGACCATTGACCGGATCTTCCAGCCGCAGATTGCAAAAGAAACAAGACAAAAGATGCTCAGCGGATGGAAAAAAGCAGTTCGATATGCACACGGCTGGGCAAAAGAAGAGGAAGTGTAAATAATTTTGTAAAAAGACTTGTCAATCGTAAGGCAATAGGTATATAGTGGTAATAACAGAATAGAAAAGCCAAAGAGAAGAGAGTCTGGCGGATGGCGTATCGAAAGATACGTTGTTTGTCAGACTCTTTTATGTTGTATGGGAGGAAGTCAAATGTATGATGTAATCATAATCGGAGCAGGCGTCAGCGGTTCGGCAATCGCCAGAGAGCTGTCCCGGTATCAGGGAAAATTTTGTGTACTGGAAAAAGAAGCAGATATCTGTTGTGGAACGTCCAAAGCAAACAGTGGGATTGTTCATGCAGGATTTGATGCAAAAGAAGGCTCTTTGATGGCAAAATTAAATGTGGAAGGCAACAAAATGATGGAAAAACTTTCAAAAGAGCTGGATTTTCCTTATCAGAACAATGGATCTCTGGTAGTCTGTACCAACGAAGAGGATATGGAAATACTGGAAGAACTGCTGAAGAGAGGCAGGAACAATCAAGTGGAAGGGCTGCAGATTTTAAAGCGGGAAGCATTGCTCAAGATGGAACCAAATCTTTCTGATGAAGTGATCGCGGCATTGTATGCACCGACTGGAGGAATTGTCTGTCCGTTTGGACTCAATATTGCTCTTGCAGAAAATGCCACGCAAAATGGAGTAGAATTTTATCTGGAGCAGGAAGTGAAAAAAATTGAAAAAAGAGTTGCCGGAGGATATCGGATCTGTACCCAGGATACGGCGTATGAAACAAAAGTGATCGTCAATGCAGCAGGTGTGTATGCAGATCACTTTCATGATATGGTCAGTGAAAAGAAAATCCACATCACACCGAGAAAAGGGGAATATGTATTGCTGGATAAAACTGCAGGGGGGCATGTCAGTCATACCGTGTTTACCGTACCGGGGAAATTCGGAAAAGGAGTCCTTGTGACACCGACTGTCCATGGAAATCTTCTGGTGGGTCCTACGGCAGTGGATATCGAAGACAAAGAGGGAACGGATACGACCATGCAGGGAATCGAAGAAATCAGAAGAAAAGCAGCGCACAGTGTGAAAGATATTCCGTTTCGGCAAGTGATCACCGGATTTGCAGGGCTTCGTGCACATGAAGGCAGACACGAATTTCTGATCCGGGAAGTGGAGGATGCCCCCGGATTTATTGACTGTGCAGGGATTGAATCTCCGGGGCTGACCAGCGCTCCGGCAATTGGAAAAATGGCGGCAGAACTGGTCAGAGAGGAATTAGGTTTACAGGAGAAAGCGGATTTTTGTAGTACCCGGAAAGGAATCTTAAATCCTGCAGATCTGACCATGGAAGAGCGCGGGGAACTGATCCGCAGACAGCCTGCATATGGAAATATCATCTGCCGGTGTGAAATGATTTCGGAAGGAGAGATTTTGGATGCCATCCACAGACCTCTGGGAGCAACGACCATGGATGGGGTGAAACGAAGAACAAGAGCAGGAATGGGCAGATGCCAGTCTGGATTTTGCAGTCCGAAAACGATGGAGATCCTGGAGCGGGAATTGAAAATCAGACAGGAGAAAATTACAAAGAACGGAGCAGGATCCGAGATGATCCTGGGGAGGAATCAAGATGGAGAAATATAAGATCGTGATCATTGGAGGCGGTCCTGCCGGACTGGCAGCGGCAGCAGAGGCAAAGCGTGCAGGTGCAGAAAAGATCCTGATCCTGGAGAGGGATGACCGACTGGGAGGAATTTTAAATCAGTGTATCCACAATGGATTTGGACTGCACACGTTCAAGGAAGAACTGACAGGTCCGGAATATGCAGCGCGTTTTATCGAACAGGTGAAACAACTTTCCATGGAATATCGGCTGCATACGATGGTGATGGATATTACAAAAGAGCGGGTGATCACTGCAATGAGCAGCGAGCGGGGCATCTATCAGATCCAGGCGAAGGCGGTGATCTTGGCTATGGGATGCCGGGAGCGTCCGAGGGGCGCACTGAACATTCCGGGATACCGTCCGGCCGGGATTTACACGGCGGGAACCGCTCAGCGTCTGGTCAATATGGAAGGATATCTTCCGGGAAAAGAAGTGGTGATCTTAGGATCCGGAGATATCGGGCTGATCATGGCAAGAAGAATGACGCTGGAAGGAGCCCATGTCAATGTGGTTGCAGAACTGATGCCATACTCCGGCGGACTGAAGCGAAATATCGTGCAGTGTCTGGATGATTATGGGATTCCTCTGAAATTAAGCCATACAGTGGTGAAGATCCATGGGAAGAAACGGGTAGAAGGAGTGACATTAGCTCAGGTGGATGCACAGGCAAAACCGATTCCGGGAACTGAGGAATTCTATCCCTGTGACACCCTGCTGTTATCCGTGGGATTACTGCCGGAAAACGAACTGTCTAGGCAGGCGGAAGTTCCATTAAGTCCGGTGACCAACGGTCCGATAGTGGATGAGAATCTGGAGACAGAAGTCCCCGGGATTTTTGCCTGCGGAAATGTACTGCATGTGCATGATCTGGTGGATTTTGTATCCGAAGAGGCAGCTCAGGCAGGAAGAGCGGCAGCAGAATACGTGAAGGAAACACAAAAACTTCAGAAGGAAGAAATTCAGAGAGAATGTGTGCCTGTCCAGACATCAGGAGGCGTGCGGTATGCAGTGCCGTCCAGGCTTCATAAAAAGCAGCATCAGGCACAGAAGATACGGTTTCGGGTAAGCCAAGTATTTGGAGCCTGCAAAATACAGGTATATCTCAATGAAGAGCTGGTACTGGAGAAAAAGAAACGGTCAGCAGCGCCTGGTGAGATGGAACAGATTCTGATCCCGGAGAAGGTATTGGAAGCGGCCGGAGAAATTAGGAGTATCCGACTGCAGATGGAGGAAGTGTAAGAATGGAAAAGAGAGAACTGACATGTATCTGCTGTCCTTTGGGCTGTCAGATCACAGCAACCATACAAAATGGAGAGGTGGATGAGGTTTCGGGAAATACCTGTCCAAGAGGTGCAGCCTATGCCCGGACAGAACTTCTGCATCCGATGCGGATCGTGACAACAACGGTACCAGTGATCGGAGGTACGTCCTGCCGTGTTTCCGTAAAAACAAGGCAGGAGATTCCGAAAGATCAGATCATGGATTGTATCCGACAGCTTCGCAAAGTGCAGGCACAAGCGCCGGTAGAAATCGGGGATATTCTTCTGAAAAATGTGGCGGGAACAGGAATTGATATCGTGGCAACCGCGAACGTAGGAATGGAAAATCAGACCTTGTGATCTGCAGTGCCAGACGATGGATGGAGTAAACGAGCATAATCACTGGGGTTTTGCCCCAAATATGTTTTGAATTTTTTGTAAAATAGAGAGGGGCGCCAATCCCTGCTTGTGCGGCAATTGTCTTGATATTACACTCGCCGCTGCTCTGCCGGATTACTGTGCCCCCTTTTCCGTTCGGATCGGGAAAGAAATTAGTATTGTGTCTTTAATGTTCTCCATTCAAATATCTTTTCCTCTTTCTGCTTGATGATAAAGATCAATCCGGAAATTCGCACACATCAAATTCCAATCAACTTCATTGAGTACGTTTTCGCCTATAATTTCTCCGTCAGGTGCTACAATCAAAAAGAAATATCTATCATCTGCCTTAGCTAACCGTATTACAAAACCGTCTTTTTTACCAATAACATCTGTGTTCATATAATATATGCTCCTGTTCAAATTTATAATTGTCGCTTTCTTCATATTATAACGGTTTCATATATCTGCTACAACGAAAATCAACATACCCTATAAAAGCAATACAAGCTGTTTTTCAGAAATGAAGAGCGGCTTGTTATTTTTTGTGAACCAAAGTATAATGTAAAAAGAATATGCACCAGAAGGTGAAGGACAAGGAGATCAGATTAAAGATGAGTATTTATGATTTGAATGCATATGAAGTAATTCGGGAAGAAGATTTATCTGACCTGAAATCAAAAGGGATCCTGTTAAAACATAAAAAAAGCCAGGCAAAGATCTTACTGTTTGCCAATGATGACGAGAATAAGGTATTTACGATCGGATTCCGCACACCGGCTCCGGACAGTACCGGAGTTCCTCATATTATGGAACATTCCGTGCTGTGTGGCTCGAAAAATTTTCCGGTGAAAGACCCGTTTGTGGAACTGGTAAAGGGATCACTGAATACGTTTTTGAATGCTATGACCTATCCGGACAAGACATTATATCCGGTTGCAAGCTGTAATTCGAAGGATTTTCAGAATTTAATGCATGTATACATGGATGCAGTATTTTATCCGAACATCTATGAGCATGATGAAATCTTCCGTCAGGAGGGTGGAGCTACAAACTGGATACGGCAGATGGAAAGCTGGAGTACAATGCGTGGTATACAATGAGATGAAGGGAGCGTTTTCGTCTCCGGAAGGTGTGCTGGACCGTGTGATCCAGAATTCTCTGTTCCCGGACACTTCTTACGCCAATGAATCCGGCGGTGATCCGGATGTGATCCCGGAGCTGACGTACGAGCAGTTTTTGAATTTCCACAGGACATATTATCATCCGTCCAACAGCTATATCTATCTTTACGGAGATATGGACATGGAAGAAAAGCTAAGATGGCTGGATGAAAATTATCTGTCAGCATTTGATGCGATCGAAGTGGATTCCGAGATCAAATATCAGAAACCGTTTGAAGAAATCAGAGAACTGGAGATGGAGTATTCGATCTCCAGTGAGGAGTCTGAGGAGGATAATACGTATCTTTCTTATAATAAAGTCATCGGGACAAGTCTGGATGAAAAGCTGTATCTGGCGTTTCAGATTCTGGACTATGCACTGCTCTCTGCACCGGGTGCACCGCTGAAAAAAGCGCTTTTGGATGCAGGAATCGGAAAAGATATCATGGGTTCTTATGACAATGGAATCTATCAGCCGATCTTTTCTATTGTCTCTAAAAATGCGAATCGTGATCAGAAAGAGGCATTTATCCGTGTGATCGAAGAGACACTCCAGTCGATCGTGAAAAACGGAATGGATAAAAAATCTCTGGAGGCAGGGATCAACTATCACGAGTTCCGCTTCAGAGAGGCAGATTTGGAAATTATCCAAAGGGACTGATGTACGGACTGCAGATCATGGACAGCTGGCTGTATGATGAGAACGAGCCATTTATGCATATGCAGGCAATCCCGACCTTTGAATATTTGAAAGAACAGATTTCTACCGGATATTTTGAAAAACTGATCCAGACTTATCTGCTTGACAATCAGCATGGATCCATCGTGATCGTAAAGCCGGAAAAAGGACGGACAGCCAGAATGGACAAAGAGCTGGAGGAAAAACTGGCAGCTTATAAAGCAGGTCTGAGTGAGGAAGAACGGAACAGACTGGTGGCAGCTACAAAAGAGCTGGAAGCGTATCAGGAGTCAGAAGATGCTCCGGAAGATATGGCAAAGATCCCGGTATTAAACAGAGAAGATATCACAGAAGAGATTGCTCCTGTTTATAATACAGAAAAGGAAATCGACGGCATCAAACTGGTGCATCATGAAATCGAGTCGAACGGAATCGGTTATGCCACTCTGATGTTTGATCTTTCCGGCGTGTCGGAAGAACTGCTTCCATATACCGGAATTCTGCAGAGTGTACTTGGAATTATTGATACGAACAACTATGGGTATGGAGAACTGTTCAACGAGATCAATGTGCATACAGGAGGAATCGGAACTTCTCTGGAATTATATCCGGATGTGACAAAGGCAAAAGAGAAGGATTTTCGTGCAACATTTGAGATCAAAGGAAAGGCATTGTATCCGCAGATGAAGATTCTGTTTGCGATGATGCGTGAGATTCTGATGGAATCCAGACTGGATGATGAAAAACGATTAAAAGAGATTCTGGCAATGCTCAAATCCAGACTGCAGATGTCCTTCCAGTCTTCCGGACATACGACATCCGCACTGCGCGCATTGTCTTATGGATCTCCCCTGTCCAAATTCAAGGATGATACCGACGGCATCGGATTCTATGAGGTAGTCCGTGGCATCGAAGAGCATTTTGAAGAGAAAAAAGCAGAGCTGATCCAAAACTTAAAACAGCTCTCCCGTCAGATTTTCCGTGTGGACAATGTGATGATCAGTTATACCTCCTCAGAGGACGGACTTACTCCTATAGAAGCAGCATTTCGTGAGATCAAGGATACACTGTATCCGGAACTGGACGGGGAAGAGACGCCGTGTGTATTACACTGCAGAAAACGCAACGAAGGCTTTAAAACGTCTTCCAAAGTGCAGTATGTGGCAAGAGTTGGAAACTTTATCGATCATGGAGCACAGTATCATGGCGCGTTGCAGATTTTGAAGGTGATCTTAAGTTATGATTATCTCTGGCAGAATGTCCGTGTCAAAGGCGGTGCATACGGATGTATGAGCAACTTTAACCGGATCGGAGAGGGATATCTGATCTCCTATCGGGATCCGAACCTGAAAAAGACAATGGAAGTGTACGAAGGCGTTGTAGACTATCTGAAGAATTTCACAGTCGATGAACGGGATATGACAAAATATATCATTGGAACGATCAGTAATATTGACCGCCCGATGAATCCGGCTGCAAAAGGGGATCGCTCGATGAATCTGTATATGAATCATGTATCCCAGGAGATGATCCGTACAGAGCGCAGTCAGATCCTGCATGCAGCACAGGAGGATATCCGTGCGCTTGCAGCAGTAGTGGAGGCAATGCTGAAGGCAGAGCAGATCTGTGTGATCGGAAGCGAAGAAAAGATCGAGGAAGAAAAAGAGATGTTTCTGGAAGTGAAGACGTTGTTTTAGGAAACACAGGATAAGGAGAACGTAAAATTGATGAGAGATGATTTTAAATCAGGATTTGTGACACTGATTGGAAGACCAAATGTGGGAAAATCAACATTGATGAACCAGCTGATCGGGCAGAAGATCGCGATCACGTCTAACAAGCCACAGACGACGAGAAACCGTATTCAGACAGTTCTGACAACGGAAGAAGGGCAGATTGTATTTGTGGACACGCCGGGAATCCACAAGGCGAAAAATAAGCTGGGAGAATATATGGTAAATGTGGCGGAACGCACGTTGAATGAAGTAGATGTGGTACTTTGGCTGGTAGAGCCGTCCACCTTTATCGGAGCTGGGGAGAAGCACATTATTGAACAGCTGAAACGTGTAAAAACACCGGTGATCCTTGTGATCAACAAGATCGATATGGTAAAGAGAGAGGAAGTTCTGCTGTTTATTGATGCATACCGCAAAGAGTATGATTTTGCGGAGATTGTTCCGGTATCTGCGAGAAACGGGGACAATACGGATGAACTGGTGAACGTGATTTTAAAATATCTTCCATATGGTCCTCAGTTCTATGATGAAGACACTGTGACAGACCAGCCGGAGCGTCAGATTGTGGCAGAACTGATCCGGGAAAAGGCACTTCATTGTCTGCAGGAAGAAATCCCGCATGGAATCGCAGTGGCCATCGACCGCATGAAAATGCAGAACAAAGTCATGCATATTGATGCCACGATCATCTGCGAGCGGGATTCCCACAAAGGAATCATCATCGGAAAACAGGGCAGTATGCTAAAGAAGATCGGAAGTACGGCGCGCTATGAAATCGAGCGGATGCTGGACTGTAAAGTGAATCTGAAGCTTTGGGTAAAGGTACAGAAAAACTGGAGAGACAGTGATTTTCTAATGAAGAATTTCGGATACCACGAGGACGAGATGTAGTATTTTGCAGATTTTATATAGTATATCCGGGAGAGAATCGGACACCCTAATTGTATACTCAACAAGGAACAGATGAGAAAGCAATTAAAGAGGTGAACCGATGAAAGAAGAATACTGGGAACAGTTTATGACAACAGGACGCATTGCAGATTATCTTTCTTACAAAGCAGAAAGTGGCAGCAGCGAAAGTCGCTGTTTGGAAGAACAGAAGGAACAGGCAGGAGTTAGATCAGGTGAATCAGATTGTTTTGACAGGATGGTGCTTTCCACGGCACCGGTTGGAGAGTATGACAGACGGGTTGTGATACTGACAAAGGAACAGGGAAAGATTTCTGCATTTGCCAGAGGGGCGAGAAGACCAAACAGCCCGCTGGTAGGTGCAGTCAATCCGTTTTCCTTTGGGGAGTTTACGATGTATGAGGGGCATTCCTCTCATACGATCCAGTCTGTGAAGATCACAAATTATTTTTCGGAGCTTCGGGAAGATATGATCGGTGCTTATTACGGGTTTTATTTTCTGGAGTTCGCGAATTATTATACAAAAGAGCAGAATGATGAACGGGAGATGTTAAAGCTTTTGTATCAGACCATGAAAGCACTGACCAGCCCGCATATTCCGAATTTGCTGATCCGCCGCATTTTTGAACTCAAAGCGTTCTGTATCAATGGAGAAGGTCCGCAGGTATTTCAATGTGTCCGCTGCCAGAAGAGAGAAGGACAGATGGTGTTTTCAGCAAGGGAAGGCGGGATAATCTGCCAGGACTGCAGGGAAAAGATATCGGATGGGATTCCTTTGGATAATTCCACACTTTATACGATGCAGTACATAGAAAGCAGCACCATTGAGAAGCTGTATACCTTTACTGTCAGCGAAGCGGTTCTGGAAACACTGTCCAGGATCCTGGAGAGATACTGTCTGTTGTATGTGGATAAACGGTTCAAATCACTGGAGATCCTGGAGACGCTGCTGTAGAAAATATAAACAGCATGGCTTGAAAAAATAAAGGGAAGCCGTTATAATAGTTACCAATTGATGAAAAAGAATGTGAGGAACAGAGAATTATGGTAGAAAAGACAATGGATAAAATCGTAGCCCTGGCAAAATCAAGAGGTTTTGTGTACCCGGGTTCTGAAATTTACGGGGGGCTTGCCAATACATGGGATTATGGAAATCTCGGAGTAGAGTTGAAAAACAATGTAAAAAAAGCATGGTGGAAGAAATTCGTGCAGGAAAGTCCGTATAATGTGGGCGTGGACTGTGCAATCCTGATGAACCCACAGACATGGGTGGCATCCGGACATCTTGGCGGATTCAGTGATCCTTTGATGGATTGTAAAGAGTGTAAAGAAAGATTCCGTGCAGACAAGCTGATCGAAGATTATGCACAGGAGAACGGGATCGAACTGGAAGGAAGCGTCGATGCATGGAGCAAAGAGCAGATGGCGGCTTATATCGAAGAACATGAGATCAAATGTCCTTCCTGCGGAAAGCACAATTTTACAGACATCCGCGAGTTCAACCTGATGTTCAAGACGTTCCAGGGTGTCACAGAAGATGCGAAAAACGTGGTATATTTAAGACCTGAGACCGCTCAGGGAATTTTTGTCAACTTTAAGAATGTACAGCGTACATCCAGAAAGAAGATTCCGTTCGGTATCGCGCAGATCGGAAAATCATTCCGTAACGAGATCACACCGGGTAACTTTACATTCCGTACGAGAGAATTTGAACAGATGGAACTGGAATTTTTCTGTGAGCCGGGAACAGATCTTGACTGGTTCAATTACTGGAAGAATTTCTGCCTGAACTGGCTGAGTTCTCTGGGACTCAAAGATGAAGAAGTCCGCTATCGTGACCACAGTCCGGAAGAACTGTGCTTCTACAGTAAAGCAACCACAGACGTAGAATTTTTGTTCCCGTTTGGATGGGGAGAGCTGTGGGGAATTGCTGACAGAACAGACTACGATCTGACACAGCATCAGGAAGTATCCAAACAGGATCTTACTTATTTTGATGATGAGAAGAAAGAAAAATATATCCCATACGTGATTGAGCCGTCTCTTGGTGCAGACCGTATGGTACTGGCGTTCCTTTGCAGCGCATACGACGAGGAAGAACTGGAAGGCGGAGATACACGTACGGTTCTGCATTTCCATCCGGCACTGGCTCCTGTCAAGATTGGTGTGCTTCCGCTGTCTAAAAAGCTCAATGAAGGCGCTGAGAAGGTGTTTGCAGAACTGAGCAAGACTTACAACTGCGAATTTGATGACAGAGGAAATATCGGAAAACGCTATCGCCGTCAGGATGAGATCGGTACACCGTTCTGTGTAACTTATGATTTCGATTCAGAAGAAGATGGTGCAGTGACTGTTCGTGACAGAGATACAATGGAACAGGAACGTGTAAAAATTGAAGATCTGAAAGCATACTTTGAGAAAAAGTTTGAGTTTTAGTATGAGGCTGCCGCACATGTTGTGCGGCAGTTTTTTTGGCAGAAGTACTTCTCCAGCTACTCTGGCAAAAAAAAATAATATATATAAGATGTGGTTCTTAATAATGATAGGAAATATTCATAACAGCTTATATTTTCATTTTGAAAACAATGTGCTATGATGAACATATGTTGAAGACAACAGAATATTGAAAATTCTTCAAGATACATTTGCAGGACGGGAAACCTGTTTAGCCTCTGGCCGGTGTATCTTTTTTGTTACTCAAAACAACAGGAGGATTTAAAAGAATGGAAAGAACAACAGTAGAAAATCTGAAGGAACTGATTCGTGCAGGACGTGCAAAGACACCTGCAACAAAAGTGATCATGGGAGGAACTCTGGTCAATGTTATGTCTGAGGAGATCTATCCGGCAGATATCGCAGTTTACAAAGACACGATTGTAGCAGTGGGAGATGTGAAAGAGTATATCGGGGAAGAGACAGAAGTGATCGATGCAAAGGGCAGATATCTGGTGCCGGGTATGATTGATGGTCATATTCACAGTGAGTGCAGCAAGTTGAGCATTACAAGCTATGCAAAAGCAGTTGTGCCAAGAGGGACTACAAGCATGATTTCCGGTCTGGACGAATATATTTCCGTATCAGGTCTGGAAGGACTGCAGGAAGTACAAAAGGAGGTACAGGCGAGTCCTCTGAAAGTGTTCTGGGGAGCACCGTATAAGACACCATATACAATTCCTCAGTCTACTGTAGCATTTAACTTTACAAAAGAGGTACATGAAGAGGTACAGAAATGGCCGCAGTGTTACGGAGTATGGGAGACAGTAAGAGAGTTTATCCAGGAAGAAGACGAAAACACATTGGGAGCAATTGCAGAAGCATTTAAGAATCGTCTTCCGGTATTCGGATGCGCGCCAATGGCAAGAGGGAATGATCTGAACGGATATTTGTGTGCGGGTGTGCGTCTGGATCATGAGAGCTATGATCATGAGGAAGTTGTAGAAAAGATGAGAAAAGGAATGCATATGCTGATCCGCGAGTCTTCCGTGACACATTTCCTGGCAGAGAACATCAAAGCAGTAACAGAAGTAAATCCGGCATTTGCAAGAAGAGTCAGCTTCTGTACAGATGATGTGACAGCAAGTGATGTTCTGGAAAAAGGACATCTGGACAATGTAGTACGTCTGGCAATCCAGGCAGGAGTGAAACCGATGACTGCAATCCAGATGGCGACGATCAATAGCGCGGAAGCATACCGCATTGATCACATGGTAGGATCCATCTGCCCGGGAAGAATTGCGGATATCCTGTTTGTAGACGATCTGGAAGCATTTGGAATCAAAGAAGTCATGACAAACGGAAAGATGGTGGCAAAAGACCATAAGCTTACGTATGATCTGAAAGCACCGGAGAGAAGTTCTGTGTTAAAAGGTGAGTTGAAATGCAAACTGACGACAAAAGAAGATTTTGAATATAAGACATCTATTCAGAACGGAGAGGCAAAGGTTCTTTCGATGGATGTAAAAGGACCATTTGTCAGAAAGAGAAGAGATGTTGTTTTAAAAGTTGAAAACGGAATCGTACTTCCGGATGTAGAACAGGATGTGGCAATGGTATCTGTTCTGGAACGATTTGGAAGAAATGGAAATAAATCTCTGGCATTTTGTTCCGGATGGAAATTAAAGAAAGGTGCGATGGCATCTTCAGCAGCACCGGATGACAACAATCTGGTTGTTATGGGTGTCAGCGCAGAGGATATGTCAATTGCAGCCAATTATCTGATCGAGCAGGGCGGCGGTCAGGTTGTTGTGGCAGACGGAGAGATTTTGGAATTTCTTCCACTTCCGGTCGGAGGAATTGTCAGTGATGAAGAACCGGAGGTAATCGCGGCACAGGAGAAGAAGATCGATCAGGCAGCAAGAATGTTAGGTTCTGATCTGCCGGATCCAATGATGTACATGTTCTTTTTGCCGATTACGGCCATCCCGGATTATGCGATCACGGATGTAGGACCGGTTGACTATCTTGCGCTTACAACATTTGATCCGGTTTTGGAAGTAAACGAAAAATAAATCAAAGGAGGACATCGGTATGAAGAAAGAAGAATTAAAAAAGCTGATTGACACAGCGGCAGGAAGAATTCCCGCAGATACAGTCATTAAAAACTGTCAGATCGTCAATGTTTTTTCCGGGAAGATCCAGACAGGCGACATCGCACTGAGCGGAGATAAGATCGCGGGAATTGGAGAATATCAGGGCGTTCATGAAGTGGATGCGCAGGGAAGATATGCAGTTCCTGGATTTATTGACAGTCACATTCATATCGAATCTGCCTACGTCAGCCCGGAAGAACTGGGGAGACTTTTGGTGCCTCATGGAGCAACTACGATCATTGCAGACCCGCATGAAATTGTGAATGTGTGTGGGATCAAAGGTCTGGACTACATGATGGAGGCAGCAAAAGGGACAGCACTTGATATCAAGTATATGCTTCCATCCTGTGTACCGGCAACTCCGTTTGAGCATGCAGGTGCGGTGATCAATGCACCGGAGATGGAAGAGCCGATTCAAAGAGATGGAATTCTCGGGCTTGGAGAATTTATGAACTTCCCTGGAGTTATTCAGGCGGATGAAAGTGTGCTGGATAAACTGATGACTGCAAAAGAAGAAGGAAAACTGATCGACGGGCATGGACCTGGAATTGACGGAAAAGATCTGAATGCATATTCTGCAGCAGGGATTCTGGCAGATCACGAGTGTTCTACAGTAGAAGAGATGGAAGCGCGCCTGGAGCGTGGAATGTATATCCTGCTCAGACAGGGTTCTGCCTGTCATAACTTAAGGCCGCTGTTAAAAGGGGTCACACCGGAAAACAGCAGAAGATGTCTGCTTTGCTCAGATGACAGACAGCCAAAGACAATCTTAAAAGACGGACATCTGGACAATCACTTGAAGATCTGTGTAGAAGAAGGGCTGGATGCAGTGACAGCAATTCGGATGGCGACATTAAATGCGGCAGAATGTTTCCGGCTTCGTGACAGAGGTGCGATTGCGCCGGGATATCGTGCAGACATTGTTCTTCTGGATGATCTCAAAGACTTCCATGTGGAAAAAGTATGGATCGCAGGGGAACTGACTGCTGACCAAGGAAGCTATTTACCGGAAATCACGCCATATGATATCTCTTCTGTGAAGGGAAGCGTGATCGTAAAAGATTTTTCAGCAGAAAAGTTTAAAATGCATCTGACCAGTGATCAGGTCAACGTGATCGAGATCCTTCCAGGAGGAGTTGTGACGAAAAAGACGACTGCCCGCATTCAGTTGGATGAAAACGGCGAATTTGTAAGAAATCCGGAAGAAGATCTGGTGAAAGTAGCGTTGTAGAACGCCACCAGGGAACCGGCAATGTAGCTTGCGGATTCTTAAAAGGATATGGAATAAAAGAGGGTGCTGTGGCACTGTCTGTCGCACATGATTCTCATAATATTATCGTGGTCGGAGTCAGTGACGAAGAGATGGAGTTTGCAGTAAACAGTCTGATCGAGCAGGAAGGCGGTATTGTTCTTGTAAAAGATGGAAAAGTAATCGAACAGATGCCAATGCCGATCGCTGGACTGATGAGTGATCAAAGCGGAGAGTGGGTGGATGAAAAACTCACAAGTATTCATGAAAAAGCGTATACAGAGCTTGGCATCTGCGGAGAAGTGGAACCGGTGATGACATTATGTTTTATGTCCCTGGCAGTGATTCCTGAAATCAAACTGACAGATATGGGCTTGTTTGATGTCACAACGTTTTCATTTATTCCGGTAGAGATATCCAGATAGAGAAACAAAGAAGATAAAGGAATGGAAAAATGGGAAAACAAAAGACATTAGTGCGTGGTTTCAGCGCGGTGACATTGGTGGAATGACATATTCGATCACCAATAATATTGTAAATTACCTGATCGTGATCGCAACGCTTTCGGGAGTACTGGAGTGGCCGGACAAAA
>ENA-OQBT01000598-OQBT01000598.1-human-gut-metagenome-genome-assembly--contig:-NODE-598-length-20857-cov-4.457067_pt1 | contig 20857 bp, 23 predicted proteins | sample MGYA00242749_ERZ504557 | MGnify/ENA primary metagenome ERZ504557 (study PRJEB26092, sample SAMD00036243) | human gut metagenome | host: Homo sapiens | study: EMG produced TPA metagenomics assembly of... | reverse complement strand
GAAAAAAGAAAAGCCAAAAGAGTTCCAAAAACTGGATATTAAGAATATTCCGGCGCCGCACAAGATCAAAGGAAAGCTGGATGAGTATGTGGTAGGACAGGAGTATGCCAAGAAAGCGATGGCTGTTGCTGTTTACAATCACTATAAGAGGGTAGCGACAGATTCGGTCGATGATATTGAGATCGAAAAGTCCAATATGCTGATGATCGGACCGACAGGAAGTGGTAAGACATACCTTGTAAAGACACTTGCGAGACTGTTGGATGTACCGCTTGCGATCACAGATGCCACTTCCCTGACCGAGGCTGGTTATATCGGGGATGACATTGAGAGCGTCGTATCTAAATTACTGGCAGCAGCAGATAATGATGTAGAGAAAGCCGAGCAGGGAATCATCTTTATCGATGAGATTGACAAGATCGCGAAGAAGAGAAATTCCAGCCAGAGAGATGTAAGCGGAGAATCCGTACAGCAGGGACTCTTAAAGCTGTTGGAAGGCAGTGAGGTAGAGGTTCCGGTAGGAGCCAACAGCAAGAATGCCATGGTTCCTCTGACGACAGTAAATACGAAGAATATTCTGTTTATCTGCGGGGGTGCATTCCCGGATCTGGAAGGCATCATCAAGGAACGGCTGATGCATAAGACATCCATGGGATTTAATGCAGAGCTAAAAGATCAGTATGACAATGACAAGGATATCCTGTCTAAAGTAACGGTGGAAGATTTGCGCAATTTCGGTATGATTCCGGAATTTATCGGACGTCTTCCGATCATCTTTACACTGAAAGGTCTGGACAAGGATATGTATGTAAAGATCTTAAAAGAACCAAAGAATGCCATCTTAAAGCAGTATCAGAAGCTGCTTGCACTGGATGAAGTCAAGCTGGATTTTGATGATGGAGCGCTGGAGGCGATTGCGGAGAAGGCAATGAAGAAAGAGACCGGAGCAAGAGCACTGCGGGCGATTATCGAAGAGTTTATGCTGGATATCATGTATGAGATTCCAAAGGATGAGAACATCGGAGAGGTGACGATCACAAGATCTTACATAGAAGGAACCGGCGGTCCTCTGATCAGTCTTCGGGGACAGGAAGTGCCGAGATTGCCGTAGGAAAAGAAAGAGTATGAGAGAGTCTGGAAACAGACTCTCTTTTATTGCGGATTTGTGCAGAATTATGGTAAAAATTATGTAAAAATGTCATAAAATGTGGAAAATGTATTGAAAAAAGGCATTTAAAGGTGTATCCTTATAGATGTTTGACAAAAAGGGGGCACATTATGGACTACAAGTATTTACTAGATCTCGCAATTATTTTACTTTGTACAAAAGCGCTGGGGCTTTTGACAAGAAGGGTACAGATGCCGCAGGTCGTTGGCGCGCTTCTGGCCGGATTACTGTTGGGACCTGCCGGAGTCGGCATTCTGACAGAGACATCATTTCTGCAGTCTGTAGCGGAGATTGGTGTGATCGTTCTGATGTTCTGTGCAGGTATGGAGACAGATATCAAAGAACTGAAAGCATGCGGAAAGGCATCCTTTATCATTGCACTTTGTGGAGTACTGGTACCGCTTGCGGGTGGATTTGCTACGGCATATTTCTTCAATCGGCCGGGGATGATCGAGTCAGATGCATCAGCAAGTATTTTCCTGCAGAATATCTTTATCGGAGTAATTCTGACAGCAACTTCAGTCAGTATCACGGTGGAGACATTAAAAGAGCTTGGAAAGCTCAAAACCCGTTCCGGCAATGCAATCCTGGGAGCAGCGATCATTGATGATATTCTGGGAATTGTGGCGTTGACAATCGTGACAAGCATTTCAGACCCAAGCGTGAAAATTGGAATGGTCATGCTGAAGATTGTTGGGTTCTTTGTATTTGCAGCAGTTGTAGGATTCATCTTCTACAAATTGTACAAGAACTGGGTGGACAAAGCCAATAAGGAGAAACATCGACACACGATCGTGGCATTTGTGTTCTGTCTTCTGATGGCATACATTGCAGAGGATATTTTTGGAGTGGCAGATATTACGGGTGCGTTTATTGCCGGTCTGATCATTTCAAACGTACAGCGTTCTACTTATCTGGAGACAAAATTTGATACACTGTCTTATCTGCTTTTATCGCCGGTATTTTTTGCAAGTATCGGGCTGAAAGTAGAGCTGCCGAAGATGTCTGCGGCGATCGTTGGATTTGCAGTAGCATTGACGATTGTTGCAGTATTGACGAAGGTCGTTGGATGTGGATTTGGTGCAAAGATCTGTCATTACAAGAATTATCAGGCAAAACGAATCGGAATTGGTATGATCTCGCGTGGAGAAGTAGCGTTGATCGTAGCCAGCAAGGGCACAGCACTGGGGCTGTTAGGTTCTGCTTTTTTAGGTCCGATCATTATTGTTGTCGTGATCACGACAATTATTACACCAGTCTTTTTGAAGGTGGTATTTGCACCGGGCACGGCTCCGGTACCGGAACAGATCGTACCGGAATCAGAGCGTGTAAAGACAATTTACGAATCCAAAAAGAGAGAATGATTTTTTCAGGGACGCGAGAAGGCGTCCCTTTTTGTTATAACTGACGCATAGCTTCGAATGTATTGTAAAGGTTTAACTGGCCGTATCCCCACTCTCGGTTCGATATTTCATATCCGGGTTTCTGGTGGCGCCTAACGTCAGCAGACTTTTGATCAAAGCGGTACTCACGGATGGGATCTTTTTCTGCTGAAGGTGCCATTCCACAAGCAAAGCGGCTGCGCCTGCAGTGATGCCGACCGAGGTACTGGAACCGCTCCTGCTCTCAAACTGTCCGCCGGGAAGAGCACCGGTAATGCTGATTCCCGGGGCTGTAAAATCCGGTTTGACCTGCTCCGTACGAGTAAACCCTCTTCCGGAGGAAAGTGCAAGACCGTTGTTGGAAGAATCGTAATAGGAGACGGAGATCGGCTGTACGGAATCAGAAGGGGCAGTCAGTGTATAGTATGGATTGGAGTTTAAAAAATAAACTTCTCCGCTTAAAAATTCCCGCACAGGAAGCCAGATGTGGAATCGCCCGTCAATAATCTGGACGGGTTCTACCACAAGCTTCCAGATTCCGGGAGCAGCATCGGAAAAACGAAAATGAATCAGTTCCGAGGCTGTACTTTCTACAAACAGACGGTAGTCGATGTAGACTGTTGTATTTTCAAAAAGAAAATTGAAAGTTGTGCTTGTTCCCGCACGAATGGGAATGCGGGACGTACTCTCCCCAGACGGAGAGGTCAGGCTGATGGAGAGGATATTGGGGAGTTCGGTCCATAGCTCCATCACAAAACCGCTAGTATTTTCTCCGACACGGATTTCTACGGTCTTTGTATCAGAAGTATTCATGATCTCGCTGTAAAAGTGATGTCTCTGATCTGCTTCATTTCCGACCCCGATAACAGGAATCCGATTAGACAACAAGGTATACTGCTGGGCAATGATCGAGAGTGGGAGAGAGCCGGAGTGTCCGCCCAGATTGCTGCCAAGTGCCAGGCAGAAGATCAGAGGAAGTCCCAGTTTTTCGGCAAGCAGGTGGAGATAGCGCATACCAAGCATGATATCATTTTCCTGAAAAGCAGGGGCTGTATTGGGAATAAAATAGTAGTCTCTCAGATATTGTTTTGCCTGCTTTAACTTTACAACGGCAATTACAGATTCCGGCGCAGCACCGATAAACTGCGCATCGGGATCTCCGGAACCGGCAGCGATACTTGCGAGAAATGTTCCGTGTCCATTATTGTCCACACTTGGGACAAGGGAATACGGATCTTCCGAGGCAAGCGCTTCATTGATCATATCGGGTGTATAATGAGAGCCATAGTCAAAGGATTCCGGAGGGGTGCCGCTTTGGATCGTCTGATCCCAGATGCCTGCGATTCGAGTGGTTTTATCCAGATGTTGAAATACCGGATTTTGATAGTCGATTCCGGTATCCAGAAATCCATCATAACCTGTTTTCCGCTTAATTGAATGGTGGAGTGGTTCTGGATCGGAAGGATTCCGGCCTGATTTAGCGCTGCATACTGAGCAGGGAGTAGCATTTCGGAATCGAAAAATAAGAATAGTTTTCCAGCGATACAGGTTTTATTACAGATTTTGAAAGGTAAGCACATTGATAAAAAAAGCCGGGGTTTTGAAGACAGTAGTCTTTTTCAAGCATATCTTGAAGAAAGGGCATTCGGATGTCGGAGACAATAAAATCATGATAATCTTCAGAAAGAATTTTTTTCCGGCATAAGTCAGAGTATGGCATGAAATGATCTCCTGGATGTTTTTGAAAGTATATGCCGAAAGCTTCAAAATAAGAAGCGGAAAGAAGAAAACAGAAGAAATCTGGTTGAAGTTATGAACGTTTGGGGTATAATGTATATATGCACGAGAAATTCTGTTGAAAATAACAGATATGTGACAGAAAGGAGAAGAAAGATGAAATCTTTTTTTGAAGACTTAGGTAAAAAAATCGGTGAGACAACAGAAACTGTGACAAGTAAAGCAGGCGAGATGATGGAAATACAGCGATTGAGAGGACAGATCCGAACTCTGGAGCGCGGCAATGAGGCGGATATGCTGGAGATGGGGCGCTTTCTGTACGAGAAGTACCAGGCGGGAGAGGCGATGGACGAACAGGTACAGATGCTGTGTGAAAAAATCGATAACAGAACAGAAAGTATCGAGAGACATCAGGCAAAGATCGAGGAGATCAAAGGAACGAGTACTTGTGCAGAATGTGGAAAACAGGTAGCAAAAGAGATGGCATACTGTCCGTACTGCGGAGCGAAAAAAGAAGAAGACATTTGGGATGAAACGGAGGATGTGATCAGGGAAAAGGCCGGTCAGGCGGTTGAATTTGTAAAAGAAAAAACAGCACACGCAATGGATACAGTTGCAGAGAAGACAGAAGATGCAGCAGAGGTAGTTGTGGAAAAAACAGAGGACGCAGCAGAGGCTGCCTGTGAGCATGTCAAAGACCTTTCAGAGGCAGTGAAGGAAAAAGCAGAGGACGCAGCAGAAAAAATTAAAGAATTTACAGAAGAATAGAGGCAGAATATGAAAAATCTGTTTGGAGCAGGGGCAACGGCATTTCTGACGTGTCTGGATATGGCAGTCAAATCAGAAGTGGAAAAGTGGCCGGACGAGGAAGAAAAACCGTTTGCGGACAGCAAAAAGATCGTCCTTAGAAAAGTGCATAATAAGGGGATGTGTATGAGTCTTTTGAAAGAGTATCCTCAGTTTGTAAAGTACACATCTCTTGTTATGGCTGCAATTCTGACCGTCTGGGATATCTTGTGTCTGCGAAAAAAAGGCAGTTATTTGAAAAAAGCAGGGCTTTCACTTGGTGTGGCAGGTGCGTGGAGCAACACACTGGATGCTGGATGCGGGGATATGTGGTGGATTATATCGGGTTTCAGACATCTGACGAGAAGCTGACAAAGATCACATACAATCTGGGAGATTTTTTTCTTGCGGCAGGAAGTATTTTGATTTTACTCAGTGAATTTTTGCATAATTTCAGGAAAGGAAGTGAGTAAAATGATCCAGGACATAGCACCTCATCAGTTCAAAAATGAGTACAGGGCGATTCCTCCGAAGAACGACAGCGTTGTATTGTACTATGAGGAGCATGCTTCCCTGATGAGAAGGACACCGCAGGGAATTGAATTTCCAACATTTGGAGAGTTGGAGCGGCTGAATGAAGATATTTATGAGAACAGCACCTATCTGTTCACGATTGATGAGAAGCAGTACTATCTGGCGGAGAATTTGAATCGGGAGCTGCTTTCAGAGTTCACAATGGAGAATACAGAGATTTTTCGGACAGTCGAGCCCCAGTATCTTGCATTTGCGGGGATCACGGGATATCAGCTGTATCGATGGTATCAGACACGCAGATATTGTGGACGCTGTGGACATAAGATGCGTCATGATACAAAAGAGAGGATGCTTTTCTGTGAACACTGCAGAAATATGGAATTTCCGAAGATCTGTCCGGCTGTCATTGTTGGAGTGACAGACGGTAACCGGATCCTGATGTCCAAGTATGCAGGGCGAAGTTATAAAAAATATGCACTTCTTGCCGGATTTACAGAAATCGGAGAAACCGTGGAAGAAACAGTGGCGCGAGAAGTGATGGAAGAAGTCGGATTGAAGGTAAAGAATATCCGATACTATAAAAGTCAGCCATGGGCATTTAGTGATACCCTGTTGATGGGATTTTACTGTGATCTGGACGGTGACGCAGAAGTGACACTGGATGAAGAGGAACTGGCACTGGCGGAATGGTTTGAAAGAGACGAGATTCCGGTAGAGCCGTCCAGAGACAGTTTAACCAATGAAATGATCATAAAATTTAAACAAGGTGAAGTTTAGGAGGTAGCACAATGAGAGCAGAATTTGATGAAAGTCTGGTAACAGGAAACGAAATGATTGATTCCCAGCACAAGGAACTGATTGATAAGATTAACAAATTACTGGACAGCTGTGAGACAAGTAAAGATAAGGTGGTGTCTGTAAAAACACTGGATTATCTCGCAGATTACACAGAATTCCATTTTGGAGAAGAAGAAAAACTGCAGGAAGAGATTACATATCCGGGGGTGGAAAAGCACAAAGAAGAGCATGAAAAATTAAGACAGGTCGTAAGAGATCTCTACAATATGCTGGAAGAGGAAGAAGGGCCGTCTGCTGCATTTGTAGAAGCAGTGAATAAAAATGTGGTGGAATGGCTGTACAACCACATTAAGACATTTGACCGTTCTGTTGCAGAATACAAATTTATGCATGAAAACGGTGAGAGATTGTAAGAAAAAGATTGCGGATAAAAAGTGGCACAGCGGGAAACATCCCGTCTGTGCCTTTTGTCTGGATATTCTTTTTTATCATTTCATTTCCGCATACAGTTTGACCAGTTCGATCATCACCTCTACGGATTTATCCATGCCCTCAGCGGTAATGTGCTCAAATGGTCCGTGATATCCATGTCCACCGGTTCCAAGGTTTGGACAAGGCAGCCCCATAAAGCTTAAGCGAGCGCATCTGTACCGCCGCGGATCGGAAGGATCAGAGGTGTGACATCTGCTGCAAGGCAGGCTTTTTTCGCATTTTCGATCAGATGCATGTTTCCATCTTTTATGATCTCTGCCATATTGCGGTACTGTTCATCAATGGTCAGTTTTACGGTGCCCAATCCCCATTTCAGATTCATCTGTTTGGAAATTTCTTTTAAGGTTTCCAGACGTGCGGCAAACTTGTCGGTATCGTGATCTCGGACAATGTAATGCAGTTTTGCGCAGGCTACATCGCCGGACATGCTTACAAGATGATAGAATCCCTCATAGTCCTCGGTATCCGCTGGAGTTTCTCCCTCAGGGAGGGCAGCGTTGATCTCCATTGCCACCAGGGCGGCATTGACCATCACATCTTTTGCAGATCCCGGGTGTACATTCACGCCTTTGATCTCAAAGATCGCATCTGCGGCATTGAAGTTCTCATACTGAATCTCACCTTCGGTGTCTCCGTCCATGGTGTAGGCAAAATCCGCATCAAATTTTTCGACATCAAAATGATCCGCTCCTCTGCCAACTTCCTCATCCGGAGTAAATCCGATCGAAATCTGACCATGTGGGATATTTTCAGTCAAAACCCGTTCTGCCATGGTCATGATCTCTGCAACTCCGGCCTTGTCGTCTGCACCGAGGATGGTATCTCCGTTGCTGGTGATCAAAGTACGACCTTTGAGATCCTTTAAATGCGGGAACATGGAGACAGAAAGAACCCGTCCGTCAGAACCGCCAAGAGGAAGGTCGCGTCCGTCATAGTTTTCAGTTACAACCGGAACGATCTTCTTGTCACAGAAGTCAGAAACAGTATCCAGATGTGCAATAAATCCGATCTTCGGACAATTTTCATATCCCGGCGTGGCAGGAATCTGTGCGTAGACATAGCATTTTTCATCCGTCCGTGCCTTTGGTAGTCCCAAATTGATGAACTCCCGGATCAGATCCTGTGCCAGTCAAACTGGCAGGCAGAAGACGGTACGGTAGTGCTTGTCTCATCACTTGGGGTGCGTACAGTTACGTATTTTAAAAGTCGTTCATAAGCTCTCATAAATAAATCTCTCCTGTTTTGTTATAATGATCTGTGTTTATTATAATTCCTGAGAGGAAGAAAGAAAAGGCAGAAATGGAAAAAAATCAGAAAAGTAACTTGACAATCAAAGCTGGGAAATTCTATAATGAACGTTGTTCAGAATGGAGGTGCAGATTTGAATATGGCAGTTACATCAAGAGAGGAAATACTTGCAGTGTGCAGAGAGATTGTGGCAGAAGAAGGGCTTTCGTCCGTAAACATGAGGCTTGTGGCTTCCCGGTGCAACATTGCATTAGGATCCGTGTATAATTATTTTCCATCCAAATCGGAACTTTTACTTGCGACGATTGAAAGTGTATGGATGGATATCTTTCATATGAATGGACAGGTACTTGTATTTGAAAGCTTTACAGCATGTATTGCCTGGTTGTTTGATACGGTGTATAAAAGCAGTCAGAAGTATCCGGAGTTTTTTAATCTGCATTCCATGAGTTTTGCAGCAAAAGATAAAAATGAGGGAAGGAAAATGATGGAGATTTCCCTGATGCATTTGAAGAAAAATCTGGTTCAGATATTGACAGAGGACCAGAATGTGCGTGAGAATGCATTTGAAAATGAGCTGACTCCGGAAATTTTTGTGGCGTATGTGTTTACACTTCTGATGTCCCTTCTGTTGGAAAAGCAGAAAAGCTGCGAACCACTTTTAACGATGATTGCACACAGTATCTATTAATCCCACTTTTAAAAAGTGGGAAATTTTAAACATAAATATGAACAGTGTTCATATTAGAGAGGAGAACAAAATGAAAGTAAAAAAAAGAACATTACTGATACTGGCCAGCATTGTCTGGCTGATTGCGGGGTTCAATATTATTCGAATTGGAATACTCAGCTATACAGGGCATGTGACAGTTGTGAATATTTTGCTCTCAGCGCTGGTTTTTGCTGTATTCTGGTCGATGGTATTTTATAAACTGGTGATCAGACATACCGACAGAATTCAAAACTACGAAGATGAGCTTCAGTTTTTCTGGCATTTTTTTGATAAGAAGTCATTTTTGATCATGGCATTTATGATGACTTTTGGAATTGGTCTTCGAGCCTCCCATTTTGCACCGGATGTGTTCATCGCTGTGTTTTATTCAGGATTGGGAATGGCACTGTTTCTGGCAGGAGTTCTGTTTGGAGTTCATTATTTTCAGCAGGAAAGAAAAGTAAGCAGATAGAAAAGGTGCAAGTATCTGTCTGTTTACGATTTTACGTAAATTAAAATTGGTGTTAGAATATCCCTATGGTAAAGTTCTGAGCAATTGTTAAACTGTCAAGGGTCGTTAATAGTTGCTATAGCTTTTATTTTTTTAATTTTACAGAAAGCCTAATACCGCCTAAACCAACGAATAAATCATTCGTAGCATGAGTCATCCTCCTTCGTTTTGGTTCCGTTAAACTATGAGATGGGGTAGTTCCCTTTTTCAAGGAATCTAATTTTGTGATTATTTCACAATTGAAATGTAAACGTTTTCCCATATAATAAGTGTATCGAATTCTTCCGGAGGAATTTTAGATATGGAACATATAGACATTAAATTTATCGCGAAAAAAAGCGGTTGTTCGATTGCTACGGTTTCTCGTGTGATCAATCGTTCCAAACCAGTCAGCGAGGAGTTACAGAAAAGAGTAATAGATACGATCAGAAAGTATAATTATAATCCAAGCATTTACGCACAGAATCTGGCGGGTAAAAAGTCAAAATTACTTGGTTTTATCATGACCAACTACATCAATCAGTATCAGCTTCTGCTGTTTCGTTATCTGAACGAGTTTGCCTGCAAGATGGGGTATGGTTGTATTATTCGTTATTGTAATTCTGAATTTGAGGAAAAACTAGAGGTATTAAGAGAACTGGAAATTAGGGGAATCGAAGTCTGCTTTAGCCTTTTTCTGCTTTCGCCGAAAGAGGAAGCGTATATAAAAGAACATTTCAGAATTAAAGTCTGCCACATGCAGTCACCGGAAATGCACTTGAATATCATAGAAAAAAACGAAGTTCTGTTTATGAGGCTGTGTGCTATCTTGCTCAGCTTGGTCACAAACGAATTGGAGGCATCTTTTGTATTGACGAAATAGAGGACAGTTTCCTCTTGGCAAGGAAAAGAGGCTTTATAAAAGCTGTAAGTCAGATAAATCTCGATCAAGATGAATCTCTGATTGGCCAGCTTCATGGAGAATGTGAAAAAGACAGTGTGATTTCAGTGATAGAAAAGATCTTTGTACCTCAAAATCCGCCAACGGCATTGTTTTGTTACAGCGATGAAGTTGCAATCGAGGTCATGTCCTGGATCATGAAGCAGGGGTATAGAATTCCAGAGGATATATCTGTGCTTTCATTTGACGGTATTCCGTTTGCGGGACGCGTAACGCCATCTCTGTCTACAATTAGCCAGCCAGTAGAATATCAGGCAAAATGCATTATAAAAGGCATGTTGTATCTACAGGATGGAATAGAGAGACCATGTGATGAAAAGGAAAATGAATATCTTCTGCAGATTCGGGACAGTGTGGGGATTCCTGGTCATTAAAAAAATTGGAGGAAGAATATGAAAGCGAAAAAGTTAATTGCCACTGGTCTTGTGGCATCAATGTTAATGCTGGCGCTTACTGGATGTGGCGCAGGCGGAAATAGCGGTGAATCCGCAAAAGATACAGATAAAGGATCAGTATATTTTCTGAACTTTAAATCTGAACTTTCTTCTGAATGGAAAGAAGTAGCCGGAACCTTTACCAAGGAAACCGGAATTGATATGAAAGTAGTTACTGCGGGAAGCGGAACCTATGAACAGACATTAAAATCTGAGCTTTCAAAAAAAGAAATGCCGACACTTTTTAACATTAACGGTCCAATCGGGTATCAGACATGGAAAAACTATTGTGCTGATCTGAAAGATTCCCAAATTTATGAGTGGCTTGCTGACAAAGATATGGCAATTACAGATGGCGATGGTGTGTATGGTATTCCGTATGCAGTAGAAGGCTATGGAATTATCTATAATGACGCTATTATGAAGAAATATTTTGCACTTCCGGATAAAGCAGTTGATATTTCAGATACAAAAGAGATTAAAAATTTCGACACGCTTAAAACAGTGGTGGAAGATATGACAGAACATAAAAAATGATCTTGGAATTCAGGGAGTTTTCGGTTCAACTTCATTTGCTCCAGGCGAAGATTGGCGCTGGCAGACTCATCTTATGAATCTTCCTGTGTACTATGAATATAAGGCTGACGGAGTGGATAATCTGGATGCGATCGAATTCAAATATAATAAAACTTTAAAAATATTTTGATCTCTATCTGAATAATTCATGTACAGAACCATCTATGGTTGGATCTAAAAATGTCGAGGAATCTATGGCAGAATTTGCAATGGGAAATGTAGCTATGATCCAGAATGGAAACTGGGGCTGGGCAATGATCTATGACCTGGATGGAAACGTGGTAAAAGAGGAAGATATTAAGTTCCTTCCAATTTATACAGGAGTAGAAGGAGAAGAAAACCAGGGACTTTGTGTCGGAACAGAAAACTATATTTGTATCAACAATAAGGTTTCTGAAGCTGACCAGAAAGCATCTGAAGAGTTCCTGGAATGGCTGTTTAACAGCGAGAGTGGAAAAGCTTACTGCAATGGAATCCTTGGAATGATTCCGCCATTCTCAACATTTGATGAGGATGAAAGACCAGATAATCCGCTCGTACAGGATATGCTTAGTTATATGAACGATGATTCTTTATATTCTATTACATGGGACTTTACAACCTTCCCGAGCCAGGAATTTAAAAACCAGCTTGGAAGTTATCTTCTTGAGTATGCGCAGGGAAATATGACATGGGATGATGTAGTTGAGCAGACAACTGATTGCTGGGCATCAGAAAAAGCCCTGCTTGCACAATAGTAGAAATTTAGTTCCTGTTTATAGGCTGGCGTTTTCCGAACTGAAATGCCGCATGATACAGTGAATGTAGCAGATTTCGCCGATGTGGAATGCAAAGCATCGGCAAAATCCGTTGCTGTTTGCGCAATGCGTGAATAGCAACAAATTTATGGGGCAGAGACAAAAATGTTTCTGCCTGTGTACGAAAAGGGAGGCTGTTTAGAAGATGGAAAAAGCTTTTAAAAAGAGATTTGTGATATTAGTGTTACCAAGCTGATCGCATTTATTATTGCATTTATTATTCCATTTGTACTGGGAATTTATCTTTCTTTCACAAAATTTACAACAGTTACAGATGCCCAGTGGATTGGGCTGAGCAATTATATTGTGGCATTTCGGGATAAAGATTTCCTTGCATCGCTCCTGTTTACTGTTAAATTTGTACTTGTTAATCTTGTGACGATTAACTTAATTGCCTTTATGCTTGCATACGTGTTGTCAAGAAAGCTCCGTGGAACAAATATTTTCCGAACAGTTATATTTATGCCAAACCTTCTGGGCGGAATTGTGCTTGGTTATATTTGGCAGCTGATCATTAATGGGATTCTTTCTTTTTTCAGAACAACGCTTACTGCAGATGCGGCATATGGATTCTGGGGAATGGTGCTTGCTATGAACTGGCAGTTGATTGGATATATGATGGTTATTTACATTGCAGCTATCCAAAATATTTCAGAGGAAATAAAAGAAGCAGCACTTATTGATGGTGTAACGCGGGGACAGATGGTTAGAAAGATTATTTTGCCCCTGATCATGCCTGCAATTACAATCTGCTTATTTATGACAACAACAAATGCATTTAAAATGTTTGACTTAAACCTTGCCCTGACCGCGGGACTTCCGGGAAAATCCACTTCTCTGGTTGCACTGGATATTTATAATTCATTCTACAACAGAATGGGTTATGAGGGAGTCGGACAGGCCAAAGCAGTGATGTTTTTCTTAATCGTTGCTGCAATTTCAGTGACGCAGCTTATTATTACTCGGCGTAAGGAGGTTGAAAACTAATGAAAAATAAAAAGGGTGAAAGCATACAGATAATAATTCTTACTGTAATCTCGGTTTTATTTATCGCTCCGATTGTGATTGTGTTTATGAATTCATTTAAGAGCAAACTATTCATTAACAGTACGCCGTTTGCGTTCCCTAATGCCGACTCTTTTGTAGGTCTGGCAAATTATGGAGAAGGAATGATTAAGACCGGATTTCTGCAGGCATTTTTTATTACTTTATTTATAACTGTAGCCTCCGTGTTTCTTATTGTTATGCTGACTTCTATGACAGCATGGTATCTGGTCCGTGTAAAAAGCCGTTTTACAAAAGTAATGTACTATCTGTTTGCTTTTGCCATGATCGTACCATTCCAGATGGTAATGTTTACGCTTGTTAAAGTATCAAATATGTTTAATCTGGACAATCTGATCGGTATCATATTTATTTATGTCGGATTTGGTGCTGGATTGTCTGTATTTATGTTTACTGGTTTTATTAAATCAATTCCAGTTTCTCTGGAAGAGGCAGCGATGATTGATGGATGTTCTATTATGCAAATTTACTTTAAAGTTGTATTTCCTGTGATACGTCCGATTATTATGACAGTTGCAATTTTGAATGCCATGTGGATCTGGAATGACTATCTGCTTCCATATCTTGTAATTGGTTCTGAATATAAAACAATCTCTGTGGCAATCCAATATCTCAGAGGTGGATATGGCTCGATTGACCTTGGACTTATGATGTCCATGCTGGTACTGGCAATCATACCAATTGTAATTTTCTATATGATTTGCCAGAAATGGATCATACAGGGAGTAATCGCTGGAGCAGTAAAAGGATAAGGAGACTAAAATGAAAAAAGTATTATACGAGGAATTACTTCCAGAAGAATGTGTGCAGAGAATACAGGAGATGCCGGTTGCTTATCTTCCGCTTGGAACATTGGAATGGCATGGTCCACATATGCCTCTTGGGGCTGACGGAATCCAGTCAAAAGAATTGTTTGTGCGAGTGGCAGAAAAAGTAGGCGGTGTAGTACTTCCGATGTTGTTTATGGGACCTGATCGTGTGTTTCACGACAGGGGAACTGCGTTTTATGGAATGGATATTAATACCGAAGGGGCACTGAATACATATTGCGTCCAGCAGATGAAAGGCAGTGCCTATTGGATGGAAAAAGCTCTGTTTCAGGACAATCTGCGCAGTATCTTTGCCCAACTGTTCAGAGCAGGCATACGTATCGTAGTCGGACATGGACATGGGCCATCAACAAATGTATTTCAGGAACTAAAGGAAGAAGCAGAAGAAAAATATGGTCTGCACATTTTGACTGCTTGGACATTTGCAGAAGACGATCGGTTGAAATATCAGAATGACCATGCCGGAGCGAATGAAACCTCTATCGTAATGGCTGTACGTCCAGAGCTGGTAGATTTTGGACAGGTGAAAGAAGATGAAAGTAATTTGATAGGAATCGCAGGACGTCATCCGGTCAGAGAATCATCTGCAGCATACGGAAATGAGATCCTTGAGTATACAATGAAAACACTCATTTCAGGTATTGAAAAGGAGTACAAAATACTCAAAGAAAGCTAGATAGATGCAAATGATTTTGAACTGTCTTATGAAAAAGAATCCTGCGAGAAGGATTTTCCGCCTGCGGCGGGTCGCTTCTGCGACATACTTCTTATCCACGTAGTGCTATCCTCGCGGAACACTTAGGAATTTATGAAAACAAGAATTTTTGAGTGACGCCTTTAAACGGAAACAAGAAAATAGCGACCACATAGAGTACAAAATGCTCTGGTGTGGTCGCTATTTTTTGTCTATATTATGCTAAGTATTATAACAGTTCAGTTTTTGGCATTCACAATATTTTCCTTTAAAATAGATGATCATTTATGTTCGGCAGATAGATCTCCGAAGTGTTCTGGAGGAAAGACTGCAAATTACGCTTAAACGGAATGCCAGTTCCGCTACTACGGAACGGCTATTCCATTTTTAACGGTACAAAGTACCGTTAAATTACATCATTCTGTTTCACGCATATTTATACCGTTCATCTCCAGACGATACGTATGGTGCTTATCGGTGATACGTGTAAGGCACGCATCAGCGTAGGTGTTATCGGCAAACATATCGAACCATGTACTGACTGGAAATTGTGAGATAACTACAGTTGATTTCCTTCCATCCCTGGTATCAAGGACTTCAAAGAGATCCCGGCATTTATCGAGATCGAGATCCATAAGACCGAAATCATCGATCACAAGCAGATCCAGTTTGGTCAGTTTATTCAGGGAATCCAGATTTGTGGATTTGATACGTGCCTGTTCCATTTCGCTCATAAGGGTGTTCGCTTTTATATACTTTACGCTCTTAGACTGCTTCATTGCAGTTACGCAAAAAGCATTGATCAGATAAGTTTTTCTACTGGCAAGAACCTGTTACAATGAGATTTTTTCCTCTATCCAATGACAGGTACTCAGTCGTTCTATTGTCTGGGTATCAAGCTGGCGTTCTGGACGGTAAATGGTTTCATCAAGATCTGCCGCCGGGTATCGCAGATGCGCTTCTTCATCAGACGATTAAAGCGTTTATCTGCCGTGCCTGCCATCTCTGCATCAACCATTGCTGTCATGCGTTCCATAAAAGTGTTCAGATCTGCCTTGGGGTCTTTTAACTGTTCTTCCAGGATATGTGCCATTTCTGGAACACGGAACTTTTCAGACGCGTGATCAGATCCTGTTCCTGAGCTGTTAATGTAATGTCTTGGGCTGAACTCATTTGTATGCCTCCTTTCCACGGATGTTTGTATGGGAAGGAAGTTTTCCGGTTCCGTTTATACCGTTGCCGGAATGATTATCCTGGACCATGCCAAGTACTTTCTTGAAATAAGAATACTTGCAGGCATTGGCTTCTACGCATTTCTCAGCAGCCTCCTGAACCAGCCTGTGAGGAATCAAGTATATTCATAACCTGCTTTATCCTGCATTAGAAATGGCTGTTGATGATGATATTATCCGAAAGAACCCTGCAAAGAGTTCCATTAGCGATTATGGAAAACCAGTAGGGGAAAAAGAAGCCTTAACAGTTTCTCAACAAGAAAAGTTTATGGAGTTTGTAAAACAGAACAATGTCTATAACACATATTATCCTATGTTTACCATAATGATTGGTATGGGATTAAGGTGTGGGGAGTTGATTGGTCTTACATGGAAAGATATAAACATCAAGGCAAAAACGGTTAATGTAGACCACCAGCTCATATATAAGAATTTAGGCGACGGTTGCAAGTTCCATATCTCTACACCGAAAACGGAGTCGGGTATTCGTATTATACCTATGACACAAGAGGTTGTAAAAGCCTTTGAGGAACAAGGGAAAATCAATTTTATGCTTGCAAAGGATAAGAGCATTGAGGTGGACGGATATTCGGGTTTTGTCTTTACTGCAAAATCGGGCAGACCGCTTATGCCAAATGCTGTAAATAATGTTCTGTACAACATTGTAGACGCATATAACAAAGTCGAAGTAGAACGGGCAAAAAAAGAGCATAGGAAAGCGGAGCTGTTACCAAAGTTTTCAGCTCATGTCATGCGACATACCGCTTGCACTAGAATAGCAGAGTGCCGTATGGACGTAAAGGTTCTTCAATATATTATGGGACACGCCCATATAGATGTAACAATGGAAGTGTACAACCATATTGGAGAGCTGACAAGGATTGAAAAAGAGGTTGCAAGACTGGATAGCATGGCGTTAAACGCTTGACACCAGAAAAACAAAAATTGGTGTCAAATTGGTGTCAAAATCGAAAAAATCACAATTTCAAAAGAAATAAGATACTGCAAACCATTGATTTTAAAGGGTTTGCAAAAAAATATAAAAAATATTAGCACTCATCTCTTGACGTGGCTAATAATGAATGCTATATTACGTGTAGAACAATGAAACAAGTAGTGAGGAGGAGTTGCTATGAATATAAATAAATTTACACAGAATTCAATGCAGGCAGTGCAGAATTGTGAAAAGATTGCGTATGATTATGGCAATCAGGAGCTTGCGCAGGAGCATTTATTATACGCATTGATCACGCAGGATGACAGTCTGATCTTAAAATTGTTGGAAAAGATGAGCATTCAGGGTCCTCTGTTTATTAACAGAGTAGAAGAGCTTTTGAATAAGCGTCCGAAAGTACAGGGCGGGCAGGTGTTTGTCGGTCAGGATTTGAACAATGCACTGATCCATGCAGAGGATGAAGCAAAGCAGATGGGTGATGAGTATGTTTCTGTAGAGCATATTTTCCTTTCTTTACTGAAATATGCAAGCAGAGATTTAAAGCCGTTATTTCGTGAGTTTGGAATCAGTCGGGAAGGTTTTCTGCATGCACTTTCTACTGTGCGTGGAAATCAGAGAGTGACCAGTGATAATCCGGAAGCGACTTATGATACATTGAACAAATATGGACAGGATCTGGTGGAGCGGGCAAGAGATCAGAAGCTGGATCCAGTCATTGGACGTGACGAAGAGATTCGAAATGTGATCCGGATCCTGTCGCGTAAGACAAAGAATAATCCGGTCCTGATCGGAGAGCCCGGGGTCGGTAAAACGGCAGCCGTAGAAGGGCTGGCACAGCGGATCGTCAGCGGGGATGTGCCGGAGGGACTGAAAGATAAGACGATCTTTGCATTGGATATGGGAGCTCTGGTTGCAGGAGCAAAATACAGAGGAGAATTTGAAGAGCGTCTGAAAGCCGTTCTGGAAGAAGTGAAGAACAGTGACGGCAAGATCATTCTCTTTATTGACGAATTGCATACCATTGTGGGAGCAGGTAAGACAGATGGTGCCATGGATGCGGGAAATATGTTAAAGCCAATGCTGGCAAGAGGCGAGCTGCACTGTATCGGTGCGACGACACTGGATGAGTATCGCCAGTATATTGAGAAAGATGCGGCTCTGGAGAGACGTTTCCAGCCGGTTATGGTGGAAGAGCCGAGTGTGGAAGATGCGATTTCTATTTTAAGAGGACTCAAAGAGCGTTATGAAGTCTTCCACGGAGTGAAGATCACAGACAGTGCGCTTGTGGCAGCAGCAACCTTGTCGAATCGATATATTTCTGACCGTTTCCTGCCGGATAAGGCCATTGATCTGGTGGATGAAGCCTGTGCGCTGATCAAGACAGAGCTGGATTCCATGCCGACAGAGCTGGACGAGCTGAGACGACGTGTGATGCAGCTGGAGATTGAAGAAGAGGCACTGAAAAAGGAAGAGGACCGTTTGAGCAGAGAGCGTCTGGAACATCTGCAGGAAGAGCTGGCAGGACTAAAAGAAGAATATGCAGGCAAGAAAGTACAGTGGAGAATGAAAAGACATCTGTAGAGCGGGTACAGAAGGTCAGAGAAGAGATCGAGCAGGTCAATAAAGAGATCCAGAAAGCGCAGCGGGAATACGATCTGAACAAAGCGGCGGAATTGCAGTACGGAAGACTTCCGCAGCTGCAGAAACAGCTGGAGGAAGAGGAAGAAAAGGTAAAGGCAAAAGATCTTTCTCTGGTGCATGAGGCTGTGACAGATGAGGAGATTGCAAGAATCATTTCCCGGTGGACAGGAATTCCGGTGGCAAAACTCAATGAGAGTGAGAGAAGTAAGACGCTGCATCTGGGAGACGAGCTGCACCGAAGAGTCATCGGACAGGACGAAGGAGTGGAGCTGGTAACAGAAGCGATTATCCGTTCCAAAGCCGGAATCAAAGATCCGACCAAACCGATTGGTTCCTTCTTATTCCTGGGACCTACCGGAGTTGGAAAGACAGAACTTGCCAAGGCACTTGCTCAGAGTCTGTTTGACGATGAGAATAACATGGTCCGCATTGATATGAGTGAATACATGGAGAAGTATTCCGTGTCCAGACTGATCGGAGCGCCTCCGGGATATGTCGGATATGACGAAGGCGGACAGCTCACAGAGGCAGTCAGAAGAAAACCGTATTCTGTTGTATTATTTGATGAGATCGAGAAAGCCCATCCGGATGTATTCAATGTCCTGCTTCAGGTGCTGGATGACGGAAGGATTACGGATTCACAGGCAGAACCGTAGACTTTAAGAATACGATCCTGATCATGACTTCCAATATCGGGGCGAATTATCTTCTGGAAGGAATCCGGGAAGACGGCACGATCGAAGAATCAAACCAGAATCTGGTCATGAATGACTTAAGAGCACATTTCAGACCGGAATTTTTGAACCGGCTGGATGAAATAATTATGTTTAAACCATTGACGAAATCCAATATTCATGCCATCATTGATTTGTTAGTAAAAGATGTCAACAAGCGTCTGGTAGACAAAGAACTCTCCATTGAGCTGACGGATGCTGCGAAGAATTTCGTAGTGGAAGGCGGATATGATCCGATGTACGGAGCAAGACCGCTGAAGAGATATCTCCAGAAGAATGTGGAGACGCTGGCAGCAAAACTGATCCTTGCAGGAGATGTGGGCAGAGGAGATCGGATTGAGATTGATGTTGTTGACGGAAAATTAGAGGCAAAAGTGAAAGGACAGATCGTCGCATGACACCCGTTATTTTCCATATAGATGTCAACTCGGCTTATTTAAGCTGGACTGCAGTCGAACAATTAAAAAATGGTGCCGGAACAGATTTGCGCAAGATCCCGTCGATCATCGGTGGAGATCAGAAATCCCGTCATGGGGTTGTCCTCGCAAAGTCAATCCCGGCAAAAAGATATGGCATCCGCACAGGGGAACCTGTTGCGAATGCCTTTCGTAAGTGTCCGAATCTGGTGATAGAACCGCCGGATCATAAGATGTACCGGGAAAAAAGCCGGATGCTGATGGACTATCTTCGGACAGTTACGAAAGAAATTGAACAGGTCAGTGTGGATGAGTGCTATGTGGATATGACACAGGAGATGGAAGGTTTCTATTCTCCGGTTGATGCGGCTATGTTGATCAAGAACGGAGTTCGGGAGAAGTTCGGTTTTACAGTCAATGTGGGAATTTCTTCGAATAAGCTGCTGGCAAAGATGGCTTCGGATTTTGAAAAGCCCGACAAGGTACATACCTTGTTTCCGGAAGAAATCCGTGTGAAAATGTGGCCTCTTCCGATTGGAGAACTGTATATGGCAGGGCATTCCAGTGTGGAGATCCTGAAAAAGCTGGAAATTCTGACGATTGGAGACCTGGCACAGGCAGATCCCAGACTGATCACGCTGCATTTGAAGAGCCATGGACAGATGCTCTGGGAGTTTGCAAACGGAATCGATCATTCTAGTGTACAGTCACAGCAGGCAGAAGCAAAAGGGGTTGGAAATTCTACGACATTGTCAAAGGATGCAGAAACACTGGAAGAAATCCGTCCGGTCTTTGCACATCTGGCAGCGAGTGTTGGTGAAAGGCTCAAAAAAGCCGGTCAGAAAGCATCCATGGTCAGTATGGAAATCAAATATTATGATTTCCGAAAGATTTCTCATCAGAAACAGCTGATGCAGCCGACATCGGATCAGAATGTTCTTTATGAGAGTGCCTGTGAACTGTTTGAAGAAGTATGGACAGGTGAACCGGTCCGCCTGCTTGGAATCCGGACGGCAAAACTGGTGGATGAAAAAGAGCCCATGCAGCTATCCATTTTTGATATTGAAATCCCAAAACCTTGGATGAGAAGCATCAGAAATTAAAAGATGCGATGGAGAAGCTGGATGCCGTTTGAAAAGGGACTGTCATTTAAGCAAGTATGATGAAAAACTCCT
>ENA-OQBT01000597-OQBT01000597.1-human-gut-metagenome-genome-assembly--contig:-NODE-597-length-20898-cov-3.810842_pt1 | contig 20898 bp, 23 predicted proteins | sample MGYA00242749_ERZ504557 | MGnify/ENA primary metagenome ERZ504557 (study PRJEB26092, sample SAMD00036243) | human gut metagenome | host: Homo sapiens | study: EMG produced TPA metagenomics assembly of... | reverse complement strand
TTTGCTGATGGTGCAGCTAAGCTTGATATAGTGAAATATGATTTATTATAATAAAGCGTTCTATAGCAATCCTCGTAAATAATGCATTTAAGACAGTTCAACAGAAGTGCGAAAGACAAGGAAGATATCTGCAGGCGTGCTGACGCACGGCAAAGATATCTGACGCAGGATTTCACACTCTGATGGGCTGGATTAAGATGCATTATTTCAGAGAATTGCTATAAATTGGGACATAATACAGCATTTATTGGTAAGGTTGGTAATGATTTTTTGGGAGATCAGTTGAGAGCAGCCATAAAAGAAGCAGGAATTGATGACATTGGCTTATGTACAGATGAAAAAATTCATACTACGCTTGCTATGGTACATACATATCCGGATGGAGATAGGGATTTTTCCTTCTATCGTAATCCGGGAGCAGACATGATGCTGAATAAAACTGAAATTCCCGAGGATATTCTCAAGGAAACAGAAATGCAAATAAGTAAAAAACTTTAAATTTGTAATTCTTGCCAAATAGCAAGGAAATCGCAAGACTTTGGTCATGTGAATTTCCTTGCTTTTTTTTCTCAAAGTGTCAGGTAAGGCCCTTGTTTATGGAAGAAATCAGCTCTGCCAGTTGTTTCCTTTTGGTGCGTGTATCACCGTTGATCATCAACTTGGAATAAATCTGGTTGACATATTGTTTCACAGTGCCTTCAGAGAGAAATAACTTCTCTGCGATTTCGCGGTTGCTCAGACGGTCGGTGATCAAAGCTGCGATTTCTGCTTCTCTGCTGTTCAGCACATTCAGGATCTCAGGCCTGTAATTACGGCTGGACAGGCGGAGACAGTGCTGTTCATAAACAGAACCAAGGGAAAGAATCCGGTCTGTAAAAGGCTCTGATGCTATGGAATTAATACTGCTCAGCACGTCCTTGATATAGGTATAATTTTCTACAAACGGAATCAGAAAGCCATCCGGCATGGCCTTTCCTAAGGCTTTCTGCAGAAGCTGTCGTGCATCATGATGTTTGCCCAGCATTGCGTAAGCAGCAGCGGTCTGGATCTGAACGTGGAGAGACACAAGTTCATAGTGCATTTTCTCACAGAAGGGCAGAAGTGTTTCGCTTCTGCCTATAACTTTTGCGTACATTTTCTGTGAAAGAAAGACCTGATTCTCGATCATTTCCATCATAGGTCTGCAGGGAGAAAGAAAGCTGACAGTGGATAACATATGGTCTTTAAATAATGCGGGAATCTTTTCCGGCATTCTAATTAATGCATAGTAGTAAGCATAAGTACTGTCAAAAATATTCAGCCACATCATATTGTGGAGAGACAGAAGCTCCTTACGCTTTATTTCAGGGTTCTTCACAAAGGTGACGCCCTCCTGAAAAAGGGAAAGCCTTGTAGCAAGGAAATCACAGCAGAGCGAAATATTGTGCTGTCCGTTTGAGGCAATGGTGGAATAAGTCTGCTCCAGCAGAATCTGTGCATCTGAAAAATTTCCCTGCATAAATGCTGCCTCTGCATTCATGAGCAATTCCGCACCCTGTCCATGCCCCTGGGTGATCCTGTAATAATGGGGCATACACTCATTCATAGCTGCCAGTTCTGCGTCCAGAGTTCCGGATCTGCGGTGAAACATCATCAGAACAGAAGGAGAACCGAAGGTCCAGCTTCCTGTTTTGCGGATACTGATGGCAGGTCTGGTCATTTTGGAACTGGCCTGACGGTGCAGAACGCTCATACCGGTGATATCGTTATACATCAGAAAACTCATAATAAGATCACATTCTCCGGAGAGATTCTTTCTCTCATCTTCGGACAAAGTGTTATATTCAGCTATGGTATTTGTCAGAAGCTGCTTCAGTTCCAGCATTTTGGGAATCTGATGCCAGGTAAACATACGGCGCATTAATACGAGAAGGGCCAGAGCCTGGTCTTCAGGATTTCTGTTGGACAGACATCAAGAAATGCGAGAACCTTTTCCGGCGAAAGAGAAGCCAGGAGGATTCCTGCATCCTTTTGGATAACAGCAAGTGCTGCATCATAGTTAAGAGCCTTGTTATAGGCAGCAAGTGCCTGCAGGAACTGTCCCCGGGATTCATACCATTGTCCGTAACGATTCCGGAAATCTGTCTGTTTTTCATGGGAAAGCATGGCAAAGGCACGCTGTGTACATTCCTTCATCATATGGTGAAAACGGAAGCTGACTCCATCGGGCAAAGGAGTGATAAAAGCATTCTGTCTGGTCATAAGGGAAAGAATCTGTCCGGCTTCCGGATTCCCTGTAATAAAAAGAGCCATCTCAACGGTAAATTCATCTGCAAGTCCCATAACAGTGAGAAATTCCTGCTGTGCATCAGAAAGAGGTGCGATCATGGCAGAGGAAAACATATCATAGATATTAGAAGTATGGTCAGGAAAATGTCCGCTTTCAAAAAAGGTACAGAGATTCAGATAGACTGCAGAGAACCACCCCTCACTGGAATAGAGAAGCGTGTTCAGCTGATCTTCGTTCAGGCTGGCACCGCAGCGATGGGTATAGACAGAAAGCTCCCGGCGATTCAGACACAGATCCCTGGTATGGATCTGATATAACTTTTTGCCAAGACGGAGAATCTCTTTTCCGGACAGAAAAGCATTTCTGCCGGATACGATCAGGTGGATATTTTCAGGCAGTCTGTTGGCAAGCATACAAAAAAAATCTGCAACATGAGGTTCACCCAACAGATGAAAATCATCAATAAAAATGTAGTAAGAGGTCTGACCGCTCAGGGAATAACAAAGCTCATCAGCAAGCATCCCGGCACTGGCAGCATCTGAGGGGCAAACATAATTATCCAGAAAATCAAGCCCTGCAAAGGCAAATGCCTTCTGAACATTTTGCCAGAAAACAGACAGATTATCAGAATAAATACTGATTCGGATCACACAGGAGTTTCTGTTTTTGCTCTGTTTGTCCAGATACCAGTTGATGGCAGTTGTTTTTCCATATCCCATGGGAGCGGTCACAGCAGTGAATGCAGATTGTGAAATCGGCTTCAGATTCTCCTGCAGACGCTCAGAGATGTAAATTGTATTCAGATTATATTTCTTTTTAGACATCTGTAAAACCTCTCATTTGATACGATATGTTTTATTTTAGCATACAAAGTATCAAAATGAAACTTTTTCCCAGGCGGTTTTTCAGGCAATATCTGCCACTGCTTTTGCTATACGGGGACACTTTTTGGTTCCAGGTTCCTTCTGAAACGCTTCTCTATCAGATAATTCGTATGGAACCTTCAAAAGTCTATGATTATGTAATTACATTTTACTTGAAAAATTAAACAACATATGATAAATTATAAATGCGACGTAAAAAAAGTCACATTTATAAAAAGGCGATTAGTATGAGAGAATTTTTGGAAAAAACATTACGGCAAAATGTAATAATGACAGAGAATAAAGAGGTATATAAAAAACTTCCATTAGCATATCGTGGAAGATATGACATTTTTACAGTAGAGACTAATGGTGTATTATGGATGGCTATTCATCCCAAAGATGATATTGGACTTGTTGTTTTGCGTAGAGACAGAGCTGGCGTGGAAAAAATAACAGGATTAAACTGTGCAGTTTTTTCTTGATCGAACAACATTTTATATAAAAGAAAAGATGATAGAAGAAGGAATTCCTTTTGTAATAGATAGGAAGCAGGTATTTCTCCCGTTTATTGGATATTTGCTGAGTAAAGGAAATGAAAGAGAGCTGGCACCAGTTCATTTGATTTCATTTTTGACGCAAAAAATGCTTCTAATGGCCATTTATGAACGATGGAATGAAGTAAAAGTATCTGATGCGGCGAAACGATTGGAAGTGTCAACAAAATCTGCAAGTCGGTGTTTTGATGAACTGGAATATTTAAATATTGATGTGTTGGGTATGAAAGGTAAATCAAGAGTCATCGATATTCCGGATGAACGAGAACAATTATGGCAGCAGATTAAGATGGTATTAAGAAATCCAGTAATTCGAAGATTTATTTTGAGAGAAGATATAAAATTTGAAAAGAAAGCAGGTATTTCTGCTTTATGTGAGTATTCTCTTTTATCCGATAATGTTTATCCTACTTATGCCGTGACGAAGAAAGAACTAAAAGATAGTGGAGTGAAAACGGAAAAACAAGTGAGTGAATTGGAAGAAATTGGCTGTATTGTTTTGGAACTGGGATATTTCATTGATTTTCTGGGAAAAGGATTTCAAGATCCTTTAAGCGTAGTACTGTCACTGACAGGAGATGAACAAGAAGAGGAACGAGTTGATATTTCTATTAATGAGATGTTGGAGGAATATGTATGGTCAAAGGATTAGATACATTTTGGAAGTACTTTGCAGATTATGAAGAACAGTATGTTTTAATAGGTGGCGCAGCTGCGATATTCTTTTTGAGAGCAATGAAGTGAATTTCAGGGCTACAAGAGATCTGGATATGGTTTTGATTGTTGAAGCATTAACTCCGGAGTTTGGAGAGAAATTTTGGAAGTTTATCGTTGATGGGAAATATAGAAATAAAGCAACAAATGGTAGTAACCCTCAATTCTATAGGTTTGATAAACCAGAAGAAGATAAATTTCCGAAAATGATCGAATTGTTTTGCAGAAGCGATTTTGAACTTAAAAGCGCGGAAGGAATTACACCGATACATATTGATGATGAAGTATCCAGTTTATCAGCAATTCTTTTGAATGATGATTACTATAAGGCACTTCTTAATGGAAAAGTTATAAGAAATGGACTTTCTGTTCTAAGACCAGAATATATAATACTTTTCAAGGCAAAAGCGTATCTTGATTTGAAAAATCGAAAAGATTTAGGTGAAAAAGTGGATTCCAGTGACATAAAGAAGCATAAAAAAGATATTTTGCGTATTGCATCGGAACTTATGCTTGAAAAAGTAGAAGGATTGCCGATTGCAGTAGGTAATGATATACATAGTTTTATTGACTTGCTGGAGCAGGAACCATTTGATCAAAATTCATTGAAAAGATATGGACTGAAAAATGAGGATATTATGGAATTGTTAAAGAAAGTATTCGGATAAAAGTGCTCTTTATCTGTCACGGCAGGACTATGGAATATCAGACAGAATGAACTGGAATGGGGATAATCGTTAAAAGGTATTAAAGGAAGAATAGAGATATTATTATGGCGTGTGAGGAGCGAGACTTGCACGCCTTTTTGGTATAAAAGTACGTGCTTTTTTACGTGCAAGAGTGATATACAGGATCAACTTAGATAATCAATATGAATATCAGGATTAAAATCCCGGATAAAATGATTAATAATCAGCCTTATACCATCCGGGAGTACAAGATTTTCAGACTGCATAAGGACAGTGCAACGAATCAGGCAACTGTTGATATATTAGATCCTGTCTTTAACAGCAGTACTAACGAGCTTACCTTTAAGTCAGATAAATTCTCCATTTATGTACTGACTTACAAAGATACCTACTATTCCCCAAGTTACCCGGTAACAGGCATTAAGGTATCTCTGGATACTCTTACCTTAACAAAGAAAGATGAAACCGCCCAGCTTACCGCAGAGGTGACACCGTCTTATGCAGACAATAAGCGTGTAACCTGGCAATCCAGTGATGAGAAAGTAGCAACTGTAGATGAAAACGGCAAGGTAACAGCAGTTGGAAACGGAACTGCCACCATCACCGCAACATCTGTAAGCGGCAGTTACACAGCGACAGTTTCCGTAACAGTGAAAATCCCTGTGGAAATTCAGAAGCTCACCATAGAAGCAGAGAAAGAAACCCTGACAAAGATTGGTGAATCCACAGAGTTGAAAGTAAAGATTGAGCCTGAAAATGCAGATTTACAGAAACTGATCTGGAAATCCGATAACGAAAAAGTTGCCACTACAGATGAAAACGGCAAGGTAACAGCAGTGGGAAATGGAACTGCAGAGATCACAGTTACAACAGAGGATGGAAAAATTACAGCTTCCATTATGATCACAGTGAAAGTCCCGGATGAACCCACGATCAATAAGACCACAAGCTTCAGAAGGTTAAGAGCCCGTTCTGTAAAACAGACAAAAACTTCTGTGAAATTGCAGTGGAACATCATTAAGGATGCAGATGGATATTTCGTATACGGCAACCGCTGTAATACAGGTACAAAGTCTTACAAGTACAGGAAGCTTGCCACCATCACCGGTGGAGATATCAGCACATGGACCCAGAAGGATCTGAAAAAAGGTACTTACTACAAATATGTGGTAAAAGCCTACAGAATGGTAAATGGCAAAAAGGTAGTGACAGACACGTCCATATCTGTACATGCAGTCTCCGGAGGCGGTAAATACGGAAATGCAAAAGCTGTTTCCGTAACCCAGATTGGAAACAAAAAGAATGTTTCAAAGATCACCCTGAAAATGGGAAAAACCGCACAGATAAAAGCAAAAGAAGTAAAGAAAGATAAGAAGATTGCACGCCACAGAAAACTTTGTTACGAAAGCAGCAATACAAAAGTAGCCACCGTTACCCCGGATGGCCTTATCAGAGCAACAGGCAAAGGAACCTGCACAATATGGGTATATGCACAGAATGGTGTATACAAAGCTCTGAAAATCACTGTAAAATAATCCTGATGGAGTTTTAACTGTGAAATGAAAAAATACCGGATTGAGCCAAACAGGCCTGATCCGGTATTTTTTTCGTTCCGGGAATTTATAAGTGTTATAGAAAAAACAGGAAAAAGGTGGTAATATAAAAAATACAGAGAGAAAGGACATGGCAGAGTGGACATATGACAGAAAATACAGTATTACCACTGATAAATACAGCATTTGAGCCAGGAAATGCAAGAAAAGCAGCAGAGAGTTTTGCAGACAGGGATTTCCGGGAGATCGCTATTGCAGAATTTTATTATTTCACAGGGCAGGCGCAGAAATGCAGTGATCTGGTGGAGATTTATATTATGAGTTCCCGGCTGGAACTGAAGCTGTCTGCATGTATGCTCTATGTGTACTCTAATCTTACACTGGGAAATGCGAAGGCATCTGAACGTGGCCTTGAGATTATCCGGGAATGTCTGAGAAAAGAGATGGAAGCTCCCACTTCTGAGAGAAATACAGCATACTGTGTATTTGCAGGATATATGGGAACAGTTCTTTTACATCTCTCTACAGAGGAACTGCCGGATATGAAGAAATATATGAGCAGTCTGCCTCAGGGACTGAGAATTTTTGCTGCCAATGTAATTTCCCATGACCTTTATCTGAAAGGTGAATACAGCAGGGCTCTGGGAATCTGTGATGCGGCACTGTTTTCCTGTAAAGAAATTTATCCTGTTGGGATGATATATCTTTACTGTGTAACTGCTATGTGTGAAATCAGTCTGAAGAATCAGGCAGAAGCAGAAAAAGCCATACTCACTGCATGGAAACTGGCAGTGAAGGATGAGCTTATCGAGCCGTTTATCGAACTCCACGGACTTCTCCAGGGACTTCTGGAGTCCTGCATCCGCAAAGAAAATCCTGAGATGTACAGAAAAATATCGGATGCAGTTATTACCTTCAGCCGTGGATGGATGGCGGTTCACAATCCTGCATCAGACAGACCGGTGACAGACGCTCTGACTACCATGGAATTTTCCATTGCCATGCTGGCCTGCCGGGATTGGAGCAACCGGGAGATCGCAGAACACATGGGGTATCCTTAAACACCGTGAAGCATTATCTTACAGATATCTTTAATAAGCTTCATGTAAAAAAGAGAGATGAATTAAAGAATTTCGTATTAAAATGATCGGGAAATCCAGGAAGATACGGTATTTGCTCTGCGTAACCATCCTCTGATGCCGCAGGATATTAAAATCTATGGATTTATCATGGACTCAATAACAGGAGAACTCAGGGAAAATTTTGTTTGACTTAAAAAACAGAAAATATAATGTATTGTGATGGAAACATTTCAGATAATAATAGTTACTTTGCGCATTTTGTGTTATAATTGAGATTAACAGGAAATGATAAATATCTGCAAAATGAATGTTTATCAGGAACTTACCGGAGGACATTTTAGTTAAGACGTAATAGATTTCGGACTTTGTAAAATGCAAAAGGGAGATCAATGATATGAGAAAAAAAACAGTTCAAACAAGCAGTACCAAAAGCAGTACCAAAAGCAGTACCAAAGGCAATGCAAAGAGCAATGCAAGAAACAGCGTAAAGAGCAGTGCAAAAAACAGCCCTCAAAAAGCTGTTAAGACTGTTGCTCCAACAGTAGAGAATGTTTCTGTTAAGCAAGCCGTAATTATTCAGGAGCCATCTGTTGAACAGAATGAACAGAACATTCCAACGAGACAGCCTGATTTGGGACCGCGAAGAAGTGTAGCCTTCATTGGATCAGAATGTTATCCATTTGTTAAGACAGGCGGATTGGGAGATGTAATGTCTGCCCTGCCAAAGAGTCTGGCAAAATTAAACATTGATGTTAAGGTCATTATTCCAAGATACAAATGTATTCCTCAGAAATTTCAGGAAAAGATGGAATACAGGGGTTCCTTTGATATGAATCTCTGCGCTGATGGAAAGCAGTATTATGTGGGAATTATGGAATATCAGGAGGATGGGGTTGTCTATGATTTTATAGATAATGATGAGTTCTTCTCCTGGGGAAATCCATATACGAATCTCATAGATGACATTCCGAAATTCTGTTATTTTGCAAAAGCTGCCCTTGCTGCCCTTAATTATCTGAACTGGACTCCTGATGTCGTACATTGTCATGACTGGCAGGCGGCTTTAGTACCACTTTATCTGAGAACCTGTTTTCAAGATACAGATGTAGGACGTGCAATTTCAGTACTCACAATACATAATCTGAAGTTCCAGGGTATTTATGACAGAAAAAAGATTCAATACTGGTCAGGACTTCCGGATTATGTATTTAATAAGGACTGCATGATCCAGAACTGGCTGGATGCCAATATGTTAAAGGGTGGCATCGCTTACAGCAATAAAGTTACAACTGTAAGTAACACCTATGCCTGGGAGATTCAGACAGAGGAATATGGAGAGGGACTTGCAGAGCATTTAAGATATCATAACAATAAGATTCTGGGAATTGTGAATGGTATTGATACGGATATCTGGAATCCTGCAACTGATAAGCTGTTAGCTGCTGATTATGATGAGAAGTCAGCAATAAAGAATAAAAAGATTAATAAAAAAGCTCTCCAAGAATCTCTGGGGCTGGATGTAGATGAGCATAAGATGGTAATCGGACTTATTTCACGTCTCACCAACCAGAAAGGTCTTGATCTTGTAAATGACGTAATCCCGGGAATTATGGATGAACATACGCAGGTGGTTGTTCTTGGTACTGGTGATTCTCAGTATGAAAATACATTCCGCTATTATGAAAACAAATATAAAGGCAATTTCTGTGCATATATTGCTTACAATGAAAATGTGGCTCACAATATTTATGCAGGATGTGATGCACTTCTGGTTCCATCAAGATTTGAACCATGTGGACTTACACAGCTTATAGCCATGAGATATGGTGCAGTTCCGATTGTAAGAGAGACCGGAGGACTCAAAGATACGGTTCAGCCTTATAATATGTTTGAAAATACAGGAAACGGTTTTACATTTGACAGATATGAAAGCGGGCTGCTTTACGATGCAATCAACAGAGCAAAGACTATCTATTTCGAGAACAGAAAATCCTGGGATGATATGGTGATCCGCGATATGAATAAAGATGTTTCCTGGGAAAAGAGTGCAAAACAGTACAAAGATATGTATGTAGGTTTAACGCCAAGAGATTAGTGTGCCGACAATATGCTCAGGCGTATATTTCGAAAACGATGTACTAGTCTTTCCAAATGGCTACGCAATGCATAACAAATTGAGACAAAATCTGGTTGATAAACCAGATAAAAGTGATATACTGAATACATAAGAAAAGAAACCGTGTGGAATTACAGTTTTGTTTTCACACGGTTTTTTAGAAAATTAAGGTTAGATAAAGCTAACATATATGATAGCGATTTACTGGATAATGTAAAGAGGACGGATTTCTATGAAAATATTGGTTTATGGTGCAGGTGTGATTTGAGGAAAACAACATGAAAAACGAAGAATACAAAAAACTGTCAATTGCTGAATTTACAAAAGCAGCAGGAAGATATGAAAGTAACCATGCGGGTATTTACGAAATGTGTAAGAAGGACTATCCGGATATTTTGGAAGAATTAGAGGAAGAGCCATTTAGAGATTTATTGGACGCTGGATGTGGACCGGCTCCGATGGTTTCTTTATTAGCAGAAAAATATCCAGACCGACATTATACAGGTCTGGATTTGACTCCGGCCATGATTGAACAGGCAAAAAAGAAAAACATTTCAAATGCAACGTTTGTTGTAGGAGACTGTGAGAACTTTCCTTTTGAAAATGATTCATTTGATGCAATTATTTGTTCTATGAGTTTTCATCATTATCCGGATCCACAGGCATTTTTTGACAGTGTAAAAAGATGTCTTCGCCCAAATGGAAGATTGATCCTGCGGGATGTGACCAGTGACAATAAAGTATTGGTATGGCTGATGAATACATTGGAAATGCCTCTGGCAAATATATGCGGACATGGAGATGTTCGGGTTCCAACAAGAGATGTGGTCATGAAATGCTGCAGAAAAGTAGGATTAAAAGTAGAAAAATTTGAAATCCGCAAAGGTATGAGGATGCATTGTGTTGTCAGAAAAGCCTGAAGGAGACGAGCTATGAAATTTTATGAAAGTGGAGATGATACAGATAAAGAAAAGACATTTTGATGTGGAAACAGATGGATTTTATGGTGCATACTGGAAATGCAAAACAGGATCAGACTGTGCAATGATTGCCATGATCGGGGATGATCCAGAGGATTATCTGGCGCGTACATCCGTGAAATGGCTACATAAACTCGGTGTGAATGTGATGACAATGTCACCTGGAAAAAAAGATTATGGACATCATAATTATCCATTGGAACGTATAGAGAAAGCAATCAATTGGTTAAAAGCACATGGTGATCAGAAGATAGGAATTGTCGGGGCATCTACTACAGGAACACTGGCATTGACTGCTGCTTCTTATTTTAAAGATATCACATTAACGATTGGTCTGACACCGAGTGATTTTATCTGGCAGGGATTTATGCAGGGTAAAAGAGATGGCTGTAAGGAATGGCCAATTGAGGGAGAATCTCTTTTTTCGTATAAAGGAGAACCACTTCCATACATGCCGTTTTGTTACAAACATCCGGATTACTGGCATGTGATTGAGAAAGAAACAAAACGGACCGGTGATATGATCAATTCAAGAAAACTATTTGATGATTCTGAAAAGGCTCACCCAATCACAGAAGACGAGATGATCAAGATTGAAAAAATCCATGGAACAGTATTGTTAATTGGTGCTGAAGATGATGTGTTGTGGGATACTGCAAAATATATCCGCCGTATGAAGCAGCGTATGAAAGAACATTCACACACATGCACATTGGATTATGTCATTTATGAGCATGGAACCCATTTCGTTTTTCCGGAGAGCATGCTAAAGACAATGCTCCCGGTTGGATCCGGACTCTTTGTGAAACTGGCATTTCAGGCAGCAAAAAAACATCCGAAAGAATGTCGCAGAGCACGTCTGGATATTGACTGGCGGGTAAGAAATGCTGTTGCAAAATGGAAGAGTGCATCTGCTAAATGGAAACTGAATACATGTGAAAAATAAAAAATCTAAGCAGTAGACTTGACAAATTCCTGTAATGAGTTAAAATATAACAGTGCTATATAGCACTGTTATATTTTTGAAAAGAAGTTTAGAGGATACGAAAAGAATGTCGACGAAAGCAGAAGATACACAGAAAAACATATTAGATACAGCCAGAAAACATTTCCTGAAAGATGGTTTGACAGGAGCATCTTTAAGAAATATTGTAAAAGATGCAGGGCTTACTACTGGCGCATTTTACAAATATTATCCAACGAAAGAGGCACTTTTTTGATGCACTGACGGATCCTTATATGGAACATATTTATCAGATTTATGACCAGATCGTTGAGGAGTTTGAAAAGCTTTCTGCCAGTGATCAGACAAGGAATATGTCGGATACATCCAGTGATGGGATGGAGCAGATGGTTGATTATATCTATGATCATTATGATAATTTCAGATTATTGTTGAAATGCGGAGACAGTGGAAAATTTGAATTATTCATACACAATATGGTGGAGCGGGAAATGAAGTCCAGCCTGAAATATATGGAAAAAATGAAGGAAGCCGGTGTAAAAATACAGGTTGTAGAGGAAAGCCTTATGTATATGATCTATACGGGATTTTTTTTCATCAGTATTTCAGATCATTGAGCATGATATAGACAGGGAGACTGCAAAGAAAAATGTACATCAGCTGAAAGAATTTAATACAGGTGGCTGGGAACGATTGTGGAATATTGAATTTCCAGTATAACTGATGCAGGAATTCTGAATAGGTTATGTGTGTTGCAGGTTCTGGATTTCTGAATAAAGTTCAGACAGGATAATAATATCAGGTGGTTGATGCCAGTAGACCACCTATTTTATTATATGTTGGTTAGCGCGAACTAACAGAAGGTAAAACAATAAAACGAAACAATAAAACGAAACAATAAAACGAACGTAAGGAGTGAACAGATGTGAAAGAAAAAAAGAAGTCGGCAGTCAGCTGGATCCTGACGTGGGCCGGACAAAAAAGAATTGCCTATGTGTGGAGTGTGTTACTTGCAATAGGAAATGTGATTTTTAAGATTTTGCCGTATTTTATTATTGCAGATGTAGTAAAGCTGTTTTTAAATGGTGAAAAGGAGTTTGAAATATATCTTGCAAAAGCGGTTCTGATTGCATTATCGTTTATCATTGCAGAACTGCTTCATTCACTTTCGACAGCATTGTCACATAAAGCAACGTTTGCAGTACTTGCAAATATAAGAAAATCCTGCTGTGATAAGCTGGCGCGGGTACCTCTTGGCTATGTGAAAGACACACCTTCCGGTACATTTAAAAATATTATGGTGGAAAGAATCGACAGTATCGAGACAACACTGGCGCATATTGTCCCGGAATTCACGTCCAATCTGCTGGCACCGATTGTGATTTTGATCTATTTCTTCCTGACAGACTGGAGACTGGCACTCTGGTCATTGGTGCCGGTTATAGTGGGATTTCTTTCCTATTTTGGAATGATGCTGGATTATAAACCAAGCTTCGAGAGAACGGTTCAGACAACAAAAGATCTGAATGATGCGGCGGTGGAATATATTGACGGAATCGAAGTGATCAAGGCATTTGGAAAGACAGAAAGTTCTTATGCAAAATTTACAAAGGCGGCTTTTGAATATGCAGATTCCTTTATTTCCTGGATGAAACGGTGCTCGATCTTTCATGGACTGATGATGGTGGTCACACCTTATACGCTTCTTACGGTATTGCCGTTTGGGGCACATTATGTAGCCAATGGAACACTTGCGATTTCAGATTTTGTCATCTGCATTATTTTATCACTTGGAATCGTTGGACCGTTGATCACAGTGGGTTCCTATACAGATGATCTTGGCAAGATCGGAGTGATTGTTGGTGAAGTGGCAGGAATTCTGGAACAGTCGGAGCTTGAACGTCCAGAGAAAAGTAAAAGTGTTCCAAAAGATAACTCCGTTACTCTTGAAGATGTCAGATTTGGTTATCACGACAAAGAAATCCTGCACGGAGTAACTATGGAGCTGAAAGCAGGAACGGTAAATGCAATCGTAGGACCTTCCGGAAGCGGCAAGTCGACCATCGCAAAGCTGATTGCGTCCCTGTGGGATGTGGATTCCGGAAGCATCAAAATCGGTGGAGTTGATGTCAAAGAACTGGCATTTGCAGATTTTAATCGGAAAATTGCATATGTTGCACAGGACAATTATCTGTTTAATGAAACAGTCCGTGAAAATATCAGACAGGGAAATCCAGATGCTACAGATGAACAGATCATCGAGGTGACAAAGAAAAGTGGATGCTATGAATTTATCATGCAGTTGGAGAATGGATTTGATACGGTTGTAGGAGGTGCAGGAGGACATCTGTCAGGTGGCGAGAGGCAGCGTATCTCCATTGCAAGAGCGATGTTAAAGGATGCTCCGATTGTGATTCTTGACGAGGCAACTGCTTACACGGATCCCGAAAACGAGGCGACTCTGCAGAATTCTATCGCAAAACTGGTAGCTGGGAAGACACTGATCGTAATAGCACACAGGCTTTCTACCATTAAGGACAGTGACCAGATCTTTGTTGTAAATGATGGAAATGTAACAGCACATGGCACACATGAGGAACTTCTGGTGTCATGCCCGCTTTATAAGGAAATGTGGAATGCCCATATTTCTGTAAAAGATACTGTGAAGGAGGGAGAATGATATGTTTGGGATTCTGGCAAAATTCTTTCGTTTTTCAGGCAGGGAAAATGGCAATAAATTTAAACTGTCGATAGTGATCGGACTCATAGAGGCTCTTGCCTCAGCAATGAAGATTCCGGCTATTATGTACATACTGATTGGTCTGCTGAGTGGAAAACCGACAGGAAAATATATTGGAGGCTCAGTTGCGATTATGGTCATTGCAATCGTAGTTGATGTTATTTGTAAAAGATACTCTACAGTGCTTCAGACAGAAGGCGGATATAATGCAAGTGCTTTTATGAGAATCAAGATTGCAGAGCATCTGCGCTATCTTCCGATGGGATATTTTAATTCCAACAGTATCGGGGAAATTTCTTCTGTTACGACCAATACAATGGAAATACTTGGCGATGTGGCTGCGAGAGTGGTCATGCTGACCATGCAGGGAATTCTGGAAACGTCAATGATCATTCTTATGCTGTTAATTTTTGACTGGAGAATCGGACTGATAGCTGCAGCAGGAGTACTTATTTTCTTTGGGGTCAATTCTGTGATGCAGAATGCGGGTAAAAAAGATTCAGAGCAAAAAGTGGTATGCGATACGGAGCTTGTAAACCAGATCATGGAGTATCTGCAGGGAATATCAGAGGTGAAATCATACAACCTGCTCGGAAAACAGGCAAAAAGATTAAACGATGCAAATGAAGCATGCGAAAAGGTCAATACAAAGATGGAGATGTTGTTTGTTCCCTATCATTTTCTGCAAAGCGTGATAACAAAAATCACAGGTGCTGTGATCGTAGCAGGCAGCGCATATTTTTATATCAATGGAACCATGAGTGCGGTCTATGCGATTGGTATGACAATCTCAGCATTTATGCTTTATTCCAGTCTGGAATGCGCAGGAAATTATTCATCCCTCTTACATGTGGTAAGTGTATGTGTAGATAAAGCAAATGCAATACTGGAGCTGGACACCATGGATATCGACGGCAAAGAGATCCATCCGGAAAATTACGATATCAGACTTTCTAACGTTTCATTTTCCTATGACAAACGGAAGATCATTGACGATATATCGCTCTCTGTCCCACAGAAAACGACGACAGCAATTGTTGGACCGTCTGGTGGAGGAAAATCAACACTTTGCAATCTGATTGCCAGGTTCTGGGATGTGGATTCCGGGGAAGTGACACTTGGAGGTGTGAATGTAAAAGACTACAGCATGAACAGTCTGATGAGTAATTTCTCATTTGTGTTTCAGTCGGTGTATTTGTTTGCAGACACCATTGAGAATAATATTAAATTCGGACGCCAGGATGCAAGTCATGAGGAAGTGGTGGAAGCGGCGAAGAAAGCATGCTGTCATGATTTCATCAGCAAACTTCCTGATGGATATGATACAGTGATTGGAGAGGGAGGAGCTACACTTTCCGGTGGTGAGAAACAGCGTATTTCCATAGCCAGGGCAATTATGAAGAATGCACCAATCGTTATATTAGATGAAGCAACGGCCAATGTTGATCCGGAGAATGAAAAGGAGCTGATGGATGCAGTAGATGCACTTACAAAGGAAAAAACGATTATTATGATTGCCCACAGACTAAAAACAGTCAGACATGCAGATCAGATTGTGGTTGTTGACAAAGGAAAAATTGTGCAACAGGGAACACATGAGCAGCTAATGAAGCAGGAAGGTATTTATAAGAGATTTGTGGATGCAAGGCAGCAGGCGGTGAGCTGGAAACTGGCGCGCTGAGAAATAATCACAAATAATCAGCACTCACCTCTTGATAATGGAAGTCGATTTTTGTCCTGTCTTGTGTATTCCGAAAGTAGCTGTTTTACAGGCTTTCCGGGGCATCAGTCATTTTGTCTGGTATTGTAAAGCAGTGTCAGACTTGTCGTAAATGTCGTAAATTTGTGGTCAAAAAATGATAAGAAATGGAGAGTGCTAATAAAATGAACGCAGGCAGCGAAGTAACCGCATTCATGAGCAAGTAGTAAAAGCGGATTGCGACCGCATTATTGTATGAAAAATAGCAGTAGGCAGAATGAGCAAATTTTAAATATTATGAAGACAAAATTTGGTTGATTAACCAGGTAAAAGTGATATACTGAATGCATAAGAAAAGAAACCGTGTGGAATTACAGTTTTGTTTTCACACGGTTTTTTCGAAAATGCAAGTTAGATATTACTAACATGAGATTGGCAGTTTTCTTGAAAATGAAAAAGAGGACGGATTTCTATGAGAATATTGATTTATGGTGCAGGTGTGATTGGATCCTTGTATGCGACCTTATTCGCAGAAGCGGGTTATGATACAAGTATTTATGCCAGAGGTAAAAGACTTGAGTTTTTAAAGAAAAATGGACTGCTTTATAAGAAAAACCAGAATATAAGGCGGGCAGAAGCCACGATTCTTGGAGAATTGTCAGATAATGATGCTTACGATTTTATTTTGCTAACTGTCAGGGAAAATCAGCTATATGAAGCACTTGCTGAATTAAAAAATAATAAAAGCAACACAATTGTTACAATGGTAAATTCATTGGACAGTTATAAAAAATGGGAAGATATTGTTGGAAAAGGGAGAATATTGCCGGCTTTTCCAGGAGCAGGCGGAAGTATAAATAATGATGGTATCCTTGATGCGGCACTTACCCCAATGATGATTCAGCCGACAACATTTGCAGAAATATCAGGAAATAAATCCGAAAGGACAAAGCAGCTTTCAGAGATATTAAGGCATGCTCATATACCATATCAGAAAGTAGTGAATATGCATATGTGGCAGTTATGTCATCTTGCCATGGTGGTGCCGATTGCAGATGCATATTACGAAGCAGACTGCCCGGAAAGAGCGGGAAAAGACTGGAAGACTATGAAGAAAACAGCAAAAAGACTGAAAAGAAATTTTAGCTTTTTGCGAAAACAGGCAGGCTGTCACCTTGTAAAATGAATATTTTTCGTTTTTTACCACTGCCAATTATGACGATTATGCTTGCTGTTACATTCGAAAGTAGCTTTGGAGATAAATTTATGTATCAACATGCCAGGAAAGCACCAGATGAAATGCGGGAACTGCATAAGCAATTTTATGCTTATATGAAAAGACTAAAGGAGGCCAGATATGAAATTTTATGAAAGTGGAGACAGTAGTAAACCAGTGATATTTTTATTTCCTGGTACCTGTTGCCTGTATAGTAGCTTTGATCATATACTGGATGGATTACATTCTTATTTTTACACGGTAACAGTTTCTTATGATGGATTTGATCCAAATGAGAAAACAGAATTTTATTCAATGGAAGATGAATGCGAAAAGATTGAGCAGGAAATCAAGAAAAAGTATGGTGGAAGAATTAAAGCAGCGTATGGGTGCTCCCTTGGCGGAAGTTTTGTATCCCTTTTGATCCAGCGAAAAAGAATTCATATAGATCATGGCATCATTGGAAGCAGTGATATGGACGAAGCAGGTCGTCTTGTGGCAAAAATCAAGTCATCCATGGTAGTGCCTTTCATGTATAAAATGATACATACAGGTGCTCTTCCGAAATTTATGCAGAAAAAACTGAACAAGACAGATGAGGTTAAAAAAGAATTATATAATGGATTTTTAAATATGTTTGGAATCGGTAAAGGAGGATGTCCGTGGATTACAAAACAGAGTATTTATAATCAGTTCTATTCGGATCTGGTTACGAAAGTCCAGCATGGAATTGATGTGCCGGGAACAACTATCCACGTGTTTTACGCTACAAAGATGGGTAAAAAATATGAAAAGAGATATTGGACTTATTTCAAAAATCCGAATATTCGGAGGCACAACATGCAGCATGAAGAACTGTTTTGCTGTCATAGTGCAGAGTGGGTAGAAGAAGTAAAAAACTCAGTGGAAGGCGACAGACAATGAAAGAAAAAGTGAATGTTACAGGTGTGCCGGAAACGATGGTACAGACTCTGTATGCAAGAGCAAAAGAAACAAGAAAGAAAAATGCTAAAATAAACGACGAAATTGCAGTAGAACTTGTGAAAAATCTTGATTATGACTTTTCCAAAGCGGATAAAGATAAAACCATGAACTATGGCGTGATTGCAAGAACAATTGTATTAGACCGGATGGTTGAGCAATATTTGAAGAAGCATGAAAATGTAGTTGTTGTAAATCTTGCGTGCGGACTGGATACCAGATGTTATCGGATGAACGGAAAATATCTGCGCTGGTACAATGTGGATTTGCCGGAGACGATAAATATAAGGCGTCAGTTCTTCCAGAAACAGGCCCGATATATCAGATTGCAAAGTCCGCAATGGATGATTCCTACGTGGATAATATCGATTATCATGGAGAAAATGTTCTGGTGATAATTGAAGGACTTACTATGTATTTGTGTGAGAAGGATATCAGAAAGATATTTTCTATTATTGAAAAATCATTTCAGAAAGTAACCGTAATGGTCGAAACCATGTCCCCATTTGTTGTAAAACATGTGAAAGAAAAATCTATAGAGGGCAGCAATGCAAAATTCACATGGGGAGTTAAGAATGGAATGGAACTGCAAAGAATTGTGTCGAAATTCTCTGTTCAGCAGGAAGTTAGTCTGGTTGAGGGGATGAAAGAACTTATGTCGATTTATCATGTGATAGATAAAATTCCAGCTGTTCGGAATATCTCAAACAAAATAATAGTTATGAAGAAACGTGGATGATACTAAGAAAACAGTATGGATAATGGGAGAAAGTTTATGGTAGAACATATAGAATTAAGTGATATACAGAATTTTGTTTAGAAAAAAATGGTTGAAAGCACGATATGGAGAAGAGGAAGGCAACAAACTCTGGGAGCTGATTAATAGACAGTACGACAAATATCTGGAAGATCTTCCAGATTATCCTCCAGTAGAAGAATTACAGGAACTTGTCACAAAACTATTTATGTCAGGATTTGTAAAATTGGGAAAGTTTTTTAATCTGAATCGAAGTTTTGATATGTGGCTGATCAACAAGGTTTTTCAAAAAATTGGAGAAAAAGATCGAAAATTATATGCACAATATCCAGCATGCTTCTGTAATATATCAGAGCCATATGATAAAAAGAATCATGCAGCCAGATACCACTTTACACAATGTCCAAATGCAGAATTTGCAAAAAAACATAATCTGATGCATGTACTCCCACTTTTCTGTAATTCAGATTATTGGGGAATCAGCCAGATTCATGGAACTTTGATTCGACATGGTACTTGCGGAAATTCCGACAAATGCGATTATTGCGTGGTTGGATCTGAGAATCCTATGGCAAAAGAATATGAAATTATAAAAGATGAAGATGGATTTTTAGTGAGTCGAAAACTGGAATATTGAAAGAAGGTATTAGAAAGAATGTTATTGTTGTTGCAAAATGTATTATATTGTCTGTTGTATGCATTACTGATAAAATGTGCAGTGAGGAATGACGGGCGTAACTGTTTATATTTTTACCCAAAAGAATATATAGAAGAAGCACAGAAACGTGGAATTGCTGATAAAGAAACTGTAATGAAAAGATCAAAGTGGTTTATGATACCATTTTGTATCATTATATTTGTGGTTCTGATTCTGATTATTTCTGTTTGGAATCAGGTTACGGATTTTAAAACGGCATATCTTCAGGCTTGTCTTTTCCTTGTGGTTATGAACTGGTTTGATGGTATTGTGATTGACAGATTATGGGTGGGACATAGTAAAATCTGGCATATAAATGGTATGGAAGGTATTCCTTATGTAAAGCCTTGGAAGACCGTGTTGATAAAACGAGGAGCGGCTACTGTACTGTATTTGGTGGTTGCACTTGTGGTAGCAGGGATTGTGGAATTACTCGGTAAAATATGGTAATAAGATGATATAAAGAAAAAGCATGAAAAATGAAGAATATAAAAAATTGTCAATTAAAGAATTTACAAAAGCAACAGGAAGATATGAAAGTAGCCATGCTGGTATTTACGAAATGTGCAAGAAAGATTATCCGAATCCACAGGCATTTTTTGACAGTGTGAAAAGATGTCTTCGCCCAAATGGAAGGTTGGTTCTTAGAGATGTGACCAGTGACAATAAAGTATTGGTATGGCTAATGAATACATTGGAATTGCCGTTGGCAAATATATGTGGACATGGAGATGTCCAGGTGCCAACAAGAGATGCGGTCATAAAATGTTGCAAAAAAGCAGGATTAAAAGTAGAAAGATTTGAAATCCGTAAAGGTATGCGAATGCATTGTGTTGTGAGAAAACCTATGGGAAAGGCGATAGGAAATGAAAGATAAGTATCTTAGGGAAACAGAATGGTTGATTTTTACTAATCCGGCAATTCAAAAACTTATTCAAAATAATGAAATTGGAAGGAAATTGGGTGAATTTGAAAGGATTAAGGCAATCTACAACTATGTAAGAGATGAATATTTTATTTG
>ENA-OQBT01000595-OQBT01000595.1-human-gut-metagenome-genome-assembly--contig:-NODE-595-length-20909-cov-2.533057_pt1 | contig 20909 bp, 29 predicted proteins | sample MGYA00242749_ERZ504557 | MGnify/ENA primary metagenome ERZ504557 (study PRJEB26092, sample SAMD00036243) | human gut metagenome | host: Homo sapiens | study: EMG produced TPA metagenomics assembly of... | reverse complement strand
AAAAAATATATTTTCTAGAAAGATATAACCTTATTTAACCCTTATATAGCAAGGGGTTTCAGACTTTTTACCAACTCATTTTGTCCACCCTTTAAAATCTAATAAAAAATTTAAAAGACCGATGAGACTAGATAAATACTAGTCTCATCGGTCTAAAAACCAACTCAAAATGTCCTATAGGCCTATTTTTATGTTCTTATTCCTCTTCTTCAGGAAGATCCGCGTTGTGGTACACATCCTGAACATCTCTAAATCATCAAGGCATCGAGCATTTTTGCATTTTTACAGCGTTGTCCCCTTCAAGAGCGATGGTATTGTCAGGCACCATGTGATTTGCTTACCATGGTTTCGATATTAGCATCGGCCAAGGCTGCTTCAACAGTGTCATAATCTTCCGGAGCGGTGTAAATAACAAAACTGTCATCTTCCACTTTTAAATCTTCCGCACCCGCTTCTAAAGCAAGCATGGTCAATTCTTCTTCGTCATGACCTTCGCTGTCGATTACGAAGATACCTTTACGGTTAAACATCCAGCTACGCAACCGGTTTCACCGAGGTTGCCGCCGTTCTTGGAGAACGCATGACGCACATCGCTGCCGTACGATTACGATTATCGGTCAAACACTCAACCGTTAACGCTACGCCGCCCGGGCCGTAACCTTCATAGGTAATTTCTTCGTAGTTATCCATATCGGTAGCGCCTACGCCTTTAGCGATGGCGCGTTGAATATTATCTTTAGGCACGTTGTTTTCACGAGCTTTTTGCAAAGCCAATTTTAAACGCATGTTACCAACCGGATCGCCACCGCCCATACGTGCGGCAACCGTAATTTCACGGCTGATTTTAGTCGTTACTTTTGCTTTCAACGCATCAGTTTTACCTTTTTTATGTTTAATATTGGCCCATTTTGAATGTCCGGACATTGTACTTCCTCCTATAATAACCTGAATGATTCTTTGGTGCTTTCTTTGCATTCTGCTTTATTAATATTCTGCTTACGTTTGCTGCCTTCTTATGACATTACACGTTAATAGCACTATGCTTTTTCCCACCACGCTTCGCCACGCAAACGATCCAAAATAATGGAGACTGCACTGCGTACCGACAGATGATTGTAATCACCGTGACCATATACAGGTTCTAAAATATAATCAAATTCTTCCATAGTTTCTTTGGTCATGCCATAACCGGTACCAAATAATACTAACACAGGCGCGACCCCTTTTCAAGCGTTTGCCGCATCCATGCATAAGTCACCGTATTATCATAAGTACGTGCATCGGTTGTGGCGATAATCGGCGGGTCACCCTCAAGGGCTGTCACTTCCTCAACAGCGGCGCGAATCGAGTTGACCAGTGCCACTTCACTGAACGCATCTTTGCGGTCGGGATTGTAGGTACTGCCAAAACCGGTTTGCCAGTGCTCCATAATCTGCTTGGCCAAATCACGTTGGGCCGGTATGTTGTGAATCACAAAATAACGACTCACATCATAGGTAATAGCCGCTCGGGCAATATCGTGAATATCATAATTCGTAATCGCCGTCGTAATGACTTCGCCATGCTTATTATAGATAGGATAATGAACCAAGCCTATATATAAATTTGCCAAGGTTATTCCTCCCTTTTTATTCGCTACTCTCCATTATAATGAATTCCATCGTTCGCCGCAAATAAAATCTATAAAAAAATCTATAAAAGTCTGAAAAACAGTAAAAAGATTCGTTACACCGGTGAAACCGCAAAGTTTCATCAGATGCAGCCGAATCTTTTTACCTAATGTATCAGTTGCTTTTTACTGAGCGATTATTTTTTAATATTGTAAAAAAACGTCTTCCCCGCGATACTGAGCAGTTTCAGCCAATAAGTCTTCGATGCGAAGCAATTGGTTGTATTTAGCTACACGTTCGCTACGAGCCGGTGCACCGGTTTTAATCTGGCCGGCATTAACAGCTACAGCGATATCGGCAATTGTATTGTCTTCGGTTTCACCGGAGCGGTGAGAAATAACACAAGTGTAACCGGCACGTTTTGCCATTTCGATAGCGTCGAAAGTTTCTGTCAAAGTACCGATTTGGTTTACTTTGATTAAGATAGCATTGGCCGTATCGGATTTAATACCTTTGGCCAAACGTTCCGTGTTAGTTACGAATAAATCATCACCAACGAGTTGAACTTGGTTGCCAAGCGTTCAGTCAATAATTTCCAACCTTCCCAATCTTCTTCAGCAAGGCCGTCTTCGATGGAGATGATAGGATATTTAGCTACTAAATCAGCATAAAATTCAACCATTTCAGCAGCCGTTTTTACTTTGCCTTCACCGGCTAAATCATATTTGCCGTCTTTGTAGAATTCGGAAGAAGCCGCATCAATAGCCAATTTGAAGTAGCTGCCCGGTTCATAACCGGCTTCTTTAATAGCTTCACAAATAACCTGTAAAGCTTCTTCGTTGGAGCCGAGATTTGGTGCGAAACCGCCTTCGTCACCTACACCGGTAGCAAGGCCTTTAGCTTTCAATACGTTTTTCAATGTGTGATATACTTCGGCACAAGCGCGTAAAGCTTCTTTGAAAGATTCAGCGCCTACCGGCATAATCATGAATTCCTGAATATCTACGTTGTTGTCGGCATGAGCACCACCGTTTAAAATATTCATCATAGGCACCGGTAATTCTTTGGCATTAGTACCGCCAAGATACTGGAACAATGGTAAATCAAAGGATGCGGCAGCTGCTTTAGCTACAGCCATGGACACGCCGAGAATTGCATTGGCACCAAAATTAACTTTGTTAGGCGTGCCATCAAGTTCAATCATCAAACGGTCGATAGCTACTTGTTCGGACGCATCATAACCGATAATTTCAGACCGATTTTTTCATTCACGTTTTCTACGGCCTGTTCTACCCTTTACCGAGGTAACGACCCTTGTCACCGTCGCGAAGTTCTACGGCTTCAAACATGCCTGTAGAAGCACCGGATGGAACGGAAGCAACACCGATGGACCCGTCTTCTAAATACACTTCCACTTCAACAGTAGGGTTGCCACGGGAATCCAAAATCTCTCTTGCGTAAACATCTGTAATCATTGCCATAATGTGTTACCTCCTTGAAAAGAACACTTTTTAAAAGTATATTCGTAAATACTTTTATATACTTAAATCGGCTATATGTAACCGTTTGTAAAAATTAAATGATTTGAATCTAAACCGGTGAGTCCTGGTATAAATCGACTCATCCTATGCAAATTCTTATTTTTTAACCAATAAGCTGTGACCGGTCATATCAGCCGGTTGCGCAATACCACCCAAAGCGAGCATTGTCGGCGCCAAATCGCAAAGCTTACCTTCCGTTAAGCTATCGTTTTTATGCGCTTCACTAACTAAAATAAGCGGTACCGGATTGGTCGTATGAGCCGTATGCGGCGCCCCCGTACGATGGTCAACCATCATTTCCGAGTTACCATGATCGGCGGTTACCAATAAATGCCCCTTTACTTTATTAATAGCTTCCACGATACGTGCTAAGCAAGCATCCACAGTTTGTACTGCTTTTTCAGCAGCTTCCAATACGCCCGTATGTCCAACCATATCAGGGTTGGCAAAGTTCAAAATAATCATATCGAACTTGCCGCTTTCAATAGCAGCCACTACTTTATCGGTTACTTCGTAAGCGCTCATTTCCGGTTGTAAATCGTAGGTTGCCACTTTAGGGGATGGCACCAAAATACGTTCTTCACCGTCAAATACATCTTCTTGACCACCACTGAAGAAATAAGTTACATGAGCATATTTTTCGGTTTCCGCAATACGAAGCTGCGTATAACCGCCATCAGCTAATACTTGACCCAATGTATTAGTGAGCAGTTCTTTTTCATACACAATATGAGTAGGCAAACCGTCTTCATACTTGGTCATAGTAGCCATATAAATCGGCAACAAACCTTTAACTCGATTGAAGCCGGTAAATTCAGGATCTACCAACGCTCTGGTGAGCTGGCGGGCACGGTCCGGTCTGAAGTTGGCAAAAATCACCGCATCATGAGCTTCAATAGCGCCTTTAGCATCCAATACTACAGGCACTACGAATTCATCCACTACCTCATTGGCATAAGACGCTTCGATAGCCGCTTTAACAGAATCAGCTGTAACACCAACACCATCAACAATAGCTTGGTAGGCTTTCTCAACACGTTCCCAACGTTTATCGCGGTCCATGCCGTAATAACGACCACCGATGGTGGCGATTTTACCAAGGCCGAGCTGAGTCATATAAGCGTCTAAATCTTCTAAATAGGTAAGTGCGCTTTGTGGCGGTACATCACGGCCATCCAATAAAGCATGAACGTATAATTCAGTAACGCCTGCGTCTTTAGCGCCCTTAATAATCGCTTTAATATGATCTAAGGAGCTGTGAACACCGCCATCGGACACCAAACCGATAATCTGTAAACGGTGGTCTTTCGCCTGTGCATATAATTCTTTAATAACTGGCTTTTCAAAAAAAGCACCATCTTCCGTATCTTTGGTGATTCGAGTCAACTCCTGATACACAATGCGGCCGGCCCCGATATTTAAATGACCTACTTCGGAATTACCCATTTGGCCTTCCGGTAAGCCTACAGCGAGACCCGATGCCTGTAATTGTGTATGCGGATAGGTTTCCCATAATTTTAAAAAGTTCTCAGGCTTAGCCTGTACGACCGCATTGGTAGGGTCGTTCACATCCTATGCCGAACCCGTCTAAAATGGTCAGCATAACGGGAGCTTTTAATTTTGCCATACACAAACCTTTCTATATTCAAAATATCTTGTTCGTAATTAAACTATAATAAGTTTTACCGTCTAGTATCTACTATACAGTATAACTTTATAATCTATATTTAATATGCGTAAAAACTTGGTAAATGAATGTAAGCGGCCAAAAACTAATCAACCTTAGGCTTAAATAATAGTTAATCACCCTTAGACTTAAATAATCATTAATCAACCTTAGGCTTTAATAATGGCCATGAAATCATCTGCTTTTAAGGATGCACCACCTACTAAAGCACCATCAATATCCGGCTGAGATAAAATTTCTTTAGCATTACTGCCTTTAACACTGCCGCCATATTGGATACGCAACGCTTCAGCCGTTGCCGCATCGAATAATGCGGCCACTTTGGCACGAATGGCTGTACATACTTCCCCGGCCTGTTCCGCAGTTGCCGTTTTACCGGTACCGATAGCCCAAATCGGTTCATAAGCAATTACCATTTGACTTACCTGTTCAGCCGTTAAGCCTTCAAGGCCGGCTGTCAATTGGCTGTCAATAAACGACTGTGTCTCATTGGCTTCACGCTGTGCCAAACTTTCGCCGACACATAAAATCGGGATTAAATCATATTGGAACGCGGCTTTTATTTTCTGATTAATTAAAGCATCGGATTCACTGAAATACTCACGACGTTCCGAGTGACCGAGAATTACATAATGACAACCTACATCGGTAAGCATGAGTGGCGAAACTTCACCGGTAAACGCCCCTTTTGGCTCAAAATACATATTCTGAGCTCCTAAGCGAACGACTGTATCTTCAATTAAATCAGCTACCGTGCTGAGACCGGTAAATGGCGGGCAAACCACCACTTCACGGCTCACTTCACCTTCAGCGAGAGCTGCTTTAATGCCTTCCACTAAAATAGTAGCTTCCGCTAAATCAGTATGCATCTTCCAATTGCCGGCAATAATTTGTTTACGTCATGGCTCCTCCTTATTTATCGCTAATGCCACGATACCCGGTAAGGCTTTCCCTTCTAAATATTCCAAGGATGCACCGCCACCGGTCGAAATATGAGAAATTTTATCGGCAAGACCGCTCTTTTCAATGGCTGCCACCGAATCACCGCCACCTACAATAGTCGTTGCGTCAGCTTCAGCTACGGCTTTGGCTACCGCGTTAGTGCCGGTTGCAAAATTATCCATTTCAAAAACGCCCATAGGTCCGTTCCAAACAATCATCTTCATTGGTTTTAACGCTTCCGCAAACGCTTTTTGTGTATCCGGACCAATATCAAGGGCCATCCAGCCTTCTTCAATGCCGTCGGCAGGAACTACTTTATGATTAGCATCATTGCTGAATGCATCGGCTACCACAAAATCAGTTGGCAATAACAAATTCGTATTTGTTTCAGCAGCCTGTTTAATAAGCTGACCTGCCAATTCGATTTTGTCCGCTTCCACTAAGGATGAGCCGGTTGGATACCCTTTAGCGGCAATAAAGGTATTGGCCATACCGCCACCGATGATGAGCACTTCTACTTTTGGTAATAAATTGGAAATAACTTCAATCTTATCGCTTACTTTAGCGCCGCCGATAATAGCTGCAAACGGGTGTTCCGGATGCTCTACCGCACCGCCGACGTATTTAATTTCTTTTTCCAATAAATAGCCCGCTGCCATTGGTAAAAATTTAGTAATCCCTTCTACGGATGCATGGGCACGATGAGATACGCCGAACGCATCATTGATGCCCACTTCGGCAAGGGATGCTAATGCTTTGGCAAAATCTTCGCCATTCTTTTCTTCTTCTTTATGATACCGTAAGTTTTCCAACAAAAGAACGTCGCCATCCTGCATAGCTTCTACCGCTTTATGAGCGGCTTCACCGACACAATCATCGGCAAATGCTACCGGTTTGCCCAAGAGTTCACTGAGACGAACAGCACATGGCTGTAACGTAAATTCCGGTTTACGTTCTCCTTTCGGACGTCCCAAATGAGACGCTAAGATTACTTTGGCCCCTTTACCGATTAAATAATTAATGGTCGGTAAAGTAGCACGAATACGCGTATCATCAGTAATGACACCATCTTTTAAAGGTACATTAAAATCTACGCGCACAAATACGCGTTTATGGGCTACGTCAACGGACTCGATTGTTTTTTTCATAACGGCCTCCTATATGTTAACGATACAGCTTATAAAAAATAAGCCTATCTCTCGTCATTAGCTTATAAATGGTAAGCAAAAGAGGGGACTATCTACATAGTCCCCTGCAAAAATTATAAACCTTGATCAGCAATGAATTTAGCTAAATCAACGACACGGTTGGAATAACCCCATTCGTTATCGTACCAGGAAACCACTTTTACCATATTGCCTTCCATTGTCATTGTCAAATCAGCATCAACGATGGAGCTGCGTGGGTCACCGTTGAAGTCGTGAGATACGAGCGGTAAATCAGAAACACCTAAGATACCTTTCAATTCACCTTGTGCTGCTTCACGTAATGCGGCATTGATTTCTTCTTTAGTTGTTTCTACATTGAGTTCAGCTACCAAGTCGGTAATGGAAACGTTTGGTGTAGGCACACGAAGAGCGAAACCGTTTAATTTACCTTTAATTCAGGTAATACCAAAGCTACTGCTTTAGCAGCGCCGGTAGTTGTAGGAATAATGGATAAAGCAGCTGCGCGAGCACGACGAAGGTCGCTGTGCGGTGTATCCAAAATGCGTTGGTCATTGGTATAGGAGTGAACCGTAGTCATCAAGCCGCGTTTGATACCGAATTTTTCATTCAATACTTTAGCAAACGGAGCCAAGCAGTTAGTTGTGCAGCTTGCGTTGGAAATGATGTGGTGGTTTTTAGGATCATATTTGTCCTGGTTAACACCCATTACAATAGTAATGTCTTCTTCTTTAGCCGGTGCGGAAATAATAACTTTCTTAACAGAACCGCCCAAATGCTGAGCTGCGTCATCACGTTTGCGGAAACGGCCGGTTGCTTCTACAACGATTTCAACGCCTTCGGAAGACCAGTCGATATTAGCAGGGTTAGGATCATGGAATACACGAACTTTTTTGCCGTCAACAACAATATATTCACCGTCAACAGTAATTTCTTCTTGCAAGTTACCGTGTACGGAATCATATTTTAATAATAAAGCAGAACCTTCAATATCGCCCAAGTCATTAATAGCCACTACTTCTACCTCAGGGTTATGAAGCGCTGCACGAAATACACATTTACCGATACGACCAAATCCATTAATACCAATTTTAACTGCCATGATAGTTCCTCCTAGAGTGTAAAAATTAATACCTAAACAGTTTTAAAATGTGAGTGTTTACGATTTAAATAAAACAATGTATGACTAATAATAAATCATAAACACTATGACTAGCTAATACTTAGTAGCGCTGCTATTGATTCAGCTGCACTTTCATCAATAATAAGGGTACCTTTGCGACAGGCTCTCATCACCCCGATAATTGCTTTGGCTTTACCGGCACCACCTGCTACAGCGATTACATGCGGTATAGACTCAATATCAGTAAGGGCAATGCCCACATTATTGGTCGTATACACAATGTTGCCGCTAATGTCACAATAGTAACCCAAGCTTCCCCAACAGCACGTTTAGCCGCGCAACGTGGAGCGTTGTGCATCTGTTATATGCGCTGTGCCGCCATGTGCAAGGCTTCACCGATGCCAAAGATTAAAATATCGGTTTGCTTAGCCAATTCCATCACTTCTTTGATTTGTGGTTCCATATTCATCAAAATGCTCAACGCGTCTTGCGACAAACCATCAGGTAGATGCAACATTTTGTAGGTACTGCCGATTTTCTCGGCAATCACCGAAGCAATCACATTCGCTTGATATTCTACCCGTTCGCCGATTCCGCCGCGAGCCGGAATAATGGTAGCCTGACATTTCTTGGCCGGCAGAGCATCTGCCATATTGGCCATCGTACTGCCGCCACTTACAGCTAAGACACTGCCCGGATGCAATACCCCTTGCAACACTTTCGCCGCCTGGAAGCCTAACTCTTTGCGTTCCATGTCGGTTTCACCACCGCCACTGGTAATAATAACTTCATCAATTTGCAAAACTTCTTTAAGCTTTGCTTCAAGCTCACTGATTTTATTGAGCTCGTGCATTGATGAGTTTAGTTGCGGCAGCAGTTCTTTGCCTTCCTCAGTTAACACCATCCCCTGTTGGGTAAAACCAATAAGACCATTGTCCTTCATGATTTCAACGTGTGAACGTACTACACGTTCCGATAGTTTACTAAGGTTGGCAAGCATGCGTCGCCCGATAGGTTGTGCATAGGAAATGTGATTCAGCAGTATGTAGCGCTCTTCCACAATTCGCATAAGTTCCGGAGCTATTCGTTGATACACCTCCGATAAATCTTTCATGCTGTACCTCTTTCATCCCGCTGGAGCGAAAATCGTCCCACCGTCGATAAAAAAATATCCTCGCCTATATTCTACCTTATATGGGTGACACGCGCAAGTCATTTTATAAATTATTATATTGAATACTAAAAAATATATTGAAAACGTTGACTGCTCGGCCGTCAAAATTACCTTATATTAAGTTTCAAAATCATATGAGACCTGATATTCTCTACCGGAGAGCACACCTCTTCGAGCTAAGGCTCCCCTTGCAGAGAATATCAGGTCTTCAGCGATTATAGCTCATCTCAATTCACAGGTAATTTTAGCCGGCTACAACAAAAAAAACGTTTTCAATATATTTAGCATCTTCCCCATAACAACCTATAAAATGACTTGCGAATCACACCATAAATGGACGAATAATAGCCGAGGATATGGGGAGAGTGGGAGAATTGTATTGTTCCAATACAATTCCCTTCCCTCCACTCCTCAAAAACGACTAATAGGCCGCTATTGTAATGTGCTGAAATCGATATTGAAGAACAGCGCTTTGCTTTCTGAGATGATAGCTGAATCACAAAAAGAATGGCCACTACCTATAAGGTAAGCCTTAGCTTGAAAAGGTGTGCTTGCCGTTAGGTAGTGGCCATTCTAAAGTTTTTATATAAATCAGAACATCAAAGCGCTGTTCGTAACAAATGTCAATCCATTACAATAGCAGCCTATTAGTCGCGATCTACGTCCCAATCAATAACTTGACCGATAGCGGCATCAATTTCGAATTCATATTCAACGCCGTTGTAGAAAATTTTGCCTTCATATACTTTACGGCCATTTTCAATGTCCGGTTTAACTTTATATACATGGCTTGCATTCGCGCCCGGCACTTTAGCCAAAGCATAGCGGTTGCTGGTCAATTGTAATTTCGGAATTTGCCTGTGCCAAGCCAAAGCTGCCTGCCACCAATAAAGATACGGCTAATACTTTTAAAGATTTGTTTAATTTCATAGTCTACCTCATTTCATTATAATATATTAATTATTTACTTCTCTTAGCGATAAATTACGAAGTATAATTTACTGCTCTATCCTTCTTACATATCTATTATATTCGACATGCTTTATTTTGTCTATTGCAAAAAATTAAATTACATATATCAATCATGAAATATAACACAAAAATGGCTTGAAGCACATTGCTCCAAGCCATTCATTATTTATTATGTAAAGCCTATCAGACTGTAAAAGTTAATACGCTTCACCTATCTTATTTTTTAGACTATTTAGTACCGAAAATACGGTCCCCTGCATCGCCTAAACCAGGCAAGATGTAGCCATGTTCATTCAAGTCTTCATCAAGTGCCGCAACATAAATACGTACATCCGGATGTTCCTTATTAACCGCTTCAACGCCTTGCGGAGCTGCTACCAAGCACATAAGCTGAATATCGCGAGCCCCTTTTTCTTTTAAAAGAGTGATGGCTGCCGATGCACTGCCGCCGGTTGCCAACATAGGATCTGTCACGATAATACGACGTTCGGACAAATCAGACGGCAATTTGCAATAGTATTCAACCGGTTTTAAGGTTTCAGGATCACGGTATAAACCTACGTGACCTACTTTAGCCATTGGCATTAATTCCAATAGACCGTTAACCATGCCGAGACCGGCACGTAAAATAGGGATAATGCCTAATTTTTTACCGGCAATTTGTTTACCGATTGCTTTTACCAACGGAGTCTGTACTTCTACATCTTCCAACGGTAAGTCGCGAGTAATTTCATACCCCATCAAAAGTGTAATTTCTTCCAATAATTCGCGAAAATCTTTAGAACCTGTTTCAACATTACGGATTAAGGTTACTTTATGTTGAATCAACGGATGAGTCATTACATTAACATTCATAAATACGGTGCCTCCTTAAGTCTTACTATTCTGTGCCTCAATAAGGCATGTTATGAAATCTCTCTCAAGCGGATATATTAAAGATTAGGATACATAGGATATTTTTCACAAAGAGCGGCTACACGTTTAGCTGCTTCTTCATGTTTAGCTTTATCTTCGGAGTTTTTAAGAACTAACGCAATGATGGACGCAATTTCTTCCATATCCGCTTCTTTTAAGCCACGTGTTGTCAAAGCCGGTGTACCGAGACGAATACCGCTGGTTACGAATGGGCTTTCAGGATCGAACGGAATGGTGTTCTTGTTACAAGTGATGCCTACTTCATCGAGTAAGAATTCAGCAACTTTACCGGTTAAACCACAGCTGCGTACGTCAACAAGCATTACATGCGTATCGGTACCGTCGGATACGATTTTAAAACCTTCTTTTTGAAGAGCTGCTGCCAACACTTTCGCATTGGTTACAACTTGCTGTGCATATTCTTTGAATTCAGGTTTTAAAGCTTCGCCGAAAGCAACCGCTTTTGCAGCGATAACATGCATCAAAGGACCGCCTTGGATGCCGGGGAAAATTGCTTTATCAATAGCTTTGGCATATTGTTCTTTGCAAAGAATCATGCCGCCACGAGGTCCGCGTAATGTTTTATGTGTAGTTGTAGTTACTACATCAGCATATTCCACTGGATTTGGATGCAAACCGGCTGCTACAAGACCTGCAAAGTGAGCCATATCTACCATAAAAATAGCGCCTACTTCATGAGCGATGTCGGCCATTTTTTTGAAATCAATAATGCGAGAATACGCACTGCCGCCGCCGATAATTAACTTAGGTTTGTTTTCTTCGGCAATTTTACGCATTTCATCATAATCAATTTCCTGTGTTTCTGCATCAACGCCGTAAGGAATTACATTGAAGTATGTACCCGAAACGTTAACCGGCGAACCATGAGTCAAATGACCACCATGGGATAAGTTCATACCCATGATAGTGTCGCCCGGTTTTAACAAAGCAAAATAAACACCGAAATTAGCTTGCGAGCCGGAATGAGGCTGTACATTGACATGTTCAGCACCGAATAATTTCTTAGCTCGTTCAATCGCTAACGTTTCCACCATATCTACATATTCACAGCCACCATAATAGCGCTTGCCGGAATAACCTTCCGCATATTTATTGGTCAATACACTGCCCTGTGCTTCCATAACCGCTTCGGATACGAAGTTTTCAGATGCAATCATTTCCAACTTATTGCGTTGACGGTTTAACTCTAAATCAATCATATTTTTTAATTCCGGATCTTGACTCTTAAGAATGCTCATAGCATTACCTCCTACACACTCAAATCATAGTGCCTATGAAATACAAGCTGTCCCCCAAATTATCTGGACTAAGCCTCTAGTTCGGCTATTTTGGCAACCCGTCGTTCATGACGGCCACCTTCGAATTCGGTAGTTAACCAAATTTTAACAATATCGCCGGCTAACCCGGGTCCGATAACACGTTCGCCCATCGTTAAGATATTGGCATTGTTGTGTTCCCGTGAAGCGTGGGCTGAAAATGTATCGTGCATAAGCCGCACGAATACCGGCTACTTTGTTGGCAGCAATGCCAATTCCGATACCGGTACCGCAAATTAAAATACCTCGATCATATTCTCCTGCTGCTACTGCTTTAGCCACAGGTTCGGCAATATCCGGGTAATCCACGGATGCTTCCGAATCGGTACCAAAATCAGTATAGGCCACATTCAATTCATCAAGCAAAGCTTTAATTGCCGCTTTTAAATGAACGCCGCCATGGTCAGCGCCAATGGCTACTTTCATCCTATCCCTCCTAATCGGTATCCATTAAATATAAACATCTCTACCCTATTTTACTATGTCATATAAAATCAAGCAATGACATTTGTACGCAATATAGAGATATTATTTAAATTGACTACCAATCAAGATATGACTAACCGCTCTCTAAACGCCCTTCGAAGTGACGACTTAGAATTTATTACTGTTTAATCCAACTTTGCTAAGGCTTTTGTCAAAAGCTCTTTGATCTGTGCCGCACAAGCATCATATTCTTCCTGCGTACCGCCAAACGGATCGGCTACGTCTTCATTCGTACCGGCCCACTCACCCAAGGTTACGATTTTATCGCTCATTTCAGGGAATTGGCGCAACAATACTTTTTTATGATCCGCTGCCAAACCGACAACCAAATCAGCCGCATCCAAAAGAGCTTTATTAAGCGGACGCGATAAATGACCGGAAATATCAGCCACATCTTTAACTGCTTCAATGGCCTGAGGTGATACACGGCCACCCGGAGCCGTAAATAAACCGGCCGACAAAGTCACTACATCTTTTTTTGCGTCCTCTGCCATCGCTTTAAGCATACCTTCCGCCATGGGGCTGCGACAAGTATTGCCGGTGCAAACAAATAATATGTTCATAGTCTTACCTCTTTTCTATAACTCTTTTATAGCCTGCCGATATAAAACCGGGGCTCCTATTTACAAGGCTCCCTTACGGTTTACCTGTTACGTGTACGATTTTTTGACCACTCGCCTTCGCCATACGGTTCATGATAGCTCGACCCAAGCCTTGCATAGGCACACCGGTGGCAAAAATATGGGTCACGCCGGCCTTATTAAAAGCAATAATGAAGAATACAAATTATGGGCAAGTCCTTTATAATCCGCCGCATTACCATAAATTACATATTCAAAAGGCACATCCGATGAAGATAAATAGATATCAAGGAATTGTGCCACTTCATCACTCATGAGGAACCCAAAGCGAAGCGGTTTGTCGTGATGCTCTTGTTTAATAGCTTCCATGGCCTCTATCATAGCCTGACTAACGAGGCGCGGTGCCCCCACATAAGTGGTCATATCACCGTCCGGCGCATAGTGCGTATACTTCATACCCGGTGCTTTCGGTGCCACATCGGGCGCACTCAAAGCTTCGTCAAAAGTCACCGTACTCACCACTCGTTTTAACATGGCATCGGTAATCCCGCCCGGTCTTAAAATAGTAACCGCATCATCACCGCATTCTACGATGTCGACTCAACGCCCACATCACAAGGGCCTGCATCGGCAATAGCCTCGATGCGTCCCTTCATATCATGTAAAACGGCATCTGCCGTAGTCGGGCTGGGACGACCGGAAATGTTGGCACTGGGAGCCGCCACTGGTACGCCGGCGGCTTTTAAAATAGCTCGGCACACATCATGAGCGGGACAACGAATAGCCACACTGTCTAAACCGCCCGTAGCACGCTTAGGCACCTTGTCGGATTTTGGCATAATAATCGTTAAAGGTCCCGGCCAAAAAAGCATCCATGAGCTTTTGTGCCGTCGGTGGAATTGAGGCTACCAACGGTTTTACCGCGTCCTGATCCGGTACATGTAAAATCAAAGGATTGTCCGACGGGCGTCCTTTTGCCTCGTAGATTCGACTCATCGCCGCTTCATCATAACCGCTGGCGCCCAGTCCATATACGGTTTCCGTAGGGATGGCCACCAACTGGCCGTTTCGTAAACGTGCGCCCAATTCGGCAATGGCTGCATCATCCAAATGTTTATATACTTTAGTTTCTATGGCCATTATCATCACCTGTTTTCTGCCAACGTAAGGCCCGTACAATACCACCTAAATCTTTTTGTGCCACTACTTCACTGTAAACACCCATAGTTTTGGCAAGCTCCGTTACCGCCTTTGCTTGGTCATAGCCGATTTCAACCGCTAAATAGCCGCCTGCTTTTAAATATTTAGGTGCCTCTGCCAATAAACGGCGATAAAAATCCAAGCCGTCGGCACCGCCGTCTAAGGCTATTACCGGTTCATTTTGAACTTCCTGTTCCAAGGTCAAAATTTCTTCACTGGGAATATACGGCGGATTGGAGACGATTAAATCAAAAGCGTTTTCATAGGCTGTATCCGTTGCCAAGCACTCAATAAGTCGGAGTAACACAATTTAGCCCGATCCGCCAGCTCCAACTGCTCCCGATTCTTAACAGCCACCGCCAACGCCTCCTTGCTGATATCAAGGCCGAGCCCCGTAGCCTTAGGTAAATAGTGAAGCAAACTGTATAAAATAGTACCGGGTCCGGTACACACATCAAGAATGTACGGGGCACTTTCTTTGTCAAAAACGGTCAAAATATCTTCAACCAAAGTTTCCGTATCGGGACGCGGAATTAATACACCCTTATTCACAATAAACGGCAAACCCATAAATTCTTTTTTACCGATAATCGCAGCTACACTAAACCCTTTGGCGCGTTCAAGTACGAGCGGACGATACGCGTCGAGCTCCTGTTTATTCAAAGGTTCATCATAGTGTGTGTATAAGTAAATTCGATCTTTCCCCAATATATGAGAAAGCAGCACTTCCCCATCAAGGCGACTGCGCCTTTGCCGAGAAAATACTGCTCTGTCCATTGGAGCAAGCGACCGATAGTCCACAGCTCCTTAGGCATTTTGATCGGCCTCCTGCATTTTAGCGGCCTGATCCGCTGCAATCAAAGCTTGAATCAGTTCGTCCAAATCGCCATTAAGTACGGCATCCAATTTATAGAGCGTTAAGTTAATGCGATGGTCGGTCACACGACCTTGCGGATAGTTGTACGTACGAATACGTTCACTGCGATCGCCCGTACCAACCTGACTCTTACGATCGGCTGCCACGCTGGCGGCCGCTTCCTGTTCGGCTTTATCTTGCAATTTAGCACGTAATACGCGCATTGCCTTATCTTTATTTTTTAACTGAGACCGTTCATCCTGACACGCAACTACAATGCCTGTCGGTTTATGCGTAATACGCACGGCCGATTCAGTACGGTTAACGTGCTGACCGCCGGCACCGCTGGCACAATAGGTATCGATTTGAAGGTCTTTATCATTAATTTCAATGTCTACATCTTCCGCTTCCGGCAATACGGCTACGGTAACGGTAGAGGTATGAATACGACCGGACGATTCGGTTTCCGGCACGCGCTGTACACGATGTACACCACTTTCAAACTTCAATTTGGAATAAGCACTGTTACCGTCAACGGAGAACACCACTTCTTTAAAACCGCCCAATTCCGGTGCGTTGGCATCGATGATTTCACAACGCCAACCTTGCGCTTCCGCGTATTTAGTGTACATGCGGAACAAATCACCGGCAAATAAAGCCGCTTCATCACCGCCGGCACCGCCACGGATTTCCACGATAACGTTCTTTTCATCATTAGGATCTTTTGGCAAAAGCAAAATATGGAGTTGTTCTTCCAACTCTTCTTTGCGCTCTTTTAATTCTTTTAACTCTTCTTGCGCCATTTCACGAAATTCTTCGTCTAAGCTTTTATCTTCTACTACTTCCAAGGCTTCATCAAGACCGGCGAGAACTTGTTTATATTCTCTGAAGGTATTAACGGTTTCTGTAAGGGAAGCGTGTTGACGTGTTAACTTCTGCCATTCCTGCTGACGGGCAATCACTTCAGGGTCACTGATGCGCTGCTCCAAATCCATAAATTTATCTTCAATAACTTGTAATTTATCTACTAAAACCATGAAACGGGTACCCTTTCAAACTAATATTGACGACACTATAGAACTGCTGTAACAGATTTTAATACTCCGTCGGCACAGCTAAGATTCATAAGCGTCTTCTTCAGCCGGCCGTACCGATTCCAAAGCTCGAATAGCCACTTCAATTTGGTCGTCATCCGGTTCACGAGTTGTCATGTACTGCAACCACAAACCGGGCGTAATTAAGGCCTTAACGATGACACTTTCACTGCGTCCCGCCAAACGAATCATTTCATAGGCAATACCGGCTACTACCGGCATCAAAAGAACGCGGAAAATAATGCGTTCCCATAAGCTTGGCCAACCTAAGAAAGCGAATACAAAAATACTCGTTACCATAACGATTAATAAAAAGTTAGTGCCGCAACGTGCATGTAAACGTGAATGCTCACGCACATTTTCAACTGTCAACGGTACATCACTTTCATAGGTATGAATCGTTTTATGCTCCGCGCGTGATACTGGAATACACGGCGAATGTCTTTCGTTTGACCTATGGCCCATATATAAATCAAAAATAAAAGAAGGCGAATCGCCCCTTCTACCAAGTTTAATACAAAGTGATTGTCACCGATACCGGGAATCCATTTAGCTGCATACGTGGGCAATGCCAAAAATAAGGCAATTGCCAGTACCGTAGAAAATACCATGGTAAGAGCAATCTCTTTATTTGACATGGTTTCCTCTTCTTCACCGGCTGCTTTAGCCGAAAAAGAAAGGGCTCCCATACCGATAACTAAAGACTCATAAAGAGCCACACAACCTCGTAACAAAGGTTTTTTCAAAATGGGATACTTATCACTGATTGAACTCGTCGGTTTCGTATCCACTACAATTTGGCCACCCGGTTCACGAACCGCTGTAGCTGTATATTTAGGGCCGCGCATCATAACACCTTCAATAACGGCTTGGCCTCCGACAAACTTTTTAACTCGCTTCGTTTCCAATGCGTCTCCTCTCTCAAACAAATAATACGGCAGAGCCGAAGCTCTGCCGTATTATTTGTATAGCTAGACTACAGTAATTATTTACCGTAACGCTTGTTGAATTGTTCGATACGACCGCGAGCCTGAGCAGTACGTTGCTGTCCTGTGAAGAACGGATGGCATTTGGAACATACGTCTACGCGAAGATCGCTTTTAACGGAACCTGTTTTAAACGTATTGCCACAACCGCAAGTTACAGTAGCTTCACCATAATTAGGATGAATTCCTTGTTTCATTCTATACACCTCTTTCCACTGTCCAAAACTATGCTTATTGATTATATCATGGACAATCAGTTAATGCAACTCATTACTTAAATTTTGCTTATTCGTCAGCGGAGTCCTTTTCAGCCGCTTTTTCAGCTGCTTTGGCAGCTTGACGTTCCGCTACGGATTCTTCGTAAGCCGCTTCTAAATCCACTTCATTCAATAAATCGCGAAGAGCCACGATTTCTTCGAGCGATAAGGTAATCCCCTTAGTCATACCATTATATTCACTGTCCCAGGAACGAAGGTCGAATTTAGGATTATAACGCCCCCAACTGGTGCAAGTAAGTTGCTTTTTCCACCCATCTTTATTTTCAGATAAGGTGCCTAATACTTTATAGATTTCAAAATTTACAACTGCCATGTCTTACCTCCTTATCTAACTCTATACTTTATCCCACTTAGACTTTCTTGTCAATTACTCTCAGTTGGATTTGGTACAATTTCTTTGGCAATGGCTTCAATCTCAGCCTGCAATCGGCGTCAGCTTAGCTAAGGCCGCTTTACGAGCCGCCCGGGCTTTTTCAAAACGAGTGGCCAATTCTGCCAACGGTTCTTCTTTAATAATTTGACGACGCACACTGCCCATCAACTGCAATAAGGCTTCCGGCGTCAACACCATTTGAGCCAGCTTAGTTAAAACCTGTTCCCCCTGTAGACTGCGGAAATAGGTATACCAGATATAAGCAGCCTCCGGATTGGTAAACATCCAATACGCTGTATCCTCCTCGGCCACTTTACTTTGTTCCATGAGTTCCGCATAGGAATCTTCGTCCAAAGTTTCCCCTGCTTTACGACCTTCATGGTCAACCAGTTTTAATTGAACCTCAGTCCCCTGACGTTCTAATTCCAAGCGGGTCGCTTCAAAAGCATTAAATACTTTTTGTACATATAAAGGAACTTTAGGATCTTTGGAAGTAAAACCGTCTTCGCCCAATGTCGGTAATTGCGCTTTCATAGCCGGTTCTATACCGCATAACGATAAGGCATACTGTACCATAGAGAACGTATCCATAGAAGCCAAAACTTCATGCGGCAAAGCAATAAACGGTGTGGAGCGCCATGTGTCCCCCATTACTTCACGAATCTCAAGGGCTACTTTTTTAACCGAACGATTTGTGTACACAAATTCATAAGTGCCCAGCGGCGCCCATTCGCGAATCGCTTCCAAACGTGGTTGCAACAACATATACTGAACAGCCATGCGATTCATGCCCACTTGGTCCTGAATGGCACTAATCGGAATGAAGTAGTGAGCTGTACCGAGTTCTGTAATATTGCCTACCCGATTAGCCAATTCCTGCATAATTTCAACCGGTGCCCGGAACAAGCCGGTAGACGCCGCTACAATATGGTCAAAAATAACATCTTCCGGCCATTCATCAATAACCGGAGCCAACGGATAGAGTTGTTTAAATAAATTATAGCATGTTTCGGATGATGTATATAATAATAAACGCTCCGATGGAATGGCTTGCAAAATTTCTTCTGCCAAGGCGGCATATTCTTCAATATTGGCAAAGAGGATAATACCTTCCGAATTCTTGTGGAATTCAATGATGTCTTTAAAAGGCAAGCGCCACTGTTCACCGGCCGCAAGGCCTTCCACATAGCCCGTCTCCGTAATAAAGTCCATCACTTCTACGGCAAAAGAAGGGCCGTATACAGATTCAAAGGCTACTTGATCGTAAGGAAGTTCGCCAAAAACTTCAACGGTACTTTGCTGCGCCAATTCATATAATTTATCACCCGTAATCCCCCACTGGCGTACTTCGGGACTAGTCTGAAGTATTTGATCCAGTACGCGAAAACGCAATAATTCCGTTACCATTGCGCTACCGGTAACACCGATTGCTTTAAACTTCTTTATAAGTGATTGCATTGCTTCCTTCATATTATGCCTCCTTACCGGCTGACGGACACACATGAGCTAACGGACATTCGCCGCACAAAGGCTTTCTGGCCTTACAAACTTTACGACCATGCCAAATAATCCAATGATGAGCGGCACTCCATTTTTCCATCGGAATTGCTTTCTTGAGCTTTTCTTCTACCTCTTCCGGCGTTTTACCGCGAGCCAAGCCCAAACGATTAGACACCCTAAATACATGAGTATCTACGGCAATAGCCGGTGTATCAAACAATACCGACACCAACACATTGGCCGTTTTACGCCCTACGCCGGGCAATTCTACCAATTTGTCAAACTCATGGGGCACTTCACCGCCATAAGTATTAACCAAAATATCACAGGTTTTTATTAAATTCGCCGCTTTCGCCCGATAGAGACCGCAGTCGCGAATTAACACTTCCAACTTAGCCGTTCCCAACGCCAACATGTCGGCCGGATCACTGTAAGTGGGAAATAATCGCGCCGTAATAATATTAACCCGTTCATCCGTACATTGTGCGGACAAAACTACGGCTACGAGCAGTTCAAAAGGACTGTTATAATGCAAGGCAGGTTTCGCATCTTTATAGACGGTTTCCAAAATAGCTATTTGTTCTGCCTTAATGGCTTTCGTTACACGCATTCTGTCTTCTATGCTCCATTTATCTATCTTAGAATACTCATTCAAAATAATTTATAAATCTAAATAACATTACTTATTCAAAACAGTTTACCTTTACAAGATAATGTATCTGGTCAAAATAATTTGTCATTCGACATCAATTATATCATTACTCATGATGTAACGGCAAACGGCTTGACTGAATATGCTATAATGAATATGAAAAGTTCGTATTGAGAATTTTATGAAAATAAATAATTTACATGGAGGATTTTATGGAAATAAATGACGTTTTAGCGCGCATCAACGAATTAGCCATAAGAAAAAATCCGGTCAGGAATTAACAGAAGCCGAATTGGTAGAAAAAAAAGAATTATATCGTATCTACTTAGACTTCATTCGCGGCCAGGTTATATCTCAAATGGATCGTGTTTCATTCGTTGACGAAAAAGGCAATATTACCAGTGCCAAAGATATTGCAGCCGCCAATCAGGCTAAA
>ENA-OQBT01000594-OQBT01000594.1-human-gut-metagenome-genome-assembly--contig:-NODE-594-length-20941-cov-5.139377_pt1 | contig 20941 bp, 25 predicted proteins | sample MGYA00242749_ERZ504557 | MGnify/ENA primary metagenome ERZ504557 (study PRJEB26092, sample SAMD00036243) | human gut metagenome | host: Homo sapiens | study: EMG produced TPA metagenomics assembly of... | reverse complement strand
ACCATTTTTCCGTTTCTTTACCGACTGCTTTATCATTCTCATCGACCCAGACTCCAAGAACTGACTTTGGCACCACTTTTTGCGATTAATTGTCCAATGGCATAACCAGCATTGTAATCATCATTAACAACCGTTTTAAGGCCTTCATATTTTTGACCAATGAAAAGAACTGGCTGCGAAATACTTTCAACAACTTTCTGGTGCTGCTTGGTAATCCCTGTAGAAATAACCAAAATGCCGTCAACGTTCATTTTACTGAGTCTTTCAATGCTACGAATTTCTTCTTCAGTAGAATGATCTGTGTGTAAAATTAAGGGATTATAGTGATTTTCTTTCAAATAAGCCACAATCACTTCAACAATTCGAGGAGTGGTTACTGAATTAAATCCAGGTACCACAAGACCAATGATCTTACTACTTTTAGCATTTAGTCGAGCAAACAAATTTGGCTCGTAACCATGTTTTGAAATAATCGTTTGGATACGATTTGCTGTTTCTTTCTTAACACTTCCACCGTTTAAATAACGTGATACAGTACTTTTTGCTACGCCTGCAAGTTCTGCAATATCACTTATCGTTAATTTCTCTTTCATGCTGTATTCTTAAACTTTCGTATAATATTTTTAAGTTATCAATATAGTCATTATAACATATCATGGAGTGTGAGCCCGTTTTTCATCAATCAAACTACCCGTGAGAACGGGTGGTTTGCTCTTCGGCTGAAAGCCTCTCTTACCGGCCAAAGCCTAAAGGCTTACTGAATGGTTTCCCTTTTGCACCACTTTTACTCACTAATCCGACTAGCGGATTAGTATCAGCTATTTCTTCGGATTTTTTTCTCCTGTAAAGGGATCGTATGGTTCGAATAAACTTAGCTAATCTGCTACAACGTCTTCTTGTAATTGTTGACGAATATAGTTTTCTATTTTCTTCTGATTACGACCTACGGTGTCCACATAATAACCGCGACACCAAAATTTTCTATTGCCATACCTATATTTCAGATTGGCATGTCTATCAAAAATCATTAAACTGCTTTTTCCTTTTAAATAACCCATAAAGGATGAAACGCTCAGTTTGGGCGGGATACTCACTAACATATGAATATGATCTTTACACGCTTCGGCTTCATGAATTTCTACTCCTTTGCGGTCACATAATTGACGTATAATCTGACCGATACTTGCCTTGTATTTTCCGTATACAATTTGTCGACGATATTTTGGGGCGAAAACAATATGATACTTACAATTCCATGTGGTATGTGCTAAACTATTATTATCCTGATTCATCAGGGGTCCTCCTTATGTATATTAGTTTGTGGTCGGGAAACCTTTTCTAATATATCATTTTAGGAGGATTTTTTTATGCCACGCTGAAAGCTACACTGAACCATTAGCACAGCTAGTGGTTTTCTGATAACAACAAAAATCCTGATAACTATCAGGATTTAAAACTATTTGCCGATTGCAGGAATCGAACCTACGACCTACGCGTTACGAGTGCGTTGCTCTACCGACTGAGCTAAATCGGCTAACAAAGACATTATATCACTCAACTAAAATTTGTCAATTAAATAGTAACGATTAACACAAAAAACTCCCCAAATGGGAAGTTTTTTCTAAACGAAGTTTGATTAAGCTTTGTTAGCTGAACCAAATACGTCGATACGTTCTTCAACAGCTTCTGTAATAGCTTCGAAACCTGGTTTCAAGAATTTACGTGGGTCGAAGAGTTTTTTCTTATCGTATTCTTCTTCGTTTGCTTCGTATTCAGCAACAAATTCACGAGTAGCTTTAGCGAATGCAAGTTGACATTCAGTGTTAACGTTAACTTTAGCTACACCAAGCTTGATAGCTTCTTGAATTTGCTCATCAGGAATACCTGAACCACCGTGCAATACGATTGGGAATCCAGGAACAGCAGCAGTTAATTTTTCAAGGTGATCAAGGTGAAGACCTTTCCAATCTGCTGGGTATGGACCGTGGATATTACCGATACCTGCTGCAAGGAAGTCAATTCCTGTAGCAACCATAGCTTTAGCATCTTCGATTGGAGCAAGTTCACCATCACCGATGATACCGTCTTCTTCACCACCGATAGTACCAACTTCAGCTTCAACTGAGATACCTTTAGCATGTGCTTTAGCAACAACTTCTTTAGCTTTTTCAAGGTTTTCTTCAAGTGGAAGGTGTGAACCGTCAAACATAACTGAAGTGTATCCAGCTTCGATACATTCTAATGCATCTTCAAAATGACCATGGTCAAGGTGAATAGCAACTGGTACAGTGATACCCATTGATTCTACAAGGTTTTCAATGAGTGCTTTACAAAGTTTGTAACCACCCATGTATTTTGCAGCACCCATTGAAGTTTGGATAAGAATTGGAGCTTTTTTAGCTTCTGCCGCACGTAAAATTGCTTGAGTCCATTCAAGGTTGTTTGTGTTAAATCCACCAACTGCATATCCGTTATCACGGGCTGCTTTGACAAATTTTTCCGCTGAAACGATTGCCATTATATAGGCCTCCTATTTATTTTTTGGGATAAACCCTTTTACACGTACATTTTATCACAAATCTTATCAGATTGCTAGCGTTACTTGAAATTTGACTGATTTTCTATGAAAAAACACTCACAAATAACAAAATTTACTGAAAATAAAAGTCTTATTTCATACTATTATTTTCTATTAAATAATAAAAAAAGACAAGCTCTAGCTCGTCTACTCTGCGGAAAGAGGGACTTGAACCCTCACGATCTAAAGCAATCACAGGATCCTTAGTCCTGCGCGTCTGCCAATTCCGCCATTTCCGCTGTTCCTTAACAACATATAAAATTATATCAACTTATCTTTTTGCTGTCAATACTATTTTTCATATTTTTTCAAGAAAGTTGAAATTTTTTCAATGTATGCTTGAGGATCAGTTTCAAAGGATTTGGCATGTCCCGCACCTTTAACGATATACAATTCTTTCTCGCCTTGTGTGGCTTGATAATTCTTGTAAACCATACTTGTTGGCACAAAAGTATCATCACTGCCATGGATAAAAAGAACTGGACGTGTGTTATTTTTTAACTGATTCACACTACTTGCTTGACCGTAAGAAAAGCCTGCACGAATTTTTGAAATGGCAGATACTTCATAAAGAATTGGGAAAGCTGGGAGATTATACATTTCTTTAGCTTGATATTTCAACTCATCCCAGACACTACTATAACCACAATCTTCAATAATATTAACAACTTGGTCAGGCAAACTTTCCTCACCAGAAGCCATCATAACCGTTGCTGCTCCCATAGAAACACCAAACAAGGTAATTTCGCTGTCTGAATTTTGTTCAACTAGCATCTCCGCCCATTTTATGACGTTTAAGCGGTCGTTCCAGCCATATCCAATGATTTGCCCTTCACTGTCACCATGCGACATATTATCGGGCATAAGGACATTGTAGCCTAGCTCATGAAACATCCATGCATAAGGCTTCATATCTTCCTTATCGTTTGTAAATCCATGAACAACAATAACCGTTTTATTTGTTGCTGTTTCTGCAGGAACATACCAAGCATCTTGTTTTAAACCTTGGTTGGTCATCCAAAGCGTTTCTTTTGTCAGTTGGTCAAAACTCTGCTCATAGGCGTAGATAGGGGTGCCTTTTGAACGACCATTATTATTAATGAATGATTTTTCTTCACGAATTTGTGCTACATGGAAAAAATAAAAACTTGCTCCGACACTTACTACAAAAAGTAGAGCAATAATTCCTAATAAAACACGATGTTTTCTAATTCTTATTTTTCTCATGCTCACTATTATACTATTTTTTCCTAAAAATAAAAGGGGTACAGATTCATTAGAATTGTATTATCAAAAAAACACTCCCAAGCTTTTAGCTTGAAGAGTGTTAATCTGTTTTAATGATTATTTGCTATTTTCAATCGCTGCTGTCACAAAGGCTGTGTAAAGCTCTTCTGGACGGTTTGGACGACTTTGAAGTTCTGGGTGATATTGAGCAGCCACGAAGAATTTTTTCTCTGGCAATTCAACAACTTCCATCAAGCGGTTATCTGGCGATACACCTGAGAAAACAAAACCTGCTTCTTCAAATTGGTCACGGAATTTAGTATTGAATTCGTAACGGTGACGGTGACGACGTTGAACAACTTCTTGATTGTTATAAGCTTGTGCTGCACGTGAACCTGGTTTTAATTTACATGGGTAAAGCCCAAGGCGAAGTGTTCCACCCATATCTTCGATATCAATTTGGTCACGCATAATATCAATAATTGGGTATTTAGTATCCGGAGCAAGCTCAGCTGAATTTGCACCTTCCAAGTTCAATACGTTACGAGCGAATTCCACACAAGTCAATTGCATACCAAGACAGATACCAAGCATTGGCACGTCTTTTTCACGCGCATAGCGGATTGCTTCAATTTTACCTTCTGTCCCACGTTGACCAAATCCACCTGGGACAATGATACCATCAGCATCACCAAGCATTTCTTCAACATTGTCAGCCGTAAGATCATTGGCATTAACCCATTTAAGATCAACAGCCACATCATTAACATAACCTGAATGTTTAAGAGCTTCGACAACTGAAAGGTAAGCGTCTGGCAATTCAACATATTTACCAACAAGAGCAATCTTAGTTGATTTTTTAAGATTCATAATCTTATCAACCATTGTAGACCATTCTGACATATCCGCTTTTGGCACATCCAATTTCAAGTGGTCACAAACGATTTGATCCATGTTTTGAGCTTGCATGTTAAGTGGAATTTGATAAATATGATCCACGTCAAGTGACTCAATAACAGCTTCTGGAGCAACATCACAGAATTGTGCCAACTTATTTTTAATGTTTTGACCAGCTGGTTTTTCTGTACGGATAACCAACATATTAGGTTGAATACCAAGACCACGCAATTCTTTAACAGAATGTTGTGTGGGTTTAGTTTTCATTTCACCAGCAGCTTTAAGGTATGGAAGAAGCGTTGTGTGGATGTACATAACATTATCAGCACCAACATCTGCTTTCATTTGACGAAGGGCTTCAAGGAATGGAAGACTTTCAATATCACCAACTGTACCACCAACTTCTGTGATGATAACGTCAGAATCAGTTGTTGTCGCGGCACGTTTGATTTTTTCTTTCAAAGCGTCTGTGATGTGTGGAATAACTTGGACAGTTGCACCAAGATATTCACCTTTACGTTCTTTACGAAGAACTTCGCTATAAATTTTACCAGTTGTTACGTTAGAATATTTGTTAAGGTTGATGTCAATAAAACGTTCATAGTGACCAAGGTCAAGGTCAGTTTCAGCACCATCGTCTGTCACGTAAACTTCACCGTGTTGATAGGGGCTCATTGTACCTGGGTCAATGTTAATATAAGGGTCAAATTTTTGGATAGTTACTTTAAGACCGCGATTTTTCAAAAGACGACCAAGACTTGCAGCCACGATTCCCTTACCGATAGAAGAAACAACACCACCAGTAACAAAAATATACTTAGTCATTAAATAAAACTCCTTTTAAATAAAATGATAGCAAACGATAAGTGCTTGAAGATTAAGAATAACAACAAATCAAAACATCCGTAAGATATTTGATAAAAAAGTAAATAAACATTTACTTTTAGGAAAACAAAAATAGCTCCCTAAAAAGTTAGGGAGCTTTCATACGACCTCTAAAAAAGAGGTGCCCGAATAATAATATAAACTATCCTGTGGCGTTTGTCAAATGATAATTGACAACTTTTTTTAATTTAGTAAAAAACTAATGCTGGTGACTACTCTTCGTCTAAATCATCGTCTTCGTCGTCTTCTTCGTTGATGTCAACTTCTTCATCCAAATCTTCATCTGGAATAATTTCGTTGATTTCTGAATCGTATGACTCAACTTCTGATTTTTCGTCATCTGGATTTTCTTCATCGTATTCTAAATCAGATGATTCAGGTGTGAAATCTTCATCTTCTGGATCATCATCTGAATAATCAATGGCATCTTCATCACCATCCATGAAGGCATTAACACGTTTTGGTTTGCGTTTTGGTGCTCCATTTTCATCTTCTTCAAGAGTGATGATTTCTTCGTCAATTTCATCAATAGCATACCATGAACGGAGCCCCCATTTGTTATCCCCAAGTGGAATAAAACTTCCGTCAACGTTCAATGCAGAATAAAAATATGGCAATGCTTCACGAATTTCTGCATCTGATTTTTCAAGGTAGTTTTGGATCTCATTCACAAGATCGCTGAAATACATTTCATGATCACGTCCACGTTCTTCTAAAATCGCACGGGCAACTTCAATCATTGAAAGTTCGCTTTTTTCTTGTCCAGCAAATACTTCTAATTCCAAGGTAGTTCTCCTTATTATTTAGGATATGAGCAAATAGCCACAAAAACCCTATTGTCTTAATTTTCGTCATTCTCTATTTTACGCTAATTTTATCAATTCGTCAAAAGATTTATAAGAATTTCTGATAAAGGGCATAAAAAGCCAAGTAATCTATTGATTACCTGACTTTATAACTATTTATCTAAGATAAATTATTTTACTTTAGCAGTGCTTGTGACAACGTCAACAGCTTTCTTCATAGCGATGTCGTGTTTAAGCATGTCAGCTGAAAGAAGATTACGAACTTGTTCAACTTCCATGTTGTATTCTGAAGCAAGGTCGTTGATTTCTTTTTCGATTTCTTCGTCAGAAGCTTCAAATCCTTCAGCTTTAGCGATAGCTCGATAACAAGGTTAGTTTTAACACGTTTGTCAGCGTCAGCTTCGTATTGTTTGTGAAGGTCTTCTTCAGTTGTACCAGTCAATTGGAAGTACATTTCTGGAGAGATACCTTGACGTTGCATGTTGCCCATGAATTCGTTCATAGCACGGTGCACTTCGTCATGTACCATTTCTTCTGGCAATTCAACGATTTCAGCGTTAGCAACTGCCAATTCAAGTGCAGCACCTTCAACAGCATCATCGTATGCAATTTCTTTAGCTGCTTCAAGCTCTTTACGGTATTTAGCTTTCAATTCGTCAAGAGTTTCAACTTCTTCGTCGATGTCTTTAGCTAATTCGTCGTCAAGAGCTGGAACTTCTTTAGCTTTAACTTCATGAACAGTTGTTACAAATTTAGCGTCTTTACCAGCGAGATCTTCTGCTTGGTAGTCTTCTGGGAATGTTACGTTAACATCAACAGTTTCACCAGCTTTAGCACCTACTAATTGATCTTCGAAACCAGGGATGAATTGACCTGAACCAAGTTCAAGCGAGAAGTTATCACCTTTACCACCGTCAAATTCAACACCGTCAACTGAACCTACGAAGTCAATAACAACTGTATCGCCAAGTTCTGCAGCATCTTCTTTGATGATAAGTTCAGCAAGGTTGTTGCGTTCGCGTTCAACTTTTTCGTCAACTTCAGCATCAGTTACTTCTTTTGTAGCTTCAACTGAAACTTCAAGGTCTTTATAGACACCAAGTTTTACTTCTGGTTTTGTAACAACTTCTGCAGTCAATGTCCATTCTTGACCTTTTTCCATTGATTGGATGTCAATTTTTGGTTGAGCAACAACATCAAGGCTAAGTTCAGCAACTGCTGCTTCGTATGCTGCTGGAAGAATGGCGTTCAAAGCATCTTCGTAAAGTGCTTCTTCACCAAATTTTTGGTTAAATACGGCACGTGGCATGTGCCTTTACGGAATCCAGGTGCGTTTAAATTTTTCTTAACTTTGTTGAAAGCTTGATCAAGAGCTGGTTGGATTTTATCTTGATCAATTGTGAATGTAATCACGCCACGGTTAGTAGCTTTGTTTTCAAATGATACCGACATGAAGTCATTTCTCCTTAAAATTTTATATACAGTTTAGTTTACCATATTTTACAGGCTTTTAAAAGTTTTTTTGTGTAAAAATCCTAGGTCAATCGCCACTCTATTTGCGAAATGGCTACGTATTAAACCGGATCTTAATGACACTGCGGTCAACTTTTCTCATTTTACTGTCCTACATAAAAATTTTGGAAATTCTTAATTTAGATTAAACACTTGCTTGCTATTCGTTTTTTTAATAAACTAAGGGTATGAATATTATCTCTAAATATCTCGAACAATTACAAATCGAACAAATCGCTGTGGATCTTATTTCTAAGGCGGTTTCATTGATACTTCTTTTTCTATTTTTCTTAATTATAAAGCGTGTTGCTGATTTTATTTTTAAACATGCGGTAGAAAAATCAATTACGCTTTCGCGCCAAACGGAAGCTCGCCAAAAGACAATCAGCAAACTTTTGCACAACATCATGAGCTACACCATCTACTTTTTCCTACTTTATTGGGTGTTGAGTATTCTTGGTGTTCCAGTTTCTAGTTTATTGGCTGGTGCTGGTCTTGCTGGGGTCGCTATTGGGCTTGGTGCACAAGGCTTTTTAACTGACGTGGTTAACGGATTCTTTATTCTTCTTGAAAATCAATTTGAAGTCGGTGATTCTGTCGTTATTGGAACAGTTGAAGGAAATATTTCAAGCGTCGGTATTCGTACCACACAAATTCGCGGTTTCGACGGAACACTTCATTTCATTCCTAATCGTAATATTACTGTTGTTTCTAACAAATCACGTGGTGATATGCGTGTTCAGATTGATATTCCAATCTACGCTCACACAGACTTAGAAAAAATCTCAAATATCATTAAGACGATCAACAAAGAACAGCTACCATCTTATCCTGAAATCGTTGGTAGTCCAACCATTTTAGGACCACGTACAAATAGCACTGCACAACTTGTTTTCCGTGTTGATATTTTCGTGCAAAATGGCAAACAAAGTTACATTTATTCTAACTTTTACCGTCTTTACCAAGAAGCGCTTTTGGAAAATGACATTGCATTGCCAACGATGTATGCCAACCCGACACTTACAAAATAGACTATTATATCATAAAAGAGGACGCCAACCGTCCTCTTTATTTATTTTTAAAATTTTCGAATTGGGTCTGATGTATAAGTTGCACGCGCGCCACCAATTAATTTTGGTCGGCTCGCTAAAGCAGTCACATGAGCGCCACCCAATTCTCGTTGGACTGGGATTAACGGTACTTGTACGCGCTTGACATGCATACCAATAAAGGTATCTCCAATGTCTAGCCAGCATGTGCCACGATTTCTTCAACCTCGACAGGATCTTGCATGAACTTGAAAGCAGCAACTTGTCCACTTCCGCCCGCATGCAGATTTGGAATGACATTAACTATTTCTAATTCTTTTTTCTCAGCTAATTCGCGTTCGACCGTCAAAGCACGATTTAAATGTTCACAACCTTGTACAGCTAGATAAATCCCACGCTCCTTCAACACCTCTAAAATCATCTTAACAATCACTTCACCGATTTCAGCACTGCTATTTTTCCCAATCAAACCACCTGAAACCTCGCTTGAGGACAAGCCAAGAACAAAAATTTGACCTTTTTTAATAGCAGAGCGTTCAACAATATCAATCACAATAGCACGTGTTTGCTTTTCGAATTCTTGTAGGTTCATGTCAATCCTCCTTTTACTTCATTATACACTAATGTTTTTCAAAACGCAGATAAGCAAGATAGACAAGGTAACCAACAAACATTCCAAAGAAATTTTGTAAAACATTTCCTAAAATACCTGCCCAAGCAGCACCCAAGCCATACCCCAACAGCAAGGCGGCTACAAAATACCAGCCAATCATTGAAACACTAGCTAGTACCAGACCGAGAATACGTTTTTTCCCATTCCAACCTGCAAAAAATCCTTGTGCCCCATGTGCAATCAGACTATGAAACATATATTGTGGATAGCCCAGCAAAAGGTCAATAAGAAAGCCAGATAAGCCACCGACAATTGCTCCAGATTTTGAACCTAAATAATAAGCAGTAAAATAAATTCCAACATCTAACAAGGTCAAATAACCTGTTGGGGTTGGAACATGAATGTAAGCCAAAACAACACTCAAAGCTGTCAAAACAGCCATTAAGGTTAAGTCACGCGTATTAGTTTTCTTCATAATTTTGTTTCACTCCATATTGGTCTGAATGACGAATCGCTTGATAAACGAACTCTTTAGATTGTTCAACAGCAGCTTTGGCAGACTTTCCAAGTACTAATTGGCTTGCAATGCTTGAAGCAAATGTACAACCAGCACCGATATTATTATTTTCAAGGACAGGCGTCTCAAAAACAGTCACGTTTTCACCGTCGTAAAAAACGTCAATCGCTTTTTCCTTACTTAATCGGTTACCACCTTTAACAACCACGTTTTTCGCTCCTAACTGGTGCAATTTTTTCGCCGCAGCTTTCATATCATCCAAAGTTTTGATTGAGGTTTGGGTCAACAGCTCAGCTTCTACCAAATTCGGCGTGATAATGGTCACATATGGAAAAAATTTCAAGAGTTCATCACGAAGCGCTGAAACTTCAACATCATGTTTTTCTTTACAAACCAAAACTGGGTCAAGAACAATTGGAATTCCAACGTGCGATTCAACGAATTCAAGTGCTAAATCAGCAACTTTCACGTTTGGCAACAAACCAAGTTTTATCCCTGAAAAAGGAACATCTTTGAGACTATTTAATTGGTGAGAAAAAACTGTTTCATCTGTCGCAAAGACATCAAATCCATTTTCTGTCAATGCCGTTAAGCAAGTTACCGCTAGAAAACCATGCAAGTGATTGGTTGTATAGGTCGCCAAATCAGCATAAAGACCACCGCCACTAAAAATATCATTTCCTGAAATGGCTAAAATGTACTTATTCGTCATAATTAATCTCCTTTAAATAAAGACCATTCCCCGCTGCCGTAGGGCCTGCTAAATCACGATTTTTCGACTCTAAAACCGTCTTAATCTGACTAACTGGCATACGACCATTACCGATTTTCAACAAGGTTCCAACCATATTGCGTACTTGCTTGTAAAGAAAGCCATTGCCACTGAATGTAAACACAAAGAAACCTGTTTTGTCATCAATAGCAACTGTTGCTCGCGTAATCGTGCGAACTTTATTTTCAACAGAAGTCCCAGAAGCCGTGAAACCTGTAAAATCATGTGTCCCTACCAAATCCTTAATGGCTTCTTGCATACTTGTCAAATCTAGGGGATAAGGATAATGCGTCGCATAATGTCGCATCATTGGATTTTTTGGTCGCCCAGCATCTACTAAAAACTCATAAGTCTTGCTGTGCTTATTGTAACGGGCATGAAACTCATCACTGACTTGCTCGACTTTCACCACATCTATATCTTCTGGAGACTGCGTATCCAAACCAAATCGTAATTTTTCCACATCACGCGCCTGTGGCAAATCAAAATGTACGACCTGTCCATAAGCATGCACCCCTGAATCTGTACGACCAGCACCATGCACTTTAACTGGATTACCACTATTTAATTTCTGTAATGTTTTTTCTAATTCTTCCTGAACAGAACGCTCACTCGGCTGTCGTTGAAAGCCAGCAAAAAGCCTACCGTCATAGGAAATCGTTGCTTTATATCTTACCATGAGTGTATTTTATCATCTTAACAAAAGACTTTCCAGAAAATTTAGAACAAACTGTCCCCATACAGAATTTTACATAAAAAAGAGATTGGAAATGTTAGTTTCCAATCTCTGTGAGAGTTTATTCACCGTCAAAGGCGTCTTTCATTTTGTTAAAGAATCCTTTTTTCTTAGGATTAACAACTTTATCACCACCTGCTGCTGCGAAGTTTTTAAGCGCTTCGACTTGAGCATCATTAAGTTTAGTTGGTGTTACGATATTGACGGTTACATGTTGGTCTCCTTGACCTCCACCACGCAATTTCGGAGCACCTTTACCTTTGAGGCGGAATGTCTTACCAGTTTGTGTTCCAGCTGGGATTGTCATTTCAACATCACCATGCACCGTTGGCACTTCGACAGTATCACCAAGAGCTGCTTGAACAAAGCTAATATTCATGTTGTAGTAAATGGTTGAGCCATTACGTTCAAATTGCTTACTTGGTAAAACATTGATAATAACGAAGAGGTCACCATAAGGCCCGCCGTTAAAGCCTGCTTCACCTTGACCTTGCAAGCGAATTTGTTGACCAGTTTCAACACCTGCTGGAATCTTAACAGATACTTTATGAGTTTTCCTTTCATGACCAGTACCATGACAAGTGTGACAAGGTTCTTTAATTTCTTTACCTGTACCATGGCAAACATCACAAGTTACTTGACGACGCATCATACCAAGAGGTGTCTGTGTATCAACATTAATAACTCCTGAACCATGACAACGACTACATGTTACGGGACTAGTTCCAGATTTAGCGCCTGTACCAGAACATGTTGAACAAGTTGATTCACGGTTATAAGCCACTTCTTTTTTAACACCAAAAACGGCCTCTTCAAAACTCAAATTCACACGATATTGAAGATCATCACCTTGACGTGGTGCATTGGGATTGCGCATACCCCCGCCACCACCGAAAAAAGCTTGAGAAGATATCTTCAAAACCACCAAAGCCAGCACCGTCGAAACCGCCAAATCCACCAGCTCCGCCACCGAATCCGCCATTAGATCCCGCAGCACCATATTGGTCATAGGCGGCACGTTTTTGCTCATCACTTAGTGTTTCATAAGCCTCTTGAACTTCTTTGTACTTTTCTTCAGCACCAGGTTCTTTGTTAATATCTGGGTGGTACTTCTTCGACATTTTTCGATAAGCTTTTTTAATCTCATCTTGCGAAGCGTCTTTAGAAACACCCAAACGATCGTAAAATTCTGTATTGTTCATAATTATGATATTAAGCCGTTAAGCGACTCAAAGAAAAATAGGAAACTTTCCCGACGATACTTGCATCTAGGTAAAGTTTATCTTTTTTCATAGAGTCGTAGGCGTATTCAAATATATAAAATAACTTTTACGCCTTTTCAGCCCGTGTTCATTTCTGAACACTTTCCTTTCTTTATCATTAAAAAGGTTATTCAAAATAATTCTATGGTTTCTCTATTTATCCAAAAACAGAGGTTGATATTTTCGCAACCTCTGAATTTTATAATTTACCAAGAAAAAATCACACTAAACTTACCAAAATAAGTAAATAGTCAAATATATTCTTGATAATCATGATGAATTATTTTTCAGTAAACTCACCGTCAACAACGTCATCACCATTGTTTGATGAATCAGTTGATTGTGTACCTTCAGCACCTGCTTGGGCTTGTTGTGCAGCTGCAGCTTGTTCGTACAATTTCACAGCAAGAGCTTGAGCTTTTTCGTTAAGAGCTTCAAGTTTAGATTTCATATCTTCAAGATTGTTAGCTTCTTGAGCAGCTTTCAATTCATCAAGAGCAGATTGAGCAGCATCACGTTCTGTATCAAAGCCTTTGCCTTCTGTTTCTTTGAGTGTTTTTTCTGTTGCAAAGATAGCTTGATCAACTTCGTTACGAAGGTCAACTTCTTCTTTACGTTTAGCATCAGCTTCTGCGTTAGCTTCTGCATCTTTCATCATTTTTTCAATTTCTTCATCAGTCAAACCAGAGTTAGATTGAATAACGATGTGTTGTTCTTTTTGAGTACCAAGGTCTTTAGCTTTAACAGACACGATACCGTTTTTGTCAATATCAAATGTTACTTCGATTTGAGGGATACCACGAGGTGCAGCTGGAATATCAGTCAATTGGAAACGACCAAGAGTTTTGTTATCAGCAGCCATTGGACGTTCACCTTGAAGAACGTGGATATCTACGGCTGGTTGGTTATCAGCAGCCGTTGAGAACACTTGTGATTTAGATGTCGGGATAGTTGTGTTACGGTCAATAAGTTTTGTAAATACACCACCCATAGTTTCAATACCAAGTGACAATGGAGTAACGTCAAGAAGAACGACATCTTTAACATCACCAGTGATAACACCACCTTGGATAGCAGCACCCATAGCAACTACTTCGTCAGGGTTAACAGATTTGTTTGGTTCTTTACCAGTTTCAGCTTTAACAGCTTCGACAACGGCAGGAATACGTGTTGAACCACCAACAAGGATAACTTCATCGATTTCAGAGATTGAAAGACCAGCATCTGACAAAGCTTGACGAACTGGAGTTTTAGTACGTTCAACAAGGTCACGAGTCAAATCATCAAATTTAGCACGAGTAAGGCTTGTTTCCAAGTGAAGAGGTCCAGCAGCTCCAGCAGTGATGAATGGAAGTGAAATTTGTGTTTGAGTCACACCTGAAAGGTCTTTTTTAGCTTTTTCAGCAGCATCTTTCAAACGTTGAAGAGCCATTTTATCTTGGCTAAGGTCTACGCCATTTTCGTTCTTGAAGTCAGCAACTAACCAATCAATAATTTTTTGGTCGAAGTCGTCACCACCAAGTTTGTTATCACCTGCTGTTGCAAGTACGTCAAAGACACCGTCACCAAGTTCAAGAATAGAAACGTCAAATGTACCACCACCAAGGTCAAATACTAAGATTTTTTCATCTTTATCAGTTTTATCAAGACCGTATGCAAGAGCGGCTGCAGTTGGTTCGTTAACGATACGTTCTACTTCAAGACCAGCGATTTTACCAGCATCTTTTGTTGCTTGACGTTGAGCATCGTTGAAGTATGCAGGAACTGTGATAACAGCTTTTGTTACTTTTTCACCAAGGTAATCTTCAGCATAACCTTTAAGGTATTGAAGAATCATTGCTGAGATTTCTTGTGGAGTGTATTCTTTACCATTTGCAGATACTTTTTCAGAAGTACCCATTTTAGATTTGATAGAAATAACTGTATCTGGGTTGGTTACTGCTTGACGTTTAGCAGCGTCACCAACGATGATTTCACCGTTTTTGAATGAAACAACTGAAGGAGTTGTACGGTTACCTTCTGGATTTGCAATAATTTTTGATTCAGTTCCTTCAAGAACTGCAACGGCTGAGTTTGTTGTACCTAAGTCAATACCAATAATTTTAGACATATTTTATCCCTCTTTTTATGATTTATCTTTTTTACTTTCAGTTATAGTTTTACGACATTGCGGTCAAGTCTTTGCTAACGATTAGCTGTAAACAACAACCATAGCTGGACGCAATAGACGTTCGTGAAGTTTGTAACCCTTTTGAAGCACTTGAGCAATGCTATCTGCAGGATGTTCTTCATCAGCTGGAAGAGTTTGAACTGCCATATGTAAGTTGTGGTCAAAGTTTTCAACAACCACTTCTTCAACACCTTCTTCGTTAAGCGCACGAATCAAGCTATCACGTGTCATTTCAAGACCTTTTTTCACATCATCTGTCAATCCTTCAACAGCAAGTGCTCTTTCCAAATTATCCAAACTTGGTAAGATTGCTTTGGCTAAATCTTGTGAACGATATTTTTGCAATTGCTGACGTTCTTCATTAGCGCGACGTTGAATGTTTTGCATTTCAGCATGAGCACGAAGGTATTTATTTTCAAAATCTTCCGCACGCTCAAGTGCTTTTTGCAATTCTTCATTTTGAGCATCTTCTTGAGGCTGCTCTTCTACTTTTTCTTCAGTCACAACATCAGTGGCTTCAACTTCTTCTTGAAGTTCTTCGTTTTTAGTTTCTTCTGACACTGTGTCCCTCCCCTATCTTTTTTATCAATTTAATTACTAAACTTAGTTGACCTCGTAATGATTACTATTGAGGTAACGATAATAATCACCAAGTTTCATCGCCAAAACACGCCCGATAACATTTACCAAGCTAACGCTTCTGCGATAATCCATATCAATCGGACCAATCAAGCTAAGAAGCCCAAATCCACGATAAGGAATCAGAAACTTATGTGTCAAAACAGTCACATTAGCTAGTGCTACTTCTTGACTATCTGCAACCTGAACAGTCGCAATCTCATCTTCTTTCATTGAGGAACGAAGAGCAAATGCGACCCTTTGGTCATTATCTAAGAAACGATATGTTTCCAGATTAGCATAATCAAGTGAATTAACCTTACCAGCCACAAAAACCAATTCTTTAAACAATTCTGCGAAAATATAGTCGAACAAACCTAATACATTGTCTGTCACCGTAAAATATTTTTGTAAAATCTGCGGAATCTCTGTTCGTAACTTATAATGAATATCCAACACCGTTCGTCCAAGCAAACGTTCATCGACGATTTCTTTCAAAGTTACCAAGTCTTTCAACATAAAATTTTTAGGAATGGCAAATTGAATTGTCGCAGGTTTGGATTCATCCAAGGTTAAAACAGCTAGAGCATCATGACTCGATAGTTGAACAATGTCGAAAGCTGTAAGTTTTTGACGAGCTGGCTCAACATCCAAAATCACTGACGTGTAACCAGTCATATCAGCCAAAACCTGACTTGCTTTTTGTAGAATATCATCAAGCTTAAAAGCTTCAAAATCAAAAGCTTTGACGACCTGATAAATATCACGTTCATTGATACTATCAAGACTCAATGAATGCTCAACAAAATATTTGAAACCAGCAGTACTTGGCATTCGTCCACTTGACGTATGAGCCTTTTCAAGTAATCCCAACTTTTCTAGCTTCGCCATATCGTTACGAATCGTTGCACTACTCGAGTCAATGGTTGCCTGTAAAGTCCTAGAGCCGACAGGTTCATGCGTCTGCGTAAATAATTCGATAATCAAATTCAAAATATCACTTTGACGTTGAGTAATCATAACCTCGCTCCTTTCTACATTTAGCACTCATATACTTCGACTGCTAATTTATGATTTTATTATACTCCTTTAAAAACGAGTGTCAAGAGAAAAGCTCAAAAAATTAGCACTCTTTTTATAAGAGTGCTAATTTTTTATTTATCATACGATGTTAAGTTGTTTTTTTCAATAATAGCAATCAATTTCGTAGCATAGTCAGGGTCTGTGCTAAATCCTATATCTTGCAACGATTGTGCTGGTTTTTTATAGCCCGTATTAGATACTAAAATATCATACGCTCCATCGCTTAATGTGCCAGATTGTAATAAATCAAAATAGTCATAAATAGCAGCTGTCCAAGATTTATAAACCGCAAAGCAACCTGTCTCAGTCTGCCACTCATTGACAAAATAACTCTTATAAGTTAATTCTATGGACATTTGACCATCCTGTGCCTGCACCGCAAATAAATTATGATATTTTACTGCCAGTAAATTCGTTCCATAATTTGATTCCAAAACAGCTTGAGCAATGATAATCGAAGGACGTACGCCATATGATGCTGCTACTTTTTGAATCGTCGGAGCAATTTCTTCAATAAACTCTGTTTGCGTATAAGAAACACTCTGCTTCTTCGTAGCATTTGGCGTTGCATGATGCAAGCAAAGCAAAAGAATTCCAACAAAAAAGATAAAAACAAAAGTCAAAAATTGTTTCAGAGAAAAACGAGATTTCATCGATTATTCTCCTTCAACAAAGACACATATTCTTCTAAGGTTAAGTTGTTTTCTGTCATGTATTTAGCAGATTCAACGCCAACATAGCGGAAATGCCAATCTTCGTAATCGACTCCCGTTGAATCACTCTTTCCTTCAGGAAAACGTAGAACAAAACCATATTCAGGAGCAATAGCTACGACTTGCGCAACAACATCTGCATCACTCTCATTCAAAGAATTTACCGTACTCATATCAATAGCAAGTCCAGTCTGATGTTCACTAGCACCAGCAGGCTGTGAATACGTCTTAACCAAATCCTCCGCCGCTTCTTGCGTTAAACTTGGATTAGTTGCCATTTCTTGTGACACATAGGAATTAAATAATTCTTCTTGATAAGCCACACTTCGGTAGCCAGAAATCAAATGTTCACTGCTATCAATAGCTTGCGCTGCTGCCAAAAAATTTCGAACATTATCAGTAATACGTGAATCCACATAGATATTATCAATTTGCGTTAAATCAGGATTCATCTCAGCTGTAATATTATCACGATTAACTAAAACAAGCTCCCAATCACTCGATGAAACATCTGGCAAATCCGTCGCTGATGCTGTTGAACTCGTTGAAGACTCAGAGCTCACCAAGCTTGAACTATCCGTTGATGACTTTTGAGCATTTCCACTCAATGACAATTTGTCACCTTGGACAAAAACAAAAATACCGACTATAAAAATTACAATAACTAACAACCCTAAGATAAGAGTTAGCAAACTACGCTTTTTTCTCATTTTTTCTTTCTTCTAATATTTGCCTACCACGCAAACGATAACTAACATCGCCGATAGACTCTATTGTAAATTTTCCATTTTCAAAACTAACAACGGAAATACTACCGTTGTCCAATCCCAAACTTCTCGGTGTTGCACGATCAACTAGCCACAAAAACGTTCCAATAGTCATTCCATGGCTAACAACAATAGCATTTCCACCACCCAAAGCCTCGATTTTTCAGCAATAGCAGTAAACCCCTCTAAAATACGGCCACTCAAAACTTCCCAAGTCTCAGCCCAACCAGCTGTATCGACTTGATAAATACCTGCCGCCATTTCTTGATAAGTCAACTTAGTCATATCCTTATCAAATACACGTGGCAACACACCATTAAAGAGCTCACCATCGTATCCGCCATCTAGGCTACCAAAACACCATTCACGAATACGTTTGTCACGAGTATATGGGATATTTTCCTGTTGACATTCACGTAAAATAATCTCCATTGTCTGTAAAGTACGTCCACTATCACTCGAAAATGCCTCTTTAAAAACAATTCCTGCATCTTTCAAACCTAGACCAAGCTCTTGAATTCCACGCTCACCATCAACAGTTAAAGGGCTATCACTCCAGCCTTGAGCACGACCAATCGTATTGAACATCGTTTTTCCATGACGAGCAATATACAATTTTGTTTTAACCATAACAGTTCCTCCCATACTTGATTCCTATAAAAAATAGAGGTGTACGACAATAAAAATAATGAATTTTACTTTTTCAGCTCTTTTATTATATCATATTTTTCAAAAGCTTCGTCAGTTAACACATAGCTTTGATAACCTGAAATCTTTTTTTAATTTAGACAAAAAATACCTAGGATAGCAATCTTTGCTTATTCTAGGTAAATATCGAACAAAATAATTAGTTTTTAAAGCTATGAACGGGGGCAGGAATTTGACCACCACGTTTGATAAAATCAGCAGATGAATTATGATTAACACTCATTACAGGCGCTGTACCAAGAAGACCACCAAATTCAATCATATCGCCTTCTTTACCTTTTGGAATAATACGAACAGCTGTTGTTTTTTGATTAATCACACCAATAGCTGCTTCATCAGCAATCATAGCAGCGATTGTTTCGTAAGGAGTATCTTCAGGAATAGCAATCATATCCAAACCAACAGAACAAATAGCTGTCATTGCTTCAAGTTTTTCCAAGTTAAGTGAACCATTTTGAACAGCAGCAATCATACCTTCATCTTCAGATACAGGAATAAAAGCACCAGACAGACCACCAACTTGGTTACAAGCCATGATACCACCTTTTTTAACTTGGTCATTTAAAAGAGCAAGCGCTGCAGTTGTTCCATGAGTCCCAACTGTTTCAAGCCCCATTTCTTCAAGGACACGAGCTACAGAATCCCCAACCGCTGGTGTAGGCGCAAGAGAAAGGTCAACAATACCAAATTTAACACCTAAACGTTCACTCGCCATTTGACCAACCAATTGACCAATACGTGTAATCTTAAAGGCTGTTTTCTTAACCGTTTCAGCAACAACGTCAAAACTCTCACCGCGAACTTTTTCAAGAGCGCGTTTTACAACACCAGGACCAGAAACGCCGACATTGATGACAACATCAGCTTCACCAACACCATGGAAAGCACCCGCCATAAATGGATTATCTTCAACCGCATTTGCAAACACGACTAATTTTGCTGCACCCAAATCAGACAATTCAGCCGTTTCCTTAATAATACGCCCCATATCAGCAACTGCTGTCATATTAATCCCTGATTTTGTCGAACCAATATTAACAGATGAACAAACTTTTGAAGTTTCTGCAAGCGCACGAGGAATAGAGTTGATAAGGACTTTATCTCCTTTTTGGTAACCCTTTTGAACCAAAGCAGAAAAACCACCAATAAAGTCAATTCCAATGTCATTCGCAGCCTTATCCAAGCATGAGCCAAAGGAAGGTAGTCGGTCGCATCAGTCGCTGCTCCAATAATAGAAATTGGTGTTACAGAAACACGTTTATTAACAATTGGAATACCAATTCGGCCGCAATCTCATCGCCAACAGCTACCAAAGAACCAGCTTTTTCGACAACTTTCTTATAAATCTTATCTGCAGCCTTATTAATATCTGGATCAATACAATCAAGAAGAGAAATTCCCATTGTAATGGTACGAACATCAAAATTTTGTTCCTCAATCATCGCAATGGTTTCAGTAACTTGTTTAATATCCACGTCTTTCCTCCTTAAATATTGTACATAGCATCAAAAATAGCTTCACTTTGAATATTAATTTTAACATTCAACGTTTCACCATAAGCTTCAAATTCTGAACGTAAATAAGTAAAATCTTGCGTTTCATCAGATGAAACAACAGCCATCATTGTAAAGAAATCATCCAAAACTGTTTGAGAAATATCATCAATATTTAAACCTAATTCAGCAATTTTTGCTGAAACCCCAGCTACAATACCTGTTTTATCCTTGCCAACAACAGTAATAATTGCTTTCATGAGAAGCCTCCAAAATAGTATTTTTTCAATTCTACCATAATTTTCAGAAAAATTCCATTTAATTCAGATACAAATTCATTAAAAAACGAATTATTTTCTATATTTTTAAAAAAATATTCATATTTTGGTATTCTATTTGCTATTTTCCCTAAACTCGTTAAAGAAGGCTCAATCTGGGCTAGAAAAGCCTTTTTTCCCTCAAAGCGTTCCCCACGCATCACCTTCGCCAATTTCTCTCGTGCCTCTATTCCCAGTCGCTGCTCAACCGCTTGCAG
>ENA-OQBT01000593-OQBT01000593.1-human-gut-metagenome-genome-assembly--contig:-NODE-593-length-20951-cov-2.423118_pt1 | contig 20951 bp, 29 predicted proteins | sample MGYA00242749_ERZ504557 | MGnify/ENA primary metagenome ERZ504557 (study PRJEB26092, sample SAMD00036243) | human gut metagenome | host: Homo sapiens | study: EMG produced TPA metagenomics assembly of... | reverse complement strand
AATAAAATTTATTTATAAGCCCCCAAAAAGGTCAATAAGAATCTTCAGACAGAAATACTACGTAATTGTCGAAAAAAATATTCAAATTGAGTATCTATATTTTTCAGTAAGAAGAGTTCAATAGTAAGTTCAAATATCCTTGCAGATAGCAATATCATCAGAAAAAGTGTATAATTACAAGGAAAGAATTGATGAAAAAATTTATCTATGCAGAAAAATGTTGATGGATTGAGAGGTGATAAGTGTGAGAATTGATAAGATTTGTAAAACGTGTGGATTTGATTCCAATGGTGTGTGCGGCATGTATACTACATGCAAGGAAGGCGAAGAGTGCGATGACTGGGAAGCTTCTTTGGAGTATTATACCGAGATTACGAAAAAAGCACCTTGGTATATTAAGAAACCTTATGATCAATGTAAAATAAGTTATGAAAAATTTCTGGATCTTTTACAACAGGATGAACAGGGAGTCGGTGTAGAAATAAATATTTATGATGCGAATTGAAAAAGTATATGAATTAAATTCGGTAGAACTAGCAGGGGTGTTAGATGTGTCTATGGGAGTGTTGGGATATGCCAGCACTCAAAGAACGATACCAAAGAGAAAAAGACAATTTTCAAGCAGGTACATATTCCGGAAAGCTTCTTTGATGAGTTTTTATCTACACAACTGGATGCATTAAAGAAATGTAGAGAAGAATTTCGTGATTGTTATGGGGACGAGCTGATAGAAAAATTTAAGCAAAATGGTTATGCTGCAATGGAAGCAAAGATAGAAAAACAAAATGCAGTCGATAAAATAAAAAATGAAAAGTATAGGGAAGAAAACCAGAACAGATATCAGTATAAGGAGAAGACAAAAATGTACCATGATCTATCTGATGATTACAAATCCAGGGACTATGTGATTGCGATAACCTTAAAGAAGGCGATTATTATGGAAATATATTCTATAATACAGCTCTTGGAGGATATGGCTTGTCTGTGGACATAATGGAAGATATTTTGCAATTTATTGAAAAATCTGGATTGTGAAGAAATCAATGAGTTAAACGAGGAAGGTCTCTTAAATAATAATATAGCCTTGCAAGCAGACATAAATGGAAGGATATTCATTTGAACTGAGAATGATGCAGGGAAAAACTGGAAAAGACAATCCCGGAAGATGAATTGCAAAAATACATTGTTGGTTATGAAATGATCCGGTGCGATGGACGTGGAATGAAAAAGGAACGCAGAAAATGTGTTCCTGCGAAAATTTTACACCGATAGAAGGCTGTGCAAAAGGAAACTGTTCTGTTAGAGGTGATATCATTCAGAGAAGCAGAATTATATGTTCCCATGATTATGTGTTGAAAGCAGATAAAGTATTATGTTAAAATCGTCTCGTACTATCAATGGAAAAGATGATTGTATAGATTTACTATAGGAATTAGAATATATAAATTGTAAGGATATATTGTGTGATATTGCACTTTATATGATAAAAACAAGATAAAAACGCAATGCATATTTTTAAGATATGCTAGACTGGTAGGTAGCCCAGCCGTCCTATGTAAATAGGGTAAGTAACCTGCCCCTCCGGGTTGTCCATTCTTTGTTCAATTCATTTTAGGAGGGATTTTTATGGACAAAACAAATGGAAAACTGACGGTATATTTTGAAGAACCATTTTGGGTAGGCGTATTCGAGCGTATTGAGGATGGTAAATTATCTGTAGCGAAGGTAATATTTGGTGCAGAACCAAAAGATTACGAAGTGCAGGAATATATTCAACAATACTATTTCAGTTTGAAATTCAGTCCGGCTGTTGAAACTGTTGTAAAGGATATAAAAAGAAATCCGAAACGGATGCATCGAGAAGTAAAAAAGCAGACAATAGGAACAGGTATTGGCACAAAATCGCAGCAAGCATTGAAATTACAGCAGGAACATAACAAACAGGAGCATAAAGAGAGAAATCGCAAGAAAAAAGAGGCGAAAGAACAGCGAATGTTTGAGTTGAAACAGCAAAAGAAAAGAGAAAAGCATAAGGGGCATTAAAAGCCTCTTGGGCTTTAGCTCAAATCGGAATTGACCGAGCGCATTGGGCGAGAGATACTTCTTGTTTGAATGGCAAAAAGATGGAATTGAGAGTTTAGAAAATTGGAATTCAAGGAGCATATAGATGAAATTAGCAGATTTAGCAACAGGTTCTGATTGGATAGTGTGGATTGTCTTTGTAATATTTGCTGCACTTTCTATAACTTTACTTTCTGGACACGGAAGCTGGTTTATTTCTGGATATAATACAGCTACAAAAGAAGAAAAGGAAAAATATGATGAAAAGAAGTTATGCAGAACAATGGGAATTGGAATTTCTATTATAGCAATTCTTGTATTAATTATGGGCTTGCTTGAAAATATTTTGCCTGCATTTTTTGTATATATTGCATTGGGAATTATTTTGATTGATGTCGTGGTAATTATCATTTTGGGAAACACGCTATGCAGAAAGTAATAACTTCCAGTTAGTTGAGATGTTGCAAAATTTGGAATCAGGAGAGAATAAGAATGATTAACAATTTGATGTACATTGAATTAAAAACGGGATATTCTGATGATGGTCCGGCATGGATTGGATATGTCAAAACTTCAAAAAGTAAGAAAACAATCTATTTTAATGACCATGCCTTTCAGAAAAATATCGGTAACTATGCAAATTATATAGATATTGAGAATGGTGATAAATATTGGATTTCCGGACTGAAAAAGGAAGAGAGCAATCGTCATTGGGCAGGACATGGAAAGATTATGATTGATCGTAGAGCTGTTAATGAATACCTTTCCCTGATTGGTGAAAAGGAATTGCCATTAAATCTGTTTGAAGTAGTTGATATTGAAGATAGATTTCCGGTTAAAAGAGTAAAAGAATTATTGAATGAAAAGAAATAACAATGCCAGCAGTCTTGCAATATTGAGAATAAAAAAATGTGACATTCTTACATATGCGTGCTAATATGAATATAGAAAAAGAGTACTACTGATAGACGGTTAGTCCACATACTTATTGAAAATAACCGTTCACGCTGGGGCGGTTATTTTTTGTGTCTTGTTATTAACTTTTGCCGAATACCCTTTGAGGAACGAGGGAGTGAGATATATGGAGCAATTATTGATTGTTGAAGATGATATTGGTTTGAATCAAGGTTTATGCAAAGCACTGAAAGTAGATGATCGGAAGGTTATTTCCTGCAAAGACCTGAAAACGGCGAAGGAGCAGCTGCTTTGCGGCGGTGTATCCCTGATCCTGTTAGATATCAATCTGCCGGATGGCAGTGGGCTTGAATTGCTACGGGAGGTCAAGGAAACCACACCCGGGATTCCTGTTATTCTGCTGACTGCCAATGATACCGATCTGGACATCGTGGACGGACTGGAGAGGGGCGCTGATGATTACATTATCAAGCCTTTTCTCTTTCGGTTTTGCGGGCAAGGGTGAATACCCAACTGCGAAAGCAAACGTCAAGCCATAAAAATGCACCGATCCATATTGATCTTTTTCACTTTGACTTTGAAGCAATGACCTTTTATGTGGGAGATTCAAAAGTGGAATTGAGTAAAACAGAACAAAAATTACTGCGTCTGCTTGTTGAAAATCGTGGTCGAACCATGACCCGTGGAGACCTTGTAGACAGGATCTGGACAGATGGTGCTGAATATGTGGATGAAAATGCTTTGTCTGTTACGATCAAGCGTCTGAGGGATAAGCTTGGGGCACAGAAATACATTAAAACCGTCTATGGAATCGGTTATAGCTGGGTGACAAAAGATGAATAAAACCGGCATTGTGATCATACTGCTGTGTTCTCTGGCGGCGGCAGCTGTTGTATTATGGGAGCGGAGAAAGGCCAGAAAAACGATGGAAGAAATCGAAAGGATGCTGGACGCTGCCATGACCGGTTCTTTTTCTGAAATCACTTTTGATGAAAGCCAGCTGTCTGCTTTGGAAACAAAGTTTGCACACTATCTTTCTGCCGCAGAAGCATCTTCTCGAAATATGGCACAGGAAAAAGACAAAATCAAATCCTTGATTGCGGACATTTCGCACCAGACGAAAACGCCGATTGCAAACCTGCTGTTATACAGCGAGCTTTTGATGGAGGAAACTCTTCCTGCATCGGCAAAGGAAAACGTGGAGGCACTGTACAAACAATCGGAAAAGCTACGATTTCTGATTGATTCTCTCGTAAAACTTTCCAGACTGGAAAATGGGATCATTTCACTTTCCCCTCAGCAAGCATCACTTCAGCCGCTGCTTGAAAGCGTAGTAGAACAATATGCCGCCAAGGCTTCTGGAAAAGGATTATCCATATATCTGTACGATACAGATATTTCCGCTACATTTGACTTCAAATGGACAGCGGAAGCACTGGCTAATATTGTAGACAATGCCATCAAATATACGGAGCATGGAACAATCACGATTTCTACCGTAAATTACGAAATGTTTACAAGGATCGATATATCGGATACCGGTTCAGGTATCCCGGAAAACGAGCAGGCAAAGATATTTTCCCGTTTTTATCGTTCAAATGCTGTTCAGGAACAAGAAGGGGTTGGCATCGGCTTATACCTTGCCCGACAGATTATATCCGGTGAGAGCGGTTATATCAAGGTTGCTTCCGTTCCGGGAAAAGGAAGTACGTTTTCCATATTTCTGCCGAAATAACAACAATTCTATCAAAACTGTTAGATTTCATTTTCTGCCGGAAAGAATGTGGAAAGAATCCTATGCGATAATCTGTATGTATCAAAGGATCATTTCCTTTCATACATACAGATTTTTTCATGGAGGTACTCGTTTATGGAGGTTTTACAGGCAAAAGACCTGAAAAAGATTTATGGCTCCGGTAATAACGCAGTTCATGCGTTGGATGGAGTTGATTTAAGTGTGAAGAAGGGAGAGTTTGTTGCAATTGTCGGCACATCCGGATCCGGAAAATCCACGCTGTTGCATATGCTGGGCGGGCTGGATCGCCTACAAGCGGCACGGTCATAGTGGACGGACAGGATATTTTCTCCCTGAAGGAGGAAGCGCTGACCATCTTTCGCCGCAGGAAAATCGGCTTTGTATTTCAGAGCTACAATCTTGTTCCGGTGCTGAATGTATATGAAAATATCATTCTACCCACTGAACTGGATGGCGGAAAGGTAAACAAGGCTTTTGTGCAGCAGATCGTGCAGACGCTTGGACTGAGCGACCGTCTGGATGCCCTGCCCAATCAGCTCTCAGGCGGTCAACAGCAGCGAGTAGCCATTGCCCGTGCGCTGGCGGCAGCACCCGCTATCATTCTGGCAGATGAACCCACCGGCAATCTGGATTCCAAAACCAGCCAGGATGTATTGAGCCTTTTGAAAGTCACCAGTCAAAAGTTCGCCCAGACAATCGTAATGATCACTCACAACGAAGAAATTGCGCAGATGGCAGACCGCATTATCCGTATCGAAGATGGTCGGATCGTCTCCCAGAACTAACGGGAGGTGGCTACGATGAATGTCAAAAATCGAAAATGTATTCGAAAACTCAGCTTAAAATCTCTTTATGCGAACCGTCGTCGCAATCTGATCGCCATTTTTGCCATTGCGCTGACAACGCTGCTATTTACGTCCATGTTCACCATTGTCTTGTCGTTGAACGCCAGTTATGAAACCTACCAGTTCGGCAGGTAGGCGGCTATGCGCATGGCACCTTTAAGGATGTTTCCCCCGAGCAGGCGGAACGCATCGCTGCCCACCCAAAGGTAAAGGCTACGGGGGCACGAAGGTAATCGGTATCACTGCGGAGGGGGTCTTTGCCAAAATACCGGCAGAGATCAGCTACATGGATGCCAACTGCACCAAATGGAGCTATGCCACCCCTACTACCGGGCGGATGCCCGAAAGCGGCAAAGAAGTAGCCATGGATACGGCAGCGTTGCAGCTGCTTGGCGTAACGCCGGAGCTGGGCGCCGAGGTCACGGTTTCCTATTCCATCACGGACAAGGATCAAACCGCCTTTACTGTAACAGATACCTTTACGCTGGTGGGCTATTGGGAATATGATGAACTAATGCCTGTTCACTACATCAACATCAGCCGTGATTACGCAGATGACATCGAAGCGCAGGCAGTGAAAACAGGGTTACAGCCTTTCCGCACCGATTTGAATGTCATGCTGGCCTCCAGCACAAATATTCAAGGGCAGATGGAGCAGGTGGATACCGATCTTGGATACACATGGGACAGCTATACCGATCCCAACAGCGTCCGGATCGGCGTCAACTGGGGATATACCTCATCCCAGCTGGAGTCACAGCTCGATCCAGAGCTGATGATCGCCATAGCAGCTTTTTTGCTGCTGGTGATTTTCACGGGGTATCTTATCATCTATAACATTTTTCAGATCTCTGTTGCAGGGGATATCCGGTTTTACGGACTTCTGAAAACCATTGGCACAACGCCCCGGCAGCTCAAACGTATCATTCGCCAGCAGGCACTTCTGCTTTGTCTGATCGGCATTCCGGCAGGACTGTTGCTGGGCTACGGCATCGGCGCTGTTCTGGTACCTGTTGTCTTGCGCTCCACCCAGTTGGATGCAGGCATCACCACCATCAGCACTTCGCCTGTGATCTTCCTTGGTTCCATGCTGTTTGCCCTGTTGACGGTGCTTTTGTCCTGTTCCAAGCCCGGAAAAATGGCAGCCAGGGTCTCTCCGGTAGAGGCTACCAAATATACGGATGCGATACAGACTAAGAAAAAACAGCGCAGCACCCGGGGAGTCAAGCTCCATCAGATGGCCTTTGCAATCTGGGACGAAACAAGAAAAAGATGGTGCTGGTGGTGGTGTCTCTGGCACTGTCGGTGACACTGTTCAATGCGCTGTGTGCCTTTGTGGGAGGCTTCAGCATGGAGAAGTATGTATCCTCCATGACCTGCGCCGATTTTATCGTCAGCACTCCCGACTACTTCCGTTTCAACCCGGCAGATGAATTCATCACGCCAGAACAGATCGAGGAGATCGCAGCAAACACAAAGGCCAGTCTTTCCGGCACGGGATATGCTGTGCGAAAAACCGCATACCTGTGGATGACGGAGGATGCTCTGCGGCAAGACTATGCAAGGTACGAAAGTGCCGAGCAGTTGGACAGCCATATGAGCCGCATGGAGCACCGGGGCAATATGGTGATGGGAGATACCAGAATCGAGGCTCTGGATAACAGTCTGTTTGACAAGCTGCAAGTGTTCGACGGAGATATTTCTCCTATGCTGGAGCCGGACAATAACGCCATTGCCATTGCGGTTTCTTTGGATGATTACGGCAATCTACCCAATCCTGAATACTACCCCAAGGTGGGAGACACGATCACGGCTACCTATGCGGATGATGTGAAATATATCGACAGCCGCACCGGGGAACTGTGCAACGAAGACACACCGGAGGAGTACCTTCAGGCAAAATTGTATGGGGCCAGAGATGTAGAGTACACGGTCTGCGCCTTGGTAGAACTTCCGAACTCCATGGGTTATCGTTATGGTGGTATTGGATATAACGCAGTTTTGCCTGTGGACACCGCACAGAGGGACAGCGGTGGTGCAGTCGTTCCGATGCTCTACCTGTTCGACACAGCGGACGAAGCTGACGAGGCCGAAGCAGAGCAATATCTGTCAAAGCTCACGGCCGGTGAGTTTTCGCCCTTGATGTATGAAAGCAAAGCCACGGTTCGCTCTGAGTTTGCTCAGTTCCGGCAGATGTTCCTTCTGATCGGTGGTATCCTTTGTGCTATCATTGGCTGGTGGGACTCTTAAATTTCTTCAACGCCATGATGACCGGTATTCTTTCCCGCCGCCGTGAATTTGCTGTGCTTCAGGCTGTAGGAATGACGCCCCGACAGCTCAAAACCATGCTGATCTACGAGGGGTTGTTTTACGCAATGTCTTCCGTATCGGTGGCCTTTGTGCTTTCACTGGCGGTGGGACCTCTTGCGGGGAAAATGCTGGGCAGTATGTTCTGGTTCTTTGAGTATCGGTTCACCGTTCTGCCTGTCCTGCTGACAATTCCGGTATTTCTTCTGCTTGGGTGGCTGATTCCTTGCATGATGTATGATAACGCAGCGAAATGCAGCATTGTAGATCAGTTAAGGGATGCTCAATAATTGTTAAGCCCCAAATAGCCCTCTGTCAATGAAAAGGCTGAGGGCTGGAATTCAAATAATAATCAAAGTGACCATTACACTGGCCAGCGGCAAGAAACAGGTCATTTCCGTTACTGTGCAAAAAACAACAGTAAGAACAACAAAGATCACCGGACTGAAATCAAGCGTGACTGTTGCAAAGAATAAAAAACTTACGCTGAAACCGGTCATCAGCCGATCACTTCCCAGGAGAAAGTTACCTACAGTTCTTCAAATAAGAAGATCGCAACGGTAAGTTCCAGTGGTGTGATCACCGGAAAGAAAAAGGGAACAGCCTATATCACAGTGAAATCTGGAAAGATCCGCAAAAAAGTAAAACTTAAATGAAAAACTAAATTCCAGTTGTAGACTATCGTTGTAATTCTGCAGGATTAAATTCGGCTTTGCACCTTAACAAATTCATATATTTGCGTTATAATGAGCCTATAAGCCTCCAGTTTTGATGTTTTTTCACATTCTAAACGGGCATCTGAAAATAGTATGCGAGACTAAATTCCACATGCCTTGTGTGTAAGACTAAATTCTGGTGCAGTGAAATCTGCCTGTGCTTAAACTATTTTATTTCAACAGATTTGGACTAAGCATTACGTCATCAGGTGCGACTGCCGTTAACCCTAATGCTTTGTGAAGTTTTTGGTCCAAGAGTAAAAGAGATAGTTCATATGGACTGTGTCCATTGAGACTGTCTCTTTTTTCGCTGTTTATGTGATTCATCATAAGCATGATTTTTTCATCATCTAAGTCAGCGAATGAGCTGCCTTTGGGACGGATGTAACGTATATACTCATGATTCTTTTCACAGGCTCCTTTTTGCCAGAAACAGTAAGAATCACAGTAAAAAATAGTTGTACTTTTACTTCCGTCACAGAATTCCTCCATCTCTTTTCGGGCTGAGAATTCAGAACCTCCATCTGTGAGGATTACCGGAAAAGCTTTTTGAATGCCTCTTGTTCCAAAACTGTTTCCAGCCATACAAAGACCTCCAGGACACATTCCTGATCCTGATATTCCAAAAGAAACATGAGCATAAGATTGCAGTTGCGGAACGTAAAGGTTAAGATGGCTTTGCTTTCGCCTTTCTTACCTTCCACGCAGTCCATTTCCACAACATTGATATCTGGATGTTCCTTTATATAATTCTGAAAATCTTCGTAGTTATGACCTTGACGGTAAAAACAGTCTTTCGCACTGGCCTGAGTAGGTTTCCTGCGTTTCTTATAACGTACAGTTCTTCTTAAATCACTGTTTCGTACCTCAAAGACACAATTACTGATGTACGAGTAGAGTGTTCTTCTGGAACAGCCTAATTCCTCAGCATGGGTAGCATAGATATGACCTATAGACTGGTGTTTTTCCTTAATCAAAGGAACCAGTAGGTCATTCATGGCCTGAATACTTTCAGGAGTTTGGTTGATGCCAACTCTGCAATCAACTAATACGCTTCGATATACATCATGTGCATATTTTGATGAATAAAATTTTCTTGGCATAAGACAATTCGTTTTTTTTACACAACCATTGCAGACATACGGTGGTTTCTTAAGTTTTTCGCATTCAGCAGTTTCATAACCCGGGCATATATTGATACATCGCATATCAGGTTTTCTACAGAGTTTACAAACAATACCACACTGTTCATCACAAAGGCAAACTATTTTACAAGTTTTGCGATGAATACATGGTGGGTTTGTATATCCTGCATCGGGACGTTCTTTTGTATGTGCATGAAGTCTTACTTCTTTTGATATAGTAGAGGGATCTTTTCCGATGGTTCTTCCAATTTCAGCGAAACTTTTATTTTCGGTAAGCCCCTTCTCGATATCAACACGTTGCTCAAATGTTAAATGTTTCTGATTGCCTTTATTGTTCATTATTATCTCCGATCTGCACAGGCAGGCAATCAGCTGCAAGTACATTATAAAGAGTTATGTTATTGGCAATCAATAGAGTTAAGATATGTGCAGAGGTAATTTCTACCTATATAGAATTTACTCTTACATTTTAAGTTTCAAAATTAATACATTAGGAGAGGAGGCATTTCTTGATAAGTTGATTGAGCTGCTGGATGTGTAACTTTCTTTTGAAGATAATAAATGCACTGGATTGATTGCAGTATTTTATGGAATCGATATAAATATCAGCAGCCCATCACAGCAGTATATAAGCAGTAAATCTTGAAAAAGGTTTGCTGCTTTTTTGCTTAAAGGGGAATCTGATCCATATACTTCCAGCATAGACTTGTAATTACCTGGGTCTGTTTGGGTAAAGTTGATTTTATATAGTGAACATTTAACTTCGTTTGGAAAAGTTGTGTTTTAACAGGGTGAGATGCTGACAATAGAGCAGTTTCGTAGTGAAGAGATGCAGAAATTATATCAGCAATATCTGGTATCCGGACCGGCAGAATACGTGAAGGATCTGTTAAAAAATATGGAAATAAAAAATCCAGAAGAGAAAGCAGTTAAATTTTATGCAAAATATGTTTTTCTATTATAGTGTATATGATGGGGCAGCAGATAAAGCGAAAGTAAAAGGTCAGTTTGAACATATGCTGAACAAAATTGTAGAAGAAATGAAAATTGCAGAACAAAAAATATGAGAGCCAGACGCGTAAGACACAGAGCCGTTAATACTGATAGTTAAGAAATATTCAGGATTATCGGTTTTTTGTTTACAATCATTCGAAAGGAGACTAAAAAATGGGAAAAAAGTAATATTATGATTCGTTTAGAGAAAAAGGAAGAACATCAGAAAGTAGAAAATCTGGTAAGAGAAAGTTTTTGGAATGTATATTGTCCAGGATGCCTTGAGCATTATGTATTGCATCAGCTCCGAAATGATCCGGCATTTGTTCCAGAACTGGATCAGAGCAATGGTAAGTGCAGCTATGAAACAGATAAGAATCTTTTGGACGATTATCTGAAGTGGTTTTGTGAGGAAAATGCCATATGATAAAGAAAAAGAATTTATCGAGTTATTGCGGTAAGTGACCTTAGTGCATCGAATGCACCATCGCATCAGTTATGGAATCAGCTAAGCAGTCTGTACAATGTATGTACTCTGGTGTGTGCAATGATGGTATGTATAGGCATTCAGGGTAAGAAAAACAGACTCCTGCAGGTAGGCATTAAGATGCATATTTTTTCGACAGTGATAGTTGTTTTATTGTCCATAGTATCTCTGGTTTTGATTATTATTGCCGGAGCAAAGGATAAAAGCTCTCGTTCTTATGGCATTTTTGCAGCAATCGCTCTTGGTATGAATTGCTTGCGTCAGCAGGCGGAGATATGTCTGGATATCCCTAGAGTGATTCACCGGTAGAAACTATTGAAGCAATTATTGATGTTGTGCAGCTTCCGGAAAATGAAGAAAATATAGTGGAAGACCAACCAACAGAAGCGGTTGACTCGGATGCAGATGACAATGAAAACCAAGAGGATTTTTCAGAAGAAATTGAAGACGAGGATACTGAATCCAGTTTAGAAAATGAAGATTATCCCGGAGAGGATGTAGTTGAAATTATAAATCTGCGGGGAGAAACAACTACTGTTTATAAGTTAGTGGATGGCCGTTACATGGATTGTACTAATACTGTCTATATTTATGATGGAAAAGACACATGGACAGATACAAATGGTGTGGAGTGGAACCAGGAAGTGATATAGTTTTGTCAGTTTTGTCAGAGTTTTGTCAGAATCAAAAAACAGGTTGCTGAATAGGCATAATCTATATTATAATATATTTATAGCTAAGCTCACTTGGAGGTGATAACATGCCATTATTGAAAGAAGAAGCTTATACTATAGATGATATATATGCTTTACCAGATGGAGAAAGAGCAGAACTGATTGATGGTCGTATGTATATGATGGCACCACCAAGCCGAAAGCATCAGCGTATCTCAACAAGACTTGTCAGTATTATTGATCGTTATATTGAAGAACATAAAGGAAAATGCGAGGTCTATGCTGCACCATTTGCTGTTTACCTGGATGAAAGAAGTAATACCTATGTAGAGCCAGATATTTCTGTAATTTGTGATCCAGATAAGCTTGATGATAGAGGATGTAAGGGCGCACCTGATTGGATTATTGAGATTGTGTCACCTGCAAGTAAGAAAATGGACTACCTGTTGAAGCTTCTGAAATATCGTTCCGCAGGTGTTAAGGAATATTGGATTGTTGATCCTGAGAAGAATCGTGTTATAGTATATAATTTTACCGGTGATGAAAGTGTTAATGATTATACCTTACAGGATTTTGTTAAAGTGGGAATCTATGAAGATTTTGTGATTGATTTCGGAAGTATGGAATTATGAGTGATAATATGACAAAACGTGCAAAAGAATATATGAATGCAGATTTCGTATACGAGGATTATAAAAATCTGGCAGAAGCACAGAAAATAGCAGACGTAGAAGATGTGACAGCAATTTCGGAACGATTAATCAAACAGAATATGGAAGCATATAAGGAGCTTGCTAAATGATAATTTTGAATAAAAAACATAGGGAGATTTGTTCAAGAGAAGTTACCAGAGAAATACCAAACAGTGAGACTATATCTGCAATTAATGAAGTACAACAGATGAAACAGAATCCTTCTTTAGGAAAATCGTATACAGATATAGACAAAATGATGATAGACTTGACAATATAAAAAGCTTTATTTTCATCGAAGGGAGCATATAGAATGGATTGGAATTTAAAGATTACAGATATGGCAGGTGCTACACCAGAACATTCATCAGTTATTGTCAATTTTGTGGCTGCGGTCAGATATCAGTTAAAAAACAGCACTTGTTATGTTTATTCCGATAATGTACAGTACCGTTTTAAAGATGCTGAGGGAAATAATAAGATAGTCATTCCTGATGCCTCTATAAACTGTCGCACTAAATCCAGGAGAGGGAATACATTTACAGATGCCCCACGCTTTGTTATGGAAGTTTTATCTCCATCAACCGAAAAATATGATCGTACAGAAAAGATGGAATTATATGCGCAACAGGAGATAGAGGAATATTGGATTGTTGATTGGCGTACAAAAACAATAGAGATTTATGAACTGGACTATGATGAGAATGATATTCCCAAATATTATCTCTGGAAAACTATTAGCGAAGAAAACAAGGATGAATTAAGATTGGTTCATTTTCCCAATATTAAGATAACCTTTGAAGATCTGTTTGATGAGATTGACTACTAAGATATAGTATGGAATTGTAGGAGGTGAGTGAATATGCCATTACTTGAAGAGGAATATAGAAAAGAAGAGAAGATCAATGGTGTGATTTATGATATGTCACCGTCACCAAATTATCAGCATGGGCTTGTAGATGGTAATATTTATTCCATTATAAAAAGTGGATTAAAAGGAACATTGTGCTTGGCTTTCATGGAGAATCTGGATTATAAATATCATGCACAGGAGAATAATGATTATGTGATACCAGATGTGATGATTATATGTGACCGTAAGCATTTGAAAGGTGGTTCCTATACTGGTACACCCAGATTTATTGTGGAAACTCTTAGCCCTGCAACAGCATTAAGAGATATGACTGTGAAGAAAGAAATTTACCAGGCAGCAGGTGTAGAAGAGTATTGGATCATCTCACCGAAAGAAAGAGCAGTACAGATTTATTATCTTGAGGATGGTAAATATGATTTGAAGTATAGCTATATCTTGCAGGATGATCCAGAAGAAGAACATTATAATGCAGATACAGTGGTGACACTGAAAGATTTTCCGAAAATCTCCATGACATTAGCAGAGATGTTTGAGAATGTAGAATAATATGAGCAGCATGAAAGCCCTCGGGAGTTAATCCTGGGGGGCTTTTGGTATAGCCAATCCGTTGAAGTATGTTATTATATGCATCAGTTCTCAGAATCGGGAATATTCAGTTGAGATAAGAAAGGACACAACAATCATATGAACATAGGAAACAATATAGGAAATATCATGAAGATCACAGGCGCATGGAACACCTTTAAGAGCAATCATCCCAAGTTCCCGGCATTCTGTCAGGCAGTTTCACGACAAAGCTTAAAGAAGGAAGCATCATTGAAATTGCGATCACCACTCCTGAGGGAGAGAAGATAGAGACAAACCTGAAAGTAAAGGACAGTGACCTGGAATTACTGAAACAGTTGTCTGACCTGAAAATGTGAAAAAGTTTACAAAAATTTTATTTGAATAACAGGTATAAATCTGCTATAGTATTCTATGTTGGTTAAGTTGATTATTATTCGTTCCCATATATAAGAATGATAGGTTCTCAAAAGAAAGAAGAGGAAGAAAATTGCGTAAAAAATCACATATTTTATTAGCAAGATACCTTGCGGATCAGATGCAGACCACAGCAAGCCTGCAGTCTCACAGAAAGGCTTTCTGTCTTGGTAGCATTCTGCCGGATATCAAACCGTCCTTTATCACCAGAAGGCACGAGTCTACGGAACATTTGAAGATGTCAAGAACCGGATGAAAGAACTGGCAGATATCAGACCGGATGAGAGTAACCAGAGAGTTTACTGGCGGCGGTTCGGCGAAGTGATCCACTATATGGCGGATTATTTTACCTTTCCTCATAACAAAACATATACAGGAAGCTTCAGCCAGCATAATCATTATGAGAAAGTACTTAAGAACAGACTGAAAGAATGTATACAGCAGGGAGAAGCATATGCATATCTGGAACCGGCCATCCGCTTCGCTGATTTCTCCACCCTGATCGATTATATCGAAGCTACTCATGAGAAATACCTCAACAAGCTCCGCAGCGTGGAAGAGGATATCCGCTTTATCCTGAATATGTGTTTTCAGGTAGTGCAGGGACTGATACAGATCTGCATTGGTAATAAGAACTTTGCAGGAGCCATTCAGGCAGCCTGACAGAGATACGCTAAGAATACAGGAAGCTGTGTGGAAATCATATCCGCACAGCCTTCCTGTATTCTGAAACATATCTTCCTCACTGCTTGTTGCTTTTCGCAACTTCTGCAGGGGGACTTACTTGATTCGGTTAAAATGTGACAAAAAAATGAATTTTGGTCAAATCTGGAATTTACCTGCCCTGAGTTGTTGATTTCAAAAAATGATTATGCTAGAATAAAACAGGTTAATATTTCGGGATAATTCACTTATGAAATAACATAATAATGTGAAAAGTAATTTAGACAGTATGCCCTTATAAACAGGGGGTAAGGACATGCTCACAGTAAGAAGGGAGCAATTTAGATATATGAAAAACAAGTATCTTACCAGATTCTTATGTCTGACATTGATGTCAGGAATGGTATTATCCGGTCCTGCGTCCGTACTTGCAGCAGAGGATACTGCTACGTATACAGCAAACGGTTCTGATTTCAGCGATTCCGGTGATTTTGATTCAGGATCAGAGGATCCGGCGCCGGCAGATCCGACTCCGGCAGAGCCAACACCTGCGCCGGTAGATCCGACACCGGCAGACCCGACACCTGCACCGGTAGATCCGACACCAACACCGGCAGAGCCAACACCTGCACCGGCAGATCCGACTCCGACACCAACAGATCCGACTCCGACACCTGCGAATCCTACACCAACACCGTCTTCACAGATTACGAAGCAGCCCAGGATGTGATCGACAGAATCAAAGAGTTGAACGCACAGACCATCACGCTGGAGAAGAAAGCCACTGTTCAGAGCATCCGCACTGCATATAATGCCCTGTCTGATACAGAGAAGGCACAGGTTTCTAATTATAATCTGCTGGTTCAGGCAGAAGCGACTATTGCTCAGCTGGAAGCGCAGAAGAACAATGCGAATACGAATAATCCATTTACGAGTAATACCAGTGCTGCACAGACCGGAACTCCGGTATATTATGCGTCCAATATCCACGCAGGTAAGGATTTCTATCTGGACAGCCTGAAGAATAACTACAATTTGACCTTCTCAGATGATTTCGCTTCTGTTATGGATGAGATCGAGAAGGAATATAAAGAGAAGAACAAAGTAGCAGATGCCAGCGATGTAAACGGCAGCAAGACCACCACATCTGCAGACAGTCTTCTGGTAAGAAACTGGCAGGATATCCTTGCAGTCTATGTATATCAGCAGAGCCAGGACGGAAAAACAGAATTTACCCTGGATTCTTCCTGCAAGAAAGACCTTGCGAAAATCTTTGCAGAGCTGAACCCGATCGTAAGGGACAAGCAGGATATCACTCACGTTACATACGCTAATCGTAAAATCAACTACTATATTAAGAAAAATAAAATCGCAAAAAAGGATCGTACGATCCTTAAGAAATATGTGGAGACAGACTGCAAACTCCTCTGCGCGGTAGTAACAGCTGCCAACGGTTTTGTCCGCGAGAGCGTAGGAGATGATGTTTCCGAGGAAAGAGTAAATGTTATCTCCGCAGCCTATTCACTGGTTGGTAAAGTCGGTTACTTCTGGGGCGGCAAATCCACAGTGATCGGTGAAGATCCAGGCTGGGGAACCAGCGAGAAGGTATCAGCTGAGGGAAGCAAGAGCACCGGAACCATCCGCGCATACGGACTGGACTGCAGTGGTTTTGTCACCTGGGCAGTGATCAACGGATATCAGGATAAAGCAATGCAGGAAGCTGTAGGCGACGGAACTTCCGATCAGTGGGAGAAAGCAAACGTGGTAACTGAGGCAGATGCACAGCCCGGAGATCTGGTGTTCCAGAAAGGACCGGAAGCAGGAAGCGATAATCATGTAGGTATTCTCTGCGGTAAAACAGACGCAGGTGACTGGATCGCAGTACACTGCTCCTCCGGTAAGAATGGAGTAACAGTAGGCGAAGCATACAGTGCAAGCTTCCGTTACATCCGCCAGCCATCCTTCTACCGACACAGGAACAGGTTCAGGAAATGCAGAGCAGCAGTACGGTAAGCACAACAACAGGTGATGCAGCAGTTTCCACAGGAACAGATATCTTTTCTGCAAATGTGACAGTAAGCAATACTCTGCAGGATGCGATGAAGTCAAATACTTCCGACTCAACAGGATTCACAACATCAGGATCCACTGAGAAGACTTCCATCCTTCCGGATAAGATTGATCTGTCAAAAGAGAAAGTCGCTGTATTTAAGGCAAAATAAAATGTATAAAAGAAGAGAAAGTCATACAAAAAAGTCTGGCTTTCCCTTCTTTTTTCGTGTGTAAACTTTTTTATCTGTTAACTTAAACGATTAAGTAAAAACTGACGAATTTGCTTATTTGTCTGCGGAATATGATTCAAAAACGAAAAAAATATTCGAAAATATGGAAACCCCTGGAGAGTACAAAAACCTGTGAGTAGATGGATATTTATATCATCAAAAGCATATTCGTTGAAGTAGGAATGGAACATAAAAGTTTATAATTTTTTATAAGTTTTCAGTAACGGTGTCATTAATCTATATGAAGGGATTTGAGAGAGATACGATCATGTATGAAAAAGGTCAGGAAGCTGAACGCAAAAATACAGAAAGGGAACGTCAGAGAGCGGATTTTGCTGAAAAAGAAAAAATAAAGGCCCCAAAAGAGACAACAGAAGCACTTAAAAGAGTAGCTGAACTGGAGAAGATTTTGCAATGTAAAACTACGGAGGGTAAATAAGATTATCTTAAGATAGCCACAGACTGGCACCCATCCAGCCTGCGGCTTTTTCACCCACTATTTTTGAGTTGACTTTTTGGCACATTGCGCATATACTAACAGTAGCTAAGGAATGTGGTGAGATTCCTTGAAGCAAAACAAAAGCCCTCAGAGTGCCAGCTCTGGGGGCTTTCTTGCTCGATTACGGTGAGCTATTCCGTTTAGACTGTTGCTGTCTATCGTCTGCTGTCCAGCCATTTGCATATGTAGTAGCTAACTACGCCTGCTATAACAGAGACAAGAAATGTGGTGAGAATTTCTTCCATGGAGTCCACCTCTTTTCTGCTGGAGGTTCGACAGCTTTTTGAGTATAACATGTTTTAGAACAAATTGGAATAGTAAAACCTGGCATGAGTTAACTGATAGAGGCAGTTAGGGAGAACCCTCTGCCGGGACTGGTATTAATACTGAACAGGTCTGGCGGGGTCGCACCCCTGTCGGGAAAATAAAGAAACAAAATATGTTTTAAAAGTCCTCTAAAGAAAGTATAAAAATCTAATCAGGTCACAGACTGGAATCCGCTCAGTCTGTGGCTTTTTAGTCATGAATAATTATGATTATAATTGACTTTAATCGCGTTTTTGTTATGTACGGTTAAGTTTAATCCTGTTTATAGATGACTTGCAATTGTATTTCTATTATTTTAAGTCAATCATAATTCCAAATATAGTTGACTGCGATTGCACTTTTATTATATAAGGTCAAGCTGAAGCATGTTTATAAGGCAGTTGGAGTCAGAACCGGTTGGGAGCACGCCTCAAGGACTGTTTTTGAGGCGCTCCCTTTATGAAATTAAGAAATTAGGAAATTAGGAAAAAATATTATTGTTGTACTGCATGATGAGTAAGTGGTATAATAATACAAGTTTATATTGCAGAAAAAAGCTGTTGTTCGTGAGAGGCTGGGAATAATGATTGAGTGGAAACAAATGACGATGCAGGAAGCAGAGAATAAAATGGAGGTGCTTCGGGAGATTTTTGATGTAGTCCGTCTCCTGAAAGGGAGTGATCTGCAGGCTGCCGGAATGGAAAGTAAGCTTGCAGGAAGAGAAAATCCTTGCCAGTGTTATGCTTTCTGGAATAAAGATAAAAGATGTGAGAATTGCATTTCCCTTAAAGCACTGGAGGAAAAGAAACAGACATCCAAAATTGAATTTCTTGATTCTGATATGTATCAGGTATTTGCAAGGTATCTGGAGATTGACAGTGAGCCTTATGTAATGGAAATGCTGAAAAAGCTGGACGAGAACACGCTGACTGATGAGGAAGGATATGAAAAACTGACGGAAAAGCTGACTGTATATAGCGAAAAGCTGTATAAGGATGTGCTGACAGGGGCGTATAATCGCAGATATTTTGAGGAAAAAGTCAAAAATATGTCTTTGAATGCCGGAATTGCAGTTATCGATCTGGATGATTTCAAATTGTTCAATGACACTTATGGTCATGATGGAGGAGACCTGGTACTGATAACCGTAGTGAATGTAATTCGGCATTATATCCGTCGTACGGATATTCTGGTGCGCTATGGAGGAGATGAATTTCTGCTGATCCTGCCCGGAATTGAGAAGGAAGTCTTTTCACAGAAGCTCCGTATGATCCAGAAGAAGATCCATGCGACGCATATTCCGGGTTTTAATCGTCTGAAGCTTTCAGTGAGCATTGGTGGAGCTATGTTTACCCATGGCAGATTGGAGGAAGCGATCACCAAAGCAGACAGACTTATGTATATGGCCAAGGGACATAAAAATATAGTAGTGACTCGGTGGGATCAGAAGAAAAATACAGATGAGATGGAAAAAAGGAACCGGCTCCAGCTTCTGGTTGTTGATGATTCTGAAATGAACCGAGAGATACTTAAGGAAATTCTGGGAAAAGAATACCGGATACTGGAGGCCTGTGACGGGGAAGAGGCTCTGAAGATACTGGAGCAGTATGGACCTGAAATCTCATTGGTTCTGTTGGATATTATTATGCCAAAAATGGATGGATTTGAAGTACTCGCCTATATGAACAGAGATAAATGGATCGAGGATATACCGGTGATCATGATTTCCAGTGAAGGATCAGAGAGTTATATCCGCCGTGCCTACGAACTGGGGGCTTCGGATTATATAGCAGACCATTTGATGCTAAGGTGGTATATCAGCGGGTTATCAATATGATCAAGCTCTATGCCAAGCAAAGGCGTCTGATCCATTTGGTAACAGATCAGATTTATGAAAAAGAGAAAAACAACCGTATGATGACCGGGATTCTCAGTCAGATTGTAGAGTTCCGAAATGGTGAAAGCGGGCTTCATGTGCTGCACATCAATATTCTGACTCAGCTTTTGCTGGAGAAATTGATGCGAAAATCAGAGAATTACGATCTTTCTTGGTCTCAGCAGTATATGATCGCTACAGCTTCAGCACTTCATGATATCGGTAAGATTGGAATTGATGAAAAATTCTGAATAAACCCGGAAAGCTTACAAAGGAAGAATTTGAAGCCATGAAACAGCACACGATCATAGGTGCCGGATGCTTGACAGTCTGGAAATGTATCATGATGAAGAGATGATGAAATATGCCTATGAAATATGCCGTTGGCATCATGAACGTTATGATGGAAAAGGATATCCGGATGGTTTGAAGGGAGAAGAAATCCCCATATCTGCACAGGTGGTATCACTGGCAGATGTGTATGATGCCCTGGTAAGTGACCGGGTATATAAGAAAGCATATTCTCATGAAAAGGCAATAGAGATGATCCTAAATGGAGAATGCGGAATGTTTAATCCTCTTCTTTTGGAATGTCTGGTGGAAATTCAGGATAAAGTACGCAAGGAACTTGGTATTAAAGATGTGAATGAATGTCTGGAATATCTGGAAGAGAGAAACAGATAAAATCCCCCTGAAAAGAGCCTAAACTCAGCGATGAATGGGTGTACATTTCTGTAGATCTGAATGGATTAAAATGGGAAGACAGAGTGATCAAGTTGAACGTGTAGCCTGCGGCAGTGGGAAATCAATAAATTTCTATCAGATCAGAAGGATGCAGAGAATGTTGCGGCTTTGAAAATAATAAATGGTCATTACAGA
>ENA-OQBT01000591-OQBT01000591.1-human-gut-metagenome-genome-assembly--contig:-NODE-591-length-20979-cov-3.014963_pt1 | contig 20979 bp, 21 predicted proteins | sample MGYA00242749_ERZ504557 | MGnify/ENA primary metagenome ERZ504557 (study PRJEB26092, sample SAMD00036243) | human gut metagenome | host: Homo sapiens | study: EMG produced TPA metagenomics assembly of... | reverse complement strand
ATGCGGAATAACCGTGTGGATAATATCTTGCCGCAATGGGGGGATGCCATTGTTTGGAATGAGTTCCATATGTCCACGGAATTTCCAATTTATTGGGATTAATTTAAAAAAGCCACACACACTTTTTTGTCCTATAAGCCTAGTTCGGGACGTAAGATTTTGCTTTGCAAAATCCACAGGCCCGAACACATAGGTAGTCGCAAATGATGTCGTACTCAGAGAGCTTCCAGCCAATCTTGTACAGGTATTTACTATCTTAGAAGCACAACGAGGAAGCGGAGCTGGGAAAAGTAGGGCAAACGATTTGAAGGAGCGTAGCGACGCGCAAATCGTATTGCATCACTTTCTTTCGAGCGGTAGCGAGAATGATAGGTAGTCGCTGAACAGGCGCATAATACTCTGCGTGACTAAATACCCCTAACGCAGCGAGCGAAGCAATGCGGTCACGCACTAAATCAATAGAGCATTACGCCATTACAGCTCATAGAATCTATAATAACCCCTCTACCGCAGCGAGCGCAGCAATGCGGTATGCCACTAAATCAATAGAGCATTAAGCCACTAGCCCCCTAGCATCAAATGATAGTATTCCTACTACCGCAGCGAGCGAAGCAATGCGGTCACGCCCTAAATCAATAGAGCTTTCTTCCTCTAGCCTTCTTAGCACTAAAAAAGTCACTAAAATCAAGCAATGCGGCCACGCACTAAATCAATAGAGCATTAAGCCACTTCCGCCCTTAGCACCACATGATAGCCTATAACAGCCTCTATCGCTGCTATACGCCAACATCCTAAATCATATACAATCCCTTCAACACACCCTCCGGTGTGTTTTTTTATTTCCACTCATTGATTTATAGTATGCCATTTCACCTAATAAATACATCTGAAACTTCCGAAATAAAAATAGATATCAATATACAGATGTGAGTTCAATCATTTTTACCAGTTCGTTAATATCCCCTTATTTTATGGGACTAACAACTACTTGCAATTTGTTAAAATTTAAATGTAAAAGAAATGTAAAATCTTATAAATTTATTTTATAAAACATTTACAAAACACATAATAATATGAACTTGTTAAATGTAATTATTTTTTCATAATTGAAAAATATTATTCTTATCAAGTAGTAACTAAACCGCATAAAATATAAATTATTACAAAAATTCATCTAATTTCCATAAAAGTTATCTAATATATCCTACTTTTCAATGCGTGTATATCAGAGATGATAGGTCTTCATTAAAAAATTAAAGTCTTGAAATTTAATCTAAATAGGACTATTATAGTTAAGAATTAAGGATTAATGAATTAATCATTAAAAATTGATTTTAGAATTTGCTTTGACTAAGTAGTACAATAGTAAGTTTATTAGGAGTGGTATTTATGTTACATCAAAAATTATGTATATCCAAAAAAGCAAAAAAAATTACGCCTAGGATTGCAGCTGCCGTTTTAGCGTTAATCAGTAGTTATTCCTTGGCATCAGCAGAAAGTCTTGATTTAACATCGGGCACAACTCACCCTAATAAATTTGCTACATCAGATGGTAAACTTACCACCACGATTGGGTTTGATAACTATGCTAGTAATGACGCAACTGTAATAGGCACAGGTAACAGAGCAACAACTTCCTCAGTATGGGATTCAGAAAATAATGTTGCCATAGTTGTTGGTGGTACGGCTGTTGGTAAACTAAACCAAGCTTTAGTGGGTGGCGTTGCCGTCGGTTATAATAACTATAGTAATTCAAAATCTACCGTAGTAGGTATTGATTCGCGTGCAGTAGGTGGTATTGCTATCGGTAATAATGCCAGCTCTTCCCGTTGGAATGTAAGTAATAAATTTGCTGATGTTACTCAGACGGAGTTTGCCATGGCCATCGGGAATGGAGCTTCGGCTATTGATGGTATAGCGATGGGGTACAATGCTCAGTCTTATCGAATTGGTACGGCTGTAGGTGATTTTTCTAATGCATTGTATGGTGGTACGGCTTTAGGTAGCGGTGCTACTACGGGTAGTGCAGCCTATGATCCATTCGTGGTGGCGGTGTGGCGTTAGGACAATTTTCGAATGCAAATCGTGGGAATAGCTCTTATGGCTATGTTCCATTAAATGATGAATTGAACACAAAATTATCTACAAATCCTAATTCTATGGCTTCTGATATAGCCTTGGCAAACGCAACCGGTAATCAGACTGTTATTGATGGTGTAATTGCATTTTATGATAAATACAAGGATACATATACTGATTGGCAAAATTTACGTCAGGATTATGTTACAAAATTAAAGGCTTATGATGATCAAGTAGCTACAATGACAGCAAAAACCTATGCGACTGAAGCTGATCGTCAAGAGGATTTTAATACCCTTAAAAAATTAGAAAGTGCTAAAGACACAGCTATTACAGATTTACGAGCTTATGAAAAGGCAAATAACATTTCAGAATCTGATGTAACCGTCAAGGATTCTCTCTTATCCACCTATAAATCCACCTATAGTGCTGTTAGTGTAGGTTCAAATGGCAACACTCGTCAAATTATTAATGTTGCTGCCGGAACAGAAGACACAGATGCTGTTAACGTAGCACAGTTAAAAACTGTTGCCAATAAAGTAAGCACGATTGACACCGCAACTACAACTAATGGTGACAATATCACTAAATTACAAGCCGGTTTTAATGTGGCTGTAGGCGATAAGACTACTAAGATTGCACTTGGTGGTGATACCGCACCAACCATTACGTTTGCCGGTGATGCCAATGTTAATGCAACTATTGACGGTAATACAATCACGTACTCTCTCAACAAAGACGGCATTACTAATACATTAGGTGATACCTTTGTAAAAGTCGATGCCAGCAACTTGACAGGTGACACTAATATTAACAAATGGAAAACAGTATTAGGTATTACCGATGAAGATTTAAGCAAAGCCGGTGCTTGGGAACTAAAAGTTAATGGCAATAAAGCAAACGTTATCGGTAAAAATGGTATTGTAAACTTTGCCGATGGTACTAAAACTGCTGTTACCTACAATGCAGATAAAAATGCTGTAGTTGTAGATTTAAATAAAGATACAATTGTTCAAATCGATAATAATACTAAAAATATTGCTGAAAACACAACTAAGATTAATAATCTTAATACTCGTGTAGATAACATTGTTAACGGTAATGGCACTTTAAATATTGTCGGAGATGATACCACTGGTGTAGTAGTAGAACAAGTGGACCCTAAAGATGCAAGCAAAGGTCTTAAAGTAAGCCTCGGTGACACCATTAAGGCTGGTGATGTTTCCATTGGTACTAAAGACGGTGCCAGCACTATTACCGGTCTTACTAATACAACTTGGGATCCTACTAAAGTTCAAGCCGACCGTGCTGCTACCGAAGGTCAATTGAAAGACGCTTTAGGACAAGTTAACGGTTTAGTTACTCCAACTAAAATCACCGGCGATGGCAACATTCAAGTTAAAGAAAACGGTAAAAATGATTTCAGCCTTTCTTTGAACAAAGAGCTTAAAGTAGAAAACAGCATTTCCGTTGGTGGCAACACTTACATTACCAACGAAGCATCAATGCCAATAATCAAGTTATTCAAAACGTTGGCGAATCTGATTTAGTTTCCGGTTCTCATAATGCAGCCACCGTTAATCAGGTTGTTACAGTTCGTGATGAATTACAAAAATCTATCGATAACGTGGCTTCTGAAACCATGAATAACAGCCAACAGATTTCCCGTTTGGGAACGGAAGTCAATAAAGTCGCTGCCGGTGCTGCTGCGTTAGCCGCTTTACATCCATTAGACTTTGATTCTAATGAAAAATTAACCTTTGCCGTTGGTATGGGTGCCTATAAGAGTGAAACAGCTGCGGCTATCGGTGCGTTCTATCGTCCGAACAACGACATCATGTTTAACTTTGCTACCGCTGTAGGTAACAACGACAACATGTATAATGCCGGTGTTTCCTTCAAATTCGGTGAATCTTCCCCATATAACAATATGAGCAAAACTGAAATGGCTAATAAATTAGAAGCGCAAGATAAGAATATTGCTTCTTTACAAGCCGACAACGACGAATTGAAAGCACGTTTGGCTAAATTGGAAGCAGCTATTGCTAAATAAGCTTAAGAATAATTGAATATATAACAGTTATATAATTTAGGACACGACCGAATCTTGGCCGTGTCCTTTTTATATTTATAGAGTTATACCTTTTTACCCCAATTATCTCCCCATGTGCTATAATTGTTTATAACAAATTTGAGAAGAAGAGGTGTTTTACATGAAAGCAGAGATTACAGTTCGCCGTGGCGAACGTAAAGACATTCCGGAATTATTAGACATTTATAACTATGAAGTGGTACACGGCGTAGCAACCTTAGACCTTGAGCCTCGTACCATTGATGAATGGACTACTTGGTTTGAAAACCATAACATTAAAAACCATCCGCTTTTGGTGGCTGAAATTGACGGTAAGGTTTGCGGCTATGCAACACTGTCCGAATATCGCAGCAAAGAAGCTTATGCCAGCACGGTCGAATTATCTATCTACATCGACCCGAATTACCGCGGTAAAGGGTAGCAAGTCGCTTGATGGGGGATATTTTGCAAATGGCCAAAGACGATGAATCCATACATCTCGTTGTATCCGTAATTACGGCGGGCAATGAGGCGAGTGTATCATTACATAATAAATTTAACTTTACTTTCTCCGGAACCGTGCCTGAAGTAGGCATCAAACAGGGCCGTTATCAAGATACGGAGACATATACATTACTGGTGTAATACTATAAGCGTTAAATGGAGGGCTTACGCATGAAAACTTACTCATTTCACTATGGCGATCAAATGATTGACTGCCGTTTGGATGAAAAACGTATTATTGGGGAATTACATATGGCGGAAACGCCGGTCATTGAAGATCCGGAAGCGGCCATCAAAGAGGCTTTGGCCCATCCCATTGATTCCAAACCGTTCAAAGAGCTTTTTAAAGCCGGTGAAACGGTGGCTATCATCGCCAATGATACGACCCGTATTGCCAATACCCATGTTTTCATGCCAATTATTCTGGATGAATTGAACGAAAGTGGGGATTCCTGATGAAAATATTAAGATAGTTTTCGCTTTAGGGACACATCGTGATATGACAGAGGCTGAAATGATTAGTGAAGTGGGGATGGAAGCAGCCGGTCGTGTGGCTATGTACAACTCCAGCGCTAAGAAAAAGGAAGATTTCGTTCATGTTGGTACGACGTCTTTTGGTACCGACGTTTGGCTCAATCGTCATGTAGTCGAAGCAGACCATATTATCTGTACCGGTTCCGTGGTCCATCACTTCTTTGCCGGTTTCGGCGGCGGCGTAAAGCCATTTTGCCGGGCGTAGCCTCTTATGAAACGATTCGTCAAAACCACAGCTTAATGCTCGATGATAAAGCAACACTTGGTCATTTGGAAGGGAACCCTATCTATGATGATCAAATGGAAGGCGTGGCCATGTGCCCACCTACCTTCTTACTGAACGTAGTATTGAATGGTGAAAAAGAATTTACCGGTGTATTTGCGGGGCACTATATTTCCGCTCATAAAGCAGCCTGTGACTTTGTGAATTCGCAAAACGGCGTTGTCATTGAACGTCAGGCGCCGATTGTTATTGCCTCAACCGGTGGTTATCCGAAGGATATTAATATTTATCAGTCCCAAAAGACCATGGATAATGCGGTTCGTGCCGTGGCACCGGGCGGTGTGGTAATCTTATTGGCTGAATGCCGCGAAGGTTCCGGTTCGCCGATTTTTGACCAAACCGTGAATGATTTTCATTCTATTCAGGCCATCGAAGATTCGGTGCGTCACGATTTCCAAATCGGTCGTCATAAAGCCTATGCCGTTACTCGTTTAATGAAAAAAGCCGACTTCTACCTGATGTCGAGCCTCGATGACGATTATGCTCGTAAAGCCTTTTTCACACCGGTTCACTCTTTAGAGGAAGCTTTGAAGCTCGCTGAGGCAAAGCTCGGTAACGATGCGGAAATCTTGCTTATGCCTCATGGCTCGTACACCGTGCCGATTTTAAAATAAGCAAAATCGACGCAGTATACGGATTTTTAAGAAAACTGAATACTCAATACAGCTGAATAAATAAGAGAAGCGCCCCTAAGTTTAAAAGATAGAAAAATTTAAATTTAGGGGTTGCATTTTTTCAGAACATGCTTTATACTAAACAAAGTAAATGCATGTGCATGCATTTAGAGGAGGTGAGTCGATGGCTTTCATGGATCAATGGTTAGCCGATATAAGACGAGTTAAAGATATAACCGATGCTTTGAGCAAAGAGTTGGAAGCGAGAACATCATTAACATTAAACGGGTATTACGTATTATACTTTTTGGCGCACAGCGAAGAAAAGAAAATGCGTTTGAATATATTGCAAGAATATATGGGGCTTAGCCAAAGTGCTATGTCGCGTATGATCGTTCGCATGGAAGGTAGCAATTGCGGCTCGATTCGACGAGTCGATTGCGATTGTGATAAACGAGGCGTTTATATTGCCATTACGGATTGTGGTTGAAGAGACTGACAGAAGCGAAACAGTGTAGAAGAAGTACTGCAGCGTTATTATAAGTAAGGCTGTATGAGTACAACCGACCGATAAACGGCGGGCTATGAAGTTAAGTAGCTGTCAGTAATTCCAATCTAAGCAGTAATGAGACGTGATTACTGCTTAGGTTGTTTACATATATTTTTTTTACATAGATACATGCATGAGCATGCATATTGATAAAGGCATGCTTGTGGTGAAAATTCCAATAGGCAACACTATTGTTCAGATAGAGAAGAGATAATGACGTTTAAAAGCCGTCATAGTCAGCAAAAAGGAGATTGACCGATGAAACAGTTAACGGAACAAGTAAAATTAAGAAATGGTGTCGTATTAAAGAATCGTTTGGCGATTCCACCGATGACGACGCGTATGAGTTATTACGACGGCTCGGTAACGGGTGATGAAATTGCCTACTACGGCATGCGTACCGGTGGTGCGGGCCTATTCATTACGGGCGTAGCAACATCCAAGAAAATGGTCTCGGCTGGACCGGTGAACTCGGTGTGTATGATGATAAATTCCTTCCGGGGCTTTCGAAATTAGCGGCTACCATGAAAGAAAACGGAACGAAAGCTATTCTTCAGATTTTCCATGCAGGCCGTATGTCTGATCATAAGACATTGGGCGGTGAACAACCGGTAGCGCCGAGTGCTTATGCGGCAGGCCGCGCAGGCTCCGAAGTGCCTCGTGAACTTACTAACGATGAAATTGAAGAAATCATTGAAAACTTCAAAGCCGCTACGGTTCGTGCCATGAAAGCCGGTTTTGACGGCGTTGAACTTCACGGGGCTAACCATTACTTGTTGCATCAGTTCTTTTCACCACATTCCAATCGTCGTACCGATAAATGGGGCGGCTCCATGGAAAAACGCTACACCTTCATTGAACGTGTTGTAGACGGTGTCCTTCAAGTGGTAAAAGAATCGGGTCATAAAGACTTCATCGTAGGCTATCGTTTCTCCCCGCGTGAAGAAACCGATCCGGGCTTCAACTTGGAAGAAACCTTGTGGCTCGTTGATAAATTGGCCGACAAAGAACTGGATTATCTCCACATTTCCTTAACGCGCTATGATCGTGCTACTGATATAGCAAAATATGCCGACAAATCTATGTTGCAGTATGTGTATGAAAAAATCAACGGTCGTTTACCGCTCATTTCCGTAGGCGATATTCACACTCGTGAAGACGTGGAAGCGGCCCTTAAATACTCCGACATTGCCGCCATCGGCACCGGCGTATTGATTGATCCTAAATGGTTCCACAAAATTTTGGCTAACCGTGACAGCGAAATTCGTCGCACCTTGAATCAACAAGATCGCGATTTGCTCATGATTGCTCCGGGGACTTATGCCTTCATGGAAATGAAGACCCCACATTTACTCATTAAATAAGACAATATAATTTATTGTCAAAACAGGCACAACGTTGCATTGAAAATAAAGACAGCCTTCGGCTTTTACATAGATAATCTGTTAATATAATATGGTACCTTCTGAGAGGGAAGTTTATATACATCAAAATCTGTTTACGATTTAATATTGCACAATACACCCGTAAGACGGCGCGTATGGGTGAGAGGCCATGCGCGTCACTTGCGGTGTTTTTGTATTCCGGCGGCAGTAAGCCGGACCCTGTCTATTCGATTGTAAAAAATCTTTTTATGTATAAACAGATGATAAACCTATCATATGGAGTATAATAAAAGGTAGATGTTTCGATATAGTAGCGGCATAGAAAAGGCTTTTTTTATCCGTCCATATTGTGACGAGCGGTCTTATTAATGCCTGGAAATAAAAGTACATTGATTATTTGATTCACAATAAAAGGAGTTTATATATGTTAAATTTTGTTGCCATTGACTTTGAAACAGCCAATAAATACGCCAACAGTGCCTGTTCGTTGGCTGTAGTGACTGTTGAAAATGGTCAGATTACTAAACGCGGCTACAGTCTTATCAAGCCGCCGTTCATGCAGTTTGATGAAGAATGTATTGCCATTCATGAGATTTTGCCAAAAGATGTAATGGATAAACCGACGTTTGATAAATTATGGCCTGCTATTTACGAAAATCACTTGAAAGGCAAATTAGTTATCGCTCATAATGCGAAGTTTGATATCGGTGTGTTACGTGCTACCCTCGATCACTATAATATTGAATGGCCGGAACTTGATTACACCTGTACGGTAAAAATCTCCAAACGGGTTTGGCCTGATTTGCAGAACCATAAATTGAATACGCTAGCTGCTTACTTAGGCTATGAATTCAAACATCACTATGCGTTGGATGATGCGGAAATTTGTGCGCAGGTAGCCATTGCAGCCGCTAAAAAGCGTGGGGTTCAATCTATGGACCAATTATTGGCGAACATCGGTCTCGCTAAGGAATCCTTTATTACGGATGATCGTCGTGAAAAAGTAAAAGAAGAAGCATCTGGCGAGCAGATGTCGTTCTTCTAAGAATAGTCAATTTTTTACAATATAAAGTTAATATGATGCGGGGTGGCGTATGAGCGGCAAAGCGGCAGTAATGAAATATACGGGACGAAAAATTTTAAAACATGTGGACCATACTTTATTGAAAGCGACGGCCGATTGGGCATCCATTCAGCAGTTAGTGGAAGAGGCAGTGGAGTTTGAAACTGCCTCCATTTGCATTCCTCCATCCTATGTGAAGCCCGTGTTTGAAAAATACGGCGAAGAAGTGACTATCTGCACGGTTATCGGGTTTCCTCTCGGTTACATGACAACCGCTGTCAAAGTGGCTGAAGCAAAAGCGGCCATAGCAGACGGTGCGTCCGAAGTGGATATGGTTATCAACTTGGCATGGTTAAAAACGGTCATTACGCCAATGTAGTGGAAGAAATTAAGACCGTTAAAGAGCCTGCGGCGACAAGGTGCTTAAGGTTATCATTGAAACCTGTTATTTGACGGAGGCTGAGAAAATCGCTCTTTGCCAAGCGGTAACGGATGGCGGTGCCGATTATATTAAAACCTCCACCGGTTTTGGCACAGCCGGGGCTACGCTTGATGACGTGCTGTTATTTAAAAAACATATCGGACCGAATGTTAAGATAAAAGCAGCCGGCGGCATTCGTTCCATCGAGGATATGATACCTATTTGGCGGCCGGTTGTGACCGTATTGGCGCCAGTGCGGCCGTAGGCTTTGGCCAATCGTTTAGACGAAACATTTTAAGCAGATGCAGCATTTCGGCATTAGTAGCTGCCATGTATAACAGTTGATAACATGAGACAGCTACTATGGTTTTCACGAAAACAGGTGATACTATGCATATGAATGAATTGATTATCAAAAACGTAACGGCCTGGCTCATACAAAGGCAGAGTTGAAATATATTATCGATAATTATGTAAAAGGCGATATTCCCGATTATCAGATGAGTGCGTGGCTCATGGCGGTGTATTTCCAAGGCATGACCGATATGGAAACGGCGGATTTGACCATGATTATGGCTGAGTCGGGGGAACAGATTGACTTGAGTCCTATTCCGGGCATTAAGGTGGACAAGCACAGCACCGGCGGTGTGGGGGATAAAACGACGTTTATTATTGCCTCAATCGTGGCCGCTTGCGGTGTGCCCGTCGCTAAAATGTCGGGCCGTGGTCTCGGTCACACAGGCGGTACCATCGATAAATTGGAATCTATTCCGCACGTGAATGTGGCGCTAGATAAAGAAAACTTCTTTAATATTGTCAAAAAAGTAGGCGTAGCCGTTACGGGACAATCCGGTAATTTGGCGCCCGCCGATAAACTCATGTATGCCCTTCGTGATGTGACGGGCACGGTGGACAGCATACCCCTCATTGCATCGTCCGTGATGAGTAAGAAGCTAGCCGCCGGCAGCGACGCGATTCTCTTGGATGTTAAAGTGGGCAGTGGGGCTTTTATGAAAACGCTGGGTGATGCGGTGCGACTGGCGGAAACGATGGTGGCTATCGGTAATCATAACGGGCGTCAAACAGTGGCGCTGATTACCGACATGGATAGGCCTTTGGGTCAGGCCATCGGCAACGCCACCGAAATTGCGGAAGTGGTGGAAGTTCTGCGCGGTAAAGGTCCTGAAGATTTAATTCACGAGTCCATAACCCTCGCCGCCAATATGCTATATCTTGGGGGCAAAGGAACCTATGAAGACTGCGTAACTTTGGCGGAAGACACATTAAAGAGTGGTCGCGGTTTTGAAAAATTCGTCGAAATGGTTAAAGCTCAGGGTGGTGATGCATCGGTATTGACGGATGCGACGTTTGCGGAAGCGGCTTATAAAAAAGCGGTTATTGCGCCTAAATCGGGGTATATTACACACATGGATGCGGAAGCTTGCGGTCGAGCGGCCTTAGCTTGGGGGCCGGCCGTTATACGAAGACGGATACACTCGATTACAAGGCGGGCATTTGGATGCTTAAAAAGACCGGTGATGCGGTTGAAGCGGGTGATACTATTGCGTATTTACAGAGCAGTTCTGAAAACACCTTGGTGGAAGGCGAAACGGGCTATTTAAACGCTTTGACGATTAAAGCCGCACCACCGGCCAAACGACCGTTGGTATTTGCCAGAGTTACAGCGGACGGTACGGAACGGTATGTATAGTTGGCTAATTCGGTGAATTATTGGTTTTGACATAATTTGCGAGTGAAATAATAATCGTCTGATTATAGGGGAGGCAATCATGGCCACTTGGCAACAAACATTAATTGAGGCGGCGAAAGAAGCGGCGCTCCATTCGTATAGTCCGTATTCCAATTTTGCGGTGGGGGCAGCTTTACTCAGTGAAGACGGGACCATTATAAGCGGCTGTAATGTAGAGAATGCGTCGTACGGCCTTACCATGTGCGCTGAACGAGGCGCCATTCAGACGGCAATTGCCAAAGGCTATACGACATTTAAGGCTATTGCATTGTAGGTCTGAAAAGTAATCCGTGCATGCCTTGCGGCGCCTGTCGTCAGGTGATGTTAGAGTTCGATATTCCGCAGATTTTGCTGGAAGATGAAGCAGGACAGATTATAAGCTATACCATGGACGAAATGTTACCACATAGCTTCGGACCGAAAGATTTGGAGTGATGTGGTGAGCACTAAGTACTTTGTAAATGCGTCCTGTTCGGCGGCTGTGAATTTTACTTCGTAAATTTTACGCCGCGAACTAAGAGATTCACACATGTTTATGCGTCGCTTACGCTCCTTTAAACATGGTTCACTACTTAAAAAAAGCCCGCTGAAGTGTTCAGATGAGAAGCACTTCAGCGGGCTTTTAGTTGTTAGTTGTATTTGTTGTTGTTTTTAAATTATCTTACGACTTAGAAAGCAGGTAAGATAGCGCCTTTGTATTTATCTTCGATGAATTTTTTAACTTCAGGAGATTGTAAGGCTTTCATTAATTTCTGGATTTCAGGACGATTTTCGTCGCCTTTACGTACCGCTACGATGTTAGCATATGGGGAATCTTTATCTTCTAAGTATAAAGCACCTTTAAGAGGATCAAGACCGGCTTCCAAAGCGTAGTTAGTGTTGATAACGGCAATAGCTACGTCATCCAAGCTGCGTGGCAATTGAGCGGCTTCGAGTTCTACGAATTCAAGATTCTTAGGGTTGGAAGCGATATCAGCTTTGGTAGCATAAATGTTGTTAGGATCTTTCAAAGTGATGAGACCGGCTTTTTGTAATAAGATAAGGGCACGGCCGCCATTACTTGGGTCATTCGGAATTGCTACTTTAGAGCCGTTAGGTAAAGCTGCATTTAAGTCTTTATCGGTAATCGTTTTGGAGTAAACGCCCATTGGTTCAACATGAACTTTACCGGCGGATACTAAATCCATTTTATGTTCGCTGATGAATTTTTCAAGATATGGCACGTGCTGGAAGAAGTTGGCATCCAACTCTTTGTCGTTAAGAGCCATATTAGGTTTTACATAATCGGTGAATTCTACAACTTTAAGTTCAATACCTTCTTTTTCCAATAACGGTTTAGCTTGTTCCAAAATTTCACCATGTGGAACCGGTGATGCACCAACCGTAATCACTTGTTTTACCGGATGTACCGGCGGATGTGTTGTTGTCGCTGCCGCAACCGGCCAATAGTAAGGCACTCCCCAAAATAGCAGCGGCTGCTAACGAAAATAATTTTTTCATGTCTCTACCTCCTCAAAATAGAAAAACTGCACGAAATGTATCGGAATAAAAAAGGCGGCTCGGTAAAACCGAGTCGCCTACATTTACTTCGTATCTCTCGGTATATACCGCAGGATTTAGCACCATCGAATGGTTGCCGGATTTCACAGGGCCAGTCCCTCCATCACTCTCGATAACAGTCCGTATTTAATTCTTTCGTTAGTATACCATGAGGGGACAAAATTGTAAAGAGAAAAGAAGAACAAATTAGAATGCCGGTAAGATAGAGCCTTTGTATTTTTCTTCAATAAACTGTTTGGTGTCAGGAGAATGAAGAGCTTCTACCAATTTTTTAATTTCAGGCGATTTTCATCACCGGGACGAACGGCAATTAAATTAGCATATGGCGAATCTTTGGAATCTAAGAACAACGCATCGGCTAATGGATTTAAATTAGCACCCAAGGCATAGTTGGCATTAATAGCGGCAATATCTACGTCATCAAGGGTTCTTGGTGTTTGAGCCGCTTCTACTTCAATAATGTCTAAGTTCTTAGGATTGGCAACAATATCCAATTTAGTGGAATAAATGTTATTAGGGTCTTTTAACGTAATGAGACCGGCTTGTTGTAATAACTGTAAAGCACGTCCTGTGTTGGTCGGGTCATTAGGAATCGCCACTTTACCACCGTTTGGCACGGCTTCTTGTAAGTTTTTGTCTTTGATTTTATTGGAGTATAAGCCCATCGGTTCGATATGCACGGCACCGGCAGACACAAATTTCATATTATGCTCTTCTTCAAACTTCTTCATGAACGGGATATGTTGATAGAAGTTCGCATCGATTTCTTTATCATTTAAGGCGAGGTTAGGTTTGATGTAGTCGCTAAATTCGATGATTTTAAGGTCTACCCCTTCTTTGGCCAATTTGTCTTTTACATGTTCCAGAATTTCAGCGTGTGGAACCGGTGAAGCACCTACGGTTAAGGTTACTTTTTTGTCAGAACCGGCCGCGGCATTGCTTGATCAGTGCCACATCCCGCGAGTAGTAAGGCGCTGCCTAATACGAAGGTAGCAGCTACGGATAAAAATTTCTTCATGTTAAAACTCTCCTTTTGTCTCAAATACTATAATAAAAATAATATAACAATAATTGAAATTCATGGTTATCCTGTATCCCCAAATACAAAATAGTAAGCGATGGGTAATAAAAAAACGATGCCTTGTATTCCCAAGTCATCGTTACTTTGTTGTTATCTCTCGGGACATGCCGCAGGATTTAGCACCATCGAATGGTTGCCGGATTTCATAGGCCAGTCCCTCCATCACTCTTGATAATATCGCTATTGAATTTCTTGAGGCTGATTATAGCATGAGTAAATCACACTTGTAAAGTAGGAAATTTAAAATTTACTATTTTTTTGAAAAATACAGATGTTTTGTCATGCTGCAAGGTTAATGAAAGCCCTGCCGTAAAGGCTTGAGTTAAGTCCGCAGTTAAAATAACAGGGACAAACAAAAAGAGCAACAACGAGGAATTGTTGCTCTTTTTGCTTAAATTGTAGGTATTGAAAAGATTCTACGTACCAAAGCTTTTGAGGTTGATTGAGGTTAGGGTATTATAAAGCTTTTGGTAATGTGAAGAACCAAATCTGGCTTTGTTGTTCAGCCGGAGCGTTTTGTTTCAAGCTGATAGTTACATCATGAGGTGCTTTGTCTTCGTCATAAATCATAACTTGTTTGTCAGCATCGTAGGTGTAATCATCTACTTCAGCATCTGCTACCGCTTTGTCTTCTACGTTGATGTCTATACCGAAGTCGTTGTCGTTAACAACTACGATAGTTTTGCGGTCTGGCATGAGAGCTAGACCTTCGGCTTTTTCAATATCCCAGCCCTGAGCGCGTAAGTCGAGTACGAGCTCTTTCTTAGCCGGTACGATTTGACCGTCTAAAAGACCGAGTTCGAGGTCACCGTTGTTAGGAATGGCGGTAGCACCGTTAAGGTCTACTTTGTAGATAAGATTCTGCATTTTGCCGTTTTGTTTGCCTTGTTCGATCATGAGGAACTGGCCGTTGCCGATAGACGTAATATCGCCGATTTTGGCAGCGCCGGTGTTTTTATAACCGGTGTCTACAGGGTAAGCATACATAGTAGTAGCTTTCGTTGTAGGATCGAGTTCAACGATGCGGATATATTTAGCTGTTTTGGCTGTTTTGCCGTCGATGTTCATCGGGCTTTGGATAAAGGCGAATACATGGCCGTTTTCATCGACCGTAACGCCTTCACTGCCGCGATTTGGAACACGGTTAGCTAAAATGGTAGGAAGGCCCTGGCCGGGACCGTATTTTTCAAGGATATTGCCTTTTTTATCGACTTTGGCTACGAATGGACCGTATTCGTCACTAATCCAGAAGTTGCCGTCTTTGTCGAGGGAAATACCTTCCGTATCAAGACCGTTTACGTCAGTGCCCAAGTTATTCATGTTGAAGTCTAAAGCCACTTCGTTAGTGGAACCGGTGAGGCCGGATGGAACCGGTTTGCCGGAGATGGCTTTACCGTTTACTTTGAGCGGAATGGATTTGATGATGTCCGCACGATCTTTGGCGGGATCCACTTTGATGATACCGATGCTTGGTGTGAAATCAGGGGTAGGGAAGAACTTCCCGGACATTTTTTTACCGTTTTTCACATAGGTTGGAATGTCGCCGTTAGGACCGCGGTCGGTGATGGCATAGAATTCAATCGTGCCGTCTTTGTTGATGGATTTCAAAGCAAGGGCGGAGCCGTAACCGGGGTTGATTTTGTGGTTAAAAACAGTTTCGTTGCCGGCATAAGGCAACTGGAATTTGTCTGCGTTAACGATGTAGGACGTTGTTTGAACGCCGTCAGCCGCAAAGCCAAGGCCTCCCATAGTTGTAAGCGTCATACCTAGGGCGAGTAAGCATTTCCATTGTTTTTTCATTGTTATCATGCACCTCCAGAAAATTATGCAGTTCGCATATGTAAGCTGATTATATCAAGAGATTATCAATGAATGGTAATGGAAACGTAAGGAGTATGTAAAAAATAAGGAGTGGTTATATATAAAAAAGTTGATGTAAAGTAGAATGCGAGTAGACATAAAAAAGCACTGCCTGACTAATCAGACAGCGCTTTTAGCTCTGGCGGAGAGAGAGGGATTTGAACCCTCGGTACGGTATCACCGCACACATGATTTCCAATCATGCTCCTTAAGCCGCTCGGACACCTCTCCACGTCGTGTAACGTACTTTAATAGTATAAGGGAAAGTAAATAACTTGTCAATCACGAAAATAAAAAATTACGAAGATTTTTGTACAGGGCTTAGGGTAGCATATTAGTTGTTAATGGAACATCCTATAAGAATTCACTCTGCTATGAGGAGTTAGGAATAGCTGTGAATTTTCAGTCGATAGTAAGCAAAGTAGACATCTTCTTTTGAAAAATCAAATAAATCTTTTAGTGTAACTTCCAGCACATTGGCGAGGGTAAGCAAGATATCAAGTGTTACACCTTCAATTTGATAGCCCCGTTCCAGTTTTGAAATATAACTGACACTGATTCCTGTTTCCTTGGCTAAATCTTTTTGCAACCAGCCTTTTTCTTTGCGCAAATAGGCAATTTTATACCCTAAACAATTGAATAGAGCATTGCCCCGCGGAATGCCATCGTCAGGCATTTCTACGTGCTTGGCGAGACAAATAACGGTGCCAGAGCCAAGGCTTCCGCACGATTCTCCAAACCGAATCTCGCTTTGCGTGCCAATATTCTTCGCTCTGTTCGTCTTTGAAAGCGCATCACGCCTTCATCTTCGGCTATTTGTGAATTTGTAAATTCCGGTGTAACATACTTTTGTTCTTTATCTTTTGGACTCACCACATACGCCTCCCCGTTGTGGTATATTCTAAGCAGAACCCTATGGATAGTCGTTGCTACGCGGCTGATTCATAATTTAGTTTAAGGCTAGAATATAAACATCATTAAAAAATGTATAATTCATAATAATGTCTTTATCATACGCTTTAATTGTTTGTTTGTCTAACAGTTTTTGGTTCTAATGGCGGGATAATTATGCTTATTATGTCTATGTCAGTCGTGTTTTACCCTTAATACAATTCCGGACGTCTATCTCTAAACACATTAATCTTATTGCGAATTTCCTGAATCACACTCAAATCAATGGTGCCCACGGCAATTTCTTCATCCTTGCCGAGGTGGAGAATTTCTTCGCCCCACGGATCGAGGAGCAGGGAGTTACCGGCAGCTTCCACTTTGCCAATGAAGCCGGATGAGTTCACCGCACATAAAAACATCTGATTTTCAATGGCGCGGACGGTGTTCAAAAGCTCCCAATGATGAAGACGCAAGGTAGGCCATTCGGCAGGTACGAAGAATAGATCCACTCCTTCGAGGGTCGTTTTACGAATGATTTCCGGGAAGCGGATGTCATAGCAAATGACGCTGGAGCAAGGAATATCATCGAGGAAGAAGCGATGCGTATGGTCGCCGCCTTGGAAGTATTGATCTTCTTTGGCCGGCGAAAAGCCGTGGATTTTATCGAATTCGGAGATGACATTGCCCTTACGGTCTACCACATAGGTCGTGTTATACACCTTATCGTTGCGCAAGATGGCTACGGAGCCACCCACGATATTCACGTCATGTTTTTTTGCCAGTTCGCTGAGCATAGTTTGGGTGCGTTCCCCGTTTTTGTCGGCATCCTGAGGAAGCTTTTCGGTCATCTTAAACCCGGTGTTCCATGTTTCGGGGAGAACAATAATATCCGGCTTTTGCTGTGCGGCCGTTTCAATCAACTCCGTGGCGTGGGCGTAATTTTGTTCCACTTCGCCGGCGGCGATATTCATTTGCACAAGGGCAATTTTCTTTTTCACAAGAGAGGACTCCTTTCGTTTTTTCAAAAAATAAAACTTCATCTGAGTCTTTTGCTATAATGTTATATTTATTATTCGAATATACTTCAAGTATAGGAGTCGATTTGATTCGGTGTCAATAGGCATAGGACAATTCTTTATGATATAATATAGAGCGCATAAATGTTTTTAGAAGACAATTGAATAAGTAGGAGGCTTATAATGAAACGTTTCATAATAGTCTTGGGATTGATGTGGGGCCTTATGATGTTAATCGCCGGCTGTGCGGCGGATACTAAAGAACCGGCTCCGGAAGCAGCTAAACCGGCTGCGGTTAAGACAGAAACGACGGTGGCTACAGCAGTGCCTAAAGGGATTCCGGTACTCATGTATCACAAAGTGGGACCCGATGAAGACAATGATGCGGTAATTCGCGAGGATTTATTCCGCGCCCAAATGAAATTATTGCACGATAAAGGGTTCAACCCGATTACGATGGAACAATTAAATGACTACGTCCGTAACGGTAAAGCGGTGCCGGTTAAACCGGTGGTACTCACCTTTGACGACGGCTATGCCGATACCTACAGCATCGTGTATCCGGTGCTCAAAGAATACGGCTTCGCCGCGACGGTATTTGTAAATCCCGGCGATGTGGGGACGTTTGACGTGGGAACAAATTAAAGAAATGCAAAAAGGCGGCGTTACCATTGCCAGTCACGGCTATGATCATGTGCGCATGAACGAACTTTCGAAGAGTGAACAGCTTGATAATATTGTCAAAGCTCAAAAAGCTCTTAAAGACCAATTGGGTATCGACAATAAGTGGTTCTGCTACCCTTATGGGCGCCAGGAAGAGTATACTCAAAAAGCGGCCGAAGATAACGGTATTTTGCTCGCTGTAACTATGAATCCGGGTTGGGTTCACCACGGTGATAATCCGTATGCCTTGCAGCGCATCTGGATAGGTAATGCAGTGGATTTGAAGCATTTTGAAGAGCGTATTACCACGGAGGATTACACCGATTTATAATAGATAGGAGTAAAGGATGAAACGATTTTTTAGCAGAGGGTGGGTAAAATTTATACTCGTCATGTTTATTTTTACCGCTGTCACATCACCGATTGTGGTGCTGTTTGGCCCTTTTGATAATCTGAAACGAACCGTTGTGGGGGCGATTATGCGTTCGCGTCATCCACAGTACATTACTTGGTTGTTTAATCAAGACGAAATCAACATGATTCTCGGGACGGTGGGCACCGTGCGGAGTCAGGATTTATTTAAATTTAAAGCACGTGAAGATACGACGCTCAAAATGCGCCGCATTGAGTCTACCCGTTATGTGGGTTACGTTCTTGAAATTCCGGATCCGCGTCGTGTTAAAGTAGCGACGGCTAAAAACATTCAGGAAAAAGGGGAAACCGTAAGTAATATTGCCAAGGATAATGATGCGGTAGCCGCTATTAATGCAGGCGGTTTCCACGATCCGAACGGTACCGGTACGGGCCGTTTGCCATATGGCTTTATTATGCAGGACGGCAATTATGTTATCGGTAAGGACGTAGGTCCCGATGAAGCGGTTGATTTTGTCGGTTTTACGAAGCAAGGCAACTTAATCGCCGGTACCTATACTAAGACGGAATTGGCTGACATGGATGCGGCTGAAGGGATTACCTTCGGACCGCCGCTTATTGTGGACGGCCAAAAGATGATTACCGACGGTGACGGCGGCTGGGGCATCGGCCCGCGTACGGCTATCGGTCAGAAAAAAGACGGCACGGTGATTTTCCTCGTTATCGACGGACGCCAACCGGGCTATTCCACGGGCGCCACTTTGCGTGACGTGCAGGATGTTCTTTACGAAGAAGGTTGCTATATTGCGGCGAACCTTGATGGCGGGTCCAGTACGACCTTGTATTATAACGGCAAAGTTGTTAATAAACCGGCCGATTTATTGGGCGAACGGATGATTCCGACGGCTTTATTGTTGAATAGGAGGGGCTATGGCATCGTTTGGTAAAATAATGACAGCTTTTGCATTGGGCTTGGCCTTGCAGGGCGGCATCTATTACTACTTAGATCAAATTTACTTCGCCCCGACTACGGATTTTGAAGTAACGGCCAGTGATGGCCAAGAAAAAGACGGCAACTTCCCTGAAGTGGACGGGAATAAATATTATTCCGAAGGTCATAAGTATATGGCGGTAGTAACTCAGGATTCCGTTAAAGTGTACAAGTCCGGTGAAAAAACACCGACCAATATTGATTTAAAGGGCCGTTCGGTAAGCTATTTCGAATGGTTACCGGATCGCGATTTAGCGATTATGGGGCTTTACGGCGGGGCCTCCGATAATGTGGTGCTGGCCCGTTTTGACCCGGAAAGTCCGGAACATGAAGTGGATACCACCATGGAAGATTTGCCGGCAGACAGCAAAATCGTGGATGCTGCTTTCTCCACGGCTACCAACGTAGTATACATGAAGATTAAAGTGGCCGATAATGCGTACCGCATTTATCGTACCGACGCGAACTATGATACGCGCCGCGTTTACATGCAGGCGTCCAATATCGGGCGTATCGCCGTTTTCTATGACGAAGATATTTTCTTCTATGATAATGTGCGTACCGGTGACGTGTTTATGTTTGACGGCACGGAAGGGGGCTGGCGTGTTATTAATCCGCCGGGCCGCTATCGCTTGATCGGTGTGGATAAAGACAAAGATATTTACATTGCAAGGTGGATGAGATGATAAGGCTTATCTGTCATGGAAGGACGCCTCGGCGTTGGATTTGAAACGGTAGATACTTTTGCTACGCAGCAGGATTTAAAAGATATTACGGTCGCATCGATTCAGAAGACGATTGAAGATAAACGGTCGTCCGGTACCGGTAGTGACAATAAAAAGTAATAAATAAGCATAAACAGACTTTTGGTGTTAATTATGAGGTTTATGCATAGGTAAGAGAAAAAAGGTCTGCTACAGCAGGCCTTTTCTCGTTTTAATAGTGAAAGGAAGAGTATTATGGCTAAAATTAAAATTCAAAAAGGCTTGAGCGATGCTGATATGTTTAAGAATGTGAAGGAAGAAGAAACCTTTGAAACGGCTATGCTTAAAGGGGAAGCGGCGGCCCGTCGTCCGGCACCGCTTCGCAAATCGCCGGTCAATAGTCAGGAAGCCTTCTATCGTGAGTTTTTAACTGAGAAAGTGGAACCCAATCGGTAAGCTCTTATTAGATATTAAGATGGAATACTTAAGGACGGTTATGGTAATTTCTTTATTCAAGTTAAAAAGATGGCCGTAATATTGTGATTGAAACAGCTCCTAAAAAAAATAAATAATTAATATAAATATAT
>ENA-OQBT01000589-OQBT01000589.1-human-gut-metagenome-genome-assembly--contig:-NODE-589-length-21054-cov-2.211115_pt1 | contig 21054 bp, 24 predicted proteins | sample MGYA00242749_ERZ504557 | MGnify/ENA primary metagenome ERZ504557 (study PRJEB26092, sample SAMD00036243) | human gut metagenome | host: Homo sapiens | study: EMG produced TPA metagenomics assembly of... | reverse complement strand
CAACTTGTTACAACAACCGTACAAGTTGTATTATAAATTCCAGAAAGGGGAATCACCAATCACATGGAACCAACCACCGGCAAAGCCAAATACTACACCCTGATGGAAGCCCTAAAAGAGCAGATTCTCTCCGGAACCATAAAACCCGGCCAGAAGCTTCCCTCCGAAAACGAACTGACCCGGGAATACGCCCTCTCACGCCACACTGTCCGAAAGGCCCTCGCTCTTCTCGAAAATGAAGGCTATATCACCGCCCAGCACGGCAAAGGAACCTTCTGCTCCGAGCGCGTAATCCAGCGTCATAATTCAAAAAACATCGCCGTCACCACCACCTACCTGTCCGACTACATCTTCCCCCGTCTCATCCAGGGAATGGATCGAGTGCTGAGCGAAAACGGCTACAGCATTATCTTAAAGAACACCTGCAACAGCCGCTCCAAAGAAGAAAAAGTCTTAAAAGAACTCCTCGACAAGCCCATCGACGGCCTCATCATCGAGCCGAGCAAAAGCCAGATCCTCTGCCGCCACATCAACTTGTACGAAATGCTGGACAAGTACCAGATCCCGTATGTCTTCATCCAGGCTGCTACCCCCAGATGGCAGACAAGCCCTGCATTCTGATGGATGACTGCAAAGGCGGCTATCTGCTGACCCGGCACCTTTTAGAGACCGGCCGACGAAACATCATCGGCATCTTCAAGGCCGACGACAGCCAGGGCGCCCAGCGCCATAAAGGCTACGTGCAGGCGCTGCAGGAAAGCGGAATCCCGTATGATCCCGAAAACGTCATCTGGTTTCACACCGAGGACCGGAAAACCAAACCGTCCCTGATGCTTTCCATGCTGCTCGACAGCAAAAAGTCCGTCGATGCCGCCGTCTGCTACAACGACCAGATCGCGCTCGCCGTCATCTCCATGCTGGAAGAAAAGGGAATCTCCGTGCCGGAAGACATCGCCGTCACCGGATACGACAACTCGCTGATCGGCCAGAGCAGTCCGATCGGGATCACGACCATTGCCCATCCGCAGGAAAAACTCGGTGAGATGGCAGCAGAGCTCATTCTCGAAAAAATCAGAAAAGTCCCGGAAGAAGAAAGCAGCGTCAAACGCCTGATTTCCCCGGAACTCATCGTAAGAGAATCCACCGCAGGAAAAAATCTGTCAACAGAGACGAAAAAATAGAAAAGAACCCAAGGGAGGAAAAAACAATGGGAATGGATGCAAAAACAGCAATCCTCGAACAGAAAACAGCACTTGGTATTGAGCTCGGCTCAACCAGAATCAAAGCCGTCCTGATCGGCGCAGACAACGCCCCGATCGCATCCGGAGATCACGAGTGGGAAAACCGCTACGACAACGGCGTGTGGACCTACACCCTCGAGGACATCTGGACGGGCCTGCAGGATGCCTATACCAAAATGGCAGCTGATGTTAAAGAAAAATACGACATCACCCTGACCCGCGTCGGAGCCATCGGCTTCAGTGCCATGATGCACGGCTATATGGCATTTGACAAAGCAGGAAACCTCCTCGTGCCGTTCCGCACCTGGAGAAACAATATCACAGAAGAAGCAAGCGAGAAGCTGACCGATCTTTTCGGATTCCACATCCCGCAGAGATGGACTATCGCCCATCTGTATCAGGCAATCTTAAACGGTGAGCCGCATGTGGCAGATATCGACTACGTGACAACCCTTGCCGGATACATTCAGTGGAAAATGACCGGCGAGCGTGTCGTTGGTGTCGGCGAGGCATCTGGAATCTTTCCAATCGATTCTGAAACCAACACTTACTTTGCCGACATGATCGCCAAATTTGACGAGGCAGTCGCAGACAAAGCATATTCATGGAAAGCACTCGATGTTCTGCCGCACGTTCTGACCGCAGGTGACAATGCCGGTGTTCTGACAAAAGAAGGTGCCGCACTTCTCGACATGTCCGGAAATCTGGAAGCAGGCATTCCGCTCTGCCCGCCGGAGGGAGATGCCGGAACAGGTATGGCAGCAACAAACAGCGTCCGCGTCAGAACCGGAAACGTGTCTGCCGGAACTTCCGTTTTTGCTATGATCGTTCTGGAGAAGAACCTTTCCAAAGTATACCCGGAGATCGATATGGTAACAACCCCGTCCGGTCATCCGGTTGCATGGTGCACTGCCAGAACTGTACTTCTGATCTGAATGCATGGGTCAATCTCTTCCGTGAATTTGCGCAGACCTTCGGCATGGAAATCAGCACGAATGATCTGTTCGGCAAGCTGTACAACAAAGCCTGGAGGGCGACGCAGACTGCGGCGGACTCCTTGCCTACAACTACTTCTCCGGCGAGCACGTAACCGGCTTCAACGAGGGCCGTCCTGTCTTCGCACGTACTCCGGATGCGAAATTCAATCTGGCAAACTTTATGAGAGTCAACCTGTTTACTTCCCTTGGCGCCTTGAAAGTCGGCCTTGATTATCCTGATGAAAGAGGAGCATGTGCAGGTCGACCAGATTCTCGGCCACGGCGTCTCTTCAAGACAAAAGGTGTCGGCCAGAAGATCCTCGCAGGTGCATCGACGCACCGGTTTCCGTCATGGAGACAGCAGGAGAGGGCGGAGCCTGGGGCATCGCACTGCTGGCTTCTTATATGATCAACAAAGAAGAGAATGAAACACTCGAGGATTACCTCGATGCAAAAGTCTTCGCAGGAAATGCCGGAACCAAGATGGATCCGGACCCGGCAGACGTCGCTGGATTTGAAGTATTCACCGAGCGCTACAAAAAAGGCCTGCCGATTGAGCGTGCAGCAGTAGAGAGCTTAAAATGAACCATCGTTTGGGAAAGACAGAAAGGACAACACAATGTTAGAAGAACTGAAAAAAAGAGTATACGAAGCCAACATGCTTCTTCCAAAATACGGACTGGTTACCTTTACCTGGGGAAATGTCAGCGAGATTGACCGGGAAAGCGGTCTGTTCGTCATCAAACCAAGCGGCGTGGATTACGACCTGCTGACACCGGACGATATGGTTGTCATGGATCTGAACGGAAACAAAGTAGAAGGACGCTACCGTCCGTCTTCTGACACCCCGACCCATCTGGAGCTGTACAAAGCATTTCCGGAGATCGGCGGCATTGTTCACACCCATTCCTCCTATGCGACAAGCTGGGCACAGGCGGGAAGAAGCATTCCGTGCTACGGAACAACCCATGCAGACTACATCTACGGTGAAGTACCGTGCCTGCGCTGCCTGACAAAAGAAGAGATTGACGAGGCATACGAGGAAAACACCGGCCATCTGATCGTCAATGAGTTCAAACGGATGGGAAAAGATGTAAAAGCCGTTCCGGCCGTTCTTTGCAAGAACCACGGACCGTTCACCTGGGGCAAAGATGCGCATGAGGCTGTTCACAATGCTGTTGTCCTCGAAGAGGTTGCCAAAATGGCATACCGTGCCGAGACCATCAACCCGAGAATCCAGCCGGCACCGCAGGAGCTGCAGGATAAACACTATTACCGTAAGCATGGTGCAAATGCTTATTACGGACAGAACTAAAAAAGAGTAAGAAGATAAGAAAAAGTGTCATCCACAAGCTGCAGGGCACACAGCCCGCAGGTGGATGACACTTTTTTGATAAAAACATTTTTATGATAGAAATCTGCTTTTAAAATCAAGTGGTCGTCTGACGCCGGATCAGAAGCGGCGGAACGGTCTTGTGAACCGGCTCGGCAAGCGGCACCGGGTGGCGTTTTTTCCGTTCCTGCATCTGGGAGACCAGAAGGGAAACAGCCTCGTCTGCAATCTGGTCAATCTGCTGGCCGACAGTGCTGATCGGATAGATAGCCTGCTCGGAAATCGGCGCACCGTCGAAGCCGATGAGTTCGTAATCGTTCGGCAGGGTATGGTACTTGCGGATCAGAAGATTTAAAAGAATATTGGCATGATCATCGTTGGAGAGGAAGATGCCCTTTTTCTGACCGGCATATTTTTGTTCGATGTTGTCAAAGATTTCCTGCAGCGGTGCTGCGGCTTCCTGATAGGAGAGTCCAAAATCCCGAATGATAACCTTGTGCGGTACACCGGCCTTTATACAGGCATCCTGGAAACCGGCGAGACGGCGGTAGGCAGGAACATTTTCTTTGGTCGGTGAGTTCAGATGAATCAGGACATCACAGTGGTTATGAATCAGAAGCGAAGTCGCTTCGTACGCGCCGAGGTAGTTGTCTGTATTGACACTGCTGACGAACTGGTCTTCGCGCTCAATTGCAACGACCGGGATCTGCAGATCGGAGAGTTCGCGGGAGGAGAGTGTATGGGAGAGGACGATGAGGCCCTCGATTTTGTACGACATCAGCTCCTGAATGTAGCGGTGCTCCGTCTCGTCGTGGCCGTTTCCGGCGAAGACGAGGAATTTATAGCCATATTTCTCATAAGAAGCAAGAATCTGATTCAGCATCTCGGAATAGTAGTTCATGGAGAGACTCGGGATCAGGACGCCGACAAATTCGGTCTGTCCGTTCGCGAGAATTTTTGCCACTTTGTTTTCTTTATAGTTCAGTTTATCCAGTGCATCGGAAATGATCTGCTGATTTTCCGGTGTCAGGGAATCCGGGTTGTTGAAATACCGGGAAATGGTTGTTTTGGAAAAATGCGTGTACTGTGCAATATCATTAAAGGTTACATTTTTTTTTCGTGCCATAAGTTCAAGTGTCCTTCCCTTCAAAAGTGTTGCGTGAATCATGTAAGCTTTCAGAAAAAAACAAATAATATATGAAGATAGTATAACATTTCTCGCCCGCCGGAACAAGCGGGAATCGGTTAAGTAACCGGTTTTGTAAAAGTTCCACAAAAGCCAAAAACAAAATTATGGAAAATCACGAAAAGTAAAGAAAATATTGACGAAACCCACTGTCAATGCTATGATAAAGACAATGAAAGTAACCGGTTACTTGACCGGTTACACAAAACGAAGGACAGGACCCGCTGTCCAGAGATAACAGGAGGAATTGTGATGAGAAAGAAATTTAGTGCCAGGGCGGCAGCTCTTGGAATGTCCGGCGTGCTTCTTACTTCTGCACTGACCGGATGCACCTTCGGCTTCGCAAGCGATCCGGATGACCCGAACGCAGTAAAAGAAGAAGTGCCGATCGACATGACCACCGATACCTTCCAGTACGATACGTCGCTTTCCGGAACGAGTATCGTCATCATGAACACAAAAGCAGAAATCCAGACAGCACTGGAAGAGATTGCAAAAGTGTTCGAGGAGAAAGCAGGCGTACATATTGAGATCATGCCGGTAACGGACGGCGATTCTCCTTATACCAAAGTAGTCAGCCTCTACAACTCCGGAAACCCGCCGACACTTTCCATTCTGGATACGACCGATGTCATTGCACTGGCAGAAGAAAAAGCAGCCGACTTAAGCAATGAAGCATGGACCGGCGAGGCAGAAGAGTACCTGACCAAAATCAACGGAAAGGTTTACAGCTTCCCGCTCTGTATCGAGGGCCGCGGTATTATCTACAACAAGAGCGTGATTGAAGATACCTTAGGTACCGAGTTCGATCCATCCGATATCAAAACCCAGGACGATTTCGCAGCACTTCTCCAGAGCCTGCGGGACAACGGAATGAAGAATCCGATCTCCATGGCAAAAGAAGACTGGTCCCTTGGAGCACACCAGCTGCAGTACATCTACGAGACATACAACGGAACCTCCGACGGTGCAGCAGAAGTCATCAACGAGCTGAAGGACGGAACCTTATATCTGCCGGACTACACCCGCATGAACGAGTTCCTGAATACCTTTGACCTGTTAAAAGAGTACAACGTAGCAAAGGGCGATCCACTCGGCGCAGATTACGATGAGATGGCAATTGACCTGGCAGACGGAAAAACCGCTTTCTGGTTCAACGGAAACTGGGCATGGCCGAACCTTGAGGAGGCAGGAGCCGAGACGACCGACGAGTACGGTTTCCTTCCATACTTCCTGAACAATGATCCGGACGACTTCGTCAACAGCAAAATCCAGGCATCCCCGTCCAAACAGATCATGCTGGATGATATCGTGGCTACCGACGAGCAGAAAGCAGCAGCAAAAGAGTTCCTGAACTGGCTGGTTTACAGTGAGATCGGACAGCAGATGGTTGTAAAGACCTGCAGCCTGATCCCTCCGTTTAAAAACAACCCGAACGAGCCAAGCGATCCGTTAAGCCGCGACATTTACGAAAAAGTACAGAACGGCGGAGCATTCAACGCATCTGCGATCGTGCCGAACGATCACTGGTCTGTCCTTGGTGCGGCAATGCAGAAATATCTGGCCGGAAGAAGTGACCGCGAGGAACTGATAGATTCCATCCAGGCATACTGATGAGCAGTAAGCCGGAGGATATGAAGGAGGAACGAAAATGAAATCAAGCAACAAGGGAAAAGATTTCTGTGTATTTGCGCTGCCGGGCCTGTTCTGCTTCCTGGCAGTCGTCATGGTACCGTTTATCTACGGTATTTACCTGACCTTAACCGACTGGAACGGTGTTTCCAGCGTGAAAAACTTTGTAGGACTTTCCAACTTCGCAGCCGTTATGCGCGACGCGCAGTTCTGGAAATCCCTGCTGTTAACCTTTAAATATGTCATTGCGGTTGTTGTTCTCGTCAATGTGATCGCCTTTTTACTGGCTTATATCCTGACCCGCGGCATCAAAGGTCAGAACTTCTTCCGCGCCGGATTTTTCACCCCGAACCTGATCGGCGGTATCGTACTTGGATACATCTGGCAGTTCGTATTCTCCCGTGTTTTCGTCAGCATCGGTGAGACCACAGGATGGAGCCTGTTTGAAATTTCCTGGCTTTCTACCCCGAACAAAGCATTTGCAGCGCTGGTGCTCGTTTCAGTATGGCAGCTGGCAGGCTATATGATCCTGATCTACGTCGCCGGCTTTATGGGACTTTCCGAGGACGTGCTCGAGGCGGCAAGCATCGACGGTGCATCCGGCTGGGTAAAAATGAAAAACATTATCCTTCCGCTGATGATGTCCTCCGTTACTATCTGCCTCTTCCTGACCCTGTCCCGTGCGTTCATGGTATACGATGTCAACCTGTCCTTAACCGGCGGTGCTCCGTACGGAACCACCGAGATGGCAGCCATGCACGTATATGAGAAAGCATTCACATCGAGACAGTTCGGTGTCGGCCAGGCAGAAGCCTTTATCCTGTTTATCATTGTAGCCTGCATCAGCGGTATTCAGGTATACACCACCAAGAAGAGGGAGGTTGAAGCATAATGAATCAGAAGAAAATTGGCGGAACAAAGAAAAAAGTAACTGACGCGCTGGCTATGCTCCTTATGATCATCGTTTTCTGTGCGTTCATGTTCCCGTTTGTCATGGTTATCATCAACTCCTTAAAACAGAAACGTGATATCATCAAGAGCCCGTTCTCCTGGCTGTTTACGATCAAAGGTCTTTCGTTTGACAACTTTGTAAAAGCATTCAATCAGATGAACTTCCTGAATGCCTTCAAGAACTCTCTGGTTGTAACCGTAACAGCAACCGTACTGGTTACGGTACTCGCAGCCATGCTGGCTTACTACATCGTGCGTAATGTCAACGTATTTTCCAATATCATCTTTGCACTGATGGTTGCATCCATGATCATTCCGTTCCAGGCAATCATGATCCCGCTTGTCAGTGTATACGGCGGAACCTTAAACATTCTGAACCACAGACTGACCCTGATCTTCATGCACACCGGATTTTCCATGGCGATGTCCGTGTTCATGTTCCACGGATTCATCCGCGGAAGTATCCCGCTGGCGCTGGAGGAGGCCGCTTACATCGACGGCTGTACCCACACCCAGACCTTCTTCCGCATCGTGTTCCCGCTGTTAAAGCCGATCATTTCCACCATGGTAATCATGAATGCGATGGCATTCTGGAATGACTTCCTGCTGCCGTCCCTGGTGCTGACCGACAAAAAGCTGCTGACTCTGCCGCTTTCCACCTACAGCTTCTACGGAACTTACTCCGCAGATTACGGAACCATCATGGCAGGTCTTCTGCTCTGCGTCATCCCGATCCTGATTCTGTACGTGGCACTGCAGAAACAGATCATCAACGGTGTCGTAGCCGGAGCAGTCAAATAAGTAAATCATAGAAATCAAGAACAAGCCGGGCAAAGGAGGGCGGAATTAAAAATGCTTTCTTTTTCCGGCTTTTCTTATCAGAGACAACAAGAAAGAGACAGAAAGGAAATCAAACACATGAAAAACAGATTACACGTAAAAGCGCCGGGCAACTGGGTGAATGACCCGAACGGCATGATTTATTATAAGGGACAGTATCATCTTTTTTATCAGCATTTTCCGTACGCGCCGCGCTGGGGCACCATGCACTGGGGCCATGCGGTGAGTCCGGATCTGATTCACTGGGAGCATGTCGGCGTTGCCCTGTTCCCGAGTCTTTCCGAGGACCAGAACGGCTGCTTTTCCGGAAGCGCAGTAGAAGAGAACGGCGTGATGCATCTCTTTTACACGGGTGTTCACTATAATCAGGTAAATCCGAAGGATATTCATCAGTGCCTTGATCAGGATTTTACCTCGGCGCAGCTTCACCTTACTTCGAAGGACGGTATGCATTTTGATGTCTTCGGGGATAAGGAGGTTGTTATCCCGGCACTCACCGATCCGGAAATCGGCGACAATACGCACACGCGTGACCCGAAAGTCTGGAAGGGAAGCGACGCATGGTATATGGTGCTTGGAAGCACGACGAAGGATCACAAGGGCGAGGCATTATTCTATAAGAGTGAGGATCTTTCCCACTGGCATCTGGCCGGACAGGCGACGACGAAACAGAAGCTCGGCTGGATGTGGGAGTGCCCGGATCTCTTTAACGTAAACGGACGCAGCGTCTTTGTATTCTCCCCGATGGAACTGATCGAGGACCCCGACGGCTATGCGGATCGGGCGATCTGTATGCTGCCTGAGTTTGATGAAAAAACCTGCACAATGAAATTTCCGGAGAACTGGCAGCTTCTGGACTGCGGCGGTGACCTCTATGCACCGCAGACCATGACGGATGCGGACGGAAACCGGATTTCCATCGCATGGCTTCGGATGCCGGAACCGGTAGATGGTATATGGCAAGGCATGTTCTGCCTGCCGCGTGTGGTGGATGTACAGAACGATCATATTTACTTCCGTGTTCTGCCTGCCATCCGCGACGGATTCTGCAAAAAGACGGATTCCCTCGTTTCGGCATGCGGAGAGTGTGCCATGATCCGCGCCGAATTAAAAGAGGGTGAAAGCCTGGAAATCGGCGGCTATAAGATCTGGCGGCAGAGCGGAAAAGTCTGCGCAGACCGCACGGATGTCTATCCATCCGGTGCAAAAGGATGGCTTCATGCCGAGACGCCGCAGTTAAAAGAGGGCGATCTTCTTGAGATTTTCGTGGATCCGAATATGATCGAAATTTATGCAAACAACGGCGAGTACGTATTAAGCCAGGCGGTTTACGGGCTTGGAGAGACATTCTCCTATAAAATGGAGAAAAAACCGGAAATTTATCTGTGGAATGAATGAATCAGCCAAAAAAGTTCTTGACGCATACGGGATTTTGTTCTAATCTAGTACGTAACAGCTTTCTAACGTTAAAGTGACGGGCTGAAAAACGAGATTTCGAAAGATATCCGAAAAGAACGCAAGGAGAGATTATTATGAAGAAAGTAGTAAAATTCGGCGGCAGCTCCTCGCGAGCGCAGAGCAGTTTAAAGAAGGTCGGAGACATCATCCGCGCAGATGAGGGAAGAAGATACGTGGTACCTTCCGCTCCTGGAAAACGAAATTCTGCTGATACGAAAGTAACCGATATGCTGTATGACTGCTATCGCACTGCAGTTGCTGGAAGAGATTTCAAGAAGAAACTGCAGAACATCAAAGCGAGATATCAGGAGATCATCGACGGTCTGAACCTCAGCCTGGATCTTTCCCCGGAATTTGAAAAAATCGCAGAAAACTTTGCCGCAGCAGCCGGAGAGGACTACGCCGCATCCCGCGGAGAGTACCTGAACGGTATCGTGATGGCAAATTATCTGGGATATACGTATATTGATTCTGCAGAAGTGATCTGCTTCGATGAGAACGGAAACTTCCTTGCAGACAAGACTGACGAAGTGCTCTCCGAGCGTTTAAAAGATCTGGATAACGCAGTCGTTCCTGGATTCTACGGCGCAAAACCGGACGGAAGCGTAAAAACCTTCTCCCGCGGCGGATCCGATATCACTGGTTCCATCGTGCAAAGGCCGTACACGCTGACATCTACGAGAACTGGACCGATGTTTCCGGTTTCCTGGTAACCGATCCGCGTATCGTCAAGGATCCGGAAGTCATTTCCACCATTACCTACCGTGAGCTGCGTGAGCTTTCCTACATGGGAGCTACCGTCCTTCATGAGGACTCCATCTTCCCACTCCGTCAGGAGGGAATCCCGATCCACGTGCTGAACACCAACGCACCGCAGGATCCGGGAACCATGATCGTGGAGAATACCTGCAGCAAACCGAAATTCACCATCACCGGTATCGCCGGAAAGAAAGGCTTTGCATCCATCACGGTTGAGAAGAGCATGATGAATACCGAGATCGGCTTTGGCAGAAAAGTGCTCGGTGTTTTTGAGGACAACAATCTTTCCTTTGAGCATATGCCGTCCGGCATCGATACCATGACGGTATTTGTTCATCAGAGTGAGTTTGCAGCAAAAGAACAGCAGGTTATCGCAGGACTGCATCGTGCCGTACAGCCGGATTCTATTGATCTTGAATCCGATCTGGCGCTGATCGCTGTTGTAGGCCGCGGCATGAGAAGAACGAGAGGCACAGCCGGAAGGATTTTCTCTGCACTGGCGCATGCACACGTCAACGTTAAGATGATCGATCAGGGTTCCAGCGAGCTCAACATCATCATTGGCGTTGAAAACCGCGACTTTGAAACAGCAATCAAAGCAATTTATGATATCTTTGTCGTAGCGCAGATCTAAAATGAATCTATAAAAAATCTCTGTCAGGAGTCTGAACTTCCGACAGAGATTTTTATGGTTTTTATGCCGCCGTATCGCGGAATTCTTTTCGAATGGTGAATGTAAAAATACAGATTACCACACAACAGATGATCCAGGTCGTCGGTTCGCAGAAGCAGCCGGCGCGGTATCCGATCGACGGGACGAGAAACAGGGCGAAGAGTATAAATGCACATCAAAGAGATGATGTCCTGGGTGGAAAACCATCTGACGGAGCCGCTCACTTTAAAAGAAATCGCCGCAAGCGTTCACCTCTCTCCACGGGAATGTCAGCGGATTTTCAAAGCGTATCTGCACCGGACGCCGACGGAATATCTGCAGTGGAGACGGATTCTCGCAGCGGCAGACAATCTGCGGAACACAAACGAATTTTGCCCTTGTCGTTTTTGGGAACAGATGGTATAATCATTTCATAAATGCAAGACATTTGTGAAAAAATATCATAAAGGAACGAGGATGCAAGATGAAACGACGAGTATTACTGAAATTGAGCGGAGAAGCTCTTGCAGGAGAGAAACACACCGGTTTTGACGAGCCGACCGTCACAAAAGTGGCAAAACAGGTAAAAACTCTGGTAGACCAGGGGATTGAAGTCGGCATCGTAATCGGAGGAGGAAACTTCTGGAGAGGACGCAGTTCCGAAAATATCGACCGTACCAAAGCAGACCAGATCGGTATGCTGGCAACCGTTATGAACTGTATCTATGTATCAGAAATCTTCCGTTCCCAGGGAATGATGACCGCAGTTCTGACTCCATTCCCATGCGGAGAGTTCACAAAAGGATTTTCCAAAGACCGTGCAAACAAATATTTCCAGCACAACATGGTTGTATTCTTTGCCGGCGGTACAGGCCATCCATATTTCTCAACCGATACGGCAACCGTACTTCGCGCGATCGAGATCGAGGCAGACGAGATTCTGCTTGCAAAAGCAGTAGACGGTGTCTACGACAGCGATCCGAAAACAAACCCGGATGCAAAGAAATTTGACGAGATTTCCATTCAGGAAGTCATTGAAAAGGATCTGAAAGTGGTAGATATGACCGCATCCATCCTTTGCAAGGAAAACAAAATGCCGATGCTGGTATTTGGTTTAAATGAAGAGAACAGCATTGTAAATGCTGCAAACGGAAAAATCAACGGCACAAGAGTAACGGTATAATTAATAAAAATTCAGCAGTAAAACACTTGCTGTTTTACTGCGTAAGAAAATGATTCAGGTGTGAGCAGCTCTCCTTTTGCGAAGCAAAACTTTAAATGAGAGCTGCGAATGTCACAGTTCGCAGAACTGTGACCGTATAAGAGATAGCAGGAGGACAAATTTAATATGGCAAATCAGATCGACGAGAGAGTAAAACCGTTTGAGGTAAAAATGGGCAAATCCATTGCAAGCCTCGATTCCGAATTCGGAACCATCCGCGCAGGCCGTGCAAACCCGCATGTACTGGACCGCATTACTGTAGATTACTATGGAACACCGACTCCGCTGCAGCAGGTGGCAAACATCTCTGTTCCGGAAGCACGTATGATCCAGATCCAGCCGTGGGAAGCATCCCTGGTAAAAGAGATCGAGAAAGCGATCATGATGTCTGACCTTGGCATCAACCCGTCCGATGACGGAAGAGTCATCCGTCTGGTATTCCCGGAGCTTACCGAGGACCGTCGTAAAGAGCTGGTAAAAGAGGTAAAGAAAAAAGCAGAGGGCGCAAAGGTAGCCATCCGCAACATCCGCCGCGATGCCAATGATGCGTTCAAGAAACTTGCCAAAGAGGACGTTTCCGAGGACGAAATCAAAGAGCTCGAGGAGCAGACCCAGAAATTAACAGACAAATACATCAAAGAAGTAGATCAGATGGTGGACGTAAAATCCAAAGAAATTATGACCGTGTAATACAAAGAAAACGAGGGGCTGCCTGTCATTTGCAGGCAGCTATTATCGTTTACGGAGGAAAAAAGTATGGATAATGAATTAAAAGTGCCGAATCACATCGCCATCATCCTGGACGGAAACGGCAGATGGGCGAAAAAACGCAATATGCCGCGCGGCTACGGCCATATCTCGGATGCGACAATCTGGAAAAAATGTGTGACGTGATCAAAGACATGGGTGTCAAATATCTGACCGTCTATGCGTTCTCAACCGAGAACTGGAAAACGCTCCCGCGCCGAGGTGGAGGGCCTCTTAAAGCTGTTCCGCCAGTATCTGAAACGATGCATCAAAAAAGCACATAAAAATCAGATGCGCGTCAAAATCATCGGAGATCCGAGCGCATTCCCGCAGGATATTCAGGACAGCATTCATGAACTGGAGGAGTGCTCCAAAGATTACAATCACATGTGCTTCCAGATCGCAATGAACTACGGTTCCCGTGATGAGATCCTGCGCGGCATGACCCGCATGATCGAGGATGTGAAAAACGGAACTCTCGCAGAGAATGCGTTTGATGAGAACGGAAAACTGACGGAGCAGTGTTTTGAGAGCTACCTCGACACCGCCGGAATCCCGGATCCAGATCTTCTGATCCTACAAGCGGCGAGCAGTCGCCTTTCCAACTACCTGATGTGGGCAGCTGGCCTACTACGGAATTTTATCTTACGAGTCCGTGGCCGGATTTCCACGAAGAGGAATTGAGAAAAGCCATCGAACAATATAATAACAGAGACCGGCGTTACGGCGGTGTGAAGGAGGAATAAAAAAGATGTTTAAGACAAGACTGTTAAGCGGCATCGTGCTCGTCCTTGTGGCGCTGCTTACGATCTGCAGCGGCGGAACTGTGCTCTATATGACGGTTCTGTGCCTGTCGCTGATCGGCGCAGGAGAGCTGTTCCGCGTGATGAAGGTAAGAGAAGATAAATGGAATCTGTTGGAAATTACGGGCTATGCGGGCGTTGTGATTTTCTATCTGTCCCTGCTGCTTCATGACCCGATGTACCAGATGCTCGCGCTGATCCTGGATCTCGTGCTTCTGATGGCAGTATACGTATTTACTTATCCGAAATACAACGCCAATCAGGTGATGCCGGCGTTCTTTGCGATTGTCTATGTCGGCGTAATGCTTTCCTATGTATATCAGACCCGTATGCTGGACGGCGGAAAATTCCATGTATGGCTGATTTTCCTGTGCTCCTGGGGCTGCGATACGTGTGCATACTGTGTCGGCGTACTCTTTGGAAAACATAAAATGGCACCGGTTTTAAGCCCGAAAAAATCCGTAGAAGGGCTGTCGGCGGTGTTGTCGGAGCGATTCTGCTCGGCATCATCTATGCGGCTGCGACAAAGGGCGGCATGGTGGAATACGCCATCATCTGCGGTGTCGGCGCGCTGATCTCCATGGTCGGAGACCTTGCAGCATCCGCAATCAAACGAAATCAGGCATCAAGGATTACGGAAAGCTGATTCCGGGTCACGGCGGTATTCTCGACCGCTTCGACAGCGTGATCTTTACCGCACCGATCATCTATTTCCTGTCGGTGCTTCTGATTCATTAAAAAAGCTTCCCCTACAGCATAAACGGGAAGCAGATGGGAGAAACTGGAATATGAAGAAAATAGCAATTCTTGGTTCAACCGGTTCGATCGGAACCCAGACCCTCGATGTCGTGCGTGCCAACGGCGATCTTGAGGTGGTCGGCATCAGCGCCGGAAGTAATATTACACTGCTCGAGCAGCAGATCCGGGAATTTCATCCGAAGTTTGCGGCAGTCGGCGATGAGGCGAAAGCGGCAGAACTCCGTGACAGAGTGAAGGATCTTCCTGTAAAAATCGGCAGCGGCATGGACGGCATGATCGAGCTTGCCACGATGCCGGAGAGCGAAATCCTTGTGACAGCGATCGTCGGCATGATCGGCATTCGCCCGACGGTTGCGGCGATGAAGGCAGGAAAAGACATTGCACTGGCAAACAAAGAGACACTGGTAACGGCGGGACACATTATTATGCCGCTGGCAGAGGAATGCGGTGTGCAGATCCTTCCGGTGGACAGTGAGCACTCGGCGATTTTCCAGTGCCTGCACGGGGAAAACAGAAAAGAAATTGAAAAACTTCTGATTACTGCATCCGGCGGTCCGTTCCGCGGAAAAACAAGAGCGGAGCTCGAAAACGTAACGGTAGAGCAGGCGCTCCGTCATCCGAACTGGTCGATGGGGCACAAGATCACGATTGATTCCGCGACACTCGTTAACAAAGGACTGGAAGTCATGGAAGCAAAATGCTGTTCGGTGTTGATCTCGACCACATCCAGGTTGTGGTACAGCCAAAGAGCATTATCCATTCCATGGTAGAATTTAAAGACGGCGCTGTCATGGCACAGCTTGGCACACCGGATATGAAACTGCCGATCCAGTACGCACTGTATTACCCGGAGCGCCGCTTCCTTGCAGGCGACCGCCTCGACTTTGCGGCGCTGACACAGATCACGTTTGAAGAACCGGATATGGATACCTTCCTCGGCCTTCCGATGGCAATGCAGGCGTCCCGGACGGGCGGCTCCATGCGACGGTCTTCAATGCGGCAAATGAACGCGCCGTTGCACTGTTCCTCGCGAAGAAGATCCGTTTCCTCGAGATTTACGACGTGATCGCCGGTGCAATGGAAGCACACAAAACGATTGCCGATCCGACGCTGGAGCAGATTCTCGCGGCGGAGCAGGAGACGTATGAATGGATTGCGAACAGATATAAGATGGGAGAATAAGACAGCATGATTGTAAAAATCCTGATAGCCGTACTCATTTTCGGAATCACCGTCATTATCCATGAGCTGGGGCATTTTCTTTTGGCGAAAGCGAATGGTATTACCGTGACGGAATTTTCGATCGGCTTTGGCCCGACGGTGGTAAAGACAGAAAAAGGAGGAACGGTCTATTCCTTAAAACTTCTGCCTTTCGGCGGTGCGTGCCAGATGCTCGGCGAGGACGGTGAAGAGGAGGGGGAAGGAACCTTTAACAGCAAATCCGTGTGGGCAAGAATTTCCGTCGTTGCGGCGGGACCGGTGTTCAACATGATTCTGGCATTTTTCTGCGCAATCTTTGTGATCAGTTACGCGGGAAGTTCCCCGGCGCGCGTCACAGAAGTGGCAGACGGTTCGCCGGAGGCAGAGGCAGGCCTGGAAGCGGGAGATATCATCACTTCCTATGAAGGAAGACATATTTCCATCGGAAAAGAGCTGAACTCTGTGATGACGGTACGGGGTGTGCCGACGGATGAGATTACGCTGGAGGTTAAAAAGGCCGACGGGGAAAAGAAAACGATCACATATGAACCGACGGTGACAACGCGGTATATGATGGGCTTTAACTACGATGACTGTGACCGCGGCATGGAATTCACGTATGTGCAGCAGAATATGCCGCTTGCCGCTGCGGGTGTTGTCGCGGGCGACCTGCTCGTATCGATCAACGGAGTGCCGATCACCTGTGTGGCAGATTTTACTGTTTACCAGACAGAGCATCCTTCGATGGAAGCGCTGTGACGCTGGAGTATGAGCACAGCGGAAAGACGAAAGAGATTACGGTGACACCGGTTGAAAATACGTATGCGAATGTACAGTTTTCGTATCAGCTCCGGGAGAAACAGTCCCCGATCGGCGTGCTGAAATACAGCGTGCTGGAGATCAAATACTGGGTGCGCACCGTCATTGACAGTGTCAGTATGCTGATCACCGGACAGTATTCTGTGAACGATCTTTCCGGCCCGGTCGGCGTGGTGGATGCGATCGGAACCGCCTATGATGATGTAAAATCGCAGGGCGTTCTGGTTACGGTGATGACGATGCTGAACATGGTGATTCTGCTGTCATCGAACCTTGGCGTCATGAACCTGTGCCGCTCCCGGCACTCGACGGCGGACGGCTTGTCTTTCTGATCATAGAAGCCATCCGCGGAAAACCAATCCGGCGAGACCTGGAGGGTATGGTTCACTTCGCGGGCCTGGTGCTTCTGATGGCGTTGATGGTCTACGTCATGATCCACGACGTCCAGCGGATCCTGTAAATCGAAAAGTGAAAAGCAACAAAGCCTCATATTCTGCATACCATAAAAGGAGTGCAGGATATGGGGCTTTTTTATGAAAAAATTTGCGTATGCAGCAGGAAATGACTGACCGCGGGCGGCTGGAAATCCGGGTAAATACAAGAATCCAGGCGCGGCCTGTTTCCGGGGCGCGGGTGACGGTTTCGTATACGGGAGATCCGCAGAATGTGATCGAGGAGCTGATTACCGACGGGGACGGCAGAACGGAGACACTGGATCTGGCGACGCCGCCGCTCGAGTACAGTCTGGAACCGAATGTGAATCAGCCGTATTCCGAATATACGGTGAAAGTGGAGGCGGAAGGGTATGAACCGGTTGAAGTGACGGGCTCCGAGCTTCTTTCAGGAGAACAGTCCGTCCAGCAGGTGGACCTCAAACTGGCAGAGGGCGCAGCGTTTGCGGATGTGACGATCCCGGACCATACGTTGTTCGGCGAATATCCGGCGAAAATTCCGGAAAGTGAGATCAAGCCGACGAGGGAGAGCGGTGAGATTGTGCTGTCCCGCGTCGTGATCCCGGAGTATATCATCGTCCACGACGGAGCGCCGACCGACAGCACGGCACGCGACTATTATGTGCGGTACCGCGACTACATCAAAAACGTGGCGTGCTCGGAAATCTATGCAACATGGCCGGATGCGGCGATCCGGGCGAATATCCTCGCAATCATGTCATTTACGCTGAACCGTGTCTATACAGAATGGTACCGCAACAAGGGATACGATTTTACGATCACTTCGTCGACGGCCTACGATCACAAATGGATTTACGGCAGGAATATTTTCGACAGCATTTCCCTTGTGGTCGATGAGATTTTTGCTGATTACCTGTCGCGCCCGAATGTGAAACAGCCGATTCTGACGCAGTACTGTGACGGAAACCGTGTGAGCTGCCCGAACTGGATGAGCCAGTGGGGGTCCAAAAACCTGGCGGACCAAGGGTATTCAACGATTCAGATTCTCCGCAATTATTATGGAGACAATATGTATATCAACACGGCGGAGGAGATTTCCGGCATCCCGTCCTCCTGGCCGGGGTATGACCTCACCATCGGCTCGTCCGGGAACAAGGTACTGCAGATGCAGGAGCAGCTGAACGTGATTGCGGAGGTGTATTCATCGATTCCGACGGTCTATGAAAATGGCTATTTCGATGAAGAGACGCAGGACGCCGTCGAAGCGTTCCAGCGGCTGTTCGGCCTGCCGGTTTCCGGCATTGTGGATTATCCGACGTGGTACAAAATTCAGTCGATTTATGTGGCTGTGACGAGGATTGCGGAGCTGCAGTAGGTATACAAAAGTCTTTATAAGGGGCGTGTTTTCTGCGAAAAAAACGCGGAAAATGCGCCTTTTCTGCGGCTTTTGAAACGGATCAGAAAAATTTTAAAACTGTCAAGAAAAAATACTTGACACCCAGCATCATTTCGTGTATGATAACCAAGGTGATCGCAATGGAAAAAATATTGGAACAGACATTACTGTATGATTTTTACGGCGAACTTCTGACTGAACATCAGCGTCAGGTATATGAGGACGTGGTGCTCAACGATTTTTCCCTGAGCGAGGTTGCGGCAGCGCGGGGCATTTCCCGCCAGGGAGTTCACGATCTGGTCAGACGCTGCAACAAGACACTGGAAGAGTATGAAGAAAAGCTTCATCTGTACAACGCTTTGTGCAGATCCGGGAAAATGTGAACGAGATCCGAAAGCTGACAGACCCATCCGGTGATACCCCGAAAGAAGATGTGATGCAGCGGATTGCAGCAATTGCATCGGATATATTAGAGGAGCTTTGAGCATGGCATTTGAAAGTTTAACCGAGAAACTCCAGAATGTTTTCAAAAATCTCAGAAGCAAGGGCCGCCTGACCGAGGCGGATGTAAAGACTGCGCTGAAGGAAGTAAAAATGGCACTTCTCGAGGCGGATGTCAGCTTCAAAGTAGTAAAACAGTTTATCAAATCCGTACAGGAGCAGGCAGTCGGACAGGACGTCATGAACGGACTGAATCCGGGTCAGATGGTCATTAAAATCGTAAATGACGAGCTGGTCAAGCTGATGGGTTCCGAGACAACGGAAATCGCACTGCGCCCGGCGAGTGAAGTTACCATTATTATGATGGCAGGTCTTCAGGGAGCCGGTAAAACAACCACAACCGCAAAGATTGCAGGAAAGTTAAAAGCCAAGGGAAGAAAACCTCTCCTTGCAGCCTGCGACGTATACCGCCCGGCAGCGATCAAACAGCTGCAGGTCAACGGAGAAAAGCAGGGCGTGGAAGTGTTCGCTATGGGAGATAAAAACCGTCCGGTGGATATCGCAAAGGCAGCGCTGGTGCATGCAAAGACAAACGGCTTTAACGTATTGATTCTGGATACCGCAGGCCGTCTGCACATCGATGAAGAGATGATGCAGGAGTTACAGGATATCAAAGCGGCTGTTCCTGTGGATCAGACCCTTTTGGTAGTAGACGCTATGACCGGACAGGACGCAGTCAATGTGGCCGAGATGTTCAGCAATAAAGTCGGCATCAACGGTGTAGTACTTACAAAATTAGATGGTGACACCAGAGGCGGTGCGGCACTTTCAATCCGTGCAGTTTCCGGCAAACCAATTCTCTATGTCGGCATGGGCGAAAAGCTTTCGGATCTGGAGCAGTTTTATCCGGACCGTATGGCGTCCCGTATTCTCGGCATGGGCGATGTGATGAGCCTGATTGAAAAAGCGCAGGCAAACATCGACGAAGAAAAAGCAAAAGCCATGGAACAGAAGATGAAGAAGGCGCAGTTCGACTTCAACGATTATCTGGATTCCATGGAGCAGATGCGCAATATGGGCGGCATCTCCAGCATCCTGAATATGCTTCCGGGCGTCGGCGCGAAAATGAAGGGCCAGGATCTTGAGAGCATGGTGGATGAAAAAGACATGGCAAGAAAGGAAGCTATTGTACTTTCTATGACGCCAAAGGAAAGAGAAAACCCGGATCTCATCAATCCGTCGAGAAAGCAGAGAATTGCAAAAGGCGCCGGTGTTGACATCGCGGAGGTAAACCGTTTCATCAAACAGTTTGAACAGTCAAGAAAAATGATGAAACAGATGACCGGAATGGTCGGTAAGGGTGGTAAAAGAGGAGGATTCAAACTTCCCTTTTAGCATAAAAGAAAAAATATAAATAAATACATGAATTTACAATGGAGGTAAAGAAAAATGGCAGTAAAAATGAGATTAAGAAGAATGGGACAGAAGAAAGCTCCTTTTTATAGAATCGTTGTAGCAGATTCCAGATCCCCAAGAGACGGACGTTTCATCGAGGAGATCGGAACTTACGATCCGAACCGCGAGCCGAGCGCAATCAGCTTCAACGAGGAGGCTGCTAAAAAATGGCTGGCTAACGGCGCACAGCCGACCGAAATCGTTGCCAAACTCTTAAAACAGGCTGGTATCGAGAAATAATTCATACGGGGGTATCTTGTAATGAAAGAACTTATCGAAGTAATTGCAAAATCTCTGGTTGATCATCCATCTGAGGTAGTTGTGACAGAAACCGTCAGCGGTGATGACCTTCTGCTGGAACTCAAAGTAGATCCGTCAGATATGGGAAAAGTCATCGGACGTCAGGGACGCATTGCGAAAGCAATCCGTACGGTTGTAAAAGCAGCTTCCTCAAAGAGCGACAGAAAAGTTGTCGTAGAAATTTTACAGTAAGTAAAAGATAGGAAAAGGAACCGACAGTTGTTGCCGGTTCCTTTCTTTACGCGGGCAACGAGACAAAGTCCGTGCTTGCACGGGACCTTGGCGACTGCCGCGATAACTTGAGAAACTCGCAAAGCGTGTTTCTCAAGTCGCAATCACAGTAGAACTGGTTGGAAAGGGTTTTTGAATGGAAGAATATTTGCAGATTGGCGTAATTACCACAACCCACGCGTACGCGGTGAGGTAAAGGTATACCCCGAGACCAGATCCGGAAGCGTTTTCTTTCTCTG
>ENA-OQBT01000588-OQBT01000588.1-human-gut-metagenome-genome-assembly--contig:-NODE-588-length-21055-cov-2.402857_pt1 | contig 21055 bp, 32 predicted proteins | sample MGYA00242749_ERZ504557 | MGnify/ENA primary metagenome ERZ504557 (study PRJEB26092, sample SAMD00036243) | human gut metagenome | host: Homo sapiens | study: EMG produced TPA metagenomics assembly of... | reverse complement strand
GGGAAAACTTCCAACTACCGGCCAAGGCCGGCGGCACGCAGGGAATTCCCGCACCCACCGCTCCTCCCGATACCGCCCGGAAAGAAAACGCGTCCCGTACTATCGCAAGCAGTGTCCGCGGAAGCTCTCCGGCGTGCAGACCGATTACCATTCCTGCCCCGCCCAGATAAAAGAGTGCCATTCCCGGTACCAGCACCTCCGCCGCTTTTGCAATGGAACGCAGTCCGCCTGTCACCACGAGCAGAAGAAGAATCGTCAGCACCAACGCGCTTTTTTCTCTTGCCACGCCAAACGTATCCTGCATCGCCAGCGCAATCGAGTTTGCCTGCGTCATATTGCCCATTCCGAGAGATACCAGCACGGTGCTTCCGGCAAAAAACACAGCCAGCATCTTCGCCAGCCGCTCCCCCGGAAATGCTCTGGTCAGCGTCACCATCGGACCGCCGCAGTATGTTCCGTCTTTTCTTTGCATCCGGTACTGCACCGAGAGAAAACTCTCAGAAAATTTCAAAGCAAGTCCACAACCGCCGCCAGCATCATCCATCCAGTGCTCCCGGTCCTCCAAGCGCCATTGCGGAGGCAACCCCCACGATATTGCCCGTCCCGATCTCCGCCGCCAAGTTCCGTCATCAGCGATGCGAACGGCGAAACTCCCGCTTCTGTTTTCTCCCCGCTGTACCTCGCCTCACGGCCGAATGCTGTACGAAGCGCAAAGAACAACCGTCGAATGGGTAGCGCGCGAAGCTGGATGGTCAGAAAAATGCCTGTCCCAAGCAGCAGAAAAAGAAGCGGCGGTCCCCAGGCGGCTGCATTCACCGCTTTTAGAAATGCATTGATTTTTTCGAGCGTGGCCATATCCATTCCTCCCTGTACAAAGTTCCAAAGGAAAGCAGTTCCCGTCCCTCCATTGTTAAACGGTTTTCTGTCCATGCATCGCAATGTTTTCTCTGCACTTTATGCAGCACCGCACAAAAAAAGAACCCGACAGCAGCCTTACGGCCCGTCCGGTTCTTTCGATCTTCATCTTATTTTGTTGTATTCCGCTTCCGCCCGTTTTTCAGGACTCCTGCTCCTTTAAATCATCCGCCACGAGAACACCCGCTTTGAAGCCCATCAGCATCATCTCGAGCATTTCCGCATCGTAATTGCGGTATTTCAGGTAATAAAACAGCGAATCGAGATAATTCAGAAAGCCTTTTTTCGTCTCCGGACTTAAAATCACCCGTTTTCCGTCGCCCATCAGATATTTGGCAATCCGGGAAAAGACGAACTTTTCGTTCAGAAATGCCATCGCATCCGATGTCTCATCCTCCACCAGGATCTGGATCGGTTTTCTCCGCAGCAGCCAGTAGGTCTCATAGGAAATCACTTTCAATGAATTGATATGCTTTGCCTGATGAAAATGTTTCAGGCGGGAAATATCCGTGAAATAGTCCAGCACTGCATGGCTCAACAGCGACTCGCTGATCTGGATTTTCTCGCGGATGCCGAGACTCTTGGCAAATTCCTCGATTTCTTCGTAAAAAACAGCGTAACGGCTCTGGATTACTTCCTCGGAAAATTCTTCCAGAAGTCCGTCGTAGTTTGTGTATATTTTTTCTATTGTATTCATTTTTCCTCCCCGGGCAGATTCAGGATTTCATAGCAGAGTTTCGTCCGGACAAAGTCGGTATATTCGGTCATCTCGCGTTTTTCCATTGTTCCGTAGCGGATCGGCGAGGTATTTCCCATCAGATGTTTTCGGATTTTTCCGGCTTTGACTGCCGCCATCATATTCTCCGCAGAGTCCTCTGCTGCATGAGAGAAGCCCATGCGGCCCGTGTTTCTTCCATCCATTTTTTATCCTTTCCCATGTCTGAAAAGCAGTTTTATTCTTTCAGTATGCTCCAGACGGCATCATCCATCGTATGAATTTCATTCAGATCGCGTTTTTCCACCGCTGCCTTGACCTGCGGTTTTAATTCACGCTTGCGCACGATCGTTTCCTTGCTCTGGAACTTCTCATCCGGCACAACCTGGAGACGGCGGTAGAACGATCCCATCTCATCTCCCATGCCCGCCAGACGGTTCAGCAGCTCGGAAAACTCTGTCAGCATGGCGTTTCCCTTGCGCCGCGGGTAAAGAATGCTGTGGTCAATCTCTCCCCAGCCCTCCTCGAACAGCGTCTTAATCTGAATTTCAATGTAGACGCCGCGGTAAACGACAATGTAATGCACCGCACGGTAATGTTTCCGGTCCAGAATGTTCTCCTCCGGAATCCAGTTCACATAAATGTCGCGTAATCGCCAAGTCTTGTATGGACTTTCGGCGGCTCTGCCATATAGCCCGATGCGTTCTGGTCGTAGTCACGGCCGTAATCACGGATGTATTTCTCCGGATCATTTTTAAACCAGTGCGTAATGTATTTATGGAAGTTTACCCAGTCCTCCCGATACAGCAAAAGTCCCCGGATTCCGATCAGATCTGTCACGTAACGCATATAGCTTGTCGAATCCATTTTCCGGTACTTTGCATAATTTTCTAGGCGCTTGCGCACCAGCTTTTCCACCAGATGTTCGGTGTCCTTCAGACGGCTGTGGTACGACTGCAGTCCGATCTCTTTTTCCTTGTCCTGCAAAAACTCTGCCACAAATTCTTTTCGGATCTTTTCCAGCGTCGGACGGCGCCGTTCATAATCATCCGCAATTTCCAGCAGTTCTTCCCAGGAAATATCTGCTTCCTCAAATTCCTGCGGCAGAATTCCGAATTTCTGCAAAAACTCGTCCTTTGTCAGATACACGTAGATTCCTCGCTCTCTTTGTCAATTCAACGTACAGGTTTCTTTTTTTCAGAACGCACCCCGGAGAAACCCGGCCCCGCTGCGTTCTGACGCACCGGAGAGATTATAGCACATTCATCCCCGCTTCACAAGTAAAATCTTTATTTAAGAATGCACATTTCCACTTTAATCTTTCTGCCAATTTCTTAAACTTTCCTTAAGCTGTCTTGATGTTTCACCTGCCCATGGTAAGATAATCGTGACTTGGCAGAATTGTCTGCTGTTTACACTTACATTAAGAGGGAGGTCTTTTTTTATGTGGACTCGAGAGGAACTGAAAACCCGCGGAAAAGCCGCATTTTTACGCAATTACTGGATCTGTGTGGTAGCCGCCTTGATTCTGACTCTGCTGGTCGGAAGCGGTACTTCTAATTCTGGAAATTCCAACAATGACAGCAATCAGACTAACTCGGTCGGTATATCTGGATTTACGATTTCTTCCGATAACTTCAATGTGGAATCCTTTGCAGAAAAATTCACCCCGCTTGGACCGGTTAAATTTGTTTTTACTGTCTTCAGCGGCATTGTACTTCTTGTCATTGGTCTTGCCTTTATTCTGATCCGTATTTTTGTTCTTGCACCATTTGAGGTAGGAGGCTCGAGGTTTTTTCATTGAAAACTCGATGGAAAAAGCGGGACTTGGCAACATACTGTTCGGATTCCAGAACGGCTACTATGGAAAAACTGTGTGGACTCTGTTTTTAAAAAATCTTTATATATTCCTCTGGTCGCTGCTTCTTCTGATTCCTGGAATTGTGAAAGCTTATGAATACCGCATGGTTCCTTATCTTCTCGCCGACTACCCGGAACTTTCGACCGAAGAAGCATTCCGCATCAGCCGTGAAATGATGAACGGTGAAAAGATGAATACATTTATTCTTGATCTCTCCTTTATCGGATGGTATATTCTTTCCGGAATCACCTGCAATCTTGTCGGTATTTTCTATCTGTATCCGTACAAATATGCAACCGATGCCGAACTGTTCCTGGTTCTGAAACAGAATTACTTCTCCAGCCGGAGTTATGGCAATACGTATCAGGCTTACTAAACCGCACAAAAAATCAGGTGCTTCTCTTTTTCGGGAAGCACCTGATTTTTATGTATTTCTTTTTTAAATATCTCTTAGATATAATCTTTCATTTCAAAATACCGCATCAGAATATCGGCACAGTTCTCGATGCCAAGATCCGAGGTATTCAGGATCATATGGTAGTTATTGACATCGCCCCATGTCTTTCCGGTATTTTTATAATAATACTCGGCACGCTGCTTGTCTGTCTCTTCCAGCATCACCTCAGCCGCCTCTCTTGTCAGGGAAAACAGCTTCATGATACGTTTGATCCGGTCCTCTTTGTCCGCGCAGACATAAATATTGATGACGTTGCTTTTATCTTTCAGAAACTCCGAAGCACACCGTCCAATGATAATACACGGCTGTTTCGCCAGCTCGCGGATCGCATCCGCCTCAGATTCAAAGGCATTTTCACGCATGCCGTGCTCTACATCGTCCTTATCATATACCGGGATATGCAGTCTCTCGGAAAGTTCTTTCGCAATAATACTCGCCCCAGTACCAAACCGGCGGCTCATCGTAATAACTAAGTTCATTTGCCACTTCCTCCTTCGCACTTCTCATAACGCAAACAAACGCCTTATGACAAATCAAAAAATTTTTCTTTCGCTGTCTTTTATTATAACAAACCCCCACCGAAAACTCAAGGTTTTTCGACAGGGGCATGGATCACTCAGGCGATGGTGATTTCTTCTATTTTCTTTTTTGCGAAATGATTGAATGCCGCGATGACTCTTCCTGTGCAGACCATGGCTATAACAGTGCCGATTCCGATTCCTACCGGGCGGCCGGCATCGATGAGCCGATCGCAAGGGAAATGACGATGGCGGAGAAATCAAAAAGATTTTTTCCGAAACCCATGTTCTTTCCGCAGCGCTCGCCGAGAACTCTTGCCAGGCCGTCGGCCGGGTTTGGGACGATGTTGACGTCTACGGTCACAGCGGCGCCGATTCCCGTAAGAATGATGGCAAGGACAAGAACGAGAAGCCGCATTCCCATCTGGTCAGGTGCCGGGAAAATCCGGTCGAAGATGGTGATAAAGGCGCTCGTCAGGTAACTTGCGGCAACCTGCAGAAGCTGGAACGGCGGGAATTTTCCTTTCAGCAGTACGATCTGTAATACGATGAAGATCAAATACGCCACGAAGACGGCGGTTCCTGTTTCATAGCCGAAGATCTGTGCCACGGCGTACGGCATGGAGATGATGGGCGATACGCGAGGTTCGTCTTCGTATTCAGTGTGATACCGAGTGCCAGCACCATAATTCCAATCAGATAAAGCGCAATGCGCAGAATCCATTTCTTTTGTTTTTCCTGCATAATTTTCCCTCTTTTCTTTCTGTAACAACGCTTCTATCTTAACACACATCAGGGAAAATGTGCAGTAAGTCTATCGGATGCAGGATTACTCCTCCTCCAGCACACAGCCTTCTGGTGCATAAGTTTCAAAAAGCCAGTCCTCAAGCGCATTCAGATTATCATCGGAATGCTCGACCTCACGCGCATAGCGCCAGGAAAGCTCCTCGATGTCGTGCATGGAAAGCGTTTTTCCATTTTCCAGCCACCGTGCAACCAGGATTTCCTGAATCCAACGGACAGAGAACAGCGCGAGTTCCATTTTGGAACAGACCATATCGTCATAGACGGCGCCGCAGAAATAGGTGTAGACGAAAAACATCAAAAGCTGCTCACCGATGTTTTCCCACTCTGCACGGCGTTCACCTGCAGCGCCCCAGGTGCGATGGAATTCTTCACAGATGGCCTGATAAGCGGTTTCTCCGTTCTGATACAGCGCTTTTTCTGTGCCGTCAAGCACAGTATCCCATTCCGGACGAAGACGCTCGAGACCGCGGAGAACGGCAAGTTCCTTCACCTGGCGGTCATATGCATGAAAGGATGCAGCATCCACACCTTTTTCCGCAAGGCTCTCCGCCACGCACTCGCTTAAGGTTCCCTCTTCCAGATGCTTTTCATACTTCCGAAGCAGGTCATCGATATCATACTCCCGCTGCTCCTCCATACAGATCTGATACTGTTCTGCGAGCTGCTCTGCCGCCGTCATGCGCTCCTGCAGCGGCAGTTCGCGGTTCTGCAGAATCCGGAACAAAACATCTCTCGTGTCTTCCAGCTGGAGAACATCATGAAGTCAAACTCTTCAAAATCATCCTCCTCGTCGGTCTCCTCCTCCAGAAAACGCACCGGCTCTTTGCAGGACAGGATAATCCGTGCAGCTTCCGGGCAGGAAAGGGACAGGGAGTAATTCACGCAGACCCTGTACTCCTCCGTATGGCGCGGGTAAAGGCGGCAGGTGTCACATAAGGAATCCGGCCCCAGTTCCTTGTAAAGATCGCAGAGATTTTCATCATTCAGAAAGGCACAGCGGCGGTTGTTCTGGTAAAAACACTCTTCCTCCCAGTCGATCGAATTGCGCAGGCGCTTTCCAAACTCACTCTTCTCATTTCCATACCGCTCCAGGGAATCCTCGTCGATCACGATCTGCAGCCGGCACAGCACGTATCCGGGCAGTCTCCGGCGGTGCATACAAACTGGTCGTAAAAATGTGGTTTTAAATATCTCATGCTTTTTTGTTTCCTTCTTTATATTTCTGTACGATCCACGCACCAGCTCGCCGACCGGCATGCCGCTTTTTTCTGCAATTACTGCGGCACTCTCGTACTCTGGGTAAATTTTTTCGATCTCGCCGTGGCGGCAGATCTTGACTGTCACATGGCCGTACTCGGTTGCGATTGTCGCAAACTCGCGTTTCATCACGGTGCGCTCCATCCGGCAGCGGCGGATGCCGATTGTGGTGGTCTCGGCGAATATGATATTTTCCAACGTCTCCCGCGTTTTATCATCACAGATTACATCCAGCTGGTAAGCCGGGCGGTTTTTCTTCATATAGACCGGGATGTAATGGACATCTCTTGCGCCTGATCGCAGCAGTTTTCCCATGCAGTAGCCGAGCGCCTCGCCGGTGCAGTCATCAATGTTGCACTCCAGCTTCCAGATCGTATCTTTCTCGTCGTTTTCTTCTGTTTCGAGCATCATTGCACGCAGCAGTGACGGGCGCTCATACGTCCGTTTTCCGGCGCCAAGACCTGTTCTGGTACATTTGAAGGATGCCGGCAGTGTCTCTTTGGTACGGATTGCCGCAACAATGGCTGCTCCGGTCGGTGTGACCAGTTCACCCTGGATTCCGGTCGGAACGAGGGTCAGGCCATGTGCCTGTACGATATTTAAAACAGCCGGTACCGGAACCGGGATCATGCCGTGCTGGCATCTGACAAAGCCGCTTCCCTCGCTGAGACCCGTCACGATGACTTCATCCGGCGCCAGGTTATCCAGGCAGACAGCGGCAGCCACAATATCAACGATGGAATCGACAGCTCCCACCTCATGGAAATGCACCTGATCAAGCGGAACGCCATGGGCTTTTGCTTCCGCTTCGGCAAGAATCTGGAAAATCCGCTCCGCCAGCGCTCTTGCTCCCGGTGTCAGACCGCCGCTGCGGATAATCGCAAGAATCTCCGGCAGCCCGCGGTGCTCATGATGGTGATGATGCTCCCCTGTGTGATCGTGGTCATGGCTGTGCGCATGCTCGTGGTCATGATGATGCTCGTGATCATGTGGATGGTCATGCACTTCCGCCCCATCCCCGTGCAGATACGCCATATCGTGATCATGGTTCTCATGCTCTGCATCCAGAATCACATTGAAATCGCAGGCATCCAGCCCCGACTTTTTCACTCTTGTAATCGCAATTTCGTATCCCGGCAGTTTCAGGCTTTCCAGTGATTTCTCCAGTACTTCCCGGTCTGCTCCCAGGTCGAGCAGCGCTGCAACGGTCATATCTCCGCTGATTCCGCTCCCGCACTCCAGATATAAACTTTTACTCATCTTGATGTACTCCCATTCTGTTAATCTGTGTTGCAATATATCCGGCTCCATAGCCGTTGTCGATATTCACGACGGCAATTCCGTTCGCGCAGGAATTGATCATCGTAAGCAGCGCCGAAAGACCGTTCATGCTGGCCCCGTAGCCAACGGATGTCGGAACAGCAATCACCGGCTTGTCCACCAAGCCGCCGAGCACGCTCGCCAGCGCCCCCTCCATTCCGGCAACGGCTACAACGCAGTTGGCGCTCTGAATCGTATCGAGACGCGACAGCAGGCGGTGGATACCGCTCACACCGACATCGTAGATACGCTCAACGTTTGCACCGAAGTATTCTGCGGTCTGCGCCGCCTCCTCGGCAACGGAAATATCCGCAGTTCCAGCCGTACAGACCGCAATTTTTCCGATCCGCTTCTTGTCTTTCTTTCTATTTTTAAAATATGCGACAGCGGATCATACACCACTTCCGGAAACTTTTCGCGGATCAGCTCATACTGATGCTCACTGGCTCTCGTTCCGAAGACCTCCCCATCCTGCTCGTACAGACGCGTAAAAATCTTCAGCAGATGTTCATCCGCCTTCCGCGCACAGAAAATGACCTCCGCAAATCCGCTCCGGATTTCACGGTGCGTATCCAGCTTAGCATATCCCATCTCCTCGAACGGCTCTTTTTTGAAATATTTCTCTGCTCCTCGATCGAGATTTCGTTGTTTTTTACTTTTTCTAATACCTCTCTTGCCTCCAAAGCATTCACCTCGTTTTCGTTTTTTCCTTTTTTTCACACCCAAATACGATACAACATAAAAAGAAAGCCGAAACCTCTGCTTTGTCAGAACCTTCTCTTTTCTGACACCGCAAATCTCCAGCTTTCTTTATTTTAAACTATGAAGTGCACTTTAAGTCAAGCAGATTCTATACACAAGTATACCCTGCTTTCTGCGTTCCCGCAATGTTTTCTTTTCGCAGTGTGAGTCATCGTATAGAAATAAGAATCCCCGCCGATGCCGCCTCAAATGCCGCACCGCCGGGGATTCTGTAAGTTTAACTGTATTCCGCTGCTTTATTTCTCTGCTTCTCTTTTCTTATCCAGTTTTACATTGCGGAAGTACAGCACCATATCTACGGTGATCTCTGCAATGTTCAGGAAATAGAAAGCCCATGCAAGGAAAAAGATCCAGTCTTTGTCCGGATTGTTCATATAGCTGATAAATTTGTTAGCAATACCGAAAATATATCCGATCCAGATGAACACCTCAAAGTAAAGGCTCTTTCCTTTTGCTGTTCTTGAAGTCCAGGATTTATAAATGGACAGCGGCCAGGACAGGCCAAAGCACAGGATCATCAGTGCTTCCAGTAAGTGGCTTATCATTTCTACAGTCATGTTTTTCTTCCTCTTTCATTTCTTTTTCTGCCGAAAGTCGCTTGCAAGTGTTAATGCCCTGATGTCTTTTCAGCTTGAGACCTGTCTGAAATAATCAGACGGGTCTATGGTCTCTCTTGTATTTCGTCGTTACAAATGTAACCTTTAGTCTTCTTTATGCGCTTCTAAGTATTCTTTTCTTCCCATCTCATACAGATTATTTCCGTCGCAGTCGATGATAACAAAAAGCGGCATGTCTTCTACTTCCAGACGGCGAAGTGCTTCTGCGCCAAGATCTTCGTATGCGATCAGCTCTGCTTTTTTGATGCATTTTGCAAGCAGTGCGCCGGCTCCGCCGATGGCTCCGAAGTATACGCCATGATATTTCTTCATGCTTCTACAACTTCCGGAAGACGTGCGCCTTTACCGATCATTCCTCTTGCGCCTACGGACATCATGGTCGGAGCATACGCATCCATACGGCCGCTGGTGGTAGGACCTGCAGATCCGATGACCTGGCCTGGTTTTGCAGGGGTCGGTCCTACGTAGTAAATCGTAGCGTCTGTCGGATCAAACGGGATTTTTTCTCCTCTTGCGAGCGCTTCACACATTCTCTTATGTCCGGCGTCACGGGAAGTATAGATAGTTCCGGTCAGATATACGGTATCTCCGGCATGCAGTGTTTTTGCCAGTTCTTCTGTTAAAGGCAGCTGAATATGTTTTTCCATGATCAGATCACCTCCGTTTTATGACGGGTAACATGGCAGTTGATGTTGACTGCACACGGCATTCCCGCAATATGAGTCGGCATTGTCTCGATATTGAGGCCGATGGCTGTGGTTTTTCCGCCAAAGCCTGCGGTCCGATGCCGAGTTTGTTGACTTTCTCCAGCATTTCTTTTTCCAGATCTGCGTAGAACGGATCCGGGTTCTCGGAATCGATCGGGCGCATCAGTGCTTTTTTCGCAAGCAGTGCACATTTATCGAAGGTTCCGCCGATACCAACGCCGACTACCATAGGCGGGCATGGTTCGGGCCTGCTGTCTCAACAACTTCCAGGATGAAATCCTTGATTCCCTGAAGACCTGCGGACGGTTTGAACATACGGATCATACTCATATTTTCGCTTCCGAAGCCTTTCGGGCCTACGGTTACTTTGATCTGATCGCCAGGAACGATCTCGGTGTAGAGCATAGCCGGTGTATTGTCGCCGGTGTTTCCTCTTCTGACCGGATCTTTGACAACGGATTTTCTTAAGTATCCTTTGTCATATCCTCTTCTGACACCTTCGTTGACTGCCTCTGCAAGATCTCCTCCTGCGATGTGCACATCCTGTCCGATTTCCAGGAAAACACATGCCATTCCGGTATCCTGGCAGATCGGCACGTTCTGTGCGTCTGCGATCTCATAATTTTCTACGATTTTGTCCAGAACACCTTTTGCAATCTCGCCATCCTCGCAGGCACGGCAGCCTGTGATGCACATTTTACGTCTTCCGGAAGATGGTAGTTTGCTTCGATACAAAGTTTCTCTACCACATCCGTAATGGTACTAGCCTGAATTTCACGCATGGGATTCTCCACCTTTCTTTCCTTGCTATTTTATCATACCGATCATCCAATGGATTTTCAGCACGGAAAGCGTGTCCAGGGACAGTATTTCTGCCCCGGGCCACGCTTTTTCGCGGTTACTGCATTTTACAGGTGTCTCTTTCCTGCATAATCCGGCAGAAGCTGCGGAGATACCATACCGGTGTCAATGCCTGCCTCTTTTAAGGTCTCAGCATATTTCTCCACATGATCCAGATTCATCTTTCCAAGTGTTACGTCTTTTGCTTTTGCTGCTGCAGCTTTTCCTGCATCACGGCCAAATACGATAACATCCAGCAGAGAGTTACCCATCAGACGGTTTCTTCCGTGGATTCCTCCAACTGCCTCACCTGCTACGAGCAGGTTGCTTACGGTGTTGGTAAAGCCTTCGCCGTTGATTTCCAGTCCACCGTTCTGATAATGCAGCGTCGGGTAAACCAGGATCGGCTCTTTTCTCATATCGATGCCATACTGCATGAACATACGGAACATAGCCGGGATTCTCTTCTCAATGGTGCCTTCTCCGTGGATCAGCTCGATCATTGGAGTATCCAGCCATACAGCCTTGCCCTGTGGAGTCTCAACGCCCTCGTTGCGGTCGTCGGAGCACTCGCGGATGATACTTGCTGCAGATACGTCACGGGTTTCCAGCGGATGCATGAATGCTTCGCCGTCTACGTTTACGAGCATTGCGCCCAGAGAACGTACTTTCTCGGTTACCAGAGCACCGAAGATCTGAGCCGGGTAAGCAGCTCCGGTCGGATGGTACTGAATGGTATCCTGATACAGAAGCGGAGCGCCTGCACGGTATCCAAGGATCAGACCGTCAGCGGTTGCACCGTAATGGTTGGATGTCGGGAAGTTGTTGTAGTGAAGACGTCCCGCACCACCTGTTGCGATGATAACGGTTTTTGCCTTTGCTACCTGGTACTCGCCAGTCTCCATGTTCTGGAGAACAGCACCTGCAACCTGTCCCTTATCGTCTTTGATCAGCTCTACTGCGGAAGAGAACTCGATCACCGGAATACCGCGGTTGATGACTTCATCACGCAGTGTTCTCATGATCTCTGCTCCAGAGTAGTCACGGCATGCATGCATACGTTTTCTGGAAGTTCCGCCGCCGTGCGTAGTTACCATACGGCCATTCTCATCTTTATCAAACATAACGCCCAGGTTTTCCAGCCAGGAGATTGCATCCGGAGCTTCCATAACCAGTTTGCGGAGCAGTTCCGGTCTTGCAGCAAAGTGTCCGCCGCCGAACGCATCCAGATAATGCTGTGCCGGGGAATCGTTTTCTTTGTCCGCTGCCTGGATTCCACCTTCTGCCATCATGGTGTTTGCATCACCAATTCTCAGTTTGGTGGTAATCATAACGTTTGCGCCAGCCTCGTGAGCCTCGATAGCTGCAGAAGAACCTGCTCCACCGGCACCGATAACCAATACATCTACGTCATAATCTACTTTGTCAAGGTCGATGTCAACACCGAGGATACGGCTGTTGGACTCCAGCAGATAGCCGAGCTCTGTCGGAACTTTCTCACCTTTGTTCGGGCCGACTTTCAGGGTGATGAAGCCTTCCTCTTTATAGTCCGGATGATATGCTGCAAGAAGGGCATCTTTCTCATCCGCTGTCATTCTTCTTGGCTCTGTTGCCATTCTCTGGGCTCTGGTAGCTTCTACCTTTTTAATAGAGTCCTGCATATTGGCCAGTGTATACATTCGAAATTCCCTCCTTATTTCTCGATCTCACGGTTGTTGTAAAGTTCCTGCATTTCTTCGATCGGTTTCTGCATAACCTGCTCGATCAGATCATCGAATTTTCCTTCTTTGATCTCTGCTACACGGTTCTTTACATGTTCAGACTTCGGAGCAATGTATTTTCCGTTCAGACGTCTTGCCAGCTCTCCTACCATCGGATGGGAGATACCAGCCGGACAGCGGGATGCACAGATTCCGCAGCCGATGCAGTCGAAGGACTCTTCTGCACATTTCTTGAAGTCGCCTCTCTGTGCGTATGCAATATACTGCATAACGTTCAGGCTCTGCGGACATCCTTTGGTACATGCATTACATCCAACGCAGCTGTAGATTTCCGGATACAGATCCATCATGACTCTCTGCTCTGCGCTGATCTCTTCGATATCGTATGTTCTCTTGTCGATCGGATAGAACGGAAGGCTTGCGATATACATACCGTCTTCTACCTGTGTCTGACATGCCAGACAGGTTTTCAGCTCATTCTTTCCTTTGATTCTGTAGATGGTCGCACATGCACCGCAGAATCCGTGACGGCATCCGCATCCGCGTTTTAACTGATATCCGGCATACTCCATAGCGGTCATAATGGTCAGATCGCCAGGTACGGAATACTTCTTGCCGTAAACGTAAATATTTACCATTTCCTGCATTTTCTTCAACCTCCGTTTAATATTCGTTCGGTAATTCGTCAATCTCGTCGCAGCGGAAAACCGGGCCGTCTTTGCAGACATATTTATCTCCGATGTTGCAGCGGCCGCATTTTCCGATACCGCATTTCATACGAAGCTCCAAAGTAGTGTAAACCTGTGTTTTCTCATAGCCCAGCTCCTGAAGTCCCTGAAGGACAAATTTGATCATGATCGGCGGTCCGCAGATCAGAGCTGTTTTGTCAACGGACATGTTCAGTTCTTTCACATAATTCGGAACGAATCCTACATGGCCGTCCCAGCCTTCCTGTTCACGGTCAATCGTCAGATGCACGTTGACATCTTTTGCTTTCGCCCATACTTCCTGGATCTCTTTTAACTGTACCAGATCGTCTTTGGAACGGGAACCGTAAACGATATCTACGGTACCGTAGTTATTACGATTGTCCAGTACGTAATTAATAACAGAACGCAGTGGAGCAAGTCCGATACCTCCGGCGATGAACAGCAGATCCTGTCCTTTTAATACGGTTTCTACCGGGAAATGATTTCCATACGGTCCACGAACCAGGATTTCATCTCCTACGGACATGTTGTGAAGATAATTCGTTAAAGTACCGCACTCCTTGATGGAGAACTCCTGGTACTCTTTGTTTGTCGGGGAAGAGGTAATGGAAAACAGTGCCTCTCCGACACCCGGTACACAGAGCATTGCGCACTGGCCAGGCATATGTTCAAACAGCTTGGTGCCGTCCGGACGAACGATACGGAATGTTTTTACGTCCGGTGTTTCGCGGCGGATATCTGTGATGATACCGACCTGCGGCAGCAAAGCGTTTTTCTTTTCTTCGCTTCCACAACTACAATTGCACATTTACTTGGTACCTCCCATGCGTTTGATTACTTTGACAATGTTCAGCGACTGCGGGCATTTCTCTACGCAGCGTCCACATCCGACGCAGGAATACATTCCGTCGTTGTTGTCCGGGAAGTATACCAGTTTGTGCATGAAACGCTGACGGAAACGCTGCAGCTGTGTGGTACGGTTGTTTCCTGCTGCCATCATGGTGAAATCAGAGTACATGCAGGAATCCCAGCAGCGGTAACGCTGTACACCGTTTCCGGTGTTAAAGTCTTTGATATCGTAGCACTGGCAGGTCGGGCAGGAGAACGTACAGGTTCCGCAGCCTAAGCAGGCATCGGAAAGTTCTTTCCACTTCGGATCGTCAAAACGTTCTTTTGTCTTGCCGACGCCCCATCTCGAGGGAAAGGTTGCTGTTTGGCATCTTGTCGATCAGAGTACGGATTGCTTCTTTCTCAGCCTCTACTTCTTTGGTAAGATCCTGCTCGGTCAGGTAAGCTTTTACAAGCTCGGTCAGTTTCTGGCCTTTTTCGGTTTTTGCTTCCCATGCATAACCGTCAGCTACCTGCCACATAGCAACATCTGCTGCCGGTTCTGCAGCATCGATGCCGAAGGTTTTACAGAAGCAGCTGTCTTCCGGCTCATGACAAGCCAGGGAAACAACGATGCCGTGCTCTCTTCTTGCTGCATAGTAAACGTCTGCAGGCTCGCTTAAGAAAACGCGGTCCAGAACATCGAACGCTCTGACATCGCACGGACGAACGCCGAAGATAGCAAACGGTGCGTCTTTTAATGCAGCCGGTTCAATGCTGGTTTTATTTGCCTTCTGATAGCAGGAGTAAAGAATTTCACTCTGCGGGAAAAAGGCATCTTTCGGGGATTTTACGGTTTTTAAGGTATCGAGATCCACGTCTGCGTCCTCGGTCCAGAAACCGAAATTGGTAATTCCATTGTTTTGTACCGGAAGGAAAAGATCCATCTCCTTTGCAACAGCGGCAAGGAGCTCCGGCATTTTTTCTCTGCTAATCTGATACATCCCTTAACCCCTTTCCTTAACGATACTTGGCTCTACATCTTCCTGTGTGAAGTTGGTGAGCGGTGCACGGCTGTCGGTATCGGCGCCTGCCTGATACTCTCCGTAGAACTCGTCGATATCTTTGATGAATTTACGGTTCAGCAGGTGCAGCGGAATGTGCTGCGGACATACACGGGAACACTCGCCACAGTCGGTGCAGCGTCCGGCAACGTGGAATGCACGGATAATGTGGAACATCTGCTCTTCAAATGTAGTCGTATTTGCTTTCTGTGCGGTATCGTAACGGTCATTATCGAAGACACATTTGATACAGCTGCAGGCCGGACATACGTTACGGCATGCATTACAGCGGATACAGCGGGACAGTTCGTTCTGCCAGAATGCGAAACGCTCTTCCGGAGCCATTGCCTCGAGCTTCTCAACCAGTTCAAAACGGCCTTCTTTTGCCGGTTTCTCTTCGTCGCAGTTCTCTGCCAGCTCGTCGTAGGCAACGTGTTTTCCGCCCTTGCAGGCTTTGCATCTTTCCAGGATAACATCCTCTCTTGCGAGCTCTTTGTCGCCGTAAACAGTTGCCACTTTGATGGTATCGCCGTCTTCTGTTACAGCGGTAATACCCTTGCATCCTGCTTCACGGATCTTTTCGATATCGAGTTTTCCATCGCAGCCGATGCCGACGATATAGGTTTTCTCGCGATCCACACGATGCTCTTTGATTAACTGATTAAAGCTGTAAGTATCACACGGTTTTAAGAAAACGAGTGTTTTTCCTTCTTCTTTCGATGCTTTAATCATGTATTTGCTAAGGTTTGCGCCGCAGAATCCGTCGTAGGTAAACTCGGAAAGGCTCTCGCAGTCTCGAAGAATGCAGGCTCTGCACTGAAATCAGTGTCACCTTTTCTCCAGCCAAGAACACGGACTACGGTACCGTCAGACAGAAGCTCTTTTGCGCGGGATACTAATTTTTCTTGCATCGTAAATCCTCCAATCTGACATTCTTACCAAGGCTTGTAACCTGCTCGATGAACTCGTTCATGGTCTGGGAGAATTTCACACCTTCTGCGGCGGATACCCATTCCACACGGTACGTCCGTTCTCAACGCCCATGTAATCCAGCATGGAGAACAGCAGGGTCATACGTCTTCTTGCATAATAGTTTCCTGTGCTGTAATGGCAGTCTCCCGGATGGCATCCGCAGAGGATGACTCCGTCAGCGCCCTTCTGGAATGCTCTTAAGATGAAGAGCGGATTGACACGGCAGGAACATGGAACACGGATGATCTTTACGTCTGCCGGATAGGAAAGACGGCTGGAACCTGCCAGGTCTGCTCCTGCGTAGGAGCACCAGTTGCAGCAGAATGCCACGATGACTGGCTTAAATTCTTTGTTTTCGTTGTTATCTATCGGCATATTGCATCTACCTCCGCGAGAATTTGTCTATTGGAGAATCCTTTCAGGTCCATAGCGCCGGACGGACATGCAACGGTACATGCACCGCATCCATGGCAAAGTGCGCCGTTAACGACTGCCACATGTCTGGTTTCACGGATTCCATGGTCGTTGACCTGACGGTCTTCGTAGGAAATTGCGCCGTATGGGCAGACTTTTTCACAGGATGCACATCCATTACAGAACAGCGGATTGGATTCTGCTGTACACGGGTTGGTGGTCAGTTTGTCTTTTGCCAGCAGTCCGACTACTTTGACAGCAGCAGCTCCTGCCTGTGCAACGGTCTCCGGGATATCTTTCGGTCCCTGGCATACGCCGGAGAGGAAGACACCTGCGGTCGGGGACTCTACCGGACGCAGCTTTGCGTGTGCCTCAGTAAAGAAATCGTTGGTATCCATACTTGCGGTCAGCATGGTAGCCAGTTTTCTTGCATCTTTGCTCGGCTCGATGGCAGTTGCAAGGACAACAAGGTCTGCTTCCATTTTGATCTGACGGTTGTCAAGCAGGTCGGAACCCTGTACCAGAAGACGTCCGTTCGGAGCCTCGGATACTTTTCCTACCTGGCCTTTGATGTAGTCTACATCAAACTCTTCTACCGCACGGCGATAGAACTCATCGAAGTTTTTACCCGGGGTACGAACATCAATGTAGAAGACATGTACATTGACATCCGGATAATGGTCACGCACCAGCATAGCCTGTTTTGCGGTGTACATACAGCAGATCTTGGAGCAGTAGCTCTTTCCTCTGCAGGTCACGTCACGAGAACCGACACACTGGATAAATACGATATCCTTCGGATGCTCGCCGTTGGAAAGACGTACTACTTTACCGCCTGTCGGGCCGGCAGCATTCATCAGACGTTCCATCTCAAGGGAGGTAATTACGTCTTTGCTCTGGTTGTAATAATATTCGTCAAACTTGTCCAGACTGATGGTATCGAAACCAGTTGCCACAACGATTGCGCCGTACTCTCTGGTGATTACTTCATCTTTCTGGTCGTAGTTACTGCACCTGCTGCACAGACTTTGGAGCAGATACCGCATTTTCCGGTTTTGAAGTGGATACAGTTTGCAGTATCAATAACCGGTACGTTCGGAACTGCCTGTGCGAACGGTGTGTAGATTGCAGTACGGTTGGACAGGCTCTGTTGAACTCGCTCAGGTTCTTCTTGGAAGGACATTTCTCCTGACAGAGTCCGCATCCGGTACATTTGTCCATATCTACGTATCTTGCTTTCTTACGGATGTCTACTTTGAAATCACCGACGAATCCGCCAACGCTCTCTACCTCACTGTAGGTATAGATGTTGATCTTCTCATGCGCGTTTACCTCTCCCATACGAGGAGTCAGGATACAGGAAGAACAGTCGAGGGTCGGGAATGTCTTGTCAAGCTGTGACATTCTTCCGCCGATACTCGGGGTCTTCTCTACGATATCTACTTCATAGCCTGCATCTGCGATATCCAGTGCAGTCTGAATACCTGCGATACCGCCTCCGATCACCAGCGCACGTTTTACAACGCGGCTCTCGCCCGGGGTAAGCGGGGTATCCAGCATAACTTTAGCAACGGCTGCACGGGCCAGAATTACGGCCTTCTCGGTAGCCTCTTCCATGTCTTTATGAATCCAGGAACACTGCTCACGAATGTTTGCAATCTCCAGCTGATACGGGTTCAGGCCCGCTTTTTCTGCTGCTTTGCGGAACGTTCCTTCATGCATACGCGGAGAGCAGGAACAGATGACAACGCCGGTCAGATGCTCGTTCTGAATGGCATCGATCACTTTCTGCTGACCCGTTTCGGAACACATATACTGATAATCCTCTGCATGAACAACACCCGGCTCTTTGCTGATGACGTCAACAACTTTTTTGACATCAACCGTAGCCGCAATATTTGTACCGCAGTGGCAGACAAATACTCCTATTCTTTGCACTTTTCTCTCACCTTTCTGTGGATGGGTTGTTTTTTACTTTCTATATTTACGGAATGCACTCATCAGAAGCTGCTGCGGAGTCTCATCATCCAGAAGAGCCGGAATTTCATCCGGAGAAAGATAATTCTCTCCTCTCTGACGGATCACGGAAAGACGAACTGCTCGATCAGTTTGGCAGGTTTTACGTCTCTTGGACAGCGCTCTACACATGCGAAGCAGGAGAGGCATTTCCAGATGGACTTGGAGTTCATCAGTGCTTCCACATCGCCGTTCTGTACGTAAGATACAACTGATGCGGACGGATGTCCATTTCGTTATAAGCAGGACAGGATGCGGAACATTTACCGCATTTCATACATTTTCTGGTATCCACACCGGCGATGGCACGGATTTCATCGGATGTTGCAATTTTCATGCCTGCACCTCCTCTTTGATGCCGAGTGCTTCTGCAAGAAGCTCGGTAAAGTAGGTAACCGGAAGACCTTCTTTTGTTCCGTTATTGCGCAGGTTGTACATGCAAAGCGGACATGCAGTGATCAGTTCTTCTGCTCCTTTGTAGGATGCGGATGCCATGATCTGGTCTACCATGTTGGATGCCATTTTCTTTTCTTTGAGGGATATGTAGCCGCCGCAGCACTCATTTCTCATCGGATATACGACCGGTGTTGCGCCAAGGGCCTTGATAAAGTCTTCAATGATTGTCGGATTTTCCGGATCGTCAAACTGCATTGTGGTGCTCGGACGAAGCAGCATACAGCCGTAATATGCGCCGATTTTTCTTCCTTTTAATGGGTTTACCACTTTCTCTTTGATCTTGTCAAATCCAACGACGTCACGCAGCACTTCCAGATAATGAAGTACTTTCGTTTCGCCAAGATATGGCTCGGAAAGAGCCATGTAGTTGTTTACTTTTGTCTGAATGTCTTCTACATTCGCCATGTCATCGTTTACGCGTTTGATCACGTGATGACAGGCGGAACAGACTGTGATCAGATCCTGTCCTTTTTCTTTGGCGTCTGCTAAGGCGCGAACCGAAGAAAGTTTTGTGGCGATTTCATCGGATGCCTGTGGATACACAGCTCCGCAGCACTGCCAGTTTTCAATTTCTTCCAGTTCAAATCCCAGAACTTTTGCGCACTCTCTGGCATAATGATCCAGATCTTTTGCTTTGTTCTTCAGCGTACAGCCCGGAAAATAACTGTAGGTCATGGAATTGCTCCTTTCTTACTTGCTCCTGTTGGTTTCCATTTTTCCTGCGGTATCTTCTGTCCGGCACCGGAAAAGTTTCCGGTACTCTTTTTATGTACACCCGGCGGAAAATTTCTTCAGGCGCACGTTAAGGCAGTGGGAGATACCGCTCTTTCGCACTTTCTGCCACTGCCATAAATTTTATGTTTTGAGCTTATTGCCCGCTCTTAGTGCTCGATCTGTGCGATAACTGCTTTTAATGCGTCGGCACTTGCTTTGAGTTTTTCTACTTCCTCTTTTGTCATACGCATCGGAATCTTGCCCTGTACGCCTTTCGGTCCAACGAGGGTCAGTGTGCTTAAGCATACATCCTCGATGCCGTACTCACCGTGCATCATGGAAGATACGGTTGCTACAGAATCGGAAGAAAGAAAGAATGGTTGCTACCAGTTTGCATACTGCAACAGATACTGCATAGAAAGTAGCTCCTTTGTTTGCAATAACCTGTCCGCCGGAAGTTCTTACGTACTCCAGCATAGCATCTTTGTCGATCTTGGTTACGTTCCTGCCCATTTTTTCTACGGTCTCGTAGTACTCGTCCAGACTGACACCGGAAACGTAAGCGCCGCTCCACGGAATGAAGGAAGTATCGCCGTGCTCACCGAATACGTAAGCGTGGATGTTTTTCTGGGCAATGTTGAGGTGTTCAGACAGTCCGCAGCGAAGTCTCGCGGAATCCAGCATGGTACCAGAACCAAGGATCTGGTTTTCCGGAAGTCCGGAGATCTTTGTAAACACGTAGGTCATGATATCAACCGGGTTGCTTACAATGATGTAGATGGCATTCGGAGCCGCTTTTACGATTTCCGGTGTGATGGATTTTAAGATGTTTACATTGGTCTGGGTCAGCTCAATACGGGTCTGGCCAGGCTTTCTTGCAATACCGGAAGTAATAATTACGATATCAGAGTCCTTGGCATCCTCATACTCACCTGCGATGATGGAGACCGGATCGCGGAAGCAGGTACCCTGCGCGATATCCATAACCTCTCCCTCTACTTTTTTCTTGTTAATATCGATGAGAACAATCTCAGACGCGATGTCTTCGTTCGACAGTGTATAGGCGATCGTAGATCCAACGCTTCCAGCTCCAATGATGGTAATCTTGCTGCTCATAAATACTCCTTTCTAAAATACCCCTAGTTGGTTTTTGTGATTGATAAATTTTTCACTTTCCTTATCATAGCACTATGACAAGAATTTAACAAGTGTTTTTTTCGAGCATTTTCGTGAAATCTTTTTTCTCACTGAGCCCGTACGCTTCCAGAAGGGGTGTTCTGGATATATTTCAATACAATTATACCATTTTTTGTTCTTTTTCACAAGAATTCTTTCCAAAAACTTACAGCTTTGTCCTTCATCCCGCAGAATTCGTCTTTTTCCG
>ENA-OQBT01000587-OQBT01000587.1-human-gut-metagenome-genome-assembly--contig:-NODE-587-length-21061-cov-2.071988_pt1 | contig 21061 bp, 29 predicted proteins | sample MGYA00242749_ERZ504557 | MGnify/ENA primary metagenome ERZ504557 (study PRJEB26092, sample SAMD00036243) | human gut metagenome | host: Homo sapiens | study: EMG produced TPA metagenomics assembly of... | reverse complement strand
CTTCGACCTCCGCCGCAAGGTTATCGACCTGGTTACTGTCATCTTCTGCTTTGCGCCGTTCAATCGGCTTCCTCCGCCGTTGGAATTTACGTTGTTCTTATACCACTGATATGTTACTGTGCCTTCTCCCGTTATTCCTGCCTCACAAGTCAGCTTTCCAGATGTATTTCCAACGGGAATCTGCAGGCTCTCCACCGGATTTACCGAAAAAACCGGCTTTTCCAGATTGGCATCTACATGAACAGCATCGCTGTCCTCTTTTGAAATATCTACACTGGCCGAAGACGAAACCGTCGTCTCAGTTCCCATCATTTTATCCATCAGACTGTCTGTGGAACATCCTGAGAGGAATACTACACTGCACATGCATGCTGCCAGAAATATGATTCGTCTATTCTTCATATGCTTTGCACTCCTTTTTTATAATTGTTACGAAAATGTTGCAATATTGTTTCAATTCTCACCGAGACCATTATAGCACATCACGACACACCACGTCAAATCTTTTATATGACGCTTCCAGACAACCCGCAGAGACAACAAAAAAGCCCCCGGTGACGGGAGCCTTTTGCTGCATTGCACATCGGAACTGATTCCGATTTATGAATATTAGTCCATTGCAACGACTTCTTTTTTGTTGTAAGAACCACAAGCTTTGCAAACTCTGTGCGGCATCATAAGAGCACCACATTTGCTGCATTTTACAAGGTTCGGAGCAGACATTTTCCAGTTTGCTCTTCTCTTATCGCGTCTTGCTTTGGAAGATTTATTCTTAGGACAAATGGACATAGTTACACCTCCTTAAATTTGCTGAATATATCTTTGATTGCAGCCATTCGGGGGTCTAGCCCTGTGGTATCACAATCACAGGTCTGAATATTCAGATTCGCACCACAACGGCTGCAGATTCCTTTACAGTCATCTTTACACAGCACTCGAATCGGCCATTGGACTATGAGCTCATTACGAACCAGTTCTTCCACATCGAGCTCGTCTCCCTCCACAAACGAAGAGTCCTCTTCTTTTTTCTCGCGTTCTTCCTCTGACAGATTCAGATCAATCTGCAGATCGAACTCGAGCTGGAATGGAGTCGCTACCGGTGTCAGGCATCTTGCACATGGAATCTCCATTGTAAGGTCTGCGCTGCCGGTGATCGTGATCACACGATTGCCTTCATGCGTAAGGCCAAGGATAACAGGATGTTTTTCGATTACCCGATAGTCCTGCCCGCCGATCGAAAAAATTTCGGATGTAAGCGGAATTTCATACTTTTCGGACTTTCCGTCCTGCGCAAATAACTTGGTCAGACTGATTTTCATATTGTTCTCCTAATCACACTTTACCAATTATACCCGGGAAGGTAAGAATTGTCAACTGCTTTTTGAATTATTTTTTATTTTCCTTTTACTAACTCTACAGTCTCCTCGCAGATTGCGATTTCCTCGTTGGTCGGGATCACGCATGCTGTAATCTTGGAGCCTTCTTTGGTGATGATCTTCTCAACGCCGCGGCAGTTATTTGCCTCAGAATCGAATTCCAGACCCATGAACTCAAATGCTTTGCAGATGGTCTCACGAAGTGGAATAGCGTTCTCTCCAAGGCCTGCGGTGAAGGTGATCACATCTACGCCGCCCATAGCTGCGATGTAGGAACCGATGTATTTGATAATGCGGTAAGCGTATGCTTCCAGACAGTTGATGGCATCCTGATTGCCTGCCTCTGCTGCTGCAGATACATCACGGTAATCGCTGGAGATGCCGGTCATGCCGAGCATACCGGATTTCTTGTTCAGAATGTTCAGAACCTCGGATACGGTCAGGTTCTCTTTGTTGCACAGATACTCAACAAAAGCTGGATCGATATCTCCGGAACGGGTTCCCATGATCACACCTTCAAGCGGGGTAAGGCCCATGGAGGTATCTACACATTTGCCGTTCTTTTACAGCGGAAAGGGAAGCACCATTTCCCATATGGCATACGATGATCTTCAGATCGTTGTAGTCTTTGCCAAGGAACTCTGCGGTTCTCTTGGATACGAATTTATGAGAAGTTCCGTGGAAGCCGTATTTACGGATTGCGTATTTCTCATAGTACTCTTTCGGAATACCGTACATATATGCTTTCGGAGGCATGGTCTGATGGAATGCGGTATCAAATACTGCTACGTTCGGAACGCCCGGCATCAGTTTCATGCAGGCATTGATTCCCATCAGGTTTGCCGGATTGTGCAGAGGACCAAGGTCAGCGCACTCCTCGATAACTTTGATTACTTCGTCATCGATGATAACAGAGTTTGTGATCTTCATTCCGCCGTGCAGAACGCGGTGTCCGATGGCATCTACTTCTTCCAGGCTCTTGATGACGCCGCTCTTCTCGTTTACCAGAGCGTCCAGAACCATCTGGATTGCCTCTACGTGTGTCGGCATTGCTGCTTCTGTTACCTCTTTTTCGCCGTTCTTTGGCTCATAAACGAGGCGTCCGTCGATACCGATTCTCTCACAGAGTCCTTTTGCCAGGACGTCACGGTTATCGTAATTGATCAGCTGGAATTTCAGAGAGGAACTTCCGCAGTTTACTACTAATACGTTCATTTCTAAATTCTCCTATTTTAAAAGTCTTATTAAAACTTCTGGCCGGCCTGTTCTCCGCAGCCGGCCAGAAAACCGCTTGTAATTGGTTTTATTTCGTGCTTACTGTGCCTGGCACTGTACAGCAGTGATTGCTACAACACCAACGATATCCTCTGCGGAGCATCCACGGGACAGATCGTTGACTGGAGCTGCGATACCCTGCGTCATTGGGCCGTATGCTTCTGCTTTTGCCAGTCTCTGTACCAGTTTGTATCCGATGTTTCCGGCATCCAGATCCGGGAAGATCAGAACGTTTGCTTTTCCTGCTACTTTGCTGTCCGGAGCTTTGGATGCACCTAGCTCGGAACGATTGCTGCATCAAGCTGCAGCTCGCCGTCGAGAGCGAGATCCGGGTTTGCTTCTTTTGCAATTCTGGTAGCCTCAACAACTTTGTCTACATCAGCATGTTTTGCACTTCCTTTGGAGGAGTGGGAAAGCATAGCAACTCTTGGCTCGTTTCCGGTCAGCATGCGGTAGGACTCTGCGGAAGACTCTGCGATTGCAGCCAGCTCTTCCGGATTCGGGTTCTGGTTCAGACCACAGTCACCGAATACAAATACACCGTCATCGCCGTACTCGCAGTCCGGAACTACCATCAGGAAGAATGCGGATACGAGTTTTGTTCCTGGTTTGGTCTTTAAGATCTGCAGGCATGGACGTAAGGTGTTTGCGGTAGAATGGCAGGCACCGGAAACAAGTCCGTCTGCATCTCCCATTTTAACCATCATAACGCCATAATATGTATAGTCATTCAGGATGGTCTCTCTTGCTTTCTCCGGAGTCATGCCTTTCTTTGCACGAAGCTCTACCAGCTTATCTACATAAGCCTGTGTTTTCTCGTTTTTCTCTGGATCTACAATAGTAGCTTTGGAGACATCCAGTCCCTCGCTGCCTTTCTTTACTGCCTCTTCGCTTCCGATGATGATCAGATTTGCAAGGTCCTCTTTCAGGATCTGTGCAGCAGCCTCATATGTTCTTCTGTCTTCTGACTCTGGCAGTACAATTGTTTTTTTGTCTGCTTTTGCTCTTGCTTTAATTGTGTCAATAAATCCCATGATCTTTTGACTCCTTTCGATAAATTTACTCGATATTCTCATTGTAGTACGCTTTTTGCCCTTTCGCAAGTATAAAATTCAAAACAACTGGACAAAAAATCCAAAACGGAGGAATTCTTGCATTCCTTTTCTGTTTTTGTTACGATAGGGCTATGTGATCCGCGGTTCCTCTCTGTTTGGAATCGTGCTATTTTTTTCGAAAGAAGGTACGTTTTATGACCATTACCGCAGTCATTGCAGAATATAATCCTTTTCATAACGGCCATGCTTATCAGCTGGCAAAAGCCAGGGAACTGACCGGGGCGGACTATCTTGTCGTGATTATGAGCGGCGATTTCGTCCAGCGCGGCGCACCTGCGATTCTTGACCAACATGACCGTGCGGAGCTGGCGCTTCTTGGCGGCGCGGACCTTATCTTACAGCTTCCGTGTCACTTTGCACTCGGCAGTGCACAGCATTTCGCACGCGGGGCGGTATCGCTCCTTACTGCGCTTGGCTGTGTCGATTTTCTCTGCTTTGGCAGTGAATATGGAGACACGGCGCCGTTTCTGGAACTCGCTGATGTTCTGCTCCACGAGCCGGAGGAATACCGTGAGCTGCTCTCCGGTCTGCTTCGGAACGGACTTTCCTTCCCGACGGCGCGCGCACAGGCACTTTCCGCTTATTTTTCTGACAGCGCTTCCTTCTCTTCGCTTTCAAAAGAAGAACTTGATACCTTTTTAAAAGAACCAAACAATATTTTAGGCATTGAATATGTCCAGGCACTTCTGCTGTCACAAAGCCGCATTCGGCCGGTAACGATCCGCCGGGAGGGCAGCGGCTACCACGAAGGAGCGCTTTTCACACAGGCACTCCCTTCTGCTACAGCAATGCGGAATCTTCTTTTTTCCAATCCGCATAAGGATCCGGAACTGTCCGCGCTCGCCTCCTGCATGCCGGAAGCAGTCTATCCCGCTTTCCAGGACGCCGTCACCGCACACGGCCTGCTTTCCAGCGATGATTTCAGCCTGCTCCTCGCCGCGCGGCTCCTCACAGAAACGAAGGAATCCCTTTCCTCTTATCTTGATCTTTCGCCGGATCTTGCCAATCGCATCCTCCGCCAGCGCCACGCATGCTCCTCATTCTCGGAGTTCGCCCTGCAGCTCAAAACAAAAGAGATGACCTACACCCGCATCAGCCGTGCCCTGATGCATCTGCTTCTGAACCAGAAAACATTGTACCCGGCCGGCTATAACCGTGTTCTCGGTTTCCGAAAAAGTGCCGGTGCATTGTTAAAAGAGATTAGAAGACGTTCTTCTCTGCCGCTCATTGCCAAGCAGCCGACGCCCCGCGGCTTCTTACTGGCGATGCACTTGCCGCCTTTGAGAGCGATATACAGGCCTCTCTTTTTTACGAGACTGTCCGTTCTCACAAAACAGGGACACAGTTCGTCCATGAATACACAAAAAAGCTGGTTCTGTTATAGAACCAGCTTTTTTCCAGCAGCATCATCATCTGCTGCTGTGGAACTGTATAGTCCTCCACAAACAGGAAAACATTTTTTGTATCTGCACTTTCTCTTGTAAAGTCAAACTGCATGAAACGCATCTCACCATTCAGTATAAAATTGATCATAACATGATGCATGATGTGTTCTGCTGTTCCCTGTGTGATTGCTTCCATCGTCATCTGCTGTTTTATCCGATTAAGATCATCTATATTGCCAGATGCATAACGCATGAGTATCTTCAAAATCAATGTACAGGATTTCTATATAATGATTTTTAAGAGCTTTTTCATATATTGCAGCTGAACCGCTTTCTCCAACAACTGAATTCCTCCTTGTTTCTCATGTACTATTAATGCTTCATAGCACTCCCGCTATAAATTACTTTCATCAGTAATTCCACATCAACTGGCTTAGCAACATGTTCATTCATCCCTGCTTCTTTTGCCCTTATTCTGTCCTCCGTGAACGCATTTGCTGTCATTGCAATGATCGGTATTTTCTTTGCATCCTCTCTGTCCAGAGACCGGATCATCTTTGTAGCTTCATAACCATTCATGACCGGCATCATAATATCCATAAGAATGACATCAAATTCACCAGGTTCACTATTTCTGAACAGTTCAACAGCTTCCTGACCATCCCATGTTTTTGTCACGTCGGCACCTTTTTTCTTTCAGGAAATCCTCTCTTAGCTGCCCGCCGTTTTCTGTTTCCATTTTAATATTTGTACTCATTTGTCTGGCACTTTCAATGGCACGGAGGAGACTTTTGGATTCCGAAGATTCATTATAATGGGTGTAGTGGAACACTGCACTTTCACATAGTTTACAATCTCCACCATTCTTTTCTCTGCTTCTTGCTTTTTCTGCGTGGAAGAAATAAAACAGAGAGACTACAGCTACACAGATTCCTATCAGACCGCCGAGCAGCTGGATCCGTTTTTCTCCACCTCCAGATACTTCTGGGGATCATCCAGGTATTTTTCAATGATTTTCAGGGATGTGCCATCCAGACGCATCTCTTCCTGTGTCTGGCCCATCTGCTCACAGATTCCCCTGTCATCCTCTTTTGCAAAAGCAACGCCTATTCCGGTGATCATCAGAGGCTCTTCCAGGATACGGAAGCTTGCATCATAATCCTTCCTATACTGAACGATAGATTCCTCGTGTGCAGCAACCGCATCTACATATCCTTTTCCCAGAAACGTATAGATCAGCTCCCGGTGTCCCAGGATGATCAGATTTCCCAGCTTTGGGATCCTCTCATCCGTCTGGTTCAGAAAGATGCTTTCCGGTTTGGTTGTGGACTGGACAGCGGTAATCGTCAAGACGTCCTTCCATAGAAAAAAACAGCCCATGATACAATCAATCTCGCCGCTCTCCACCAGTTCTTTTTTCTTCTCCCAGTTGATCTGGACAACCTTCACCTGTTATCCCATTCTTTTGAATGCTTCCGTAGCCAGTTCTACATCAATTCCTGTCGGTACACCATCCTCATTCAGATAATTGTATGGTGGATAGCTGTCGCTGCCGAGGGTAATAACAGGCTTTTCGGTTTCTTCTTTCGTGTTATCTGTGTTTTGCACCCTGCCAGGGTGACTGCTAAATATCAAAAGTCCTAATAAAATTGCTATAGTTCTTCTTAATTTCAATGAATGATTATGTTTTTGCGTTTACTACCCCTTTTTGTCAGCAGTTTTGTGATCACTCTTTTTAATTGCGGAATATCAATCGGCTTTCCAATATGTTCATTCATCCCGGCCTCCAGACATGCTTTCCGATCTTCCTCAAAAGCATTTGCCGTCATGGCAATGATTGGAATCTTTTTGGCATCTTCACGTTCCAGCATACGAATTGCTTTTGTTGCTTCCAGCCCATCCATGACCGGCATCATCACATCCATGATGATGACATCATACTCATCCAACCTGGAATTCTGAAATATTTCAAATTGCCTCTTTTCCGTTTTTCGCTTCTGTAATGTTCAGATGCTCCTCCTCCAGGATTGCATGGGCTATCTCCATATTAATGACATTATCTTCAACAAGAAGCACCCGTTTTCCTGACAGATCCATGTCCTGTGAGTAGCTGTCCTTCTGTGAATCATTATTTTCAACCAAATAATCTATTTCAAATGGAACCGTAACCGTAAACGTGCTTCCTACATTTTCTTCGCTTTCCAGTTCTATCGTTCCACCCATCCGTTCAACAATATCTTTGACAATCGAAAGTCCCAGACCGGAGCCACTGAATGTTGTAGTTGACTGTTTGCCTTCCTGCGCAAAAGCATCAAACGCATGTTTTTGAAATTCTTCACTCATACCAAGACCGGTATCTGAACATACAAACTGAAAAACAGCTATATTCCCATCATCCGATAATTCTTCGCAATGAACATTCACTGTTCCATGAAAATGATTGTATTTAATCGCGTTGGAAGAAAGATTCATTAAAACCCTGCTCAGATGTACCGGACTTCCAATCAAATATCTGTGGCGGATTGTGCTTGCTTCCACGCCGCCTTCAAATCTTACACCATTCTCATAAGCACTCATTGCAACAACCGTCAGATTATTCCTTAACAGTTCTGCCAGATCAAAGGATTTATGTTCCAACACAAGGGAACCGGATTCCAGTTTGCTGATATCCAGGACATTGTTGATCAGATTTTGCAGATAATCGGCGGACTGAAGTACCTTCTTCCTGCATTCCTTAACTTGACACATCATTGTTATATTTTCAGCGATATTGGATCATCCCCACGATTCCGTTTAGCGGTGTACGGATATCGTGGCTCATACGCCGGAGAAAGGCTGTTTTTGAAAGATTCGCGCGATGAGCATCTTCCATGCTTTCCTTAAGCTGTTTCTGATACATGAGTTCCCGTGATTTTTCTTCCGTAATATCTCGTACGACATAAAGCACATCACAGCGTTTCCATGTGCATCTCTGCTCTTTACAATAAATCTGGCCAGCCGCCATTCTCCGTTTACTCCCATAAATTCAATCGAAACAAAATTCGTATTACGAAGTCTCTCTGTCAATGTATCAAAGTCAAGAAACTCCCGGTATTTTTCTCTCTCTTCCTGGGCGGCAAATGCTGTTGGAAGCCTTTCCATAACATCATCAATTTTCCCCTTTTGTCCAAGGATTTTTTGCACAAGGTCATGGCCTTTCAAAAGCTCATATGTCCGCTCTTTAACATTGGCTTGTACGATTGTTACATACAACGTAGCAATTGCGGCAATAATCTCTGACCTCTTTGTCGCCTCATCAAGAGCCTTTTTCAACAGTACCGTACTTTTCAGATTTTCCCTCACACATCCAAGATGTCCGCCAACATCAGACAGCAGTGTAATGGAAATCTCATTCTGCCTCAAATCAGGATTATCTACCCCGATGAATCCATTCATCTGATGATTGGCATAAATCGGCACCGCAATCAAGGAACATATTTCCTGTGTTTTTAACAATTCATATTCTTCCGGTTCAGAATTTTTTGTCGCTTCCAGATCATGAATCACGATTACTTCCTTGTTTTCAAATCGTTTCACCCAGTTCGGCATCGAACTGACCGGGATTGCCTGAAGGTTATCTATCTCTGGTGCCACTCCATCGGCACACCATTCAAATGTAAATGTATTGCTCAGACTGTCCCTTCTGATCGGTTTCCCAGTCAAAAACATATACCGGTCTGCCCCTGTATAGTTTCCAATCGCCTGCAACAAAGAGTGAATGATTTCTGACAGCTCCTGCTCATTTTCCACCTGATCCATAAGCGATATCTGATGCAGGATCGTGTCCATACTATGTAATTTTATTTGATAGAGTTCCTGAATCTCTTTTGTTTTCATTTTCTATCCCCCCTGCAGTAAAACTATTATGGTTACGTCTGTGAAATAACACCGTAAGAAAGGATCCTGCTACGGCAGGATTCTCCGCCTAAACTTATGCAAAAAAACTGGTTTTATTATACTCTAACACTTTACTGCACACAAGAAAAACATTACCTTTTAGCGTTAAAAGCAAAAAAGAACAGCAACTGTGCCCGAAGTTCCAGTGATGTGTATCAAAAACGGAAATGGACTTTCGGCAGATATATTTTCTTCTGTTTCTCTGTCTTCAGGATCAGATGGAGGAACTGACAAAACAGACACAGACCCGCAATGATAAGATGCAGCTGATGATGGAACAGATCGTGCTGTCCAATAAGAGCAGCCAAAAAGAAAAAACAGATCGGCAAAAAGAATGAAAACAGCTTCCAGATGCCATATCCAGATGTTACCGCTTTGTGCCTGAAAAGTCGAAGTTGAGGAACATCATATTTTGGAGATCTGAAGATCGCAGGGTGCTGGGTACATTACAGGCGCAAGTTCCATGAGGCACTGGAGGTCATACCGAAAGATCTGAGGAAACAGTCTGTTTTGTACCTCATCATGAACCAGATCCGTGCGATTTACCGGGAGGAAGGAAAGCTTTCCGGTCTTTCATCAGACGAACGGACTGCCCATCGACTTTTACATAATAAATTCCGCTGATCCATTTAGATTCCTGCAGCGCTCCGTTCTTATCCATGTAATACCATTTTCCACCGATCTTCTGCCAGCCAGTCTGCATTTTGCCGTTTTTGTTCAAATAATACTTTGTGTTTTCTATGGCGGCCTTCACATCCACATCCGCAGAGGTATTGCTAGAACAACGGCTGCTACCGCTGAAGTTCCCCGTAATAATTCATTTTTTCTTACACTTTTTATGGGTTGCAAGTAAAATTATCAGTATGTAATATATCATACTATACATTTCTTAAAATTACTATTTTTATTTGCGCAGATGGTAAAAAAGCCGGCAGCGATCCTTTCCATTCAGGATCACTGCCGGCTTTTCAGCTTTCTCTTTAGTTTTTAAACGAATGAATCGGTGCCGGGATTCTTCCTGTTCTGTTGACGAATGCCTCGCAGGAGAAGTTGTTGACCGGCATGATCGGTGCATAGCCGAGGAGGCCGCCGAATTCTACGGTCTCGCCCACGCCTTTTCCGATGACCGGGATCAGGCGGACTGCCGTTGTTTTCTGGTTGACCATACCGATGGCAAGCTCATCTGCGATGATTCCGGATATGGTCGATGCTTTCGTGTCTCCCGGGATGGCGATCATATCAAGACCTACGGAGCAGACACAGGTCATTGCCTCGAGTTTTTCAATGGTCAGTGCGCCGTCGTTGACTGCGTTGATCATACCCTGATCCTCAGAAACCGGGATGAATGCGCCGGAGAGACCGCCGACATAGGAAGATGCCATAACACCGCCCTTTTTCACCTGATCGTTCAGAAGCGCCAGCGCCGCTGTCGTTCCCGGTGCACCTGCGTGCTCGAGGCCGATCTCCTCAAGGATATCCGCAACGGAATCTCCGATCGCCGGAGTCGGTGCCAGGGAAAGGTCAATGATACCAAACGGAATGTTCAGCCGCTTGGAAGCCTCCTGTGCAACGAGCTGGCCGACACGCGTTACCTTAAATGCGGTCTTCTTGATCGTCTCGCAGAGTACCTCAAAGTTCTCGCCGCGTACTTTTTCCAGAGCATGTTTGACAACACCAGGACCGGAAACGCCGACATTGATGATGGCATCCGCCTCGGTTACGCCGTGGAAAGCGCCTGCCATGAACGGGTTGTCGTCCGGTGCATTGCAGAAAACAACGAGTTTTGCGCATCCAAGGCAGTTGTTCTCTTTGCTTGCCTCCGCCGTCTTCTTAATGATCTCACCCATCAGTTGACAGCATCCATGTTGATACCGGTTTTGGTGGAGCCAAGGTTGATGGAACTGCAGACAAAATCCGTAACAGCCAGTGCCTGCGGGATAGAACGGATCAGAAGCTCATCTGCTGTCGTCATACCTTTGCTTACCAGAGCGGAATAGCCGCCGAGGAAATTGACGCCGACTTCTTTTGCCGCACGGTCCAGAGTCTGTGCAATCGTCACGAAATCCTCCGGCGTTCTGCAGGCTGCTGCGCCGACTAAGGCAATCGGGGTAACGGAAATTCTCTTGTTTACAATCGGAATACCGAACTCGCCCTCGATCTCCTCACCTACGGAAACCAGATTTCTGGCAGTCGTCGTGATTTTGTCGTAGATTTTGCGGTTCAGCTTGTCAAGATGGAGTCGATACAGTCCATAAGACTGATTCCAAGGGTAATGGTACGAACGTCCAGATTCTCTTTTTCGATCATCTCGTTCGTTTCCTTTACTTCAAACAGATTTATCATGTCGTTTTTCTCCTTCGCTTTAGATACGGTGCATCATATTGAAAATATCTTCATGCTGGCAGCGGATGACAACGCCGATGGAACTTCCAAGCTTCTCCAGATCTTTTGCAAGCTCTGCGTTGGATTTCTCGCTCTTGGAGACGTCCGTTACCATCATCATGTTGAAATATCCCTGCACAATCGTCTGAGAAATGTCTTCGATGTTTACCTGGTTCTCTGCCAGATAATTACATACCTTTGCGATAATGCCCACGGTGTCCTTGCCTACGACAGTGATAATTGTCTTCTTCATGTTTCCATTCTCCTTTTTCTGGTTTTATGTCAAAGCCCCGGAAAAAACCGGTAATGGCGGCCTTGCGAAAAACATGGTATGTAGCTCTAAAAATGTATATTTAAACCTCAATTAACGGTGATACTTCGCTTCTTTTAGCGACAGCGAGATGAAAATCACCCGAGTGATACGGATTATCACCCGTTGTGACCTCGCAGGCCACGGTTTCAAAGGCCAGTGCCTCATAATTATTTTCCTTGCTCAGATGGCCGAGCAGCACTTCCTGCAGATTGTCGTGCAGAATCTCGCAGAGGAGATGGCCTGCCGCCAGGTTTGATAAATGGCCTTTCGCCCCGGCGATCCGCTGTTTTAACGGATACGGGTACGGTCCGACCGCAAGCATGTTCTCGTCGTGATTTGCCTCTAACAAAACGGCATCCAGCCCGGTCAGATTCTGAACCGTGTAATCGCTGTAAACGCAAGATCCGTCGCAATCGCAATCGATTTCCCGCCGGATTCCATGCGGTAGCCGACCGGCTCTGCCGCATCGTGGGAGATCGTAAACGGATGTACGGCGATATCACCCAGCGTAAACGTGTCATCCGCGTGAATCGTGTGGAAAATCCCTCCGGGAACTTTCCAAGCTCTTCGTCTGCTGCATCGCCTGAATTGTTCCATCCGTTGCGTAAATCGGAATACCATACCGGCGCGCCAGCACGCCAAGGCCCTGGATATGATCGGAATGCTCATGTGTCACGAGAATGCCGTCCAGCTCCTTCGCGCTGCGATCGAGAACAGCCAGCCCCGCCTCCACGCGCTTTCCGCTGATGCCCGCATCGATCAGAAGGCTTGTGGTCTCGCTTCCCGCGAAAATGCAGTTTCCGCTCGAACCACTTGCAATACTACAAAGTTTCATATTTTTTCATCCTATGGTCTAACTGTTTTTTTGTTTCCTCAAAATCGCCGCTGTTGTCGATTCAAAATCGCAGTGGCTGCTGAATTCATCCTCGGAAAGCTGATTTGCCATGATTTCGCGAACTTTCTTCTCGGAATAGCCGCGTCCTTCGATCAATCGCTCCTTCCGGACTTCTTCATCCGCATAAATATACCACAGTTCATCACAAATTTCATCATATTTTTCTTCGATTAAGAGTGCGGCCTCCACAAAGACGTATTCCGTCCCTGCTTTTTCCGCGGCTGCAATGGCTTTTTTGATATACCGTTTTACCGCCGGATGAACGATCGCATTCAGGCTTTTAACTTTTCTTCGTCCTGAAAACGATCTCAGCAATCCGTTTCCGGTCAAGTTCGCCGGTCTCTGTGGTGATCTGTCTGCCGAACAGCTTCACAATCTCTCCATAGCATTCGCCGCCCGGCAGCATCACAAGGTAACCTGCCTCGTCCGCCTGGATCACCGTTGCATCATAATTCTGTCCAAGGTACGTGAGTACTTCGCTTTTTCCGGCGCCCACGCCGCCTGTAATTCCAAAAACTTTCATTCTTTTGTATCCTTTCGCTCCTGGTATGAGTGCACTATTTCGCCTCGTACCAGTTGTTTCCTGTGTGCATATCGATCTCGAGTTTGACAGCCAGATGTGCTGCCCCGGTCATCTCCTCTTCCAGGATCTGTTCTGCCTTTTCGAGCTCGTCTTCCGGCACTTCCAGCAGCAGCTCATCGTGTACCTGAAGAAGAAGTCTGGTCTTTAACTGCTCCTCTTTCAGCCGTTTCGCCACGCGGATCATCGCTATTTTAATAATATCCGCCGCCGTTCCCTGGATCGGCGCATTCATCGCAACGCGCTCGCCGAATGACCGCTGCATAAAGTTGCTCGATTTCAGCTCCGGCATCGGCCGTCTGCGTCCGAACATCGTCACGGAATAGCCTTTCTCTTTGGCATCCTCTACGCAGCGGTTCAAAAACTCATGGATACCCGGATACGTCTCGAAATACTGCTGGATATAGCCTCTGCCTCTTTCCGGCTGATGCCGAGATCCTGGCCCAGACCGAACGAACTGATACCGTATACGATACCGAAGTTGACCGCCTTCGCATTTCTTCTCTGCAGCGGTGTTACCTCTTCAAGCGGCACATGGAACACTTTCGATGCCGTCATGCGGTGGATATCCTCCGCCTCGCGGTACGCCTCGATCAGGTTTTCATCGCCCGACATATGGGCCAGCACGCGGAGCTCAATCTGGGAATAGTCGGCATCCAGAAAGACACAGCCAGGCTTTGGCACGAAGGCTTTCCGGATCAGACGGCCAAGCTCCATCCGCACCGGAATGTTCTGCAGATTCGGATCGGTACTGCTGATGCGGCCGGTCGCGGTGATGGTCTGGTTAAATGTCGAATGGATTCTTCCATCTTTCCCGATCACGGCCTGCAGACCGTCGGCGTACGTCGATTTCAGTTTGGCAAGCTGGCGGTACTCCAGAATATCGGCAACGAGTTTGTGATCCGGTGCGAGCTTTTCGAGCACATCGGCGGCGGTGGAATAACCCGTCTTGGTCTTTTTGCCGCCCGGAAGCTGCAGCTTTTCAAACAGAATCACGCCGAGCTGCTTCGGGGAATTGATGTTGAACTCCTCGCCGGCCTCCTCGTAGATCTGTGCCTCCAGCTCTCCGATCCGCTCCGCCAGCTCAGCTCCGTAAACGGAAAGTGCTTCTTTTTCTGCGGCGATTCCATCCGCTTCCATCTGACGGAGCGTAAACACCAGCGGAATCTCCACATTCCGGTACAGATCCCACATGCCCTGCTCCTTCAGCAGCTTTTCCATGTTTTCCTGTGCGGCAAATACAGCATACGCCTGATAACCTGCATACGACTCCTGCTGTTCCGGCGTCATCTTTCCTGCGGCCGGAATCTTGCTTCCGCCGAAGATCTCTTCCACTGCCGGCACATAGCGGTGTACGTACTCTTTTACGATATCATCGTACGAATACTGTGATTTCAATGGATTTAATAAATACGCGGCAATTCCGGCATCAAACAGATGGGCTTCATCGGCGTCCGGCATATCCTTCAGAAATTCTTTTCCGTCCATGACGCAGAAAACCGGAATCTGCTTCTGCAGCTCAGTCAATTTTTCTTTTAAATAATCTCCGGTCAGGAAACCTTCTGCTGGGAAGTAAACAACATCCGGCTCTCCGCTTCCATACGCAACTGCCATACCGACAAGTGAACGGCTCCGATCTGCCATCGGTCCGTCCTTCGGGGTTTCTTCTGTCAGAAGAGCGGCTCCTGCCTTCTCCTCCTTCGCGATGGTTCCAAAGAGTTCTTCCGCCTCGGAAAAATCCGTTACGGTGCGCAGAAAGACGGCATCCTCTGGTTCTGCATTCGTCTCCTCGAAGCGGCCCAGCAGGTTTTTAAACTCCAGACGTTTGAACATCTCATACGCTTTTGGTGTATAAAATTCGAGAGTGCCGCTTTTTCACGGTCGAGCTCCACCGGCGCATCGGTATCAATCGTTGCAAGTTTTTTGCTTAATTCCGCCAGATCATAATGATCACGCATCGCCTCTTTTGCCTTGTTCGGTTTGATCTCCTCGAAATGTGCATGCGCATTTTCCAGTGTCTCGTACTGCAGCAGGATTTTCGTCGCGGTTTTCTCGCCGACACCCGGCAGACCCGGGATATTGTCTGCGGTATCGCCCATCAGCGCTTTCAGATCGATGATCTGTTTCGGGAGAAGACTGTATTTTTCCAACACCTCTGCCGTGTGGTAATTTTCAATCGTCGTCACACGCTTTACGGTCTTTGGAATCCGGATCAGAATGTGGTCCGTTGCAAGCTGCAGCAGGTCGCGGTCTCCGGATACGATCGTAACTTCCATCCCTTCCGCCTCGCATTTGCGGCCGAGCGTTCCTAAGATATCATCCGCCTCATAGCCCTCTTTTGTGACAATCTCAATGTCCATTGCTGCGAGCACTTCCTGGATCACCGGGACCTGTTCGCGCAATTCCTGCGGCATCGGCTTTCTCGTTCCCTTGTATTGGTCATACATTTTGTGGCGGAATGTCGGTGCATGGAGGTCAAACGCCACGGCAAGATACTGCGGCTGCTCCTCATCGAGAATTTTAAACAGAATATTCAGGAATCCATATACGGCGTTCGTGTGCAGTCCTTCTGCATTGGACAGATCCGGTACGCCGTAAAAAGCCCGGTTCAGAATACTGTGTCCGTCCAGTAATACGATTTTATCACTCATAATAATCCTTTCAGCCAGGGTAATTCTATCACTTCAAAATAGTGCAGAGCCAGGAGCACCAGAAACAGAACGAGAATCAGCATCAGCACCCGGAAAAACGTATCTTTGTACCGGCGGTGTCTCGCTTCTTCCTCTTTTTTCTCCAGATCGCGTTCCAGAAGTCCTGTCAGATTGTAGGAATCGGGCGCGTCATCCTCGAAATATGCCATCGCACGGTTCACAATAAAATATGTCTCCAGTTCCTCGTGGCATGTATGGCATTTCCGGATATGGGAAATAAACGGTTCCATCTCTTTCTCCGGCATATTTCCCTGCACGTATGGCTGTATTAATTTTTCTGCTTCTTTACAGTCCATAAAATCCTGCTCTCCTTTTGTATCCGGTCCAGTGTTTTCCTCTGGCCGTTTTTTCTGCTATCTACCATCATACACTATTTTCTCATAATTTAAAAGAGACAACCCGCCGAAAATGGGTTGTCTCTTGTTCTCTTATAAGATAACTGTTTTCTAGTGGATTTCCATTATGCACGGACAATGTTCGGGGTCTCTTTTCCTGCCTCGAAATCCAGTGCATTCTGCAGTGTGGTCTCTGCAATCGCACGCAGTGCTTCCTCGGTGAAGAATCCCTGATGTGAAGTGATCATAACGTTCGGGAAGGACAGGAGACGTGCTGTGGTGGAGTGCTCCAGAATCTCATCGGAACGGTCCTCGAATACGTTCGGGGTTTCCTCCTCGTATACGTCAAGGCCGACGCCGAAGAATTTTCTTGCACGGATTCCCTCGATCAGGTCGTCTGTCTTTACCAGACCTCCGCGGGACGTATTGACCAGGATCACGCCGTCTTTCATCTTTTTGATGCTCTCGCGGTTGATCATGTGGTATGTGCTGTCCATCAGCGGGCAGTGCAGGGAGATCAGATCACTCTGTGCCAGCAGTTCATCAAGAGTTACGTACGTAACAAAATCTTTTAAGGATTCATTCTGGTATACATCGTAAGCAATGACTTTCATGCCGAAACCGCGGCAGATTCTTGCCATAGCCGCACCGATTTTTCCGGTTCCGACGATTCCGGCGGTCTTCTGATAGAAGTTAAATCCCATCAGTCCGCCCAGACTGAAGTCGTTTTCTCTTACTTTCGTATATGCTTTGTGCATGTGGCGGTTTACCGTCATGGCCAGTGTCATCGCATGCTCAGCTACAGCCTCCGGGGAGTAACCCGGTACACGGCGTACATCAATGCCGTATTTTGCAGCTGTCTTTAAATCTACGTTGTTGAAGCCTGCGCAGCGCATCAGGATCAGCTTGACGCCTGCCTCATGCAGTGCTTCTACGGTTTTTGTTCCGACATCGGAGTTTACGAAGCGCACACGGCATCGTAGCTTTGCCAGGGAAGCGGTTCTTGCAGCAAGGCCGGTTTTTAAATATTCCACTTCAATTTCTGGAAACTGCTCTTTGGTTCGGTCGAAAGATTCTCTGTCGTAGCTCTGGGTATCGTAAAATAAAATTTTCATAATGTTTTTCCTCCTCGCTTTGCGGTCATCTTATTGTTCCCGCTTACAGGTATTACTATACTTCATTGTTAAAACTTTGTCAATGTATTATTTGTTAAAATTTTATCAATTAGTAAATTTATTTTCAACATCTTTCACAACAGTACAAATTTACTGGATCACCTCGTCCAGGAACCGGGACGGCTCGACTTTCTTTTCAAACCGTTCCTCCACATAACAGAGCGTCAGCTCTTTCCGGGCGCGCGTCATTCCGACGTAGAACATCCGCCGCTCCTCCTCGATCGCCTCCGCAAGGACTGCTTTCTGATACGGCATTACGCCCTCGTTGACGTCAAGAAGATAGACCTTGTCGTACTCGAGTCCCTTGACGCTGTGCAGGGTGGAAACCATAACTCCTTCCGCACTCTCTGCGCGCTGCTTCTGTTTTTCCTTCATCTTCTGCTGGTATTCCTCAATATGTGCAAACCAGCCTCGATGCTTTTCTGGCTCTTTGCCGCCTCCTGCAGCTCGTCCAAAACGGAAATCAGATCATCCTCTTTCAGATGTCGGTATGCAGCATATTCCTTCACATACTGTTCATAGCCGATCGCATAGCGGATGTAATTGACCGCGCCGAACGGCGATAAATGCGTCAGTGTCGTGATATCCTGCTCCAGTTTGCGGATCCGCTGGCACATCCAGTCTTTTTCTTCGTAATATTCCAGAAGTGCATCGAACGAAACAGTCGCCTCCTCAAAGGCATCCCGCGACAGATAACGGTTCGGGCGGTTGGCAATCTTTAAAAACTCGCCGCGCTTCCGGCTTCCCATCGCAAGATTCAGATACGTCAGCAGATCTTTCGCAATCCAGTGGTCATAGAGATCCGGCAGGGCATCCCGCATCTGGAACGGGATCTGTGCTTCCATCAGTTCCTCTACTGCTGTCCGGCAGCCAAGATTCGTGCGGAACAAAAGCGCCATCTCTTCATATGGACAGCCGTTTTTCTCCGCCTCCCGCAGCTCCTCGGCAACGGCACGCATCTCCTCGCGCGGGTTCTTATATCCCCGGATTGCAACCGGAGCGCCTTTCTCGTTGTCGGTGGAAATCGCCTTTTCATACCGCTTTTTGTTGTGGTGGATCAGGCATTGGGACCGCTTCACGATAAATTCCGTACTACGGTAATTTTTATCGAGCACTACCTGCGCCGCGCCCGGGTAATCTTTCGGAAAATTCAGCATGATCTCCGGCTTGGCCCCGCGGAACTGATAAATCGACTGATCGTCATCCCCGACAATAAAGAGGTTATTTTCCGGCAGCGCAGCATCCGCACAATCTCATACTGCACGGGCTGATGTCCTGAAACTCGTCAATCAGGATATACTGAAATTTCTGCTGCCAGGCGCAAAGGACCTCCGGCCGCTCCAGAAAGAGACGTTTGCACTGCACCATCAGATCGTCGAAATCGAGTTTTTTGTTCTCCTTCCGCCATTTCTCATACGCCTCATAGATTTCGCGGAACTTTTCCTGCGGCATACAGGCGGAATAGTAATGTTCCAGCGGGATCTGATTGTTCTTCACAGTGCTGATTTCGCGCGCCAGATTTTCCTCGAGATCCTCTTCCTCCAGGTCTCTGGCATAGTGGTTGACCAGCTCGCGCATCAGCCGCTTTTTCTCTTCCTCGCTTAAAATATTGTTGCCGGACATGCGGTACGTATGGCGCAGAATCGCGTAGAATACCCCGTGGAACGTTCCAAAGGTGACCTGGGTACTCGTCTTTCCCATCGCCTTCAAATACCGCTCCTTCATCTCTTTTGCCGCCGCACGCGTAAATGTTACGACAAGAATACGAGAGGCGGAAATGCCGCTCGTTACAAGCTGGCAGGTCCGCCCCGTAATCACTGCGGTTTTCCCCGACCCCGGTCCGGCAAGGACCATCATGGGGCCGGTGGTATGCATCACCGCTTTTTTCTGTGAATTATTATATATCATTTGGATAATTTCTCAATCGCTTTGTCGATGCGGGCAAGAGACTCCTCTTTTCCCAGAACCTCAAGGATTTCCGTTGCGCCGGCCGGTGTCATCTGTTTTCCGGAAAGAGCGGTACGGATCGGCCACATAATATAACCGGTCTTGTATCCTTTTTCTTTTCCGAATGCGCTGAGCATCTCAAAGAGAGCATCATTGCTGAAATCTTCCTGCGCTGCCAGCAGCGGTTTTACTTCCTGAAGAAGTGCAAGGGAGGTCTCCTCGTTTGTCTTCATCTTTTTGTGAGTGTACATCGAAGCGTCGTACTCCGGAACTTCCTCGAAGAAGTCGATGAGGTCTGCAATATCCGGGAATACTTCGATTCTTGTTTTTACCATGGCTGCAATTTTCTTAAAATCGAGCGGACGGTGGATTGTCTTCTGGATATACGGAAGCGCCATCTCATAGAACTTCTCGTCGTCCATTGCCTTCATGTACTCGCCGTTCATCCAGCGGAGTTTTGTCATATCGAAAACGGCCGGAGATTTGCTGATGTTGTGGTAATCGAAGATTTTTACCAGCTCCTCGAGAGAATAGATCTCGCGGTTTCCTTCCGGGCTCCATCCAAGAAGGGCTACGAAGTTGACAATGGCATCTTTTAAGAAGCCCTGATCGATCAGGTCTTCATAAGAAGAATGGCCGCAGCGTTTGGACAGCTTCTGATGCTCCTCGTTGGTGATCAGCGGACAGTGTACGTAAACCGGAACTTCCCAGCCGAATGCCTCGTAAATACGGTTGTATTTCGGGGATGAGGACAGATACTCATTACCGCGGACAACGTGGGTTACACCCATCAGATGGTCGTCGATGACGTTTGCGAAGTTGTAGGTCGGATATCCGTCGGATTTGATCAGGATCAGGTCTTCCAGCTCCTCGTTGTTTACGGTGATGTCTCCGTAGATCTCATCGTGGAAGGTTGTGGTTCCTTCGGTCGGCATATTGAAACGGATGACGTACGGTTTGCCGGCTGCCAGATTGGCCTCTACTTCCTCTTTGGAAAGACCAAGGCAGTGTTTGTCGTAGATCGAGATTTCTTTTCCGCCTACGTTACGCTTGCACTGGCTCAGGCGCTCTGCGTCACAGAAGCAGTAATAAGCGTCACCCTGCTCTACCAGCTGTTTTGCGTATTTCAGGTACAGACCTGCTGCATTACGCTCGCTCTGTACGTACGGGCCGCAGCCGCCGTCTTTGTCCGGTCCCTCGTCGTGTACCAGGCCGGTCTCTTTTAAGGTACGGTAGATGATATCAAGTGCGCCTTCCTGGAAACGCTCCTGGTCGGTATCCTCGATACGGAGCATAAAGGTTCCGTCATCATGTTTTGCGATCAGATACGCATACAGGGCAGTACGCAGGTTTCCTACATGCATCCGGCCTGTCGGGCTCGGTGCAAATCTTGTTTTTACATTGCTCATTTTTCTTTTCTCCTGATTTCTGGTTTTTCTGGAACAATCCTTTTGTCTGTTCCCTTCCACCATTTATTTAGAATGGAAAACAGCCCGGCGTTTCTTCCGAGCTGCACCATCCTTCCACTTTTGCCAGCGGCAATGCTCTTTTTCAGACCTCTACGCCGTGCTGTTTCAAATATTCCATAAAGTCGCCGACGGTAGAAAGGTCTGTCAGTTCGTCGGTGTCGATTTCA